>Ga0210395_10002413_pt1 | contig 14478 bp, 10 predicted proteins | sample IncBWH4OmetaG_FD_150861 | JGI IMG/M metagenome (GOLD analysis project Ga0210395, IMG submission 150861) | Forest soil microbial communities from Barre Woods Harvard Forest LTER site, Petersham, Massachusetts, United States - Inc-BW-H-4-O ... | reverse complement strand
TCGGTCCGGCAAAACGATGCGAAATTTCCACCTCCGGCATTCGGTATTAGCCTCCCAGGCCACACCTGTCCATCTTAACGGACAGCATTAGTTCCGGATGCGCCCGGATTATCTTGAGGTGTGACTCGATCGGACGCAGAATCGCCGGCTACTCCGTTCGAAGCGCCTCCACGGGTTCTATGAAGGCAGCACGCCGGGCAGGGATAACAGAGGCCGCCAGTGCAAGCAGAAAGATGGAGACGGCTGCAAGCACAAGGATGACCGGGTCCAGCGCATCGACCTGGAAGAGGAGTGAGCGCAGCAGACGTGTGGCAAAGATAGCAGCGATGACGCCGATGCCGCAGCCGGCCAGCCCGAGTTTCGCGCCGGAAACGAGAATCAGCCGCATGACGCTGGAGCGCTGCGAACCGAGCGCCAGACGAATGGCCATCTCCTGACTGCGCAACGCGGTGGAAAACGCGATGACGCTGTAGATGCCGATCAGCGCCAGCAACACGGCCGCAGCCGCAAACGCGGAGATGAGCGCGGTATTGAAGCGGCGCGATGCCCGGCCTTCCTCGATCACATGACCCATAGATTCCACTTGGGTGAGCGGCAGCTGAGGGTCGATAGAGTGGACAACGGCGCGGAGAGAGTCCGCCATCTGCTCGGGTGGCATTTGGCCGCGCAGCACGATGGAGCCGCCAGTGCCAGTGAGCATGCCGGGAGGCGCAAAAGATCCGACATCAGCTTTGCCTTGGCTAAAGGGAGTGTAGAACTGCTCTTCTGTAGGCGCATCGGCAAGCTGTTTTACGCCGTCAATTTCTCCCACTACTGTCAGCCAGGGTAAAGCTGCCTCCGTCGGGCCACGATGCAGGCGTTTGCCGATAGGGTCCTGTCCAGGCCAGTAGTGCTCGGCCAAGGTTCGGTTGACTATGACCACCAACGGAGCACCTTCGCGATCGGCTGGAGTGAAGTCGCGACCGCGAATGATCGAAATACCTTGGGCCTGAAAGTAGTTGCCCATCACCTGGGGTATCCATGCCAGATTCAAGCCCGCGCCCTTGGGAGGAACGTAGCCTTCGGGAGTGAAGGTGGCCAAATACTGCACTCCTGCTGCTGGCAGCAGCGAGGTGACGCCGACCGCCTGCACGCCCGGCAACTGCTCCAGCTTCGTACGCATGGTTAAGTTGAACGCGTCAATGGCGGCCTGGGTCGAGTATTGCTGCCGCGGCAGGCTATAGGTGGCAGTCAGCGTGTGATCAACCTGAAAGCCGAGGCCCACTGAGCGCATTTTCTCAAAGCTGCGTAGAAGCAGGCCGGAGGCGGTCAGCAGCAACAGAGCAACCGCGAGTTCCGCAACCACCAGAGCGGAGCGCAGACGTGCATGCCCGCCCCCGGCAGTGCCGGTGCGTCCACCTTCCTTCAGGGCTTCATTTACCCCGGTGCGCGAAGCGGCAAAAGCAGGAATCAGCCCGCAGAGCAGGCCGGTAAGCACAGCCAGTCCGAGCGCGAAGGCCACCACATGCCAGTCAAGTCCGATGGAGCTGACGCGGGGCAGTGTTTCCGGAAGAAAGCTGACACCCACACGCATGGCAATTGCTGCCAGTATCAGCCCCAGCATTCCGCCGGAGATACTGAGCAGCAGCGCCTCGACAAGGGATTGGCGTAGGATAGCCGCTCCGCTGGCGCCCAACGCTAGGCGCACGGAGATCTCGCGGCGGCGGCGGATGACCCGCACCAGCAACAACCCGGCGAGATTGGCGCAGGCAATAAAGAGAACCACGACGACAGCAAGAAGGAGCGTGCTGACCAGCGGTCGGGCCTCCGCTACCGTAGTCTCATCGAGTGGCTGCACCGCTGGGTGAATGCGGCGGCTGGAAAGTGCCGGCGGAAAATTACGCATGATCTCCTGCGCCGCTCCAACCGCATCCTGCTGAGCCTGTGCGGGGGTGACACCAGGCTTCAGCCGCCCAACCAGGGAGTAGCCCCAGTTTCCCGCGCCTTGCACCAGTTCAGCCTGGGTGAAGCTCATCGGTACCCAAAGCTCGCTACGGTTCAACTGGCCTGGAACCAGAGGAAACTCGAATTCGCGCGGCATGACCCCAATAATCTCGTAAGGTTTGCGGTCGAGGAGAATCTTCCTGCCCAGTATCCCGGTGTCGCCGTGGAACCGGCCGCGCCAGGTTTGATAGCTGAGGACCACCACCTGTTGGCTGCCTTCATCTTCCTGCTGGGTAAAGGCACGGCCCATCAGGGGCGATACGCCGAGCACAGGAAATACGCTTGCGGTGAGCCGCGCGGCATTGATCTGCCCCGGCTCGCCCAGGCCGGAGAGTTCATAGGTAGATGGCTGGTAACCGCCCAGGTCAGAGAAGGCGCGGGTGTCGCGGATATAGGTGCGAATCCCGGGCGCTGTAACACCTGGCGCGTCTCCCCCGCTATGGTGCACGCCTTCGACGATATCGCCAAGTATGACCAGCCTCGCCTGATTGGGAAATGGCAAGGGCCGTAACAATACACCCTCGACGATGGAGAAAATGGCAGTGGTGGCACCGATGCCGAAGGCCAGCGTGAGCACCGCAGTGAGCGCGAATACTGGCGATGTGCGCAATTGGCGTACCGCATAGCGCAAGTCGCGAATTATGAGTCCCATCAAACCTCCACGCACACCATGGCGTGCTCTCAGAATGCCCCGACCCGAGAGGCCTGCGACAACCAACGGTTTCAAACGGCTCTGTAGAAGTGCTCTTGCGGTGGCGACTCCGGCCGTCAAGATCGTCAACTGAACCGCGACCTCGTACGTTCTACCTAGCTCCGTGATTACGTTTTATATAGCTTATACGGTGGTATCTTAGTGTGGGCAATCTTCAGCGGAAGGTGTCCTGCTCATGGTGACTCATTTGCTCAAGGAGAAGCGGACTTGAATATGTGTAGGAATAGTTGGACCTTTAGGCCTGGGTTTGTGGCCGCTATCGTTGTTGCTTGCGGTATTGCACTGTTTGCTCCCCGAGTAGCGTTAGCGCACGCCGTGTTGGTGAACTCTCTGCCGGCAGTGAATAGCACCGTCTCAGGTCCAGAAGTTACCGTCCTCCTCAAATACAGTTCAAGGATCGATCAGGAGCACTCGAGCCTGACGTTGCTCGACCCTGACGGCAAAGTGGAGAAAGTCGCCATCGAGAGTGAGCCCTCACCCGGGGTGCTGTCTGCCAAGTTGACCGGGCTTGTCAAGGGAGCGTATGTGCTGCGCTGGCAGGTCCTGGCCGAGGATGGACACATCACTCGTGGCAAGGTCCCCTTCCAGGTAAAGTAAAGCCTGAGAACAATCATGATTTGGTTCGTACGCGATTTGGATCTGCTGACTGTTGTGCTGCGTGCGGCAATGCTGGCCTTCGAGGCGCTGCTGCTGGGAGGCGTTGCATATCTTCTGGTTGCAGTGCGACCGGCGAAGGCGAGCGCGACCGTCGAGAACGCTTGTCACCGGGGTATCCGGATGGCCGCCTTTGCGTTGGTGGCCACCGAAGTTGTCATGGTTTTGGTATCTGGCGCCCTGCTATTGAGTGGCTCTGATTTGACGCTCAAAGATGTGACCACCACAAGCTTCTTCCGCGCCGACTCTCTCGCGATCCTGTTTGCGATTGGACTCTGGATATGCGCACGCCTTAAGAGCAGCGCAGCAACGGCGGCTATGCTCCCGTTAAGCCTGCTGATGCTGGCCTCTACGGTCTCCATCAGCCATGCGGCGGCGCGCATAGATTACCGTGGCCTGTTGGCGGTTCTGACGGCCGCACATCACCTGGGAACAGCCGCCTGGGTTGGCGCAATGCCCTATCTGTGGATTTCCTTAGGCCGCGTCGAGAACGTGGACGAGGCGCGGCGTTTGACCGAGCGTTACTCCCGCATGGCGTTGCTGGGCGCGGCGACGCTAGTGTTGGCCGGAGTGGGCATGGCTAAGTTCTATGTAGGAACGTGGAGCGGGCTCTATACCACTGCGTATGGCGTTATGCTGGTTGCCAAGATTTGGCTTTTTTTGACGATGATTGCGCTCGGCGCCGGAAATTGGTTCCTGGTACGGCGTCTGGCCAGCGATCCTGAACCCTTGCTGGCGCGGCTGCGCCGGGTCGCCGAAGCAGAGATTTGTCTGGGATTTCTCGTAATATTGACGGCGGCTTCCCTGACAGCTCAGGCGCCTGCGGTCGATGTTACATCTCAGGAGAGGCTGACATCTCATGAGATCTACGTGCGCATGCATCCAGAACCGCCGCGTATGAGCAGTCCGCCTTTAGCTGCGCTGGCTCCTCCAAGCTCACTCGAAGAGGCCGTCAAGGACGGGCAGTTTGTCGCTACTGTCGGGAGTGATGATACCGACAGAGCATGGTCGGAATACAACCATCACTGGGCAGGGCTGATTGTGCTCATCGCAGGGCTGTTGGCGCTGCTCAGCCGGCACCCTACCATGCGCTGGGCTCGCTTTTGGCCGCTGAGCTTTGCCGGTTTAGCCGTCTTCATCGTGCTGCGCGCCGACCCGGAAAACTGGCCCCTTGGGCCGCGTCCCTTTTGGGAGAGCTTTGTCGCGCCAGACGTACTGCAACATCGTTTCGGGGCACTTTTGATCGTGGTTTTCGCAGCCTTCGAATGCGCGGTGCAGGCGGGCAAGTTGAGGGCGAAGTGGGCCACTTATGTTTTTCCTGCAATGTGTGCCCTCGGGGCTGCGATGTTGCTGACACACGAACATTCTGCCAGGGATGTGAAAGAGGCGCTGATTGCGGAGATGAGCCACACCCCGATCGCGCTGCTTGGTATGACGGCGGGTTGTGGCAGATGGCTGGAACTGCGTTTAGGCGAAAGCCGAATGGCCACCATCGCCGGCTACGTCTGGCCGATATCCCTGGCCCTGGTCGGCGTGGTCCTGCTGAACTACCGCGAATTGGCATAGCACCGAGAGCTCAATTTTGGGCTGCACCATGGCTGGCCCAAGATTCAAGGAGCCCCATCGGCGGCGTTACCCAGTGAGGGGAGTGGACGGTTCTTGCTTCCGGATGGCGTCTCCTAGAGAATAAGTGGACTGCCCTCCGTTGAGGTATGATGACGACCGCCCTGATACGAAATCTCTTTCTCGGAATTGCTGCCATCCCTTCCATTTACTACACCATTGCGCTCTTCAGCTGTGTGCGTTTTTTTCTGGCAGCGCGCGCCGAAGCCGACGAGAAGAGCGGGTTCGAGCCGCCAGTGAGCATTTTGAAGCCGGTACGCGGGCTTGATCCAGATGCTTATGAGAACTTTGCCAGCTTTTGCCGGCAAGATTATCCGGATTATGAGATTTTATTTTGCGTCGGAGATACGAACGATCCCGTGTTCCCGCTGTTAGAACAGCTTATTCGCGAGTTTCCGGAACGTCGGATTCGCATTCTGATCGGGTCAGGCCGCGAAGCCGCGAACGACAAAGTGGCCAAGCTGGTCCGACTTGTGGATGAAGCCTCGCACGAATACCTCGTCATCTGTGACAGCGATGTACGCGTGAATTCAAACTATCTGCACAAAATAATCGCGCCTCTGGCAAATCCTAAGATTGGGGCTGTTACTTGCTTTTATGTCCCTACCGAGGACACGACCTGGGTTCAGCACTTACAAGACGTGGGGATGCTTTCAGACTTCTATCCGGGGATCCTGGTGGCAAAACAGCTGGACGGAGTGAAATTTGCGCTGGGTCCTACGATCGGCACAACACGCACCCGTCTGCAGGCTTTTGGTGGTTATGCCTTCCTTGAGAACCGTCCGGCGGATGACCTGCTGGTGGGGCGGTTGATCGCCGACCAGGGCTACGAGGTCGCGCTCCTCCCATACTCAATATCGACGGTGCCGGATTATCAGTCGTTGAGAGAATTGTTCCATAAACGCTTGCGCTGGATCACGGTGATGCGTCATATGCGCCCATGGGGACATTTCGGCTTGATTTTTACTCTTGGACTGCCGTGGGCACTCCTGGCCGTTGCAGTGCGTCCTACCTTCGGAATCGCCGCATGCTATTTGGGCGGCTATCTGGTTTTTCGTACCGCGCTGACCGCAGTGGTTGGTGCGTGGGGGCTCAGACAGCGCGGCGTTTGGATGAAGATGCCGTTGGTACCGGTGTGGGACGGGCTTGCATGCCTTATCTGGCTGGTCAGCTTTACACGCAAGAGCATCAGGTGGCGGGGACAAGACTATCTGATCCGCAACGGCGAACTGGTTCACACTCGCTGACTTGATTGGTTCCAGGACTTAAGCTTCAGTTCGCACCTTAGACGGTTTCCTTTGTAAACAACGGTTGTTTGAACTTGCTGCTCTCGATGCGCCGTTCATTGCGCGCCTGTCGCCAATTCACTTGAGGTGCAAGCAGCGCGGGATCGATACGATCCTGATAACGCAGCGCGATATTGATGAGGGAACCAACGAGCGTGTCGGAGAGGAGATGCGGCTTCAGTCCTAGATTCTCCAAGCTGGAATGCTTTGCATTGTAATAATGCGATTCTGCTTCGACGCGCGGATCAGGAATGTGATCGATTTCGATTTGAAGACCCATCTGGTCGCCGACTGTTTTGACGATTTGGGCTAACTGCAGCACTGAGAATTGTTCGGTGAATTGATTGAATACGCGGAATTCTCCGCGCTCAGCAGGATTGAGACAAGCAATCTCTATGCACCGCACGGTATCGCGAATGTCGAGAAAACCACGCGTCTGGCCTCCTCGCCCGTAAACCATGAGTGGACAACCGATCGCAGCCTGAGCGCAAAATCGATTGAGAACGGTTCCGAAGACCTCGTCGTAATCAAAACGGTTGATGAGCGCTTCGTCGATCATGACCTCATCCGTGATAGTGCCGTATACGACACCCTGATTGAGATCAGTTGCACGAAGGCCCCAGACTTTGCAAGCGAACATGATGTTGTGGCTGTCATGCACCTTCGAGAGATGGTAGAAGGATCCCGGCTGCTTGGGATACGGGAGAACATCTTTGCGGCCGTTGTGCTCAACGGTGAGATAGCCCTCCTCAATATCGATGTTGGGCGTGCCGTATTCGCCCATGGTCCCAAGTTTCACGATGTGACAGTCTGGCTGCAACTCGCGAATAGCGAACAGAAGGTTCAGGGTTCCAACCACGTTGTTCACCTGGGTGAACACCGCGTGTTTGTGGTCGATCATGGAATAGGGTGCCGATCTCTGTTCCGCGAAGTGAACGACCGCCTCTGGCTCGAAAGTGCTGATCGTAGAAGATAGAAAATCGTAATCGCAGATATCGCCTACGAAAAGCTCCATCGTCTTTCCGGTCAATTGATGCCAGACATCCAGACGCTCGGATAGCGGATGAATGGGTGTGAGCGTTTGAACGCCCAGTTCATAGTCCCATAGTCGGCGGACGAAATTATCAATGATCGCAACCGAGTGCCCTTTACTTGCAAGATATAAAGCGGTGGCCCAGCCACAGAACCCATCACCGCCGAGAACAGCAATTCGCATGTCTCCTCCGAATAACACACACAACTATCGACGTACTCTTTGAAGCTTTAGATTCAAATGCAGAGAAAAAGCTGGCACATGCAGTTCGCGTGACATACGAATTGGTCTTCTTGTGCACATAAGACCTCAAAAGGTCCCAGCCGATGTGAGTGGATGGTTTGTCAACAGTACCTTGCCACCACTCTCTTCGACCGTATTCAGTTGGCCGCTTCCTACCAACGCTTGTAAGTCAGGCACTGCAGATGCTTTGGAAACGATGTAATACCTTTCGGGCTTGCGCCAGAGATTTCTGAATTGATTGTCATCAATGAAAATGTTAGGCGAGTCTGGCGCATAGGATCCATATACGAGGTTATTGAATCTTCCATTCAGAAGCAACGCTGTTCTATCTGTATAAAAAAACACTGAAGAAAACCAGTAGTAATGGTGATTCACAATCAAGCCACCCCGTGGAGAGCGCTCCAGTACATCCACCAAGGGCTTGGAAGATAGATATGGATCAAACCTGACCATCGCGAGACGGGCCGCCTGGAAAAAGACCACCATCATAACTGCCACAGCAATGTATGCGCTTTTGCGCGTTGTTCGCAAGGTACCGACGGCGCCAATAAGAAATGCGACTGCAGCCAGAGCAAGGGGGAGACGCAGGTAAGCGAATGAATTGAGGGTTAGGTCTTCCATATGCCCCAGCGAGAGTTTGTACGCTGCAGGATGTGCACTCAAAGCTTCGGAAATGTCACCGGGGGTCGGCACATGCCGGACTGCCACCAGGATAGCGATGGCCGCCATGACGGCGCACGCACACAGGACAGTCAGAACCCGAGTTCCGCCCTGGACAAGTCGACCATTCATCGCCATCGCCGAGCCAATCAGGAGCGCAATTGCCGGATAGCACGGCATCGAGTAGTACTCCTGCGTGGTGGAGAAGGTAAAGAAGACCAGCACGCAGCCCACCCAGCAGAGTGCCATGAGCCTGGTCTTTCCCGCCCGATCTATCGGCCGATAAGAGAGCTTCGTGGCCGCAGGCAGGTAGACACTCCAGGGAAACAACCAGGCCAGGTTGAGCAGCCAGAAATAGAGTCGCGGCACTGTGTTGTAGTCGCGCGGATAGCGAAGATTAAGGAATCGCAGCAGTTGCTCATTGATGAAGAAAAACCAGAAAAACCCGTGGTATTCGCCGGGGATACTCCTCATCGTGAACGAGAAATAGGGTGGATTTCGAAGCGTGGCCAGGATGTGCCAGGGGGCGGCGATGAGCAAGATAATGGCCAGCCCGCTGAAGGGATGAAGACGCTTCCAGACGCGAGCGGAGAGGAACTGGCGGGTGCACAAGAGGTAGATCGCAGCTGCGCCAATAGGGAAAACGACCCCGATCAGGCTTTTCAAAAGTAATCCGATGCCAAGCGATGCAGCAAGCGTGGCCGCCCACGCTCGCGGATACAGTTCCTCATGGTCAAGGACACGAAGAAATGCCCACACCCCAAGTGTGATGGTGAAGGTCAGCATCACATCTGGGATCAGAATGCGTGTGAATAGCCAGAGCCCAACGCAAGTCGACATACACAGGCCGGCATAGAAGCCCTCTCGTCTTCCGAAAGCCCAAGCTCCAAATGCCGCGGTGAGCCAGCACAGAGCGATCGAAGAGAGCGCGATTGGGATGCGAGCGACCCAGTCATGGAACCCGAAGACCTTGTAAGAAGCGGCAATCATCCAATAGATGAGAGGAGGCTTTTCGAGGTAGGCCACCCCATCCAGGCGTGCCGTGACCCAATCCCCGGAACTGAGCATATTCCGGGCGATCTGCGCCTGTACTGCATCGACGTCATCCATCAGCGACGGTGGGGAGAGAATGCAGCCCAGATAAACGGCCGCCGCGAAAAGCACAACAATCAGAAAAGCCTGCCTGCCGCTTATAGTTCGACTGCGAGCGCCTGTCTCCTGGATATCAGGGAGGGCGCTGACTGAATATTCCATCGTTTCATCCACAGAAAAAGAATGACCAGACCCCACAGGTGATAGCCCATGTTTACGCGTCTGTTCAGGTGAAGTCGCAAGTAGTTTCGGATCGTCTCAAAGCAGAACAATTCCGAGTGTTCTGCTTCCGCCGAGGTTAACGTTTCCGTCAACATCGAGCGAAGCGGTCCCCGCAACCAATCGTGCGCCGGGATATCAAAACCGATCTTCTTGCGCTGCACAACGGAGGTGGGCAATCTTGGTTTCATCAACTCTTTGAGAAGGTACTTTTGGCATGCCCCGCGAATCTTGAGGTCGGAGGGAAGAGTCGAGGCAAATTCTACTATACGGTGGTCCAGGAAAGGAGGGCGGACCTCGACGGCATGGGCCATGCTCATGCGATCGGACTTCACCAGAATGTCATCCGGGAGATAGTACTCCTGGTCAAACTCGAGAAAAGGCGAGACTCCGTCCCCAGGAAGGTCTTCTTTAAGGCCGCTGATAATACTTGTAAAAGCGCCCGGTAGCGGAACGCGCAAAAGAGTGACCTTTTCTGCCTCGGAAAAGGTTCCATTCCAATACACGTGGGCTTGCTCCGCCGGCATGCGGCTGCCGTGGAGCAGGCGCTTCAGCTTGTATTCCAGACTGATTTTCTCATCTGAAGCAGGCCAAAGCTCCAGGGTGCGGAGTGCAATGTCGATCGCCCCCTTTGGCGCATGCTTAAGCTGGGCGGCAATGCGGTTTGCGCGATACGTGAGATAGCCCCCGAAGATCTCATCGGCTCCTTCACCGCTAAAGGCAACGGTCGTGCGCGTTTTGCACAATTTGGAAAGAAACCATACGGGCAACGCCCCTGAATCTGCGCTGGGCTCATCGGAGTAGTATGCAAAATTCTCGATGGCACCTTCCAAGTCGTCCTCGGGACTCAGATTTAACTGCTCGTGATCCGTTCCGTAGTGTTTCACCACCTGCTGGATGTATTGTGTCTCGTCGAAGCTGCGGCCGCTAAACGAGATCGAGAAGGTTCGAAGGCGTTGACTTGAAGCCTGGGCAGCGTAGTGCAGGATCGTCGACGAATCTATTCCTCCGCTGAGCCAGACCCCTGACGGCACATCCGACATAAGGTGCTCGCGAACCGCCTGGTTGAGAAGAAAATCGAGTTCAGTCTTTGCGTCTTCATGGGATGTTGCTCGTGGCGTAATTGTCGGAATTCGCCAGTAAGTATGCTGGGTGGTCCGCCCGTCTCGCCATTCAAGCCAGCGTCCCGGCGGCAGCTTCTCAATCCCGTCAATCAGCGTCCATGGAGACGGAACATAATTCATCGAGAGATAACAGTCCAGACCCTCAAGACTTATCTGGCGTTCGATTTCGGGATGGATGAGGATGCCCTTTAATTCCGACGCAAAGTAGAGATCGTCGCCTCGTTCTGCGAGATAGAGGGGCTTAATGCCAAGCCGGTCCCGAGCCAGTATGAGCCGCTGCTCGGTCTTGCTCCAGATCGCCAGAGCGAACATGCCTCGCAATCGCGCGAAGCACTCGGTATCCCACTCAAGAAAGGCCTGCAGAACGGTTTCTGTATCGCAATGAGTCCGAAAGCGGCGGCCCAATGATTCGAGCTCGCGTCGGATCTCAAGGTGGTTGTAAATTTCACCATTGAAAACGATCACAGACTCGCGATCTTCCGAAAAGATGGGCTGATCACCGGAGACCAGGTCAACAATCTTCAGACGGGTTGCTCCCAGGGAGCAGATCTTGGATCGAAAAACCCCTTGTTGATCCGGCCCACGATGGAAAAGCGTCTCCGTCGCATTCTGGATGCGCTCATGATCAGGAGACCAGTTTTTGGTCGTGAATCCAACGATGCCGCACAAGTCTCTTTGTTCCTCTTTCGAAATAGCTCGGCACCAGGCTCCAAATGCCTAGGCTTGCTCTTTATACTCCGTCCTCATTCGTCCCGGCATTTCCGGGGGATATCGTCGGATAACAAAACTTCTCAGACAGCAGCGTCAGGTGCCCGAGTGCATGGCATTCTGAAAGTGCAGTCACGGATCAAATCACTACTAGGCGCTCGTACAAAGACATATCCGCGAAAATACGTTTTCATGGCTTCAAAACTGCTAGTGAGCGCGTCGGAAACTGAGAATCAGCAGAGGAAGCCTGCGTCAAAGATCGCGGTTGCGCCCAAGGATACACCCTATTTGACGAACAAACTAAAAAAGGAGTCGCAACAGCATCAGAGATTGAATGGAGGTGTCGCTTTAATGGGGTCTGCTGAACTCTCCTAGGAAGAGCGAGTGATCGATGAGAGAGTATTATCTACTTAAGAGACGGCAATGAATCTTTCCAGGCGCGGGCTAGACAAACAAGCGATATTCGCCGCCGCGATCGGCAACGCAAGAAGCCGATGACGCCGCACAAATCTTTTCATCTGAAGACCTATTTACTGATTGCAGTGATGGTAATCGCAGGCCCACTGGGCAACGTCCTGTTGGGCAAAGGGATGAAGCATATCGGAAAATTCGCTGTCTGGCCTCCCTCTGAGCTGTTTCACGTTGGACTGAGAATCTTCACAACGGGGGCTATCTGGCTGGGAATTGCTTCGCTGGTCACATTTTTTGTGGCCTACATGCTGTCGCTTTCCTGGGCTGATTACAGCTTCGTACAGCCTGCCTCTTCGCTTGCATATGGCATGGTTGCGCTCCTCGGATACTGGATGTTGGGTGAAAAAGTATCACCCTTGCGCTGGGTTGGAATCACAGTGATCTGCTTAGGGGTTTTTGTAGTCGGGCGGACCAATCCTCGAACGACGGAGCACATCTAGTTGCGACAGTTGATTCTGTTTGGCCTGATCGTGATCGCAGGTACGGGTGGCGAACTCTGCGTCTCACGTGCCATGAAAGTTGTCGGCGAAGCCAAAAGCCTTAGGCCAAGTGACATCGTGAACGTAGTGCTGAAAGCCTTGCGTGTGCCCTGGATGTGGGTTGGGGGCGGAATGATGGCGGTGGCCTTCTTTGCTTTGCTGGCCAGCCTCTCCATCTTTAATGTCAGCTTCGTAGTGCCTGTAACGGCATTAAGCTATATTGCTGGCGCTTTTGGCAGCATGACCTTTCTTGGCGAGCGGGTAAGCAGACAACGCTGGCTTGGTGTCCTGCTAGTGGCCATCGGCGTCATACTAGTATGTTTGGGCAACCATTGACGGTCCCACCGGGGGCAGAATGATTGGCATCGCCGAGTTCACTAGAGAACGCAGGATTTTCGGCGATATTTTCCATCTTGCCATCGATTCTTTCCGTGCGAATCGTTCCCGTTTCCTCCTTACATCGCTCGGCATGGTGCTGGGAACCGGATCGCTAATCTGGGTCGTAACGATCGGCCTTGCGGGGGAGAAGTATGTCCTGACCTCGATCCAGAACATCGGCGCCAATCTGATCTGGGCCGAATGCCCGGGACTTGATAACCCAGCGGTTGGCACGGAACACGACTTTCTGACAGTGAGGGATATGGAGGCAGTGCAACGAGAGGTGCCCGGAGTCATGTCGGCCACCCCAGTCGTGAATCTGCGAGAGCCATATCCTACAGGCTCCGGGGGAGAAATCTCCTTGCTGGAGCTGGGCGTCTACCCTCAATACGAGCAGATCCGCCGTTTGCGGTTGCTTTCGGGCAGGTTCTTCGATGAGCATGACGCCCAGCTTGCCAGCAAAGCCGCCGTCGTGACAGAGAAGTTTGCGGTCAGCCAGTACGGGAGTGTCAGGGACGCTTTGGGACACAATATCTCCCTTTCGGGAATCCCGTTCGAGATTATCGGAACATTTGTCGAACGAATGAATACGTATGGCGGGTCAGAGATCGCTGACAATACTGTTCTTATCCCTTATCAAGTCGCCCGCTACATTAAAGGCAATGACGTAATCAATCAGATCTACTTCTCCGCATCAGACATGAACAATGTTCCGCAAGCCACAGAGGACATTTTGCGTGTCATCAAGTCGAGGCATAGACCCGAGGCGGTCTATGACGTGGGCAATCTGACAGACGTCCTTGAAATAGCGCGAAAGACGATGATTGCGCTGAACTTGATTCTGCTTTTGTTTTCTGCAGTTACATTGTTAGTCGGCGGCATAGGCATCATGAACATCATGCTGGCCACAGTGACTTCCCGGATTCGGGAGATCGGAATCCGAAAAGCTTTGGGGGCGACACGAAGCGAGATTCGACTTCAATTCCTTCTAGAGTCCACGCTGATATCGGTGGGAGGTGGAGTCATCGGCACAATTGTCGGTTTCCTTGTGCCATTCACGATTCACTTGTTCAGCGGCTTCGAATTGCAATTTTCATGGGTTTCGGCGGTAGTGGCCCTTTTGGTCTCTGGCGCGATCGGCATTGCATTCGGAACGACGCCCGCAACGCGAGCCGCTCTCTTGGATCCAGTCGAATGCTTGAGATCTGAGTTCTGACTACCAAGGCGTATAGAGATCCAAACGTGCTTGCGCAAGCGCGACGCGAGCGTAGTTCGCATTGTCCCCTTAGGACTACGCCAGGATTACGGATTACAGCAGCTAATGGAGCTTACTTCTGACCTGAGAGTTGGGCAGCACGCGTCGCTCCCTGAATTGCGCCGCGCCGCCCAGGGGCATTTACGAGTGCTGTCTGAAATTCTTTTAGCGCCAGACCCGGGCGATTCTGTTCCATGAGCAGACAGCCTAATTGTTCGCGGGCTGGAAGAATTGGTCCCGGCGTCACTGGAAGCTTCTCGATTGCGTCCTCCTCATCGGCCGACGCGCGCATTAAGGACTCGGCTGCATCCGGTCTCCTGTGGGCCTCGGCAGACCACGCCATGACTTCGCGAGCCAGAATCGCCGCCTGCGCGGCCCAATAATCATTGCCCGAAGTGCGAAGCTGCTGTTCGATCTCCCGTAACCTATCAATTTCCGTGCGCGCCTCGGCAGCGCGTCCACTCCGAGCAAGTCCCAGGCCGCGAGCCCAAAACGCAATTGCGACCACGTGAGGCGGGACTCCTGTTGGAGGAATGATGCTAGCCGCGTCGGCCCACT
>Ga0210395_10002411_pt1 | contig 14483 bp, 15 predicted proteins | sample IncBWH4OmetaG_FD_150861 | JGI IMG/M metagenome (GOLD analysis project Ga0210395, IMG submission 150861) | Forest soil microbial communities from Barre Woods Harvard Forest LTER site, Petersham, Massachusetts, United States - Inc-BW-H-4-O ... | reverse complement strand
CTGCGTGGAAGACGGAGCGGTACTGAAGGGTGCCGTTGAGGTTCGCGCCGAACACCAAAACGAGAAGGCGCAGTCGAAGTCCATCGAAGCTGTGAAGTCTGCTGAGCCCCCGAAGGCAGCAGCGGCAGCAGCGGGAGCAGGGACATCGGTGGCCCTGGCCCACGGCAGCAAGGTCATGTACAACGAATCGAACTGAGCACGCCACAAAAACCAAGGGCACTGCGGATCGGATCCACAGTGCCCTCGTTATTTTTGCCACTTAAATACTTCTTTTTATTTCTTTCTGGATTCGTCCTGTTTCAGATCAAGTGCGGCCGAATTCATGCAGTAGCGCAAACCGGTTGGAGCTGGGCCATCGGGAAAAACGTGTCCCAGATGCGCATTGCATTGGGCGCAGCGGGCCTCGGTTCGCACCATGCCGTAAGCGTTGTCGGTTTCTTCCGCAACCGCGGTTTGATCGATCGGCTTAAAGAAGCTCGGCCAGCCGGTGCCCGAATCGAACTTGGTATCCGAACTGAAAAGCGGCTGTCCGCAGCACACGCAAGCGTAAGTGCCGGGTTCCTTCGTCTTCCAATATTTGCCGGTAAATGCCGGCTCGGTTCCGGCCTTGCGAGTGACGACGTACTGCTCAGGCGATAGCTGCTTCTTCCAATCCTCTTCAGACTTCGTAATTTTTTCAGCCATGACATTCTCCTTATGAATACAGTCATTGGATTACGACACATGATTAAAAGTTACGGCACAAAATGCTTTTCACCACGGAGACACAGAGACACAGAGAAACTTTGAGACTCTCTGTCTCTGTGGTGAATCTGCAAAGTTCTTGACTTCGCCTTTCGTTCGCTTACAATGGCGTCATGGCGATCACACGCAGACAACGGCAAGTGTACGACTTCATTTCCGAATTCGTACAGAAGCACGGCTATTCTCCTTCGTTCGAAGAAATTGGAGAAGGCCTCGGACTGAGTTCGCTGGCCACCGTGCACAAGCACATCTCGAATCTCGAGAAGAAAGCGCTGCTGACGCGCGACTACAACCGCAGCCGGTCTATCGATCTGCTCCCGCCTAAGGGGCGACTGAAGCAGGCGATGTCCGTGAATACTACGATGGTGCTTCCGCTCCTTGGACGAATCGCAGCCGGTCAGCCGATCGAAGCCGTCGAAAACCCGGAGACGATTTCTCTGGCCGATTTCGTCCGCTCGAAGGAAGTATTCGTGCTCGAAGTGCGAGGCGATTCCATGCAGGACGAACACATTATGAGCGGAGACTACGTGCTGGTCGAAAAGGCAAAGACGGCACACAACGGAGATATCGTGGTCGCCCTCGTCGGGGGATCGGATGCCACGCTCAAGCGTTTCCATCGCGAAGGCGACAACATCCGCCTGCAGCCATCAAACGTGAACATGCAGCCAATCATCGTGCCCGCCGCTTCGGTTGAGGTCCAGGGACGAGTGATTGGGGTGCTGAGGAAGTATTGAATTCAGCACTTAGCATTAAGAATTTGCTCGCAGTCGGAGACATGGAAAACGCCCGGATTCAAGCCGGGCGTTAAACGTCCTCAGCCAACGACCAATGGCGAACGACCAATGACCCCTCACCCCAAATGCTTGTCAATCGCCTTCTGAATCGTTTCCTTCGGAACATATCCGACGATCTGTTCCTTCACTTCTCCACCCTTGAACACCAACAAGGTTGGGATGCCGCGCACGCCATAGCGCATGGGCGTAGCGCTGTTGTGGTCAACATCCATTTTGCCGACCTTGAGTTTGCCTTGGTAGTCCTTGGCCAACTGCTCAACGATAGGAGCGATTGCCTTACAAGGCCCGCACCAAACTGCCCAGAAGTCGACCAGGACTGGAGTCTCCGATTTGAGAACATCCTGATCGAAATTCGAGTCTGTTACTTCAAGTATTCCATTGCCTGCCATGATTTCCTCCACTGGAGCCCCTGCTTTGCATGGGCGCAGCGAAACAGTATAAAAGCCCATCCATCCATAACAATAATGGACTTCTGATGGGCTTACTAAATCTTAACACTTATATTGGATGCAAAGCAGCTCCAGAAGTCGCAAGCCCAAAAGGAGGCTGACTGCAGGAGGCACTCGCCGCTGCCCTCACGGACTCGGCGCAGGCGGTTGGAACAGATCCGGTATGCTCGCAATTGCGGCCGGCGGGAGTGGTTTAAGGTTGAACTGCTCGGCAAGGAAGGCAATGCGGTCGCGGCGGGCCTCGGCATTCAAAGCATGGGGTGCGTCGTAGAGTTTAAAACGCTTGGGTTCGCTCACGATCGCCGCATACGCGCGCGCCCGATCGGGGTTCAAGAACTCCTCCCTTGAAGCGTACTGCAGAAACACCACGGCGGGCGCCGCATGCGAGACGAATTTGCCCGGATCCAGCCATCCATATTTTGCCTGAAATGCGTCAAATTTTTCCGGGCCAATCTTCTGGCGATACTCCTGCATCTCTTTTGTCTTGAGATCGGATTCATCCGATAAACCGCCCGCCATCAAAACGAAAGCCACGAACCGCTTATCAATGCCGCTGAGAAATCCACCCACGCTGGCGTTGTAGCTGTGCCCGACATAAGCGAGACGCTTGGCATCAATGTCGGGACGGGCCAGCAACAGGTCCGCCCCGCGGCGCATGTCCACGATTTGCTGGATGAGATCCGTGACTTGCTGCGTATTCAGCGGCGTCGAATCCTCAACATGTCCAGGACGCGCGACCGGACCGTCGGTAAGCAGTGACACCACGCCCGCCGGCGCGACGGCCACGGCTTCGTCCAGAAACTCTTTGCGGTTGCGCATTGGCGAATTGTCCCAATACCAATGTCCCCAGATCACCGCGGCGAACGGCCCAGTGCCGCTGGGCACGACCAGATAGGCCGGAACCCGTCCGCCCTTGGGGCTGGCGTAAGAGATGTCGTGGACGGCGACATTGCCGCGGTGCTCAACGCCTGCCTCCTGCAGGTCGAACGATGCTTTCTGGTCGTAGTCGAAGTGTCGCAAAACGTCGGTGTCCTGCGCGAACAAAGGGAGAACTGCGGCTAGCAGAATGGCGGAGAGTAACGGTTGCATCCGGCAGAATCCTCAGTATCCCACTCATGGACTGTCGGAAAACATGAAAGTTAGCACAGACCTGGCACCACAAGCCTTACAAATCGATTGCGGCGTCACTTCTTGAGTTCCTCGACCCAGTTCGTGACTACGGCAACGTACTACCAGGTCTGTACTTCAATGCTGCGGAGCAACAGTCGCGTCTCGAGCCGGCGGCGTGGCTTCCCCCGTTTCCGTGTTGATCAGCGGCCCTGCCGGAGGCGCGTCGCTCTTGGCCAATTCCGTCTTGATTTCTACTTTCTGGTTGGCGGTTGGATTGATCTCGGTCTCGAAAGTTTGATAGCCCGGAAGCGCGATCCGGATCCGATGCGGTCCCGGCGCCACTAGCATCCCGCGCCCCGCGCCCTCAAACTCCCCTACGTGTCCCACGAACAGTCCATCCAGGAAAACCGCGGCTCGTGACGGGTTCACCGCTATTTTGACTTCCGCCGTTACTTGCGGGATAGGCCCAGTAGGCGCTTTCTGCATCACCACGCTCACCACCTGCTTTTGTCCAGGCTCAACCAAAACTTGCTGCGTGAAGTCTTGGTAGCCGTCCTGGCGCACGGTAATTACATGCTCGCCCGGTAGGAGTAAAACTTTTTTCGATCCCTTGAGTTCTTTCAGATAGCCCACATACTGTCCGTCAACCCAGACCCCGGACGTCTTTTCGACGTGGGATTTTCCTTCAAACTGAATCTCGCCCATCACTTGGTTTTCTGCGTACGCGTATGAGCCTGGAAATACCGGGCCTAGAAAGAATGGAGAAACCGCCAGCAGCATCCACAGTAATTGAGTAACTTTTTGGCGTACTTTTTTCATGACAGCCTCCTTAGTATTTCGTCACTTGGATGTAGATAGAGCAGCAGGCGTGCCAGAGTATCTAAATTATTGAATTAGCGAGGCCTGCAGGAGGGGGAAGTCTGGAAACTGGAATGATGAGTGGGAAGAATGTTCTACCTGCGGTAAAAATTTCGGTCGCTGGCCTCTCTAGTATTGGGCGGCGCAACCAACAGGGTTATTCTGGATCCGGACTCCCGCACGCAACTTCATCAAGGTGACGAGCGAACAATTTGTCGAGTTTATTTCTTAGCGCCTCCAAGTTAGAACTCTCGCGGTTATCCCGCCGCGCGATCAGAACCACACCACATGCGGAGCACCGGCCTGAAATGTCTCGTTCGCTACCTGGCCCGATCTGGCGAACGTCTATCAAACGAGGCGTACGATCCAAATTCACCGCCCGTCGGATCGTGGCGCTTTATAGAGTCTGACTTGGGTAGAACAAAGATGCAATACAGTGTTTCATGTAGCGGAGGTGCCCATCGTGCAAGTGGTAAGTTTCTTTAACATGGCAGATGTAGACAAACAGCGCCAGCAATCCAGAAAACGTTACTTCGAATTTTTGCGTCTCCCGGCGATGAGTGCCGGTGTTTACGTCTTGGCCGCTGGAAGCACCGATCCTCAATCGCCACACCAAGAAGATGAGATGTACTACGTAGTTCGGGGCAGAGGCCGCATGCGAGCCGGTTCCGAAGATCAGGCAGTAACCGAAGGCAGCGTCATTTTTGTTGCGGCTGGAGCGGAGCACCGATTCTATGAGATCACGGAGGAGTTAACCGTGCTCGTGTTTTTCGCCCCAGCGGAAAGCGAATAGCGCGACAGTTTTTTGTCGCGACTTTTGTCAACATGCCAGGATCACATCCAAACTTGGACTTCGCCATCAGACCCATGCGAATTGAAGACTGGCCTGCGGTCCGAAACATCTATTGCGAAGGCATCGCAACCGGGAACGCTACTTTCGAAACAGGGATTCCGGAGTGGTCGAGGTGGGATCAATCGCATCTTCAGGACTGCCGCTTAATTGCGCAACACAGTGAACAGATTCTGGGCTGGGCAGCGCTCAGTCCTGTATCCAGCCGTCACGTTTATTCCGGCGTGGCTGAGGTTTCGGTTTACGTGGCTGCCGGAACACGAGGCCACGGAGTCGGAAAGATGTTGCTGCAGTCGCTGGTCGAACACTCGGAGCGTTGCGGGATGTGGACGCTGCAAGCCGGAATTTTCCCGGAGAATGCTGCGAGCATTGCGTTGCATAAGTCCTGCGGATTCCGCGGAATTGGACTACGGAAGAAATTGGGTCAGCTAGGCGGCATTTGGAGGGACGTTCTTCTGCTTGAACGCCGGAGTTCGAGTGTGGGCATTTAGGACGGCTTTCAAAAGCTAAGCGGGAGAAGCGGCATGCCTCTCCTTCGACGGAACCCAATAGATTTCTTCTTTCAACCCCTCTTTGGTGAAGCCGATACGCTTCAGAATTCCCTTACTGTTTTCGACCATCGCCGGATGCCCGCATAAATACGCGACCGCATTCGGCCCGATGCCCCACATGTCCGCGTACTTGCGCAGAATGTCATCGACGCGTCCGGTCTCGCCAGTCCATTTTTCATCGTCCCAGGGACGACTGACCGTTGGCACGTACTCAAACCAGGGAACTTCTTGCGCGAACTTCTGCAACTCTTCCAGATAACCGAACTCCCACGAGCGGCTTGCCCCATTCAGCAGAAACAGTTTGTGCTCTCCCGCGAACCTGCCTTCTTTCCAGTCTCGATAAAGAGTGCGGACGTAGCTTACGAAGGGAGCGACGCCGGTTACCGTACACACCAGGAGGTGATTGGTGCGGCCGCTCTGGGTATCGAGCATGAAGCGCCCCTTAGGAACTTTTCGCACCAGCACTTCGTGGCCGGGCTGCAGCTTGTATAGCAAGGGTGTTAGATCGCCGGGAGGCACGAGTTCGAAAAAGAACTCGAGTTCGTTCTCGTGAGGCGCAGACACGATGGAGTACGGCCGCTCCCTTAGCTTGCCCAGACCTTCAAGGCCCAGGGTTGCGTACTGACCGGGAGCAAACTTGAACTCGTGGTCAGGCTGGATGCGGATTATCCACAGTTCGGGAGCGATGTCGATCCGCTTGGTGATTGTCGCGCGATGAAATTTCTCTGTGTCGCTGCCGCTCATAAAAGATCACCCCGGGTCTCGTGCGCCCGGGGTGCATAGTTTACAGGAACTCCACAGCCGCTCAACTTCTCTTCAATCCTAAATAATCTATTCAACCTATCTCTTTTATCGATCTTGTTATCTCGTCCCCTAACTTAAGTTATTTGCCCAGCACCAGGACCACGAAGCTGTCGGGCAGAATTGCGTGTCGGGGATGCGGGTTTTCCGCAGTGGGGGCTGGGGGCGGGCCGAATTTCGCCGTCACTACGAAAACCTGATGGGTCTTCTCGTCGAGAGCGAGAGTGCGGGCCCCCTCCTGAGTCTTCACATTTTCGGCGACGCTGAACTTGCCAGGCGACTCTTCTCGCACCACCGTTAGCACGCCTTCTCCGCAGGAGGCGAAGGCGAGGCTCGCGCCTTCGTCAAAGGCGGTGGCATCCACTCCCTCGCCGATTGCAGGAGTGGCAAGCACTTTCCCGCTGTCAGCGTCGACGACGGCCATCATCTTATTGTCGCAGCCTGCGAACAGGCGCCGATTTTTGCGGTCCATCGAAAGGCCACTGGGCTCCTGGCACGGAGCCAGCGGCCAGCGCGATTTTACTTCGAGCTTGGCGGGATCGATCGCGTCCAACTGGCTCTTGTCTTCGATATTGACGAAAATCTCTCCCTTGCCATCGCTGACCGCAAATTCCGGCTTGCCCTCCAGCTTGATTGTGCCCAACACCGTACCTTTGGCGGCGTCGATTGCGGTCGAGTCCTGGCTCCGTCCGTTGAAGGTGAAGACCCGTTTGGTAGCGGGATCGTAAAGAATCGCGTCGGGGTTGTCGCCGGCCTTGACCTTCGTGATCGGCTTCAGCGTTTCGATGTCGAAAATCGTGACCGTGCCTTCGCGCCCATTGCTGACAAAGCCGCGTCCCAGCTCGGGAGCCAACGCGATGCCGTGAACACCGGGAGTGTCCGGAATATCGCCGACGGGCTTACCTGAATCTGCATCGATCACTATGACGTGCGTCGCGCGCGAAATGTAGAGACGCCGCGAGGAACTATCGAGGTTCAGATAATCCCAGCCGCCATCGCCGCCCAGCTTGTACGTCTTGATGACGTGATAGCCAGGATCGGCCGCAGCGGAAAAGGTTGCCAGCAGAGAGATGAATAATCCACAGCGGAGCCAAGTCGAACGCGAATGCCTCATGTTTGTATCCCTCATTCTTGAAGATCGATTCCCAAGACCACCCATGCTAGCGCCGGATAGCTGAAGGCAACCTTAATCGCCGGAGTCGCGGTTGGCGGATTTGCAATGACAGCAGGACTTCGTTTGACGACGAACTGACGGCCTTAGGCTAACTCTAATTCAATCTTCTTCGCAGCTGTATCCAGTTTCGCGATCCTAAAGCTGCGAATCTGTCCCGGGCGGACGGCTTCCGGCTTCGATTCTACTGCCGCAGCACCGCCTTTCCAGTGCGCCTTTAGCATCGAGCTTAGCGATCCTAAATCGGTTTTCGATTCAGACGGAGCCTTTTCCTTCGCGGCGCGCTCGGCAGCGATTCGGCAATTGGCGTGGATGCCCTCGCCCAGTTCAACGCGTGCCTGTTCGCCCGAAATCTCCATCACGCGGCCCGAAACCACATCGCCTACCCTGCGTTCGGCAATGTACTCCTCGATGCTGGTCGGAACCAGTTGCTTAATCCCCAGCTTCAGCCGCCGCTTTTCGGAGTCGACTTCGAGCACCTGCGCCTTCACGGATTGCCCAACCTTCAGCATGTCCTGAGGGTGATTGATTCGCTTTTCAGCGCTCATATCACTGATGTGAATCATGCCTTCGATGCCTTCAGAAAGCTGCACGAAAGCTCCGAACTTAGTCAGACTAGTGACTGGCCCTTCGATCTGCGAGCCCACAGCAAACTTCTGCGCCGCGTCTGCCCATGGGTCCCCGAGCGCCTGCTTCAGGCCCAAAGATATGCGGCGCTCTCCCAGGCTCACGCTAAGAATCACAGCTTCGACGGTATCGCCCGGCTTGACCACATCGCTGGGTGTCCTTACCTTCTTTGCCCATGACATTTCCGAAATGTGGATCAACCCTTCAATCCCAGGTTCGAGTTCTACAAACGCACCGAAATCGAGCACGCGGGTTACCGTGCCCCGAGCACGCTCGCCCGGCTTGAATTTTGTAGCCACCGAATCCCACGGATCGGGCTCGAGCTGCTTCATGCCAATAGAAATGCGGCGCTTCTCAGAATCAATTTTCAGAATCTTGACTTCGACCTCTTGCCCCACTGAGAGCACGTCCGAGGGTTTAGTGACGCGACTTCTAGAGATGTCACTGACATGGAGCAGCGCGTCCACTCCGCCAATGTCGATGAAAGCACCATAATCGGTCAGGCTGCGAACCGTGCCGTGCACGATGGCGCCCTCCTGGACCTCCGAGTAGCGGCGCCCTTTCGCCGCGCGCTCTTCCTCTTCGAAAACGATGCGCCGGTCCACGACCACGTCTTCCTCTGCCTCATCGAGCTTGGTAATCCGGCAGCGGATCTCCTGTTCCACCAACTTGGCTATCTCGGCGGCGTCGCGCGCCCCGCTGCGTGAGTTAGGCATGAAAGCCCGCACTCCCACGTCCACGCTCAGGCCACCTTTAACCACGCTCGTTACCGTGCCCACAATCGTCGTCTTCTCGGTAAATGCCTTTTCCAGTGCCGCCCAATCCTTTGGCCGCTCGCTCTTGCCGAGATTGAGCTCGTAGTAGCCTTCAGGATCACGACCTTTGATCGAGACCACCAGTTTGTCACCGGCCTTCACTGCTTCACGCGCACTTTGGAATGCTGACAGCGGAAGGATTCCCTCGGTCTTGAAACCGATGTCAACCAGGACCGAATCGACGGTGACGGCAATCACCGTCCCTTCGCGCCCTTTTCCGGCTTGCTCGGGCTTGCGCGATTTGCTCTTCTCGAACTGGGTGAGAATGTCCTTGAACGACTCGTCAGACTCGTCGAGAGGTTGGGATTCAGGACTGCCACGACTGGACATGAAAGCTTACAGCCTCGCTGTGGGATTCGTCCCGACTAGGATAACACTGTGCCATCCGCGGCAAAACAAAAGGCTGGCAGCACAGCCGCCAGCCTTTCAAGTCGATCATGAGGTCGCTCACCGGCGCCCGCCACCACCATGAAAGGCGCCCACTGCAGCACCGCGCGCGTAGCCGTGGCTGTAACCGACCCCGCCACCCCGATACGCATACGCCCCCGGCCTATAATATCCGCGACCATAGTAGCCATATCCGGGGCGGCCGTAACCATATCCGCCGCGCCCCCAGTAACCATAGCCGGGCCTGTAATAGCCGTGGTACCACGGGCCCGCGCCAATAAAGACTCCGCCCGCGAACCATTGCGGTCCGTAGTATCCATACGGCGCACACGCGTATGGGTAATAGGCGTAGTAGCCATAAGCGCATACGGGCGCTGGTCTGACATAACCCGGGCCGATTCCGATTCCCACCGCAACCTGGGCTTGTGAATACGCCGCCGGCAGTACGAAGATGCTCAGCAAAGCCAAATACCTTAGATAACGCATTGTTGACCCCCTTCTCCGATCTGTGATCTTTGTCTTCGTAAAGATCGAGATCGGGAGGCCTTCAGGCATCTCAGTTCCGTCTGAAGCGCCTATCCGATGTATATAAACACTGAATGACGGCAAAAGTTCCAGGGGATTGCGCCTCTATAGGTTGCGGGGAAAGTCAGGGACTTAAGAGGCTATTCGAGACGCCATCCTGAGGCGCCGGCGTCAGCCAGGTGAAGGATCTCGCGCGTAGCGCCACAGACCGAATGCGATACCGAATACTTTGCGTTTAAGCAAATTACCCTGCCGTGGGTAATCACGGTGTTGTTTTGTATACTGCCCCCGTGCCTGGGAGCCAGCGATGAATCCGTCTTCTCAATCCCGGCTCGCGTATATCGACTGGATGCGCGGTCTGGCCTGCGTGCTGATGTTCCAGACGCATTGCTACGACTCCTGGCTACGAGGTGATGCGCGCAAGAGTACCTTCTTTATGTGGTCTCAGCTGGGCGGGACTCTGCCTGCTCCGCTGTTTCTCTTTCTCGCAGGAATTTCCTTTGCGCTGGTTACTGACAAACTGAGGCAAAAAAGCGTGCCTGCCGGTCAGATTGCAGGCAGCACGATTCGCCATGGAGCCGAGATTTTCGGACTGGGAATTTTGTTTCGACTGCAGGAATATCTGATTGCGTGGGGCTGGGCGCCGTGGAGCGACTTGTTGCGCGTCGATATCCTCAACACGATTGGCCTTTCAATGATGTTGATGGGAGTGGTCTGCTGGTTTGTCTTAGCGCTCAACTCCAGATCGCACGTGCGGTTCTCTCTGGGAATGACGGCAGCCGCTGTCGGGATGAGCATTTCTCTTTTATCGCCGTTGATGTGGACGAGTTGGCGCCCGCGGTGGCTGCCCTGGCCGCTCGAGTCTTATATCGATGGCGTGCACAACCTCGGGGAGCCGCAGGCGTGGCTGTTTCCGATTTTCCCATGGACTGCGTTTGCGTTCATCGGTCTCGCGGTAGGATTTTTTCTGTTGAGCGATCAGGCGCGAAAATGGGGCGCTGCGACCTTTGCGGTTGCGGGGGTGGGCGGAGTTGGGTTGATTTACCTGGCTCGCTGGCTGGATGCGCGTCCCGAACAGCTTTATGCAACTGATGATTTCTGGCACACCAGTCCGAATTTCTTTCTGATTCGCGTGGGTCTCCTGCTGGTGATCCTAGCCGCGGCTTATCTGTGGTGCCGATGGGGAGCGGGCCAGTGGGGCTTCAGCCCCTTGATACAACTCGGGCAAACCTCTCTGTTGGTTTATTGGGTACATATTGAATTCGTTTACGGCCGACTTTCAATTCTCCCGAAGCGAGCCGTCGACATTCGCACCGCTTCTTTTGGACTGCTGGCGATTTTCCTGTCGATGGTTCTGTTGTCTGTCCTACGCACCCGCTTCAAAGGTAGGGGCGTCGAAGCAATAGGTTGGAATCGGCCTCGGCTGCATCGGAGATCTCTTCAGAATCTCCGGTTCTTTTCATTTCCGCTGCGATGCGACACTCCACGTGGACACTCGACCATGGTGTCAGTAGCCAAGGTTTCATTTCAGCGATCCGTTAGCCTTGTCTCTCGGTTAGCCCTTTGCATTTGCGTTGCGTGTATGAGCGCCGCCCAATCGAGTCCATCGGACTGCAGGGCTCCGCTTTGGTCTGCGTCTGTCGTTCAAGTGGAGGATCAGGACGAAAACAATCGAAAGACGGCGCATCCCACCGAGAACGGATTTGCCGGTATTGCGTTTTTAGACAATGACCGCCTAGTTGCGCATGAAGTGAACCGGACCGGAGAACTCTCTTCGCGTGCTAGCTTAGATCCTTCTAGCGCATTCCGTTTGCATGTGTCGATCTTGGACACGAGCTCCGGAAAGGCGCTCTCTGCCAAGGACTGGGACACGCGTGCTCACGATACGTCTATTTGGGTAACCAGCGGCGGAGTGTTAGTGCGAACCGGAGAGCTGGTAAGGTTCTATTCAAAGGAATTCGTGGAACTCCAGCAGGTATCTCTTTCTCAGTCGGATCCGCATGACACTTGGATCATCAGTGTTTCAACAACGGGGAAAACGGTATTGCTCAACCACAACGACCAGAAAGAAAGCCGGTTTGAGATTCGCGACGGCGCCACGTTCAGACCGCTGAAGGCTTGGAGCGAGGTCCTCCTACGCCCGCCGTATTCCATCTCCGATGCTGGAATCGTGACCGCAGACTCCCATCAACAGCACATTATTCTCAGTGCGTTCGGAAGCGGACGCTGGAAACCTCTCGGGAACGGCTTCAAAAAAATTGGCTGTGTTTCCTCGCCGACATTCGTCACCGATGGGATCTTGGCTGACGGCGCCTGTAAAGAACTCTCGGTCATCACCACCGAGGGCAATATCCTGATGACCGACCGCTCTGAGAAGCACGAGTCATTTGACGGAGGGAAAATCGCTGTGGCACGGAGTGGTACGGTTCTGGCGACCTTGATGGCCCGAGGCAAAGGTGGTGGCTTCTTCGACAATGACGTGCGCCGTACGGGCGTCCGTGTGGCCGTGTATGACCTGTCGCTTAAGAAACGTGTGCTCACCGCCGACGTTTCGCCACCGCCGAAGAGGAATTATGATTTTGCGCTCTCGCCCGATGGCTCCAAGCTGGCGACCCTCAATGATGGCACGGCTTCGGTTTGTGCAGTTCAACTCCGGGCCGCAGAGCATACCCAGAAGACCGGGGAGCAAAAGGGCGGCAGCGTGGGCCTGCAAGCGCCGACCTCAGCTATCAAGCCGAAGCCGTAGGCCCGCGATCGGGAACCGCCAAGGAGACGCGCCTCGGGGCAGCCAAGGCCAGTTAGTTTCAACCGGCCGACATCTGCCGGATCGCATTGCCTGTCAGCTTTAATCCGATTGCCCAATTTTGGCGCGAACGAAGTTCATCGTTGCCGAATCCGAAGAGGTAAAACGTGATGTAGAAGCCATCGCGAATTTCTTCTTGTCCGGGTACTTCCTCCGGCTCGTGGAAGTAACAGCGACGGATCAGAAACTCGGCGGCAGCCGGCATTTCAGGAGCCCGCTGCAGGAGTTGAATGAGCCGTTTTGCCAGATGCTCATGCTCTGGGAACGAAAAGCGTTTTGGTTCATCAGAAAAAAAGAGGTCGACATAAGAGCCAAACTTGTGGGTCGCTTCGAAGATCTCCTCTTCGGGATTTATTTCTGTGCTGGACCAGACGTCACATTTGGCCGTCTCCAGCGGACTCTGCAGAGAATTGACCTTGGAAAGGAATTCGCCCAGTTCAGGCGCTCGCACGGCTTCTTCGAGATTGGACAGAAGCTCGGGATGGCGCTTCAGATCGTAATAGCGTGGGCCGCCCCCTTCAGCGGCCCAAGGTATTTCGAGGGTCTCATCCTCGGCACCGAGTTCGACGGCGAAGTCGGCTTGCACGCTACCTTGCAGGCGCAGGCTCGGGAGTTGCCTGCGGGGTTGCGTTCGGCGTGGAGAAATTCACCTTCGGAACCTGCCGCGATTCCTCCGAAGCGGCAAAATACGCTTCGTTGGGTTTGAACCCCGCCCAGCCCGCGTAAATGTTGTTGGGGAAGTGCTGTACGTAGGTGTTGTAGTCTTGCAGCGCGTCGTTGTAACGCTTGCGCTCAACCGCGATACGATTTTCCGTGCCCGCCAACTCATCTTGCAGGCGCAGAAAGTTCTCATTCGATTTCAATTGCGGATAGTTCTCGACCACGGCGAGCAGGCGCCCGATTGCGCCGTCGAGTTGTTGATTGGCGGCGATCTTGTCTGCAGGAGCGTTGGCCGAGAGCAGCCTGGAACGGGCGGCCGCGATATCGCCGAACACTTTCTGTTCCTGACCCGCTATGCCCTTTACGGTTTCGACCAAGTTAGGAATCAGGTCGGCGCGCCGTTGCAGCACGATGTCGACCTGCGACCACGCCGCCTTGACCGCTTCATTCTTGGTCACAAGCGTATTGCGAATGCCCACGTACTGTCCGAACACGACCAGCGCGATCAACACCAGGACAACAATCACAATCAAACCTATTTTCATCGTTATTCTCCTGTGAGAAAGCTATCAACTACACTCCGCGTGGTTCCGGGGAGTCTAGCATTTTCTCGACTACGGCGGTTATTTGCTGTACCGCGGCCAGGTAGCGGGCAAAAACATCGTTTACATCGAACTGCTTAGTCTCCGCCTTGTGCTCGCGAATGTCGAGCAATTGCAAAAAAGCGGAAGCATCGAACGGAGTTCGCGCGGCCAGCGCCTGGACCACATCCCGCTTGGCTTTGGGAGGCATCTCGCCGAGCGCAATCAACCCGTGGCGGAAAAGAGTAGTGAAGGTTGATAACGAACTCAGCATCAACTCCCATAATTGCTTTTTGTCGCCGGTGGCAAGCAACAAGCGTTCGCGCAAAAGAATCAGTTTCTCGCGTAGCTCGTACTCCAGTTGAGCGCGATGCAAATGCATGGGAATGTGTAGCCCACTGAGGACATCCTCGCCGAACAGAACGCGATGACGTTGCTGCATGTCGAGAAACTCGATGGAGAAAACATCGGTGGAACGCTCCACTTCCTCGCGTGTCAGCACCAGAGGCTCATGATGTTTTTGTTTCGCCCACCACTCGACCGCCGGCGCAATCGCGGTGAGCGCGGAGAAAGAACTCTCACGCAAGACGCAAAGCAGGTTGACATTGGAGAAGTCGGGATGAAATTCCCCCTCCGCAGCGGAACCGTAAAGGATCACGCTCAGGAGATTCTCTCCTGACGCCGCACGCAACCGGCTGATGAATTCGTTAATCTGTTTTTCCGCAACCATAGTGCCCCTTCTGCTTCAACCTACCAG
>Ga0210395_10002409_pt1 | contig 14495 bp, 17 predicted proteins | sample IncBWH4OmetaG_FD_150861 | JGI IMG/M metagenome (GOLD analysis project Ga0210395, IMG submission 150861) | Forest soil microbial communities from Barre Woods Harvard Forest LTER site, Petersham, Massachusetts, United States - Inc-BW-H-4-O ... | reverse complement strand
CCGAGCTTTTCCCGCGCATCCCGGACATCGCGAAAGCGTTGCCAAATCCGATCGATCAAATGAAGGTTTTCGAGCTCATTCAAATCATTCCCAGCCCCACCAAGTCGGCGCTCGCTTCGGGGCACTTTATTTCCTATGAAATTTCCGACCCGACGATCATGGGCTATTTGCGCAACAACAGCATCCTTGCCTTCGGACGGGCGGACAGGGCAAAAACATCCACGACATTCGGCGAAATTCTCGATGCGATGTGGCTGTTCGATGAGAAGTTTGATCGCGCGCTCACTCTCTTTAACGAGATCGTCGCCCGGCAAAAACCCGGGGGGCGCCAACCATGAAACTCGCGGTGCACTTTCGTAGCGTTTGGCTTCACGGTTCTTGGTGCTTGTGGGCGCCCCCGGCCATCGCGATCTGGCTGGTCGCCGCGCCAGCCCCGGCGGCCGAGCCGTGGCCGACACGACCGGTGACGGTGCTGTGCCCGTTTGCCGCGGGGACGAGCACCGACACGCTGATGCGCCTGATCAATGCATCGCTGAGCCAGCGCTTCGGCCAGAATTTCATCGTCGAGGACCGCCCCGGCGCAACCGGCAATATCGCCGCCGGCGTGGTGGCGAGAGCCGAGCCTGACGGCTACACGCTCTTCATCGGCACGGTGGGGCCGATCGTCAACAACAAGTTCATGTACAAGAACCTCGATTTCGACCCCGATCGCGCCTTTGCGCCGATCGCATTGCTGGCTTCTTCGCCGCTGATCATCGTCGGCAGCCCCAAATTGCCGGTCAAGAATTTGAACGAGCTCGTCGCCTATGCCAAAGCCCACCGCGGCCCGCTCGCTGCCGGAACGGTCGGTGTCGGTTCGCAGGCGCACATTACGGTCGCGCTTCTCAACAAGGCCGCCGGCATTGCCATCGGACATGTGCCGTATCGCATCACCTCGCAGGCGCTGCCCGATCTGGCGTCGGGCGATCTTCAGCTATCGGTCCAATACGTTCCGACCTTCGTGCCGAACGTGCAGTCGGGAATGCTCACCGGCCTCGCTGTCACCAGCCCCAAACGCATGGCCGAGTTGCCGGATGTGCCGACCGTTGCCGAGCAAGGTTTTCCGGGTTTCGAAGCCAACGGCTGGACCGCGTTGTTCGCGCCCGCCGGGACGCCTGCCGACATCGTCGGCAAGATCAACCAGGGCGTGAACGAATTTCTGGGGAGCGACGCCGGCAAAGAGCAACTCGCCAAAATCTGGATGACGCCGCTTGGCGGCACGCCGCAAGAGCTCGCCGACTACATCACAAAAGAGAATGCCAAGTGGGGACCGATCATCCGGGACGCCAACATTGTCTTGCAATAGAGCCAGTTCTTCAAAAACCATGACCGAACGACTGCCGAGACATACCTGCGACACCCATTTGCACATCTTTGGCGACGCCGCCGCTTATCCGGCCGCTCGCAACGCGCTCTATGCGCCGCCGCAAGATTGCACCTTTGCGGCGGTGAAGGTTTTGCACGACGCCATGGGTGTCGAGCGCGCGGTCTTCGTGCAGCCGACGATTTACGGCACCGATCACCGGCTGATGTACGATGTTCTTAAAAACGCGTCGCAGCGGAATTATCGCGGCGTCGCCATCGTCGACGATAGCGTCAGCGATGCGGAACTGGACAGACTGAACAGCGTCGGCGTGCGCGGAGCCCGGTTCAATTTCGGCGGCCGGTTCAAACTGGCGCCGAGCCTCGCCGAATTCCGCCGTGGCCTCGACCGCGTCCGCGAGCTTGGCTGGTTCGTCAAGGTGTTCGGCTTCGACGATGACTTTCTGGCCGTCGCCGACGAACTGCGCAGCATCGACTTCCCCGCGATCATCGATCACATGGGCGGCCCCGATTATCGGCGCGGCACCGGCCAACCGGCGGTCCGGCTCATTCTCGATCTCCTCAACAACGGCAATTGGTGGGTCGGGCTGTCGAATGGCGACCTGCGGTCGCACACCGGCTATCCGTGGGACGACGCGGTCGAATTCGGGCGGCTGTTCTATGAGGCCGCACCGGACCGCTGCCTTTGGGGCACCGACTGGCCGCACGTGCATCGCTTCATGCGGCCCGACAAGGACGGACACTCGGACTACGGTCTCGACCACGAGATGGCGCGCATCGCGTTGCTGGAACGTTATTTGCCCGATCGCACGGCGCGCGACCGCGTCCTGGTCGACAACCCGGCGCGCTTCTTCGGTTTTGTGTAAGCACGCGCTTTAGCGCAGTTCGGTGAGCTGCGACAGCATCATCACCGCCTCTTCCGGCCCTTTGACGATGCGGCAGCCGGCAGCGGCGAGCGCCTTAAGCTTTGCCTCGGCGCCTTCGCGGGCGCTGCCGATCAGCGCGCCGGCGTGGCCCATTTGCTTTTCCGCCGGCGCGTGGCGGCCGACCACCATGGCGTAAACCGGCTTGGGGAAGCCGCGCGCGGCCTCGGCGAAGGCATATTCCTTGTCGCCGCCGATCTCGCCGCAGAACAGCACCGCCGCAGTCGCGTCGTCGGCGGCCAGCGCCTGCAAATATTCGTGCGGATTGCGCCCGATCACGCTATCGCCGCCGACATGGGCGACGATGCGTTGGCCGATGCCGGCGAGCGTGAGCTGCCGCGCCATCGCCAATGCCAATGTGCCGCTGCGGATGATCATCGCCAGCCGTCCCGGTTTGCAAAAGCTCGGCGCGATGGAGCCGAGCAGCCCGCGGCCCGGCACATAGATGCCGAGCGTGTTCGGCCCGATCAGCCAGCTTCCCGCTGCGCGGGCAACATTCGCCGCCGCGAGCGCATCGTGCGCCGGCACATATTCGGCCACCGCCATGATCGTCTCGATGCGCGCTTGCGCGCATTCGGCGACGGCGTCGCGCACGCCTTCGGCCGGCGTATAGATCAAGGCGATGTTCGGCTTTTGCGGGACATCGCCGATGCGATCGTAGAGCGGTAGGCCGTCCATGGCGGTGCCGCCGCGGCCCAGCGCGACGCCCCCGACAAGCGGCGTGCCGGCCTCGATCATGCCGGCGACCTGGTTTCGCGCGTAACGCCCGGTGGGGCTCACCACCGCGACGCGCCACGGCGCGTCGGCAAGGAACGGCAGGCGCGCAGGGCCTGACATGGGCTAAGCTCCGGGAGGCGATGCGCCGGACGGCGCCGAGAGATGCGACACGAGCCGCCATTATGCGACTAGCCGAGTATGACGGGAAAGCCTTGCTGCACCGCCACGGCATCGCCGTGCCACGCGGCGTGCTGGTCCATGCCGGCGAAAGCCCGCCCGACGCGGTCGCCGATTGGCCCGGCTTCGTGCTCAAGGCGCAGCTCCTCGAAGGCGGCCGCGGCAAGCGGGGCTTGGTGCGAGTCTTCGACAAGCTTGACGGCTTTCGCGACGCCCGCCGGCTGATCCTGCCGGCGCTCGAAGACGCCAATATTCCGCTCTTGCTCGAGGAAGCGGTGCCGATCGCCCGCGAAATCTTCATCGCCGTGCGCATCGACGGCGGCGCGCAACGGCTGGAACTTCTGATAGCCCCCGAAGGCGGCGAGAACGTCGAGTCGACGGCCAAGCTCGTGCGCATCCCGATCGAGCCTGGCGTCCTGACGACGCCAGAAAAAATCTTTGCCGCGCTGGGGGAAAAACTGTTTCCGGCCGATCTTGCCGCGCGCCTGGCGCGTTACGCCGCGCGGCTACCGGATATCGCGGGCCAAGAAGATTTGGAATTGCTGGAGATCAATCCGCTGGCGCTGACCAAGGACGGCAAGCTCATCGCCTGCGATGCCAAGATCGTGCGCGACGCGGCCGCCGATTTCCGGCACGACCCGGACGAATTCGCGATCAGCCGGAGGCTGGCCGAGCACGCCATGACGAAACTCGAGCGCGAGGCGCAAGCGCTCGGTTTCCAGCTGGTCGAGACCGACGGCGACGTGGTGCTCGTCACCTCCGGCGCAGGCCTTGGCATGATGATGATGGATTTGATCGGCGACCACGGCATGCGCGCCGCGAGTTTCATGGACAATCTGCGCGGCGCGCCCGACGAGACCATGACCGAGCGGCTCAAGATCGCCCGTGCGCTCGCCGCCCGGCCCAATATCAAGGCGATCATCTTCCAGACCACGCTGGCCTCGCGGTCGCTCGCCGAACGCATCGAGGCGCTGACCGCATGGCTTGCCGCCGAGCCGCTGCCAAAACCGTTGTTCGTCGGCATCGCCGCCGGCCACGCCGCCGCGCGCAAAATGAGCGCGGAGCAGGCCGTCGAGCGGCTCCGCGCCGTGGGCGTTTCGGCCTTCACCGATCCGGTGGCGTTGGTGAAGGCTGCGGCACAGGCAATCAGATAACCGTAAGCGGCTCAGCCCGCCGGGATGAGGGCCGCATAGAACCGGCGCAAAGCGGCGGCAAATTCCTGGAAGGCGCTCGGCCGTGGGCCGGCGACGAGGTCGAAGCGGTAGTCGCAGCTCTCGCCGGTACAGGCATAAAAGCGCGAGCCGCGCAGCCGGTCGGCGTATTCCAGGTGCTCCTGGCCGCAATCCGGGCAGATCAAGAGGATGCGGCTACGCGCTGCCGACATCAATTGCCGAATGTTGGAAATATCCCCCATGACGATTGCCTCGGCGCGCAATTATTTTGGACGCGAATCACGGGGATTTTAGCAGACAGGCGGCACCCATCTCGCGGACGGCGCGGCTCATCCGGGTAATTATCCTCACTATTATTGCAGGGATATTACTATCGGCGCCAAAAAGGTGCCGTACTTAGCGCTTGTCACCGCCAAAGCGCGACATGCCGGCGCGCCAGGTGTCGCGGGCGATGTTCTCTTCCATGGCCTGGAGCTCAAGCGCCAGCGCACCGCGCGGATCGAGCGCGATGCCCTGATCGATGCAGCTTTTAGCCTGGCGCAGCGCCGCCTGGGACGCGCCGACGATCGTTTTGGCAATCTCGGCGATGACGCCATCGAGCGCGGCGGCATCGACGATGCGCGTCACCAGGCCCGCCGCGCGCGCCTCCTCGGCAGTAAGCTTGCGGCCGGTGAACATCATGTCCTTGGCCAGCGGCTTGCCGAGGATGCGCGGCAGCCGCTGGGTGGCGCCGACCGTCCCCCACAAGGCCTCGGGCGTGGCGAAGATGGCCTGCGGGGTGGCGATGACAAAATCGCAAGCCGCGGCGATGTCGCAGCCCGAGCCGACCGCCGGCCCTTGCACCACCGCGATCGCCGGCATCGGCAGGTTTTCGATCGCCCCATAGGCGGCATAGGCAGCGAGCCGCCGGGCGCGAACTTCGTCCGGCGCCATGCCCTTGCGCTCCTTGAGGTCGGCGCCGGCGCAGAACACCGGACCGCTGCCGCGGATCACCACGAGGCGCACCGCGTCATCATCGCGCGCAGCCGCCGTCGCCGCGACAATGTCGTCGCACATGGCGCGGTTCAGCGCGTTGCGGGCCTCGGGCCGATCGAGCGTCAGCGTGGCGACGCTGCCTTCGACGGCGTAGCGCACGGTGGTGAGGTTCATGGCTTGTCCTTGCGAAAGGCGCGCATGCGCTGGTTCATCTCGCGGCCGGCTTCGAGCGCTTTATCGAACGGCAGCTCGGCGACGCGGTAGAACAACGATTTGGTCGCCGCCATGGCCTGCGGCGCCACGGCCGCCATGGCGCGGGCGGATTGCATGGCCTCGTGCATCAGCATTTGCGGCGCAACGACGCGATTGACCAGGCCAAGCTCCACGGCACGCGACGCCTCGATGGGCTCGCCGATGGCAACGAGCTCGAAGGCTGCCTTGCGGCCGGCCTGACGCACCAAATTCGCCATCACCACCGAAGCGACGATGCCGTGTTTGACCTCGGGATAGCCGAGTTTTGCAGTCGCCGACATGATGGCAATGTCACCAGCAAGCGCCAGCCCGGCGCCGCCGCCCATCGCCGCGCCGTTGATTGCCGTGACCACCGGCTTGGTCAGCTGCGAAAAGACGCCGTGCAAATTCGCCGTGATATCGGCGCGGCGCTCGACCAGGGCCGTGTTGGCCGACGACAGCGCGGCAAACTCGGACAAGTCAGCGCCGGCGCAGAAGGCCGGGCCGGCGCCGGTCAACACGATCGCACGAACGTCCGCGGCGCTGTCGGCTTCGCGCAGCGCGTCGTACAGTGCCTCGCTCAGCGCCAAGTTCAGCGCATTGCGCTTTTCCGGCCGGTTCATGGTGAGAATGCGCACCGCGCCGTCATCGTCGATCAGCAAATCAGCCATCGCATTCACCGCCGCGATCAATCACTCGAGCTTCACGCCGGTCTTGAGCACCACCGGCCCCCACTTGGCCTGCTCGGCCAGCACGAAGGCGGCATATTGCTGCGGCGTCGCCGGCGCCGGCGTGGCGTTGAAGGTGTCGTATTGTTTTTTCAGGTCGTCGCTGTTGAGCGCGGCGATGGCGGCGCGGTGCAGGCGCGCGAGCACGTCGGCCGGCACGCCGGCGGGCGCGACCAAGCCATACCAATTGTCGGAATTGACCCGCGGATAGCCCAATTCCGCCGTGGTCGGCACGTCGGGCAGCACCGGAATGCGCGCCGCAGACGTGATCGCGAGCGCTTTGAGCGAGCCGGCTTTGATCTGCGGCAACAGGAACGGCACGTCGGCCACCAGCATCTGGACCTGGCCGCCAAGGAGATCGGTGACCGCCGGCGCGACGCCCCGGTAAGGCACGTGCACGATGTCGATGTTGGCCTCTTCCTTGAGCAGTTCCGCGCCGAGGTGGGTGATGGTGCCGGCGCCGGCCGAGCCGAAATTGACTTTTCCGGGACGCTCACGCGCATAGGCGATGAAGGCCGGCAGGGTGTCGATGCCGAGCGACGATGGCACGACGATGGCTTCCGGCACCCGCAGCACGGTGGTGATCAGCGACAAATCCTTCTGCCAGTCGTACGGCATCTTGGCGACCATGAACGGAATGGCGGAGATCGAGGACGCGCCGTTGAAGCACAGCGTATAGCCGTCGGGCGGGCTTTTGGCGGTGAAGTCGACCCCGGTCATGCCGCCGGCGCCGGCATGGACCTCGATAAAGACCTGCTGGCCGAGGTCGGCGCCCATATTGTTGGCAAATACCCGGGCGAACAGGTCGGCGGCACCGCCGGCGGCGAACGTCACAACCAGCTTCACCGGCCGGGCCGGAAACGTATCCGCGCCAGCCGTCGCTGCCCACAACAGCGCGAGACCGAATGCGGCAATGAGCCCGCGTCGCATGGCGCTTCTCCCAGGCGTTTCTTGGCCGGTCCCGCCCCATCGACGGAACAATAAACAGCGGCGCCGGGCAGCAAGAGCTTGTCCGGCATCCCGCCACGCGGCAGTATGATTGCTCGGCTGAGGTACCAGCAAGGGGCAAACGGCCCGCCGGCTTTGCCGGGGGCATGTGGGGCGTGTGCATGAAAACCATTCTCGTACCCACCGAACACAATGCGGCGATGGCGTCGGCGCTCGATACGGCACTGCTGCTGGCGCAAAAGTTCGGCTCCTGCATCGAGGGCTTTCCGCTGCGTCCGGCGGTGGCCGATCTGGTCGCCATGGATCCCGACAGCGGGCTCACCATGGTGGCGGTCAAGGAAAACGACGCCGAGATGGTGCGCCAGGCCGAAGACCTGTTCCGTGCCTTCATGACGCAACATCAAGTGCCGCTGAGCACCGGTGCGGCGCAGCCGACGCCATCGTTCTCCTGGCTCGATTCCGCGCCGAGCGGCCACGATTTCGTCGGCAGCTACGGCCGCGTCTTCGACGCCATCGTGCTGGCGCGGCCGGGCGACGAATGGCAGAGCCCGTCCATGGTGACGCTGGAATCCGCTTTGTTCGAGAGCGGCCGGCCGGTGCTGATCGCGCCGCCAACGTCACCGCACTCGCTCGCCACCAATGTGCTGATCGCGTGGAATTGCAGCACCGAGCAGGCGCGCACCATGGCCGACGCCATGCCGCTTTTGCGCCTCGCCGAGCGCATCACCATCTGCACCGTGGAGGGCGCGACCGTCGCCGGGCCGAGCGGCGAGCAGATGGCGCGCTCATTGAAGCTCAACGGCATCAATGCCGATCCGATCACGCTCAAGCCGAACAAGCGCAATGCCGGCGAGACGCTGCTCGCCAAGGCCGGCGAGCTCGGCTGCGACCTCATCATCAAGGGCGCCTATACCCAAAGCCGCCTGCGCCAGATGATTTTCGGCGGCACCACGCGGCACATCCTCGCCAATGCCAAGCTGCCCGTGCTGATGGCGCATTGAGCGCGCGCCTCAAGTACCGCCAACCTGCATACCCCGATGAGTGAAACGCTAATCTTTCCGCAATTGGCGTCGCTCTATGGGACGCTGGCGCCGCTATCCGAAGCGCTGCTGCGGGTCGTCGTTGGCTTGTGGATGGTGCCGCACGGCCTGCGCATGAGCTTTGGGTTTTTTCCCACAACCGGACTGCCGCAGCGCAGCGTGCACATGCTCGCGGTCGATCTCGACAAATGGGGTTATCGGCCCGGCTGGTTGTGGGCGCCGTTGATCTCGGCGACCGAACTGATCGCCGGCCCGATGCTGGCGCTCGGCCTGTTCACGCGCTTAGCCTGCGTGCCGCTGGTGCTGTTCCTCATCGTGACCAATTTCGAGCGCTGGCGGGTCGGCCGTTATTTCTGGAACAAGCTCGGCATGGAATATACGCTGATGTGGCTCTTCGCGACGTTCTATTTCCTGATCCACGGCGGCGGCCACTATTCGCTCGATCATCTGATCGGCCGGGAATTTTGAGGAGAATTGCGTGCCCTTCATCGACGCCAATGGCGTAAGCCTGCACTACGCGCTTGCCGGACAGCATGGACCTGCCGTCGTGCTGCTGCACGAGCTCGGCGGCACGATGAATTCATGGAACAAGGTGGCAACACGGCTCGCCGCACGCTATCGCGTGTTACGCTATGACCAGCGTGGCTCCGGGCTTTCGGAGAAGGTGCGGCAGGAATTCTCCAACGATGTGCTAGTCGAGGATTTCGAGGCGCTCGCCAAAGGCCTTGGCCTCGAACCGCCTTATCATTTCGTGACCGTCGCCGCGGCCGCGACGCAGGCCTTGCGCTTTCTGGAAAAGCATCCGGACCAAGTCGGATCGCTCACGCTGTGCAATCCGGCGCCGGGCGTCGATCCGAGCCGCGCCGCGGCGCTCGACGAACGCGCCGCCTTCGCCATGCGCGAGGGCATGCGCGCTTCGCTGCCGACGACGCTCGATATCTCCTATCCAAAAAATCTCGGCGATCTTGCGGAGTACGAAGCCTATCGCGGCCGTTATCTGGGCAACGATCCGGTCGGCTTCGGCTATGGCTTCCGCGCGCTCGCGCGCACCAACATGCTGCACATGTTGCCTCAGGTCCGCTGCCCCGCCATGGTGGTCGCCGGCCGCCACGACACCGTGCGCCCGCACGCCGGCAGCGCGGAGCTGGCGAAGAAGATTCCCGGCGCGCGCTTCGAGCTGGTCGAGGCCGGCCACTTCCTGCCGACGCAAGGGCCGGAGCCGCTCATCGCGCTACTCGAAGATTTTTTACCGAAACCGTAGCCCGAGAAAGCATCCCATCATGAAAGTCAAAGCCAACGGCATCGACATCAACTACCGGATCGACGGCCCTGACGGCGCGCCGTGGATCATATTCTCCAATTCGCTCGCGACTTCGACCGCGATGTGGGACGAGCAGGCCGCCGGACTGAAAGATTCATTCCGCGTGCTACGCTACGACCAGCGCGGCCACGGCGGCACCGACGTGCCGGCCGGCCGCTATGCGTTCGATACGCTCTTGGCCGACGCGCTCGGTTTGATGGACGCGCTCTCGATCAAGAAGGCGCATTTCGCCGGCCTGTCCATGGGCGGCGCCACCGCGCTCGGCCTCGCCGAGCGCCATCCCGACCGCTTCGATCGCATCATCGTTTGCGACTCGCCCTGCCAATCGACGCCGCAATCGAGCCAGCAATGGGAGGAGCGCATCGCGATCGCGCAAAAGCAGGGTATCGAGGCGTTGGTCGAGCCTACGGTGGGACGCTGGTTCCCGGCCGAGACCGTGGCAAAGAACCCACCGCACCTCGACAAAGTGCGCGCCATGTTCCGAGCGACGCCGGTCAACGGCTTCATCGGCTGCGCCGCGGCGCTGGCCGATCACGACTACGCCTCCGCCATCGCCACGGTGCAACGGCCGGTGCTGTTTCTCTGCGGCGAGAAGGATGCGCCGGCGCCCGCCATGCGCAAGTTGCACGAAAAGCTCGGCGGCTCGCGCTATGTCGAGCTTGCCGGCGCCGGGCATATCTCCAACCTGGATCGGCCGGCGGAGTTCACCAAAGCCATCCGCGATTTCATCGCTGCCGGCTGATCGCCCGGTATGCCTTTTTGGCGGGGTATGCCTCGTGCCGCGCGGTTCTCTTGCCTTTGCAAACCCTTGGCCAAGCCACTATACCTCCGGCAAAGGCTTGGCCCTTCGCCGCACGGTCAGGCCGCATTGCCATAGGGACGCCAGCGCCCCGCTATTTGAGGAGAAAACGTCATGGCCACGGTGACAATGAAGGCCCCTGCCCCGGGCGGGCTTTCCAACAAAGCGCGCGAATTGATGGAGGCCATCAACACCGAGGCCGGCAAGCACAATGTCTGGGTCCGCACCCAGGCCAATGCGCCGGCGCAAAAGCCGTGGTTCAGCGAGACCTCAGGTGAAGGCTCGGGCCAGCTCGCCACCGGCCGCGTCGCCGTCAACCAGATGAAGACCGCGCCCTATATGTGGCGGTGGAACGAATATTCCGGTTACCTCCAGCAGATTTCCGAAATCGCCAGTAAGGCCGACGTATCGCCGATCGAATTCGCCGACCGGCAAAGCATCCTCCTGCTCAATCCCGGACTGAACGGCCGGCTGCAAGTCACCAACACCATCCGCTGCGCCATCTCGATCTACAATCCGGGCGACGTCGCGCCGGTGCACCTGCATTCGCCGAACGCGAGCCGCACCATCCTGTCCAACAAAGGCGGCTACACCGTCGTCGAAGGCGAGCGCGTCACCGCCAACCGCGGCGACCTGATCCTGACCCCGAACGGCACCTGGCACGACCACGGCAACGATTCCGACGAGCCTTGCGTCTGGATCGACACGCTCGACTGGCCGCTGATGGAATTTCTCGACGCCGCCTGGGTCGACCACAACATGCCGGGTGCGCAGGGCAACACCAACGTCCAGGCCATCTCGGTCAGCGAAGGTTATTCGCGCCACCTCTACAGCCACGGCGGCCTCAAGCCGGCCTTCGTCAGTCACCAGCGCGGCGTCGGCCACGCACCCGCGCCGCTGTTTCATTTCCGCGGCGCCGATGTACTGGAAATGCTGCACAGCCTGCGCAAGGAAAAGGGCGACCCGCACGAGGGCATCAAGGTCGACTTCGTCAATCCGGTGACCGGCGAGCCGGTGTTCAAGACGCTGAACTACTCCGCGCAGCTGTTGCGCCCCGGCGAAGAGACCGAGCTCAAGCGCGAGACCGCCGGCACCTACTATGTGTGCATCGAAGGCTCAGGCGTTACCGAGGTCGGCGGCAAGCGTTTCGAATGGAGCCACAACGATCTGTTCGTGGTGCCGAACTTCCTGTGGCGGCGCCACATCAATACCGGCAAGACCGACGCGGTGATCTATTCGGTGTCCGACGCGGCGCTGATGCACAACATCGGCCAATATTACGCCCAAGGCCGCGACAAGCACGGCAAGGTCACCGAGCTGACGCTGCAATAACGGATAGCGCTCGGCCAAAATACAATCGGAGCGCGGCATCCCGCGCTCCGATTTTTTTCGTCGGCCGCCGCTGCCTGTTACTGAGGCTTGCCGGCGTTGTGTTTGCACTCGGACCGGAACTTTTTCCGCTCCTTACCGTGCAAGCCCTTGGCGTTGGCCTGATCGGAACAAGATTTTGAGATCGCCTTCTTGTCGTCCGTCGACATTTTTGCCGGCGCCGTTGCCGGGGCTGGAGCCGGAGCCGGAGCCTGCGCGAATGCAGCTCCAACACCAATCATGAGCGCCAACAGCGCACTAACTGCTACTCGCATCGTGCAAGCTCCTGTGTTCGGTTTTGTTACGCCGTGCCCTTGAGACGCTTATTGCACTCGCTGTAATAGCCGCCGCCCTTCATGATCCACTTCAGGCCGCCGTTGCCGTTACCGGCCTTGTTGGCCTTGTACTGATCGAGGCAGGTTTCCATCCGAGCCTTGCCGGCGGATTCTTTCGAATATTTGGAATCGACCGCACTCGGAAACACGGCGTTACCGGTCGCAGCCGGCGCCGCAGCCGGTGTCGGCGCGGGCTTGGGTGCCGGGGCGGGGGGCGCAGATGCCGTGGCCGGCGCCGGCGCTGCCGCCGGAGCCGCCCCGTCGGAGCCGCATTGCGCCTTGCGGAAGTCGTTCCACTTCATGCCGTTCAGCGTGCCGGCGTCCTTGGCGGCTTTATATTTGGCGCTGCATTCGGTCATCGACAGCGCCTGAGCCGATGTGCCTTGCATGGCGACGGCGGCAAGCACCGCGGCCGCGCAGATGGCGGCGTAACGTATTGTCATGACTGTGTTCCTCCGTTGTGGGGCAAGCTTCAAGGTTTTGACCGTTCCGACGGCAGGCTAAAGCGACCGCGATAATTCCTGTTCCGTCGGCAACCGCCCGTCAGGCGTCAGCTGGTTGACGGCCTCCGGCAAATACTGACTTAGACCCGCTAGCAAATCTTGGCGCGACAATCCAGTGTGTGCCATCAGCGTGTTGATCTGATCGCCGCCCAGCGCCTTGGCCAGATCGTCGGACGAGACCGCCTTGTTGGGCCCGGTGGCGATCCAGCTTTTGGCGACGTCGCCCTGGCCGCTCTGCTGGAATTGCTTGAGCAGATCGTTGAGGCCGCCCGAGAGAACGCTGCCCGCGGCGCCGCCGGCCAGCAGGCCGCCCAAGCCATTCTTGAGGATGTCGCCGAGGCCGCCGCCGGAGCCGGCACTTTGGCTGGAGCCCGGAGCGGCCGGCCTAGCCGGCGCGGCGGGTGCGGCGCCCGGCTGGCTGGTGAAACTTTTCACTGCTTTGTAGGCAAGCAGCCCGAGCACCGCCATGGTCAGTGGCGACATGCCGCCGCCGCTACCGGTAGAGGGACCGCGCGGGCCATGCGGCCCATTCTGCATGCCGTTGAGAACGTCGATCAGACCCATGTCTAGCCTCCCTTTGCCGGAACGCCGCAGCGCCGATCAATTCAGTTGCCCAAAAGTGCCGCGCAAATATGGTAAAATTACTCGCGTCAAGCATGGCGCGATTAGACTAAGGGCGAATGACAGAAGGCCCGCGTGGGCGTTTTCAGCCCTCGTGCGCGTGGTCGTGCGGCTTGCCGATTTTGTCGCCGCAGCCGGCGCGGTTCGCCCAATATTCCCAGGCCCGCCAGGTTTCCGGCGCGTTCGGCTTGTAGCCCTTGCCGCGTGCGGCGATCTCGCCCTTGGACAGCGGTTTTGGCTTGCCGCCCATGCGCATGGCGTTCATCTGCACCCGCGCATTGCGCGGCAGATAGACCGACAACCGCACCACCTCGATGATCGACTGCGCCGCCGAGGCAAAGCCATGGCCGCGCATCAGCGCAACGGCACCCTTGCCCATGCACTTCGCCAGGTCGCGGCCCTGCGCCATGTTTCGCACCAAGAGATCGGTGTCGCCGAATTTCTTGCGAATATCCCACACCGGCACCTTGCCGCCGATAAAGCTGCCGGAATGGATCACCGGCTCGAGCGGTTTTGAGACGATGCCGAACGGCAGCGTGTCCTCGGCGTGCGCGTGCACCACCGCCACGATGTCGGGCCGCGCCTCGAAAATCGCCGCGTGGATGAAGCGCTCCAGATAAGGCTGGCGCTTGTCATTGACCGGCTCGCCCATCTGGTCGAACTCGATCAGGTCGTGGCGCTCGACCAGTTCCGGCGCCAGCGAGCGCGACATGAAGAAGCGCTTCGGATTGTCGGGATGGCGCACGCTGATATGGCCATAGGCATCGACCACGTCTTCGTTGGAGAGAATGCGGTTGGCGACGACGAGGTCGCGCAACAGATCGTCGAGTTGGCTCATGATGATTCTTTCCGATTGATAAATCAGCCGTAGGTGGGCACGAACAGGTCGTCGACTTTCACGCCCCGGTCCGTCAGCCCGAGTGTCTGCTGATAGGTGATGAGGGCTTCGATGGTGCGACGGTTCGGCTCCACGCCATAGGGCCACGGGTCGCCGTTGAACACCTCCCAGATGTCGTCGATCTCGCGCATCAGGAACGGCGTCATGTAGCGTACCGCGCGCAGATTGAACAGTTTCCGCAGCGCGATCTTCTTCGATTTCACGAATGCGTCGTACAAGCTCGTCGCCACGAACGGGTAGCGCTCGTAAACGCTCTTCTTGATGGCGACGGTGTGCATGATCGGATAGATGCCCTTGCGCTTGTAGAGGTCCTTGTCGACATCGACGAAATTCGGAAACAACCGCGCGATATTCGGATCGCTTCTGATTTCTTCCGG
>Ga0210395_10002407_pt1 | contig 14504 bp, 12 predicted proteins | sample IncBWH4OmetaG_FD_150861 | JGI IMG/M metagenome (GOLD analysis project Ga0210395, IMG submission 150861) | Forest soil microbial communities from Barre Woods Harvard Forest LTER site, Petersham, Massachusetts, United States - Inc-BW-H-4-O ... | reverse complement strand
TCGGCGAAGAACGATCCTTATTTGCATGGGCCGGCGGCGCTGCAACTGGTGCAGGAACTGGATGAATATGCGGTTCGCCTGAAACTGTTTCAAGGCATTCGGAAGGAGAAAGGTTAATGAACGCTGTTCCAGAGCTGGTGCGGCACCTGCGCGAAGAGATGGGCAAGGTGGTGGTGGGGCAGGATGAACTGCGGAACCAGTGCGTGGTCGCGTTGCTGTGCCGGGGGCATGTGCTGCTGGAAGGAGTTCCCGGAATTGCGAAGACGCTGACGGTGAAGGCGCTGTCGCGGCTGCTGGGGCTTGGGTTTCAGCGGGTGCAGTGCACTTCGGATCTGATGCCGGCTGACATTGTGGGAACGAATATTCTGAATATGGCGACCAGCGCGTTTCAGTTGCATCCGGGGCCGGTGTTCACGGATTTGCTGCTGGTGGATGAAGTGAACCGCATGCCGCCGCGAACGCAGGCGGCGCTCCTGGAGTGCATGGAGGAGCATCAGGTAACGATCGACGGGAAGACGTATCCGCTGCCGCCGTTTTTTACGGTGTTTGCCACGCAGAATCCGATTGAGTTTGAGGGAACGTATCCGCTGCCGGAGGCGCAGTTGGACCGGTTTCTGCTGAAGCTGCGAGTTACATATCCGGCGGTGGGGGATGAAGTGCAGTTGCTGGCCAATGTGCAGAAGGGGTTTGAATCGCGGGAACTGGAGAAGATGAATCTGATTGCAATCGCGCCGGGGTTGCTGGAGCAGGCGCAGCAGGAAGTTCGCTCGATCACGGTGCAGGAAGCGCTGTTTAGCTACATCGTGCAGATTGTACGGCGCACGCGCGACTGGCCGTCGTTGTCGCTGGGGGCGAGTCCGCGGGCGGCGGTGAGTTTGATGGCGGTGTCGAAAGCGGTTGCCGCGACGGATGGGCGCGACTATGTGATTCCGGATGATGTGAAGGCGTCTGTGCGGCCGGTGCTGCGGCACCGGATCATGCTGCGACCGGAGGCTGACCTGGAGGGGCTTACGCCGGATCAGGTTTTGGAAGATGTGCTGCGGGCGGTTGAGGTTCCGAAGTGAGCGACGGGGCGAGCGATCTGGACCGCTTGGTTCCACGCGAAGTTGATGCGCAGGGCAAATCGTACAAGCGCCTTGGCGTGGCGTTCGGCGACCGATTCTTCATGCTGCTGTTTGTCGGGCTGGTGTGGCTGGGGCCGGCGTTTGTGGATTTGCGGTTTGTGTATGCGCTGCTGGCGTGGGACGGATTGGTGCTGCTGGCGTGGCTCGTCGATCTGACGCAACTGCCGAGGCCTGAGCAGTTGACTGTGCGGAGATCGTGGCGGTCGCCGGCGGCATTGTCGATTGGCTCGGACGTCGGCGTGACGGTGGAGAATTCTTCTGGTACGAGCGTGTATACCACGATTGTGGATTCCGTTCCTTTGCAGTTGAGGAATGAGCCGCCGACGCTTGCGATTCGGGCGGGTGCGAAGGGTGAGGGGACGGCGAGCTACCGGATTCGTCCAGCGCAGCGCGGCGATGCGAAGCTTGGCGACGGGTATGTGCGTTATCAAAGTGTGTTCCGAATTGCCGAGCGGTGGGCGCGGGCAACGCTCGAGCAGACGGTGCGGATTTATCCGAACCTCGACGAGGCCAAGCGGCATTCGATTTACTTGTTGCGCAGCCGGCAGATAGCGATGGAGAAGCGGCACGCGCGGGTGCGCGGGATTGGGCGCGAGTTTGAGAGCCTGCGGGAATATCAGCCGGGGGACGAGTATCGGGATATCTGCTGGACGGCGGCGGCGCGGCGCGGCAAACTCGTGACCCGCATGTACCAGATCGAACGCAGCCAGACGGTGTGGATTGTGATCGACTCGGGGCGGCTGATGCGGGCGCGGGTGGGCGGGTACAGCAAATTGGATCAGGCGGTGAATTCGGCGCTGAGTCTGGCGCAGGTGGCGCTGTATTCCGGCGATCGCGTGGGGCTGATCGCGTATGGGCGAGGGATTCGACATCAGCTTCCAGCGGCGAAGGGGAGCGCGCATCTGCGGCAATTGATTGAACAGTTGGCGATGGTGCATGAAGAAGGGGCTGAAGCGGATCATCTGCTGATGGCGTCGCGGTTGCTGACCGATCAGAAGCGGCGCAGCCTGGTGGTCTGGCTCACCGATCTAGCGGAGACCGCTATGACGCCGGAGGTGATCGAGGCCGCGTCCATGATGATGCCGCGGCATCTGGTTCTGTTTGTGGTGATTGGGCAGCCGGATTTGGGGGAGTTGGCCGCGAAGACGCCGGGCAGCGAGACGGAAATGTATCAGGTGGCGGCAGCGCAGGAGATGGTGCATCGGCGGGAGTTGTTGCTGGCGCGATTGCGCGAGCGCGGGGCACTGGCGATGGAAGTGAATTCGGGGGCGGTTTCTCCGGTGCTGGTGAATGCTTATTTGCAAATTAAGGAACGGAATCAGTTGTGAGGGATTGCGCGGTGCCTGCAGGGGCTAAGCCCTCATCGATTGTGGCGACTTACGCGGCCCTAGAAGGGCCGCTCTTCCACGGTCGTGCTCGCATTTGTGAGTTGTCCGTGGCCGCCTAAGCGGGTCGTCACGTTCTCTGATCCTGTTGCGAACGGTTTGCGATTCTTCGCTATTCCACCTGCTGGGATGGGCTGGGGTTCCGGCCCATGCCGAAGAGATAGACTCCCAGCAGGACGAACAAAGCGGCAGCCATAGAAAATTTTAGCGGGATGGCGAGGCCGGTGGGGGAGACGAAGGCTTCGATCAGGCCGGCGATGATGAGGATGGGGATGGTTCCGAGCAAGAGTTGAACGGCTTCGACGCCGGCTTTGGCGAGGGAATCGCGGCGGTGAAGAACGCCGGGAAATAAGAGGCCTTGCGCGATGCGGAGTCCGGCGCCGCCTGCGATGAAAATGGCGGGGAGTTCGAGGACGCCGTGGGGCGCAACAAAGCTCCAGAGTTGCAGGCTCATGCCGGCGAGCCAGCAGGCCATGCCGATCACTCCGATCAGCAGGCCGTTGAAGGCCATCATATAAATTGTTCCCAGACCGGCGGTGATGCCGAGCGCGAAGGTGGTGAATCCGACCGACATGTTGTTGGTCATGATGGCGCTCGAGGCCAGAGGCTTGATGCCGACGATGGAGTGAGTCCACATTTCGTGGCGGTCGATGGTCTCGACCATTTGCGGGCCGAGGAGTTTTACTTTGAAGTCGGGATTCTGATAGGTGAGGACCGCGCCGACCACGCCGGCGACGGCGAAAATCAGGGTCGCCAGAAAGCAATGTTTCAGATTGCGGCAGAAGGCTGCTGGATAGGTGTGTAGGAAGAAGGAAAAAAGCGCCCGGGGACTCGCCCTGTGACCGGAATAGATGGTATTGTGGGCGCGCACCAGCAACTGGTTGATGTAGCGGGCAAAGTGCACGGAGCCGCGATCTTCGCGGATAGCGGCGAGATCGGCGGCGGTCTGGCGGTAGAGGAGACTGAGTTCCTGCAGGTCGGAACGAGAGAGCGATTTCAGTCCGCCTTTGGCGCTCTGGTTGAGCAGGGATTCCAGTTTGCTCCAGTGCGGTTTGCGTTTCTCCAACCAGCGAGTGGAAATCATTGTGGACTCGTTCGATCAACTCTCGATAGAAACGCCAGAGCAGATTGCGCTGGAACTTCCGCTGGCGGGAATCGGCAGCCGGTTCCTAGCAATCGCAATTGATACTTTAATCCAGGCAGCTCTGTATCTCATAACCGGAATTATATTTCTGATCCTCATGCCGCTGGGATTCTCTATGTTCAACTTTCTTCCAAAGCTGATGGGGCCGGCGATGGCCATTTTTATCGGGTTCGCGATTTATTGGGGATATTTCGCGATCTTCGAGATCCTGTGGAAGGGGCAGACGCCGGGGAAGCGCTATGCGGGTATTCGCGTGATCAAGGAGTCAGGCAGGCCGATCAATGCGTTCGAGGCGGTGGGAAGAAATCTGATGCGAGCCGTGGATGGCCTGCCGGGAATTTACGGCGTGGGACTGGTGTGCATGATGTGCAACCGGCAGAGCCGTCGGCTGGGGGATTTTGTTGCAGGGACGGTGGTAGTGCACGAGAAGCCGACGGAGGAAGTGCGGCCGTCGTGGAACACTGCAAGCGAATCCAGTGGTGCCATGCCGGGGGTGGGATCGGCGACTGCGGATGAACTGGTGTTGATCGAGACCTACTTGAGCCGGCGGTTTGAGTTGGATCCGGAGGTGCGGTTGAGGACTGCGATTCAGATTGCGGATAGGATCAAGGCGAAGACGGGATGGGAATCGCAGCCGCGGCAGCATGTGGATGATTTTCTGGAAGAGGCGGCGCGGAAGATTCGGGATAGTGGGCGGTTTCATTAGGCACCAGCGGGCTTTGAAGCGCCAGGTGTATGTGATCGTCAACTCCGCCCGTCTTCTGGGAGTGGCTCAATTTGAATTTCTCAGCGCACTCTGCGCGGGTTCTCTGCGACCTCGGCGGTTAAAAGCTCTTCTTCCGGCGAATCAAAACACTTTAATCGCCGAGTTCGCTGAGGAAAGCCGCAGAGTTCGCTGAGAAATTCGAATTGAGCCCCTGCCCGTCTTCCTCCCGTTGACTTCTGCCTCTCCCCCCGATATGGTTGGCGGCGCTATGAACATTGTCAAAGCGACCCGCCAGTTTGAACAGTGGCTGGGCCAGCGCACCGACATCGTCAAGAAAGACCTGCACATCAAGCATGCCAACATGAAGGCGGCGGTCTTTCCTTTTCTGCGAGCCACCTACTATCGCTGGGCGCAAGCCTGGCCCAAGGTTTGTCCCGAGCTTGCCAAAGGGCCGAAAGTGCTGGCCGTCGGCGACCTGCACGTGGAGAATTTTGGCACCTGGCGCGACGTCGAGGGCCGCCTCATCTGGGGCGTCAACGATTTCGACGAAACTCATCCTATGTCCTACGCCAACGATCTTATTCGCCTGGCGGTGAGCGCTCATCTCGCGGCTGAGGCAGGCCACTTGGCGCTTAAGGAGAGAGACATCTGCGATTCGATTCTCGAAGGCTATCGCGAATGCCTGCGCGCCGGCGGACTGCCTTTCGTCCTCGGCGAGAACAATGAGTGGCTGCGGCAGATCGCCGAGAGTGAACTGCGCGATCCCGTCCGTTTCTGGGCGAAAATGGACGCGCTCCCAACCGTGAAAGTCGACACGCCCATCAGCGCAATCGACGCCATCGAGCATCTGATGCCCGCCCGCGACTTGCCTTACCGCCTCGCCACCCGCGTCGCCGGTCTCGGCAGCCTGGGCCACGCTCGCTATGTCGCCATCGCCGACTGGCACGGCGGCAGAATCGCTCGCGAGGCCAAAGCCCTGGTTTCCTCGGCGTGCTATTGGGCGAAGGATCACGAGGGGCCCTCGGAAATTCTGTATCAGGCGATCATCACGCGGGCCGTGCGATGTCTCGATCCCTTCGTTCAACTGCGCGGCCGCTGGATTGTGCGCCGTTTGAGCCCGCACTGCTCGCGCATTGAACTGGCCACGCTGCGAGCTCCGGGCAAGGAATTGCGCCTGCTTCGCGCCATGGGATGGGAAACCGCGAACATCCATCTGGGGACAAGATCCGCCCGCAAGCCCATCCTCCGCCACCTGCAAAAGCAGAAGCCGAGGTGGCTGCACCAAGCCACCGAAGGGATGTTGAACGCAGTCCGCGAAGACTGGAAGACGTGGAAGAAAGAAGGCTACGCCTAGGCGTCCGCCGAGAAATCCATACCAATGTGATCCCAGCGAATGTGCCGCACCGTGGAACAGCGGCGCTTTAGCGCCGGGTAGGCAAGCAACGTGCTTCAGCCCCCGAGGTCGCATTCCTTGGCAGCGCCGAATCGTTTGCGGCTTGCAAACCACGGTTGTACCTTACCTCGAGCGTCCTACGCCGCCTCGCTGTGCCCGGTGGCTGCCGCCGCTGCGGCCGCGCTCACCGCAGGCCGACGCAGTGCGACCAGAGCGACTCCGTTCTCCCGGTCATACACCAGAGTCCACTCCGCGGCGCAGTCGTCGCACAGCCAGTAGTGTTCCACCTGCCGCTGCTGTTGCCGCGCGCGCACAAAAGGAGGCGCCGCCGATTCTCCCGGCTTGGTCAGGCGATCAGTCTCGACCAGAAACAGTTTGCCTTCCCCAAGCCTGAGAAAGGGCTTGCCACATTGCGAATTGGCACACCGGCTGAGCATGTTGTCACTGCTTCCTGCTCTGCCAAGAACAGTCTCGGCGAGCATTTGGATTCCGAATCGCTAGCACGTCCCCAGCCACGACGCTTCCAGGGGCTTCGCTTGGTTCTGATCGCGTCTCTTCAGCCTCGCTCTGCCGCTCAATCGGCAACCCATGCCGACGTTTCGGCGCGGGTTGCCTTGCCTGCGTTTATCAGGCCAGCTACCATGTCAATCCTATGCTCAAGGCACCGCTCCGTACGCTGAATTATTTGGATGTCGTCGATCACAGAAACGATCGCAAAAGCGCTCGGAAAAACCCTGATGGCCTGTCCTGACCTTGCTCCAGGGCCCTGGGGACCCCAGATAAAACGTTCTTGAAACAGATTGAGAAATCGTGCCAGACGCACAAATCAAAGAGCCTTATGTCGATCGCGATGGCCGCCTGAGTATCGCCGCCCGTTTCCCAGGCCTGCGAGCGCTGGCCTGGTGCGGCGATGTTCTCTACGCATCGAGAGGCTACCAACTGGTGCGCGCCCGAATTCAGAATCCTTCCGACAACCTTTCCTGGGAACCAGTAGCCGAGTTTCGTCCGCCTCTGCGCCGCCGGATGTCGGTCAGGAACGGCCTCACCGCGCGCCTGTTCCGCGACGGTTTCCACGCGCTCGCCGTGCTTTCCCCGAGCGGACCAGGAGCTGCCGGACTGGTCGCCGCGGTTCCCGGCGCGATCGTGACGCTTCGTGCCGGCGAAACCGAATTCCGCGCGACCCACACCATCGTCCGTGGCACACGCCCGCTGCACATCACTGCCGTTCCCACCGGCGCGATTTTTTGGGGAGAATATTTCGACAATAAGGCGCGCGACGAAGTGCACATCTACGCCTCCACCGACGCCGGCGCTACCTGGAGCGTCGCCTGCACTTTCCCCAAGGGCGCCATTCGCCACGTCCACAACATCGTGCACGATCCCTGGGACGATTGCCTCTGGGTGCTCACCGGAGATTACGGCGACGAATGCCGCATCCTGCGCGCCACCTGCGATTTCAGCCAGGTCGAGACCGTGCTGCAGGGCCAGCAACAGACGCGGGCGGTCGCCGCCATTCCCACCGAAGACGGCCTCTATTTTTCCTCCGACACTCCGCTCGAGCCCAACTACATCTACCGTCTCGACCGGCAACAAACCTTACTGCAAGTCGCCCCCATCAGCAGTTCATCCATTTATGGATGCCGCGTGGGAGACCGCGTCTTTTTCTCCACCATGGTGGAACCGAGCGAGGTAAATCGCGATCGTCACGTCCGCGTCTACGGAGGCCGCACCAGTAGCGCCGACGCTCAGGCCTGGCACCCCCTGTTGGCGTGGCAAAAAGACCACTGGCCGATGGCCCTGTTCCAATACGGCAATGCACTGATGCCCGACGGTAACAACACCACGCGCTTCCTCGCGGTGACCACGATCGCAGTCCAATCCGACGACCTGGTCACGTCGATCTACGCCGTGAGTCCCTAGTGCGAGAATCCCTGTTCTGACGGCGTCATCCTGAGCGGAGCCGTTCTTCAGGTGGAGTGAAGGATCTCGCGAGGCGGAGTGAAGGGATCTCGCGCGAGACAGACGTTGGGAAAAGCGTCTGCGATCGGTCTCTGCCGTAATATGAATTGAGCCACACCGGAAATCCACTTGCCCCGCCTCAGCTACTACCGACGCATCTTCAGTGCCTATCTCCTCGGCGGCAAAAGCCACCTCACGTTCTGGCACGAAACTCCCGCCGAGAATCCCAACGCCCTCGTCGGCGAAGTGGGCGAGTACTACATGCCGTTCACTGAGAAGGCGGACTATCCAGGCCACTACGATTCCGCGGGAGTCCCGCAACTCGACTATCACGGCCACATCGGCCTGCAGTACAACCCGATTGCCATCGCGCAATATGGCCTGGGAAATTACAATCTCTACCGCCGCACCAACGATCCCGACCGCCGCCGAAAATTCTTCCGGTCCGCCGACTGGCTCTGCGGCAACCTCGAGCTGAACCCGCAGGGACTATCCGTCTGGAATCACCACTTCGATTGGGAATATCGCGATACTCTCCGCGCTCCGTGGTACTCAGCGCTGGCGCAAGGGCAGGGAATTTCTCTGCTGGTGCGCGCTCACAAGGAATGGAGCAAGGATTCAGCCGACGCCCGCTATCTCGACGCAGCGCAGCGCGCCCTGGCTTGTTTCTTCCAACCAACCACACAGGGCGGCGTCGCTTTCACCGACGAATCCGGAGACCTTTGGTTCGAGGAATACATCGTCTCCCCGCCCACGCACATTTTGAATGGATTCATCTGGGCCGCCTGGGGCATCTACGATTACTTCCTAGCCACCCGCAGCCCCGGCGCGCAGGAACTTTTCGCGCGCTCCGTCCAGACGCTGCTGCACAATCTTGAGCGCTACGACCTCGGATTCTGGTCGCTCTACGAGCAGTCCGGCACCCGCCTGCCCATGGTGGCCAGCCCTTTCTATCACCAGTTGCATATCGTGCAGCTGCGCGTGCTGCATCGCCTGACCGGAGAATCCGCCTTCGCGCGCGTCGCCGATCGATGGGAAAGCTACACCCACAGCCGCGTCAACCGGGCCCGCGCCCTCGCCTACAAGAGCGTCTTCAAGCTCTGTTATTACTGAAAACGGATCTGAGGAAGGCTAGATCCGGCTTGTTGGTGAAATGGGAATGTTTCAACAGTTGGGTCAGCCGTCGCGTCAATTGTGTGGCAACATTGAAGATGGATGAGTGACATGAAGAAGATCGAACGACTGAGTCCAATGGCCAAACGAGCATGGAAGCGCCTCGAATCAGGTTTCCCTTCGTGGATGGCACACTTGGATACTCGTGACGGGGAACTGGAATTTGCCGTTCCGGCACCCCTCGGTTCATCGGCTGGTCATCTGGTGGCGTTTAGCAATGACGATCAATTGTGGGTTCGCTTTAGTCCGCCCAATCTGTGCTATCCGGTTGATGACGAGAAAGAAATGGTTTCGCTAATTGAAGAGCTCACTGCCGACAAGGTCGTGTTCAAGGTGGTCATGAAGGGCGACGAGTGGGTTGAGACCACTCTCGCCAAGCCGCACGAGAAACCCGAATCCATTTCCGGCGACTCCGTTCGGTTCGTGTCATGGTCAGGTAAATTCGACAGGTAACTGTCGAAACCAGGCCCATAGCGCTCATTGCGGCTTACCTGCGCTAATTCCCTGGAACTTTCGGGGTCAGCTTTTTGATGACGAACTCCTGGAACAGGTTGGAGAAGGCGCTCCCTCCAATGCTCAGGCCGGCGTTTTCGAAGGTTAATCCCACTCCGCGGCTTTGGGCCGGATAGTAGAGATTGGAAATCCCGCCCGCCGCCAGGCTTCCCAGGATATTCGAGTAGTTGGTCTGCCAGCGTCCATTGTCGCCCTTGCAGATCACGGCGTTCGCGATTGCATACAGCAGACGCGATGTCCTGCTGCCTGTTCCTTTATAGAAATAGCGCGGATCCTGTTTCAGCAGCGCTGGCAGGATGGCGCCCGCGAGGAATGTCCCCGAAACCGTGTCCGCATAGTCAGCCCCAAACCGTTTTCCATAACCCTGCGCGCCCTGCCCAAATCCAGGGAAGTGATTTTGTGCCTGTTGCACTCCCGCCACCCCTCCCACGAATACGAAGCTGACGGGATCCAACACCGACTTCCAGGCCAGCTGGAATTTTTGTTTGGAGTCGAGAGGTGCCGCATCGGGGATGTAGCTGACATAGAAATTGGGCAACACTCCCAGCACGCGCTGATGTTCTTCAATCTTGATCTGCTCTTCCGCCACCTCGCTCCTCGGGACCCCAACCTCCACGTCCGTGACCGCCGTGGCGACCGCTAGTGCCGCTGCAGGAACTGTGTAGCTCTCTCCCGCATGCAGGACTCCAGATGAGGTTTGCGTCGCGAATCCCGCCGCCGTAATGGTGAGCTGAAACGGCCCGGGAGCGACGTTGGCGAAGGAAAATTTCCCGTCGCTATCTGATAGCGTGTCCGACGGCGATTCCTGAATTCCGGACTGTCCTTTGCTTGTCAGCCTTACGCGCGCGCCCGCGACCACCGCTCCGCTTTGATCAACCACGGTTCCGCCGATGCTGCCCGGGATTTGCTGCCCCTGCGACGGTTCGTCTGGGGCTGTCGCTGTCGGTTGCGGATCAGGCGGCGTCGTTGCGCGCGGCGTCTGTCCAGAGCAGAACGATGTCCCGCCGAGCAGGGACCAGCCCAGGGTCACAACCGCAAGCACTGTGATCCTGGACTTGAACGGGAATGTCATGAATGTTTTAACTCTATCCTCTCCGCTACCGCGCAGCCAAACACCAAAGGTTTGATGCGCTTCACGCCGCCCGGGTTATGGTGTCGGCCCACAATCTCGGCCGCCTAGCTTTGCGCAAGCCAGGGCTTTTCTTGCGACCTCCCGCTACCCCGAACGCCTGCTTATACGATAGCCTCTACATTCGCGTGAAAATCCTCTACGTTTCACAATATTTTCCGCCGGAGATGGGCGCGCCCGCGGCGCGTGCCTCTGAACTCGCCTTCCATTGGGCTCAGGCCGGCCACGAAGTATCGGTGTTGACCGGATTTCCGAATCATCCCACCGGAGTCGTTCCCCCCGAATGGCGTGGACGCTTGCGCCGGCTGATCTATCACGAACAAATATTTCCCGGTGCAACGGCGCACACAAACGCCGGACGAGTGGATGTGTTTCGCACCTGGCTCTGGCCCCTGCCCAACCGCAAGGCGCACGAGCGCATGCGCAACTACGCTTCGTTCTGTATCTCCGCCGCGCTGCGTGGCATGTTTATCCCGCGACCCGACGTGATCATCGCGTCCTCGCCGCAACTGCTGGTGGGATTGTCCGGATGGTGGATTGCCTTCACCCGGCGAGTGCCGTTCGTCTTCGAAGTGCGCGACCTCTGGCCGGAATCGTTAGCCGCCGTCGGAGTTGGCGATCAGAACTCCCTGTTGCACCGTGCCCTGGGCGTGATCGCGAAGTTCCTCTACACACGATCCGACCGCATCGTCGTCGTCACTCCAGCCTTCCAGCAACATTTGATGCAGCACTGGAGTGTTCCCGCCGAGAAAATTGACGTGGTCGAAAACGGCGTCGAGGCCGATCTGTTTGCGCCCGCATCATCCGCCGCCAACCTCGCATTGCGCAAAGAACTCGGGGCCGAAGGAAAGTTCCTGATCTGCTACATCGGCACCATGGGAATGGCGCATGGCCTCGAAACTCTGCTGGACGCGGCCGCTCGACTGCAGCGCGGGAATTCGAACGCGCAGTTCCTGCTGGTGGGCGAAGGCGCAGAGAAAGCGCGCATCCAATCCCTGGCTCAATCCCTTGGATTAGCCAACCTGTGCTTTCTAGACCAACAGCCCCGCGAGAAAATTCCGGCCTTCATCTCTGCTTCCGATGCTTGCCTGGTTCTTCTGAAAAAAACCGACGTGTTCAAAACCGTCATTCCCACCAAGATGCTGGAGTTCATGTCCTGCGCCCGGCCGGTGATTCTGGGGGTTGACGGTCAGGCGCGGCGGATTATCGAAGAGGCCGATGCCGGGCTCGTGATCCCTCCGGAAAACGCCGATGCGCTGGTAGACGCGATCCAACAGCTATCCGCCGATCGCGAGCTCGGCACCGCCATGGGGCAGAAGGGAAGAGCGTACATTCAGCAGAATCTCTCGCGTGGCCGGACGGCCGGAAAATATATCGACGTGCTTCAACACCTTCTACGCAAGCCGCAATCCGGCTGAAGTCCAGAGCTGACAGTTCGCCTTTCGACTACGGATGCACGGCGTAAATCGAAACCGCCGTGGCCATGGCCATGGCAGCTTCGAAAGTCCGGCCGGCGGCAATTTTTCCTGCGCTGACTGGAACGAAGAGAATGTCGTCTGCCTGCAGGGTCACATCCGGGGACTTGGCTTCCAGCATCTGCTTGATGTGGACTGGAGTCTCGGTCATGCCGCTGGGGCCCTTGCGAATAATTCGCGCCCCGCCCATTTTTGCAGTACGGTTCGTGCCGCCAGCCAGGGCCAGAGCCTGCAACACGGTTAGCGTCCCGTTGTCCACCAACAAACCGCTGGGACGGCCCACATCCCCCACCACGTAGATGATGGGCGCCCGCGGGATCGTGATCGTATCGCCGGGCAGGATGTCGATATTGCCGCTCAGATCATCGGCCAGGTTCCGGGGAAGGTCGATGCGTATCGGTTCCGGCAGATTCCGCCGGATGACCGCAATCTTGCGCGAGGCGGCTGCCGTAAACCCACCTGCCTCGGAGATGACCTCGTAGAGTTTGTGGTCCGCGACATCGGGGTAGATGCCGGCTTTCAACACTTCTCCCAGTATGGTGACGCCTTGAGACGCGGCCTCGTCTACAAAGATGGTTACGTGCGGATTGCGGACGAATCCCCCATCCGCCAGCCGCTTCTCGATCAGCGACTGCGCTTCCTCCTGCGTCAAGCCGTCCACATGGACGTAGTCGATCAGAGGTAGATAAACGTCTCCAGAATTGCTGACTCGTACTTTGCTCGTCAACTCAGGAACGTTGTACACATTGACTTCAATCAGATCGGCCGGGCCCAGCTTTACCATCCCCGACAGGTCGGCTGAGTCCTTTGCGGTATCGGGAGTTTTCGCCGCCGATGTTCCAGTCACTGTTCCGGACGCTGTTCCGGATGCTGTTCCGGACGCACTCACCGCTGCCTGCGCCGGTGTTATAGCCGGTGGAAGCGCAGCAGGAGTCTCCGTCTGGGAACTGCTTTGAGGACTGTTGGCCGGTTGCTGTGCGGCCGCGACGCCCATTATCACAAAGAATACTGCCAGGACCTGGAACAAAACGCGGCCTGAGCGAGTGCAACCCGAACTGCCCGACTCCATCAGAGGACCCCTGAAGTAATCACTGAGAATTTGACAGCAGTTTAGCACAGCCCGGCCCATTGCAAGCCCGCTATCCGCAAGGCTTCCGATTAGTTTTCCACAGGTTTTTTCGGCGGGGCCGATTGAAAGTCCCATTCTGATACTGCTACAGTCTGAGCACCCACTAACGTCAGCCGGAATCTGTTTACGAACTGTTAACCGCGGGTCATTGTTGCGATACTTCTTGTTGCCATAATTTTCGGCGTGGAGCGGGCGTGCTTGCTTGTGCATGTTTGCTTCCTGAAGGTGACATAGTTGACGGGCATTTTCCTTGTAACGTTTGTTGTAGCGCTGCTGTCAGCCTTCATTCTGACGCGGTATGTTCGCGATTTCGCCAACGCCCACGGCTGGGTCGCGGTTCCCACCCAGGGACGTCACCTGCATTCCTCTCCTCTGCCGCGTCTGGGCGGCGTGGCCATTTTTCTTTCCTTCTCCGTTTGCATGGCCTTGGCTTCGGTGTGGGCGCTTCAGAGTCCCCGCCTGCACTCCGTGTTTTCCTTGAAGGCGCTACTCACGATTCTGGCTCCAGCCTCGCTGGTCTTTCTATTGGGGGTGTACGACGACCTCCGCGGTGTTGGTCCCTATTTCAAGTTCTCGGTGCAGGGCATTGCCGCAACCATGCTCTTCATCGGCGGTCTGCGCATCGTCAACATCCCAGTGCTGTTCGGCGACATCAAACTGCCCTGGTTCGTGGGATGGGCGGTGACCGTCATCTGGGTGCTCGCCATCACCAACGCATTTAACCTGATTGATGGTCTTGATGGCTTGGCTGCGGGTTCAGCCTTGTTCTCGACTCTGGTCGCGTTTGTGGTGGCCCTTCTGTCCGGGGCCTCCCTGGTCACCGTGATGAGCATCGCTCTGGCCGGCGCGATTCTTGGCTTTCTGCGTTTCAACTTCAATCCAGCGACCATTTTCCTGGGTGACTCCGGCAGCCTTTTCATCGGTTTCCTGCTCAGTGCACTGGCGCTCAAGGGAGCTCAAAAGGCCCCAACCATTGTTGCTGTCGCCATCCCGGTCGTCTCCTTCGGCTTGCCGATTCTGGAGACTGCACTTTCCATCCTCCGGCGTCTGATCAGCGGACGTCCCATCTTCACCGCCGATGCCGAGCATATTCATCACAAGCTCTTGCAGCATGGCATGACCCATCGCCAAGTCGTGATTCTGCTGTACGGCGTCTCCGCGGTTTTCGCAATGCTAAGCCTGTTCCTGTTGTGGCCGACTGGCAGTTCCCTCGGTCTGGTACTCGCGGTTTTGGGGATCGGCATCTGGATCGGCGTGCAGCATCTCGGCTATCTCGAGTTTGGAGAACTGGCGCGCGTCGCCCACCGCACCCTCGATCAGCCCCAGATCTACGTCAACAACCTGGCCATCCGCCGCGCCACCGAGGAACTCAAA
>Ga0210395_10002406_pt1 | contig 14506 bp, 18 predicted proteins | sample IncBWH4OmetaG_FD_150861 | JGI IMG/M metagenome (GOLD analysis project Ga0210395, IMG submission 150861) | Forest soil microbial communities from Barre Woods Harvard Forest LTER site, Petersham, Massachusetts, United States - Inc-BW-H-4-O ... | reverse complement strand
GTCTCAGGCATTCCCCATAATCGGCACGCTCATCGCCGAATATCTCGCGAAATTCATTTATCGATCCATGATCACGCACGAGGCGATCCCAATAATAATGCGCAATTTCGTGACGGAAGTGTCCAAGTAGTGTGCGATATGGCTCATCGAATGCGCCGCGCTGTTTTTCGCGCTCGGAGTCATCCGCTTCGGCCAGATTGATCGTAATCACACCATCCAGATGGCCCGTCAGCACAGGCTTATTAGTGGGGGCGAGAAAGTCGAATACAAGTCCCGTAGGATCTTGAGTTTTGTTGCGAAGGGGAAGGTTTAGCCGCAATAAGCTGTAAAAAAGTCTCCGTTTTGCGACCTCAATGCGCCGCCACTGAGTGAGATTATGCTGATCGGATAAATCAGGAATCGTGCGGTTGTGCCGGCATGCGACGCAAAAGGTCTGTCCGCTGTCGGACGGAATAAGCCAATTGCAACCATCGAAGGCCAAGTTTGCACAGTAGATATAATCAGTAATAGAATCAGCCAAAGACTTCCAACGCTTGCCACTTGGCTCAAGCGCTGACATCGTCATCGCCGACGGGATGAAGCCTAAGGGACGGCCACAGCTTTCACACAGGGAATTTTCGAAAAAAAGGGGATGCCCACACCCTTGGCATTCGAAGAGCCGCATAGGGCCGTCTCCCTACACCCTACTTGAGGCCCTTGTCTTCTCGGATCATTTCCAATTCTTTGCGAACAGCGGCGGCGGAATTCCCAACTTTATCGACGGCTCGTTGGAGTTCCTCTCGGCTCACGCCAAGATGTTTAGTCCAGTATTTCACCTCTAGTTCGTCGTTCATCGCAATAAGATTGCGAAGCGGCGGCGCTTTAGTCGTCAGTTTAGCCATTGAGAGCTCCCCCTGAGGAGTCGACGTGTACAGGCTAAAGTATGCCGTCCAGTTAGGGCCAGCTCGGTCAATTCTAGTGTCGGACAATGTTGTCGCCAACGACCCAAAGCGAACGATCTTCATCTTTACCGAGGTTCGCGATCATTCGGATCGATCTCATTTGTGTGCATTTTATCTCGCTTGTTTGCTTCGTGACGCCCAATTACACAACCCGCTGCAGCACCTAAAATTCCGTGATGACCGGCCAAATGGCCCGCAGCGCCGCCTACGACGGCACCCTTAAGGCAACCTTTTGCCTCCACTGATTGAACGGTTGCGAAAGCAAAGAAAATAGCTGCACATCCGATAAATGCCTTCATTTCAGCCTCCAAATTTTAGACTCACAACGAGAATTCGTGCCACGGATTATCGTTCCGTGTCGCACTCCCCGGCTCCCCCGATGAATCCCAATAAAAGCTGGATCCAGCGCGCACTAGCTGTTGAGGCTTCAATTCCTGGCGCCGCCGCCTGAAACGTCTGACTTTGTGCCATGTTTTGCACGTCCTACAGATGCCTAGCCGCATAATTAACAAAATTTGTGCCGCCAATTGCTCGCCAGGATACGGCGGGCTACGGGAGCAAGCGCATAGGCCCGCCTCAATTGGCGGCCTCGGACTCACGGCCATCGGTGCCGGCCCTCAATTTTATGCGCATGCCCGGTCGCGGTGATCTTCACACACCCAGCCGGTATCGTCGCAGAGGTCGCAGGTCACAGTGGCCGGTGCATCCGTCCGAGCAGCCAGCCGACGCCAATTGCAACTATCGCGGTCGTGTAGGGCTGGGTCTCGATGTTGCGACGCAACCATTTTTCGAACGTGGCAGCAGTTTCACGGGCGGCTAGATCCGGCGCCTATCGCATCATCAAGGTCATGCCGCCGAGACCCAGCGAGACCTGAAATCCGGCTTGAACGCCCTGCAACGTGAGAACGACGCCGTTGCCGTTCTGCAGCGTTGCCACCTGGCCGCCGCCGACAAAAGTGGCGCCGGCGCCTACACCTGCATAAGTGCCGGCGATGGCGCCAGGGCTCGTCAGATTGCTGGCTGTGCCGACCAGGTCCACCGCCGCGATGCCGAGGCTGCCGATGCCGATGCCGCTGATGGAGAGTCGATATCTGTGGCCTTGAAAGATCAAGACGCCGTTGCCGCCGCCGACGCCGACGATGAATCCCACTCGGACGATGTGCAGACGGACCTGGCCCGTGGTCTGCGCCTGCGAGGGCGTGGCAGCGCCCAGCAGCATGACCGCCAGCGACATCGCGGCCGCAGCCATTTTCATTGCACGCGTGAAGACAAGCATTGACGCCTCCCGATTGATTTTGCCGCTCCGTTTGACCTGAGCGGAGACGTAACACAATTCTCGACCGTCTCACATATTAGACCACGGTCCAATAGGCACCTTTGTTATCGCGACTTAGCGTCAAACGCGCCAAGGAGTTACTTGCGATTGTTTAGCGGTCGCTTCGCGCATAAAAGCTTTCCGAACGCTTTTGCGCCGCAAAATGATGCGATTGGCCCTGGCGGGTCACTTGCCACGCAGCAATTCGGTCGCTGGTGACCCAAAGCGACACTTTGCGACCATCAATTGCCGCAATGCGAAAGGTTCATTCGATCACCTCGTTGGTGCTCGGCACGCTCGGGGCGCGCATGCGCCGTATCCCTAAGGATGGGCAACCCAACTAGGTACCGAAAAAAATGACGACTGATCACCTAGAACCGAGATAGCGGAAGGTAGTTTGCTCCCACCAATCGCTTTGTATCGCATCAAGTATTGTAACATTGGCCGATTTTCTGAGTGGCCGACCCGTCGGCAACGCAAATGCGTATTCTTGGGAGGCAAACGTTGCATCGATCAATTCAATCGATGACGAAAAATGCTCCCGAATAATCCAAGCGAGCAGCGGCTTGTCATATACAAATGCGTCGAGGGAATGTTCACGCAATGCCTTAAGGCCATCTTCCGGAGTCGAGAACTTTCGGTAGTTTATTCGAAATCGGGAAAGCGTATCCTCGGTAGAGGTTCCGGCAACCGCTCCGACACGTACTGACGATAAGTCGGCCACTTCGTGCACCGATCCCTGCAGATGCTTTATTGTCAGCACTGACGTGATGCTGGCGGTGAAGATTGCGATCGCGACGATCGAGACGATCATCCACAGTATCGCGAGTGCGCGCCCAGGAAGCGTGCGTGGACCTAGATCCCCGGTGTGACGTTGGGTCATCGCTACGGTTGACCACCAGACGCCCGTGCTCAGTCCCTTTGCTACGCCTCCGCCAAAGTGTTCGTTGTGGCGCCGCTCAACGAGCCATAACACCAGTCCGACGACGATTGCCAAGCCGACCAAGGCCGCGATCGCTTGAGCAAAACCAAACGACGTCATGGTGCGGATAACCGGTAGCCAGCTTGCCTCGCCCCCGGCCGGAACCGCAATGCCAAGACCGGTGGCATAGAACGGCTCCGTGAAATCGACAATGCGCTCACGAGCGGCAGTCACGGTCAAAGCTGCGACGGCAACATCGAACCTGCCGGCTGCGACTCCATCAATCAGCCCTTGCACGGTCGGCTCCTCGGAGAAGCGGTAACGCAAATGCAATTCGTCCGCGACATGACGCCAAAGATCGATGCTGATGCCGCTCCAACTGCCATCGGCGGCTTTCATCGCGAACGGCGGCGCTTCTTTTGTACCAATGACCAATTCTTGTTGCGACGAAATTGGCGCGCTTGCGGTATCCGTCGTTTGTGCTCGACTAGGTCCGGTTAAAATCAAAACCGCACCAGCCAAAGCGGGAACAATGGCGTAGTTGGACATCGTCCCTCCATGGCTGGTCTGTCACGGTTCCGCGCCGATTGGTCGAAATTCGGCTTGTGCTTCTGACCCATCTCGGCCGCGCCGGTCGTGTGGGACAACGAGCATTTCGCAAGTCTGTGGGACGGAGAAGGATAGCACGCACCGAGCGGCAGGTCTGGCCCTGGCGGCGCTTGTCGTAATGCAGCAATTCCGTCGCTTCCGGGGGTAGAAGCGGTCATTGCCGGGACACCCCAAATCGGTCGTTCATGACCCTTAGCGACCATTTCCTGCCAAACCTCGCTGCAAAGCAGCAAGCGCAGCTATGAGGTCTCATCGCATCCGCATCAGTTCGCGCGTGCCGTTAAGCGCTACTATCTTGTCGATTGTCGTCGTCGAGCGGATGTTGTGGCCAGTTTGTTTGTGACCTTCGGAGCTGTTGAAGCACTTCCTTGGCGACCTGGCGTCCCTTGGCGGTCAAATGGACCTGGCTTCTGCCGGGGGCGGTGGGGTGTGGGTCAATTGTCACTAGGCCAAGTCCCGGACCGCCGTGCCTGGCGCGGTCGCCGAGAGCGTGGAGATTTTTAGACATTGCGGAGCGATGTATGCCAATCGCGCGTGCATAGGTGTTGACGCCCCTGCCTTCATCAAGGGCCACGAACAAGAATGTGGTCACAAATGGAAGCGGCATGAATCCGCTCAAATTGATGAGCGGCTTGAGCGCCCACAAGAGGGACTGAAAGTCCCTCTTGTCACTTTGCTCCATAGGAAGCTCAGAGACGAGATTCATCGTCGGCGTTTAGGAGAGTTCGCCTCCCATTCCTCGTCCGAAGTTCTAAAATTCTAAGATCAGTTCATGCCGAATAGATAATTGATTCCGACAGTGAACGTCTGCACGTTACGACCACCGTTGGTGAAAGTGTCGACAAGGCCAGTGCTGGGGATCGTAACGTTATAACTTGCATTGTTGAGCGCCAGGTAATCGTACTCCAATTTCGCCGTCCAATTCTGCGTAAATGCATATTCGAAACCAGCGCCCAGGAGCCAGCCGACATTGGTGTTGCCATTGGAGACGGCAATCGAGGCACCCGTGCCCACGTTGGTGACGGCAAAATTACCGGTGCCTACCCAGCCGCCGCCAGCTTTGCCGTAGAACATGGCATGATCCCACGCATACCCGAAGCGGGCAGCCAGAGTCGTTTCCCATCGATCGTTGGCGCTCACCCGTAAAATAGTGGGTACTCCCGCGATCGAGACTGTAGTTCCGTTGCCCGAATTATTGTTGTTAGCAAACCAGTCGAAGTCCGCCTCAGCACCAATGACGAAGCTGCCAATCTGGTAATTGCCGCCGACTTGGCCGCCGCCAACGAACGATACCTGGTTGCCATTAGTGAAGTTCACGCCGAATAGACTGTCCACCACGTTACCCTGGCCCCAACCGGCGCCAAGATTGCCGCCTATATAAAAGCCGGTCCAGCTGAAGGGCGGCGGCGCTGGAATGTACGCAACAGGTGCGCGCGGCGCCATTGGCGGGGCAGGAGGTAAATCGGCGGCGTTTGCAGCCAGAGTCGTACCTAAAAGCAACGACGAAAGTGCAGTCGCGTAAACCAACTTCTGCATTGTCTAGCCCCTCTTTTCCAGGGTCACTTTCTAGGTCCCAAATGTGTCAAGACGCGTCATATTTTGAAACATCAATAAATATCCACGGACTGTTGCAAAACAGCAACGTAGGGGACGAAAACCTTTGAAAACAGACCTGAACTGCATCGAAAATCAATCGACCTTCGCTGTTATTCTGTGATCCAAAATGCCGTTGTACGCCGCAAATTTCAGCCGCCGCTGCAGCTAATGACCCATCTGTATGGACCGGCCGTGCGTTGCAAGCTGGATTGGATGATCTGGAGGTTTTTGGTCTGGCTCATCTGTATTCGGCCCATTTAAGGGAACGTTTGTTCCTGGCCATCATGGAAGTCCGCACGCATCCGATCTCATTCACGTCAAGGCCCTGGAAGGCCATATGGGTCACCAGATCACGGATGCGACGGCGAGACCGTTTCTCCATCTCCTCAATCCAACTCGCAGACCTCGGCAGGTATCCCAGCGTCTTGGTAGACTATAGTCTGCTCAATTACGCCGCTGCCGGCGTGATGCGCGTTTCGTAGTTGCGTCCCTCCACCCAGACAGTCAAAGCGATCCGCGCCAGCTTGTTGGCGAGCGCGACCGTCAGAACGTTGTGATGCAAGCGCTTAGCTGCGGCCGTGAGCCAAGGTCCGAAGCTATGCTTTGCCCAGCTTCTCGGATGCAGCAGAATGGCGCGAGCGAGCGGCTTCAGTGACGCTCTTCGCGAGCATACCTCGCGCGGCGAAATATCCGCTTTCGGACGCATTGGCCGACCCGGCACGTCCGCCCAATGCAAAGACCTGAACGCACGACAGTGCCGATTCCGGTTCGGAAAGATTTTCTCCCTTGCTTCGTGCAATATCCGCGATCGATCTCAGCATGATGATCGTCGACACCGGAAGCTATATGGGAAGTGTCGCCAGGCCGAAGGCGCAACGGGCCGAGGCGGCTCTCGGCCTTAGATGTGGAGACTGATCAACGGATCCGGACCGGACCGACAGGGAGCGAAGGGACAGGGACCGAGCCGATAGGGATCGAGCAGACAGGGATCCAGCGGATATCGGGGCGAGATAAAAGCGGTGTTTCGTGACGACCGTCACACCCACACCCGCTCTGTTGGTGGAATATTTCATTTAACGGAGGGAAGGGCGATGCCTAGGTATTTCGCATTCTTTGTTGTTGGCTGTGCGTTCACGGCTGGCGTCATGTCTATGGTGGAAACTCATCGTCAGGTGTTGGACCCTGCGCCGCAGGTCGCCGCATATCAGAGCGCCCATTAACCTAGGGCGTGGATCGACCAGGGCAGCAAAAGACGCGCGGACTCCTCTTTTTTCATATATCGGGCTCAACTATATTTCGACCATGTGTGGTCGCGTCCGTCTGTCGTCCGACTATTCCGAAATCAAAATCCGCTTGAAATTCGCGCCGGATGCCCCGGCGCCGAACTTCGAGCCTGATTGGAATAAGCCGCCCACGGCGCCAATGCTGGTTGCCATCCGTTCGGTCGACGGCAAGCGCATCCCGAAGATGATGAAGTGGGGCTTGATCCCGCGGTGGGCCAAGGACGAGAAGATCCAGTATTCGACCCATAACGCGCGATCGGAGGAGTTCAGGAATAAGCCGGCATTCCGCGACGCGTGGAAGCGTGGCCAGCGGTGTCTCGTCGTCACCGACGGCTACTACGAGTGGAAGGTGCTCGATCCCACGGGCAAGAAAAAACAGCCCTACGCGATCGCAATGGCCGATGATCGTGAGATGGTCATGGCCGGCCTTTGGGAGACGTGGAAGTCGCCGACGAGCGGCGAAGAAATCCTGACCTGCACGATTATTACGTGCGCGCCCAACACTCGCATGGCCGAAATTCACGATCGTATGCCAGTGATTCTCGACGAGGCGGATTGGCCGAAGTGGCTTGGCGGGGAACCGGCGACGCTGGACGAGTTCTACGCGCTGTTGAAGCCTTGCCCCGATGAAGCCTTGAAGGCGTGGCCGGTAGACAAGTCGGTCGGTAACGTCAGGAACAAGGGGCCGCAGCTCATCGCGCCGGTCGACGCATCGTTATTCGGCGAGACCGCTTAGGACGCGCGGCGCTGGGTGTGCGCCGCCGCCGGCACTCTTTCTGCCATGACGCTACCGCTGCCGCACTTGGTGCAGCGAAGGCGTTTGACGAAACTGGCGATCGGCGCGTCTGGCTTCAGGCCGAAGCGCTTGAGTGCGGCAGCGTCGAGCGTGCTGCGGTGCCGGCAACGCATGCAACTCACGGAAATGGACGTGCTCACAGCGGGTGGCATTCGACCCCTTGAGATCCGAGACCTCCGGAATGGTGAGAGGCTAGGGCAACCGCCGTTACCAATCGGGACGCCTACGCAACAACATGATGATCAGCCGCTCGCGCTAGCCTGCCTTCCGTCGCGTTGCCGACCGTGCCTGGGGCTTAGCGGCCTCCTTGCCCTTCTTGCCGGATATAGAGAGCAGCATTTCACGCTGGCCTTCGATCCGCTTCTTGCCTTTCTTGGCTTGCGATCGAATAGCCTTTTGCGGTGCGCCAGAGCGATCCGCTTTTACGCTTTGCCGCAGGGCGTCCATGAGGTTCACGACGTTTGAGGGTGCACGCTCCGTCGGCCGCTCGATCTTCTCGCCTTTTTGCTTTTTCCTAATCAGATCCTTGAGCGCGTCCTCGTATTGATCCTCGAACTTCTGCGGCTCGAATTTCCCTTTTTTGGTCTCGACGATGTGGATGGCGAGGTCGAGCATGTCCTTGGGGACCTTTTCGTTCTCAATGCCATCGAAATATTCGTTCTGGTCGCGAACCTCGTAGGGATAGCGCAGCGTGATGCCCATCATGCCCTTGTCGCGGGCTTCGAGCGCGATGATGTGTTCGCGTGAAGTGAAAACGACCTTGCCGAGCGCCACCATGCCTTCCTTGCGGATCGCCTCGCGGATCACCGCAAACGCCTGTTGGCCGACCTCGCCGTCGGGCACGATGAAATAGGGGTCGCGCATATAGATTTCGTCGATGTCAGTTTTCGGAACGAACTCCTCGATCTCGATCGTGCGCTTACTCTCGATCGCGACGGCTTCTAGCTCCTCCGGATCGAGCTCGACGTATTCGCCCTTGTTCACCTCGAAACCTTTGATGATGGCGGCTTGTTCGACCTCATCGCCGGTTTCGGCATCGACCTTGCGATACCTGATGCGGTGGCCGGTCTCTTTGTTAAGCTGATGGAAGCTGATCTTTTCGCGCTCGCTGGTCGCCGGATACAGGGCGATCGGGCAGGAGACGAGCGACAGCTTCAGATAGCCTTTCCAATATGCACGCGGGGCCATGGGAATACTCCTACGCAACAAAAACTACCTGTCGCGAACATAGGCCGTTTGGACGAGGCGTTCGAGTGTACAAGCCGGGAACGGCTGCTGAAAATCTCGACCTGTCGCTGGTCTGGAACCTTCGCCGGCTCCGTTGCTTAAAAGAGTTGTTCGCTGGCTCGACTCCGTACCCACGTGACCGGGCTAGCGACAGCCGGCCGGTTCTCGCGGCGCACACCCGAGAGCCGGCCGTGCGCGTCACGCCTTAGCACCACCCAGGAGCAGCTCCGGTAGTTGGGACATATTGACCGCGATCCGTCGCGCCTTGTCATGTCTTTTGCCGGCGGATGTGATCACAGTAACGCCGCACACTATCTTCAAGCGCGTACATTCGGCCTGACACTCGTGTAGGGCCATCCAAGTCCACTGGCGCGTTTTGCCCCCTCTCGGCTACCCCTATAGGGGCCGGTTGGAAAAGACCACACGTGCGCCTGAGAGTCACTGGCGCACTGGAGCGTTCCTAACCGTTGCTCCTGTGCTTTAGTCGGCGGCAGTCTCTTAGTTTGAATTTTTGCTCACAAGTTTTCGGACGCGCTCGACTACTTCTTTACAAGTGTCATCGGTCACAATGCGAAGGTATTGGCGTTCAATTTTACCCACTTGCATCCGAAGAACCATTTCGGATTCTCCGGCTTGGATGGAGACAAGCAACTTCTCCGCGTGACTACCCAGGTTGGCACCGGCGGAAAGGCCAAAGCAATCCTTAAGGATCACGACTATTCCCCTCCTAAGAGCAGCGTCGTTAGCCATTGATATATCCCGGTTTGGTCCGATATGGGCCGCGCTTTCCCGATTTCGGCTGCGCAGCGTCCACCATATTTGCGAGGTCCCTATTGACCAAAGCGAATCGCAAATATCGGCGGCCATGGCAAGCGGCTCCGTCAGAAAGTCCCATAGTGACTCCAGGAATCCCACCGGTGCATTTGGGCGCCTCGCCGCTACCACCCTAGCCCCCACGAGTTGGAAACGAATCCACGGGCTTCAGTTAGGCCGAAGCCATGTAGCACTGGGGGATCGGCAGAGGTAGAATGAGACTGGGGCCGAAGCCGGAGCGCAAGGCCATGTCAGTTCAAAATGATAGTCAGGCATCGTCGTCGCCAGACGAAGCACACACACTCGCGCACGCTTGGGAGGATCAGGGTTCGGATTTTGTCTTGGTTGCAGAAGGCAAACCGCCGCCCCGTATCGCGCTGGCACGCGAGCGGATGCTCATCTCTCGTCTATATCTGGGTCTTTTACGGACCATTACAGATGACTATGACGCGGAGTTTGCGGCCCATAGCGATAGTTTAGCCTATCGAACCATCGGCATTTACGTATTTCTGCGGACAGTCACATGTTCGCCCGTTCGCGCAAGCCAAATCGCGCACGCGCTCAAGCTGCCGCGGGTGGCGGTGCTGAGGCGTCTGCAAGAGTTGGTGAAGCACGGCTATGTGGAACGTGTCGGCAACGCTTACCGCGTCACGGACAAGGTGAACATCCCCGATCTGCAAAGCAAAATGCAACGACGAATTGACATGGTCACTGAGACTGCGAGAAGACTGTCCGAACTGGGCACGCTTAGCCCTTTATAGCTCCGCAGTGAAGTCTCTAGCCTCCGTCCTGTCCGGCCGACGCACCCAACGTTACAATTTTGTCTGATCCGCGCAGGTGCGGACGAGTTGACCCACACACCGCGCGCTCCTAGGCTGATGTTATCAGAGGGAGAGAGCGGGCCTAGTCCATGCCAGTCGCGGATATCGATCTGAGAGAAGCACGCCAAGCGCATCGAACAGCGCCTTGCGCCGGTTGTCGAACTCCTCGCTCGCGGCGAGCGTTGTTTCCTGGTCCGGGAATTCGTCCACCAGCCGGTGCTGCCATTCGGCCGAATCGCCATCCTCGCGTATGGTGTCGTTGAGCGAAGCGTCGCCGCCGTCGTGCTGGTCGCGGCCTTTCTGTTCGTTTAGGTCGCGGTTAATTCGGGATAGGGGGCGTGCCGGCACCTGGAGCTTCGGGGTGGTTGGTCGGCAATGGTGTGGACTGCTGGAACTTAATCATGTCGATCTTAGTCAGTATTGATTTTGCAGAGATCAATGGCGCATTGGTGAAAGTATAGGCGGTGGTTAGGTCGGCATAGGGGTCGACTGCCGACATCCCGTCGACCGGTACGATCACGTTCATACCACGGAGTGCCGCGCCGGCCGCGGTAAAGAGCACTGCGCCGTTAGATGCCGTTCCGGTTACGATCACGGTCTGGATGCCCTTATCCTTGAGGATCTTCTCCAGATCCGTGTTGATGAACTTGTCCGGTCCGGAACGCACGAAAGGCTCGTCGGCCGTCGGAGCAACATCCGTGATGACGTCGGCAGCCGTTGTATTGGCGATGATGCTGTAAACAACCGGTGCCTTCGCGGCGCGCGCTTCGTCGAGCAGTTTTTTCATCGCGGGAATGGTTTCAACACAGCGCGGTCGCTTGCCGCAATTCTGGTTCATGAAGTCGAGCATCAGCAGCGCGGTGGTATTTGGGTCGACGGTCACGGGTTTGAGTTCGGGCGGAGGCGGGGCCTTCACACTCGCCCATTCATCCACAATGTTGGCAGCAGGCGTTGAAACAGCCCCGCTGCTGACTGCCGCCACTGTTATTCCGATTGCCGCAAATGTGCGTGACAAGCTGAATTTCACTCTCTCCTCCTATTTTTGAGCGATGTGTTGGATCCGGTATCGTAGTTATCATGACGTCGACGTAAGCTATACCGTAACGTGGCGGGCCTGGTGACACCGCCGGCTAAGCCATGTGACGGCAAGGTGGTCATTGTGATCCTCGTGGCGGCCCTGGAACCTACGGGTTCCGCAATCGGCGCCCGCGCTCCTCGCGGATCGCATCGAGGATGCTCGCCGCAAGTCTCCACCTAACGACGGTTGCCCGCGGCAGGCTCAGTGTTAACCTGCTGTTTTGATGCTTTGGGGAATGGCATCATGCAAAGAATATTGGAATACCACCGGTTCGCGGAAGAATGCCGGAAACTTGCCAAGGTGCTGGTGAACCCACATCACAGACAGAAACTTCAAGAAATGGCGGCGGCTTGGGACATGCTGGCAATAGAGCGCAAGCTGGACCTTGACGAGAAGAAGCCTGATTGAAGTCGACCGGCAGGCGCGGGTCGGCCCGATAACGTTGGGCTGATCAACTCCAACTCCAACACGAGCAAAAATAAAACGCCTGTCCAGCCAATTGGAAACACTGTGGCGAAGATGATTGCCGCAAGTGGCCACCCTCGCGTTCCCATTGGGTTCCTCCCCTTTTCGCCAAGGGAGCAAACCATGCGGCAGCGGGTTTGTGGTGATATAAAACGCACACCAGCACAAAAATTAGCTGCGAGTTACATATGTCTTTTGACAAAGGATTATTTTTAGCCCATCAGGCCAAAAGGAAGTCATATGAGTTGATGAGGCGATCCAAGATCGTGATATAATTAGAGTAGTGGGAGCGTGTGGTGTCTACGTGTGGTGATTGTAGAAAATATGCGGCATACTGCCTCGAAATGGCCGAGGCGACCAAATCTGAGGAAAACCGCGTGAAGTATTTGGAATTGGCTCAGGCTTGGTTGAGCGAGGCTATTTCTCAGTCGCCTCTCAAAGAGAACGCGGAACGTCCTGGCAAATCTCACTAGCGCGGTGATTTCCCGCCGTTCGTGAAGGCGGGCGACCGCGGCTGAGCGCTTCACGCAAAGGGCCTCTGAGATACTAGACCAGCCCACAGCACTAGAACGGCTTGGTACTCACAGCGGCGAGAAGGTCGCAGAGCGGCCCGAGCCGAAGGCAGACCGCCATGCCAGCCGACGTCCCCGCACACGAAGGCGCCGGGCAAGCTGATATTGAGGCAGCCTAGAACGTGATCGCGAAAAGCGTCTCGCGTTCAGCGTTTTCCACGTAGCCGCTGGCTCGTTGAGCTCGTGAGTGCCCCTTCCGCATCGGTAAGAGGATCAGGCGCAATAAAAAGTCCCCAGCTTTAGCGCTGGGGGAGAATGTGAAGGGTCGGAGATCAATTATCGGTTCTGCTGCCCGCCCTGTTGACCGCCTTGCTGTCCGCCCTGACCGGGCTTCTGGCTCGGCTGCTGATTTTGCTGATCGGGCTTCTGCTGGCCACCGCCGCCTTGCTGGCCACCCTGGCCGCCTTGCTGATTCTGTTTATCGTTCTGGTTTTGATTCTGCGACATTTCAAGCTCCATGGATTTTGACGTACTCGTAGCAAATGCACCAACGGCAGGAACGTTCCTCTGAACAAATAGGCGAATCGGACATGTCTTTTGACATTCGTCTCTAGTCGCGAGCCGCCCATTAAACCCGGAACTGAAAACGCTAAGCCGAGTTGTCGCGTGCAATTTGTCGAGCGCTGGCGAGGGTCTATGTCTTCAATCTTTGGAAACATCTTTCGAATTGCGTTGCTCGCATGGGGAATAAGTCTCAGTGCCGCGTGGACTGCATTATTGGGTTTTTGGGTTTTCCAAGCGATTGTATACCTTATCTAATGGGCCGGAAAGCAGCCGGGCAATCAAAAAAAGCGAGAAGCCGATCCGCAAACAGTCCAGCCAAGGACGACCGTTCTTTGACTATGAACACCGCCGGGGCCTAAATTATGGACATCGATCCCTTGCCGTTCGGCATTCTAGACGGTCGCGCGCTGCTGGCAGTAGCCCAAATCAGCGGCGTCAGATGGGCGGCGGTTACTTCCCGGTGAGCCGGAGAGTGATGAAGCCAAAGGCAGTGAACGGAACATTGTTGCATCGGGGGACTTTCCCCAGGAGGCCCATTGGGCCTGCTAATCAATAACTCAAACCACCGTCGGGAGTCTCGGCCCGCCGGTCCGTAGCTTCCTGGTGGCCGTCAACGGAGGATCAGCCATGGATGAAAATCGCGTAGCAGGAACCGCCAGAAATATCGGCGGCAAAGTGGAGGAAGGTTTCGGTCGCGTCACAGGCGACGCTAAAATGCGAACCGAAGGGCTCGTCGATCAGGCCGCCGGGGCCGCGCAGGACCTATACGGTCAAGCCCGAGACAGCGCAGCCGATGCGGCCGGCGCTGCCCGAGACAATGCCGCCGCACTTGAGAAGTGGTTACGTCGCACCATCGAGACGCAGCCCTATACGACTGCCATAGTTGCAGTTGGCATCGGCTGGTTGCTTGGACGGATGCACCGACCACTGTAAATCCGGTTGTTTGGCCCAGCCCTCCTACGGCAACTCTGGAACCGCATTCTGAGGCTTGCGTTGTGCAATCCAAAGGGGCTGGAACGTCCCCGCACGACAATCACGTTGTTCGGGTTCAAAGAACGTTAGCGAAAAAGCGCTACCGAAGGAGGACAAACCATGACTAGCGAGAAAACCCTACGCGATCTTTTCCATGATACCCTCAAGGACATCTACTTCGCGGAAAAGAAAATACTAACCGCACTTCCAAAGATGGCGAAGGCCGCCCAGGCCGAAGACCTGAAGGCGGCCTTTGAGAAACACGAAGCAGAAACCGAAGGGCACGTGGAGCGGCTTGAAGAGGTCTTTGCCGAGATTGACGAGTCGCCGTGTGGCAAGACCTGCGATGCGATCGTCGGCATCATCGAGGAAGGCCAAGAAGTGATGAAGGAATACAAGGGAACGCCGGCCCTGGATGCGGCATTACTGGCCGCGGCCCAAGCGGTCGAGCACTATGAGATCTCCCGCTACGGGACGCTTAGGACGTGGGCGCAGGAACTCGACCTTGGCCAATCGGTGAAGTTGCTTGATGCCACCCTCGCCGAAGAGAAAAATACAGACGAGGCGCTGACGCAACTCGCCGAAAGCAGTG
>Ga0210395_10002404_pt1 | contig 14507 bp, 13 predicted proteins | sample IncBWH4OmetaG_FD_150861 | JGI IMG/M metagenome (GOLD analysis project Ga0210395, IMG submission 150861) | Forest soil microbial communities from Barre Woods Harvard Forest LTER site, Petersham, Massachusetts, United States - Inc-BW-H-4-O ... | reverse complement strand
TATATATCCTTTAGATTTAAATGTTTTATTCTGTGCATTTAATGGATGTAATTGAAATAAAAAACACATTAGAAGTAATATAAATTGGGAGGTATACCAAAAGCTTTTTTTCATTTATTGAAATAATACGTTTAATTTTAACGTAATGATATCGTTTTCTCAGGAAAGAAACCAACGTTCCTTAGAATTTTTCAAATGAGTATCATGCGTTTAAGAACAATACCTGAGATTTAATCCTATTTTATATTAAAATATTTTGGATATAATTACTACACATTCGTAAAATTATCGTACAAGCATATCAATAGAAAAATTATCTAAAAAATTGAATGCCGGAAAGGATAGTATTGTGATATGTTTTAAAACAGGTCTCACAGGTAACATTAAATCAAATAGGAACACTAAATAGCTTTCAATACAAAGTAAGTATCGGTATCTCAGAAGAGAATATCTAATACAACCACATGAAAAAAATAATCTACCTACTATTGATCCGTTTATGCATAATGGCACAAACTAGTATTGCCCAGATTCCAGGCAAAATATGCAACTGGGACAATGACAAAAAAGCCGCTGTTGTATTAACCTTTGACGACTGGACGCCAGGCCAGTTCCCGATTGCAACTCCGGAACTTAAATCAAGAAATTTAAATGCAACATTTTTCATTATAACAAATAACGTCGCTTCCTGGAATTGGCCTTGGGCAAATGTATTAATTGAAATCGACAATGGAAACGAAATTGGTAACCATACCTATTCTCATCCTTATTTAAGTCAATTGAACACATGGGCAACAACAGCACCTGTTCCTTTATATCCTGATTTAACAACACAAATAACAAGAGAAATTGGCGGTGCTAAAAAAACTCTGCAACAGAATATTACCAATCAGCAAATTTTATCTTTTGCATATCCGTTCGGAGATTATAATACCCAAGTTCAGGACTCTGTAATTGCGGATGGTCATATCTGTGCAAGAGGAGTAATTCCTCCAACAAACTTTACATACAGTTTTGCAGTCAATCCAAGCGATTATTATAATTTAAACACATATCCAATGAGCTCATCTGTTACCATTAATGCTTTTTTTGGTCAGATCCAAAATGTTATTAATGGGGGTGGATTACTAACGTATTTATATCACAGTCTTGACAACGGAACCGAATACAATGATAATTGGTACAGTCAGGTTCAGCAAAGTGCCTTGCAAAACCAATTAGATACTCTTGCGTCTGTAAGAAATAAGGTCTGGGTAACTACATTAATGCAGGCGATTAAATACCACAAAGAGAACAGATGTGCTTCTATGGAAAGTATTTATGTATCTAATACACAATGGATTATTAATCTGACAGACACATTGTCAAATAACTCCGTTTATAACCAACCTCTTTCTTTAAAACTTTATACAAATGGAGTTAAATATGGTTCAATCTCTCAAAATGGATCAAATATCAATATTGATTCTATGTATAATGACACCATTATGTTTCGTGCCGTTCCAGATGCCGGACAAATTATATTAACAGTTGATGCTACAGCAGGTATTAACCCTGGTGATTTTACGGCAAAGGACATTACGGTAAGTCCAGTACCTACAAACGGAATATTGAATATTACTTCCTCGAAAGAATTATCAACTCCAACATTTACTGTTTTTGATGCAACGGGGAAAAAAGTATATGATGCCTCTGTAAATAATCATGCTAATTCATATCAAATTGATATGACTGGCTACAGTAAAGGGGTGTATTATATATACATCACGCAACAAGAAGGCATAATTGTGAAAAAAGCGATTGTAATGGACTAAGATATATTTCATTGCTAACAAAAAACGCACTTCAACTATTTAGATATTAAAGTGCTTTTTTTATTTCATTTGTTTCCGGCAAAATCATCAAAGGCCTTATCGGCTACTTTTATAATATGCTTCTTTATAAACTCCGCTCCTTCCCGTGCGCCATCTTCCTGATTCTTCAAGCAACATTCCCATTCCAGCACGGCCCAACCCGGATAATTGTATTGAGCCAATTTACTGAAAATGGATTTAAAGTTAACCTGTCCATCTCCTAATGAACGAAATCTTCCAGGCCTGTCGATCCAGTCCTGATAACCACCATACACACCCGATCTTCCAGATGGATTGAACTCCGCATCCTTTACATGAAACATTTTTATATACGGATGATAGATATCGATATACTCTAAGTAATTCAACTGCTGCAAAACAAAATGGCTCGGGTCATACAACATGTTCACCCGTTTGTGGTTATTGGTTGCTGCCAGGAAACGCTCAAAGGTAATGCCATCGTGTAAATCCTCACCGGGATGTATCTCATAACACAGATCAATACCCACCTCATCAAAGGCATTCAATATTGGCAGCCATCTTTTTGCCAATTCTCTGAAACCTTCTTCTACAGAATTTTTATTGCGCTGTGGCCAAGGATATACCGTATGCCATAACAAAGCCCCTGAAAAGGTAGCGTGTGCATTCAATCCCAGATTATGACTAGCCTGCGCTGCATATTTCAATTGCTGAACGGCCCAAGCTGTGCGGGCTTGTATATTACCCTGTACTTCTTTGGGTGCAAAGGCATCAAACATGGAATCGTAGGCTACATGAGAAGCGACCAGTTGTCCCTGCAAATGACTGGAAAGCTCACTTATCGCTAGACCTTTTGATTCTACTATACCTTTTATTTCATCTGCATAGATTTTGCTTTCTGCTGCCCGCTTTAAATCAATACAGCGACTATCCCAGCTAGGAATCTGAACTCCCTTAAATCCAAGACCAGCAGCCCAGGTACAAGCATTCTCTAAGGAATTAAACGGAGCCTCATCCGACATAAACTGAGCTAAAAATATAGCAGGACCTTTTATTGTTTTCATGTATGGTAAATTCTATTAACGTTTGTTTTTCCTTTTTTAAACCATCAAGGTTTAAAAAACCTTGATGGTTTAATTATAATTTCATCCACTCCCCGTTCTTTTTCCCGGATTCAATCACGGCTTCTATAAAGCGCATGCCCCTGAGACCATCTGAAACACCGGGAAAATCATAGAGCGTTTCTTTCTCTTTTTGTTGCTCTGGATATGTAGCCACAGCCATTACAAAATTTCGGTAAATATTGGCAAAGGCTTCTATATACCCTTCGGGATGCCCGGAAGGCAAACGGGTATGTACTTTTGTGTGTTCAGATAAATAAGCATTACCCGTGCGAAGCAGTTTGGTTGGCTCTTCCGTACTTTTAAGCAGTAAGGTATTCGGATTGGATTGCAGCCATTCCAATCCGCCTTTTTCTCCGTATATGCGTATCTTCAATTCATTCTCTTCGCCCGCAGCAATCTGAGTGGCAATAATGACTCCTTTAGCCCCATTATCAAAACGTACCAGAATATTAGCATCGTCTTCCAACAATCTACCTTCTACAAAGGTTGTAATATCTGCACTCAATTCTGTAATCTTTAATCCGGTGATATATTCGGTTAGATTCTCTGCATGTGTGCCAATATCTCCTACACAACAACTAATACCAGCTTGCTTAGGATCGGTTCTCCAGCCCGCCTGTTTTTGTCCATCTCCTTCTATGCGTGCCGATAGCCAACCCTGCGGATATTCAGCAATGACTTTACGTATCTTACCAATCTTCCCTGAACGAATCAATTCACGGGCTTCTTTCACCATCGGATAACCTGTATAATTATGCGTTAAACCGAAAAGTCGTTTTGTTTTCTGAACCAGCACTTCCAATTCAAGTGCCTCTTCAACAGAAAATGCCATGGGCTTTTCACATAGCACATGAAAGCCATTTTCAAGAGCAAGCTTAGCGGGTGCAACATGTAGGGCATTGGGAGTAACAATAGAAATAAAATCCATGCGTATATGATCCGGAAGCTGCTTTTCCTTCCGGATCATTTCTTCAAAAGACGCATATACACGACTCTCATCCAAATGTAAAAAAGCCCCGGTTTCTTTTGATTTAGCAGGATTGCTGCTGAAAGATCCACAAACCAATTCAATGGTACCATCCAGCGCGGCAGCCATGCGGTGAACTGCACCGATAAATCCTTCCCGGCTTCCGCCAACCATTCCCATTCGTATTTTTCTATGCATCAATACCTGTGATTTTTATTTGCCTCTAATTTACCTTATTTTGCTACATAACTGTACTAAAATTTACGCTACTACCACCGGTATGATCCAACCCATTAATACGAAACAGCTTTTTTTAGCCAGTCGTATTGCTCTTATCGCCACGGCCATGACTTTTGTCATACGAGCTAATTTAATAGATCCCCTAGGAAAGGAATTCGGCATTAACCCAACTGATATGGGTCTCATCATGGGAACTGCTTTCTGGGGATTTGCACTTTCCATTATGATCGGAGGATTTCTATGCGATTTATTCGGTATGAAGCGTTTGGTACTGATTGCTTTCGGCTGTCATATCGCGGGCATTGTACTTACCATATTGGCGTCTGGATTCTGGACCTTGTTTTTATCTACATTACTGGTCGGCATTGCCAACGGTATGGTGGAAGCAGCCTGTAATCCATTGGTGGCAACACTCTTTCCAAAAGAAAAAACCATTCGCCTGAATCAGTTTCACGTATGGTTCCCGGGTGGAATCGTTATCGGAGGCTTGGCAGCTTATGCACTGGAGCATCTTGGACTAAACTGGAAATGGCAAATGGCAACAATTCTGGTTCCAACCTTAATCTATGGATTCCAGTTTTACACACAAACCTTTCCTGAAACGGAACGCGTGCAATCCGGCGTAAGTATGAAAGACATGATTAAAGAATGCTTCCGTCCGCTGTTTATATTTATGCTCTTATGTTCGCTGCTTACTTCTGCGACTGAATTGGGAACCAATCAATGGATCGTTGAATTATTGAAAAATGTTGGCGTAGATTCCATACTGTTACTGATTTTTATCAATGGACTGATGATGCTGGGAAGATCTTTTGCTGGTATTGTTGAACACAGACTTTCTTCAACAGGTATGCTCCTGGGATCTGCTATTTTATCTGCGACCGGATTATTCATGCTTGGGAACGTAAGCGGTTATATGAGCTTTTTAGCAGCAGCAGTATTTGCTCTTGGTATTTGTTTTTTCTGGCCAACCATGCTGGGTTTCATTTCGGAACAATTACCTAAAACCGGTGCGCTAGGATTAGCATTGATGGGCGGAACAGGCATGCTTTCAGTTGCCTTCATTCTTCCTTTTATAGGTGATTTTTATCTAGCACGTACCCTTCTTCATATTCCAGAAGGTTATACCATGAAAATGCTGATGAACTTCCCGGAAGGTTCTTTCGAAGCCAACGTACTTAAGAATGCAACGCTTACTGGAGGAGCCGAAACACTTACTTACGTAGCTATTATGCCGGCAGTACTGACCTTTGTATTTGCGGGCTTGTATATTAAAATGAGATCGAACAAAAAATCATTATTATAACGTATTCTAATTCCCAAAGAACTATTTAAAAACGCTATTACCCATATGTCCACAAATAACAGACGTACCTTCATCAAACAAGCTTCCATAGCTACCGGAGGACTTGCCTTAAGCAGTTCTTCTTTTGACTGGCTATCGGAAGCGAAAGAAAAATTTGACTTTAAAATTTCACTTGCTGAATGGTCGCTTCACAAAGCTTTATTCAGCGGAGCTATGACCAATCTGGATTTTCCTGAAGTGGCGAAAAAACAGTATGGTTTTGAAGCAGTGGAATACGTGAATCAATTCTTCAAAGATAAGGCTACTGATAAAACCTATCTCAATCAATTAAAACAGCGCTGTGAAGATAATGGTGTAAAAAGTGTACTGATTATGATTGATCAGGAAGGACCGCTCGCAGATAAAGATGATACCCTGCGTGAACAGGCTGTAGAGAATCACTATAAATGGGTGGAAGCTTCCAAACACCTGGGTGGACATGCCATACGTGTAAACCTGCACGGAGATTCCAATGTGGAAGAATGGCACCGTGGAGCTGTTAAAAGTCTGATTAAACTAACGGAATTTGCCGAAAAAATGGACATGACTATCCTTGCGGAAAATCATGGTACCTTTTCATCCGATGCCAGTATGATGGTGAACGTGATGAAGGAAGTAAATAACAAACGCTGCCGCACGATGGTTGACTTCGCTAATTTTTGTGTACGCAGGGAAAAAGGCGATCTATGGGAATCACCCTGCATTCAATGGTACGATAAATACAAAGGTGTGGAGGAACTGCTACCCTATGCAAAAGGTGTCAGTGCCAAGACCTTTGATTTTGATGCGAATGGAAATGAATCCAATTCAGACTTTACCCGCATGCTGAAATTGGTAAAAGCTTCCGGCTATAAAGGTTATGTAGGTGTTGAATACGAAGGAGACCGATTGAGTGAACCGGATGGAATCAGAGCCAGTAAGCGTTTATTGGAAAGAATACGGAAGGAACTGACGTAGATAGTTACTAGGTTTTAGTTGTTAGTTTCTAGATAAGTCACCTTACTTCAATAAAAATTTCAGAATACAAAACACAAATTTCAAACGGATAAACCTTCTGGCAAGTATTGGCTAAAAGCTTACCGGACTGTTGGTCGCATGATACAACAGCGGTACCATTATGGTGCGGATACGGATGATGAATACAACAGAGATGAATTAGTTACTAGCTTCTGGTTAAGTCACGCTCTAGTAACTGGAAACTAGCAACTAATAGCTAAACAAATCATTGCTGATCATACGCCTTCTGCAAACCTGCGATCTCAATCTTACTCATTTGAAGCATGGCTTGCATCACACGTTGAACCTTTACAGGATCGGGATCGCTTAACAATTTGCCTAAGGTATCCGGGATAACCTGCCAGGATAAACCATATTTATCTTTCAGCCAGCCACATCTTGATTTCGCTCCACCTTCCGATAATTTATCCCAAAATCGATCTACCTCCTCCTGCGTTTCACAATGTACAAAGAAAGATATTGCTTCCGTAAACGTAAAATGAGGTCCGCCATTTAACGCATAAAAAGTTTGTCCATCCAGCTGAAATGTTACCGACATTACTCTGTCTCCAGCTTTGCTGACACTAATAACCGATGAATTTTCAAACACGGAAACATAAAAGTTCATGGCTTCTTCCGCATTATCATTGAACCACAGGAAAGGTGTTATTTTTTGTTGGAGTTTCATAAATTGTATATGTTAATACGTCTTAATTTTATTTCTCTTTCGCATTAACTGCGAGAATATTACGTGTACTTCAAACATGTTAAACCTCATTTCAACTTATAACTCACAAAAGCAAAACGTTTACTATCCGGTGACCAGGAAGGCACATTAATGCTTCCCTGTCCACCGAACAGTTTAGCTAACACTTTGATCTCACCACCAGCCATCGGCATCATACGAAGCATCACATTTTTATTTGCTGGATGCCCTTCTACATCTGCTTCATAGGAAACAAATACGAGCCACTTGCCATCCGGAGAAGGATGCGCAAACCAATCGTTATATTCATCAAATGTAACCTGCTCCTGCCCACTACCATCTGATTTCATTCTCCAGATTTTCATCTTACCTGTACGCACCGAATTGAAATAAATATAGGTACCATCGACTGTATAATCCGGACCGTCATCCAATCCTTTTGCATTGGTCAAGCGTTGTTCGTTCCCTCCTGTAGCAGGTATGGTATAAATATCGTATTCTCCGTTACGTTCTGCACAATACGCCAATGTCTTTCCATCTGGTGACCAGCCATGCCAGTACGAAGGGGCATTCGGAGTAATCAGCTTTGGATTTCCACCTTTGATTGACAAGGTATAAATCATCGATTTCCCCGTCGCTATTTCATGATGACTTACCACCAGTTGCGTATTGTCGGGTGAGATTCCATGATCGTTATTACACTTCTGTGCAAAGCCCGTATTCAACAGCGTTGGTTTTCCGCCAGCAACCGGAATGGTGTATATTTTGCCTTCGCTGTTATAAAGTAAAAAAGATCCGTCTCTTGACCAATTGGGAGCTTCGAAGTGTTGATCCACTTTATATACAGTTGTTCTTTCACCGGTTTCGAGCGTAAAAATTTCGAGCGTACTTTCTATTTTTTCTTCCCTGATTTCAGAAGGTCTAGCTGCTGGCAAAACAATCAGGCAAGCAAATAAAAACAAGATTGGACTAACAATTTTCATTTGGGTAGTTTTTTCAAATGTAATAAAAATGAGATGAATCGTACAGCTATTATATACAACATCCTATTTATGTCCTCCTCGAAAATCAATCATTAAAACTGAAAATGAAGCACCTAACAATTAAGCCGCCGGAAAAAACGGTCTGACGACTACGATGATCCGATACTGAAAAATACTTCTCAAGAGTGAAAAATAAGACGGTTTTTTCGTCCATCTGACCGATTCTATGTTCATGATCGAAACCCTACTTTCTACTTCTTTTGCCAAAGTGCGTCCTTGTTAAGATAAATTAATTCCAGCTACCTGCATAAGATAAGGAATAAAAGCGCATTCAATTTCCCGTATATATTCCATATATAACCCGTATATAATGCGTATATATTCCGTATATATTCCGTGTTTGATGCGTATTTAGGTTAGAGAGCCCCTTAGTCTATTCATAATTTAAGAGACAGTGAGTCAATATTCATCTCTTCCCAAACGGTTTTAAAATGTAAAATTCAGTCTTCAGATTTTCTTCATTATTTCTTATATTTGAACTCTGCAAAGCTTTGATATGAGTATAAAATTTTTCTGGACTCTTCTTTTTACTTTGATTCTGATACCTGCATGGACGCAGAGTAATGAATCGATACTGAACAAAGCCGTTTATTATAAAGTATTTGAAAGCAATGATTTACAATTAATTAACAAAGAGCTCCAGATCATTCAAACAGGAATTTTTCACGACAAAGAAGCATTTGAAGGAGCTTTATTAATGAAGAAAGCGAGTCTAATAGCAAATCCTAAAGATAAATTAGCCACTTTTAAGAGTGGACGAACTAAATTGGAAACATCCATAAGCAAAAATGAAAAAAATGCAGAATACCGATTTCTTCGTCTTATGATTCAGGAAAATGCGCCTGGAATTGTTCATTATAAAGAGAGTATAACTGCAGACAGTGTTATTATTAAAGAATCATACAAAGCATTACCTGTAACTGTTCAACAGGCCATATATGAATACAGTAAGAAGTCTACTGTTTTAAAAACGACTGAATTGAACTAAATCTTTACTGAATGATAAAAAAAGTACTCATTATTTACTATTCGCAGTCCGGCCAGCTTACAGAGATAGTGAATACCTTTTGTGCTCCAATTCTGCAATCTGGAATATCCGTTGAGAAGGTATTGATTACACCAAAAGTTCCTTTCTCTTTCCCATGGACTTCTTCAGGCTTTTTTGATGCTATGCCAGAAAGTGTATTGGGAATTCCTGTTGAATTGAATTCTTTTACTTTTGAGGAAAAAAACTATGACTTAATTGTGTTTGCCTATCAGCCTTGGTTTTTATCACCCAGTATTCCGGCAAATTCTATGTTAAAACATCCTGCCATAATAGCTATTATGGCAAATACTCCTGTTATTACTCTCATTGGATCACGAAACATGTGGCTAAATGCTCAGGAGAAAGTAAAACTCCTGCTAAAAGAAAATAAAGCTGATTTGGTTGGCAACATTGCTTTAGTTGACAGACATAATAACCATTTAAGTGCAGTAAGCATCTTAAACTGGATGTTGACAGGTAAGAAAGACAGGTATTTGGGGATTTTTCCAAAAGCAGGGGTTTCAGATGAAGATATTCAGCATACCGGAATTTTCGGAGGAATCGTTCTGAAATATCTGCAAAATGGAAACTGGACAGAACTTCAGTCTGAACTTATTTCCAATAAGGCTGTTGAAATAAAAAGTAACTTAATGTTTATTGAAGGACGAGCAGAAAGATTATTTTTGATCTGGGCAAATCTGATCTGGAAACGAAAAAATAGAGCACCTTGGGTGACCGCATATAAGTACTATCTTTTAATTGCTTTATTCATTGTAGCACCCATTGTAGTAGGAATCAATGAGCTTTTGTTTAAACCATTCTTAGGTAAACAGATAAGAAAAAAGAAAAAATATTATTCAGAATTGAATTAACACGTGTCGGGGAATGGCAGATAAGCAGGTATATATTACAAGAACAGCAAGTTTTCTACCAAATGAACCTATTTCCAATGAAGGAATAGAGGAGTATTTAGGATTGATAAATGATCAGGCATCAAAAGCCAAACGAATTGTTTTACGAAACAATGGAATTAAGAGACGCTTTTATGCAATAACAAAACAAGGTAAAGCAACACATACAAATGCACAGATGGCTTCTTTAGCTATCCGAGCTTTGTTTGATAATGATCCAATAGGTTTAAAATCAATACAATTATTAACTGCAGGAACTTCAAGTCCCGATCAAATGATGCCTTCGCATGCCGTAATGGTTCATGGATGGCTTCCGGAAACAATGCCTATTGAAGTTGTTTCGCCTTCGGGGAATTGTTGTGCAGGTATGCATGCATTAAAGTACGCGTATCTTTCTATCAAAACAGGTGAAGTAGAAACAGCTGTAACATCAGGTTCGGAAAGAGTGTCTCTTGTTATGAGAGCGGAAACGTTCCAGGACGAAGTTCAAAAATTGATTGAACTTGAAGAGAATCCAACGATAGGCTTTGAAAAAGAATTTCTAAGATGGATGCTTTCGGATGGTGCAGGTGCCTTTCTACTATCAAATAAACCCAACACGGAGGGCTTAAGTCTACGGGTTGACTGGCTTGAAAGCGTTTCATACGCTAATCAAACGGAGACATGCATGTACATGGCTGCAGACAAAATGGAAGACGGCACATTAAAAAGTTATATGGACTATTCTCCAGAAGAGATTGTATCCAAGTCCATATTGAGTATGAAACAGGATGTGAAACTTCTGAACAAAAATATTATTGATCTTGGCTTTGATGAATTAAAAGTCATATTTGATAAAAGAGGACATAGTGTTGATGAAATCAGTTATTTCGTGCCACATATGTCCAGTGAATTTTTCAGAGGTAAGATTGCTGATAAACTTACTGCAAATGGCATGACTATTCCGCAAGAAAAATGGTTCTCTAATTTAACTGTAATGGGGAACGTTGGTGCAGGATCTGTTTACTTAATGATAGATGAATTACTTAAGAGTAATACATTGAAAAAAGGAGAAAAAATTCTGATAGTTGTTCCAGAAAGTGCTCGATTTTCCTATGTTTTCGGAATGCTGACCGTTTGCTAAGCATATGAACTTAACCTCAATTTATCCATGAAAAAAAACGAAGTACCGCAGGATCCTAGTTTATTGGATAATTTCACCAAAGAAGTTTGTTATGCAGTAGATGAGTCTGGTCAATACACAACAGAATTAAGCCGCGGATGGGAAGTAAAAACATCTGCTCTTGGAATAACTTGGCAAGATATTGAAAAGAGAATAGAATCTGCCAGGCAAGATGTATTGGAAGATAAAGCAAGTCCGGTTTTATATTTTATGGAATTGCGTATTATGGACATCGACATTGTTTCAGCATATACCGGATTTTGGAAATGGACGATTCGCAGACATATGAAACCTGCTGTCTTTGAGAAATTATCGGATAAAAAATTACAGAGATACGCCAGCCTTTTTGAAGTAACGATAGATGAACTCAAGAAAATAACTGTACATGAGTAAAACATTTGAACATCTTCAGGCTGCCCATTGTGAAAATGGTGTAACAACAAATCTGCTACGCAGTGCTGGTGTGAAACAAATGACGGAACCTTTAGCTTTTGGAATTGGATCTGGATTGTTTTTCATATATATCCCATTATTAAAAATCAACAACGGTCCAGCTATCGCATTTCGTACAATGCCCGGCATGATATTTAAAAGAACAGCTCAGTCTTTAGGTATCGATGTGATTCGTAAAACATTCCGGTCACATGAAAAAGCACAGCAATTTTTAGATGAATGCCTTCAAAGAGGGCAGCCAGCAGGTTGCCAGGTTGGTGTTTACTTTCTTCCATATTTTCCTAAAGAATATCGTTTTCACTTCAATGCACACAACATAATAGTATTTGATAAGCAAGGTGATAATTATCTGGTAAGTGACCCGGTTATGGAGACAACCAGTATGCTTAGTTCCTATGAACTGGAACGAGTACGTTTTGCAAAGGGGCCACTTGCACCAAATGGACAGATTTATTTCCCCAAAGAAGAAAAACAAGTGAGTGATGATCATATGCGTAAAGCCATCCGCGAAGGAATTAAAAGAAATATTCGTGATATGCTTCATATACCGGGAAACATTGCAGGCGTTGCAGGTATAAAATATACCGGGAATAAAATAAAAAAATGGAGGGATAAACTAGGTGTTGAAAAAGCCGGATTATACCTTGCTCAACTCGTTCGTATGCAAGAAGAGATAGGTACCGGTGGTGGTGGATTTCGTTATATTTATGGAGCATTTTTACAGCAGGCACATAGGTATCATCCCAATGATAAACTTATAGAAATATCATCGCTATTTACTCAGTCCGGCGACTTATGGCGTAATGCGGCTGTTCAAGCAGCTGGCATTTACAAAGGGAGAATTACTGCTCAGCAAGATTTTAATATGATGGGTGATTATTTGCTTGAAATTTCAGAACTTGAGAAAAAGGCCTTCAAAGCGCTAGCCAAGGTTCCCCTGCCTTCATGAAAGAACCTGCTGTATATATTGACCATCTGGACTTTCATTATCCAGAAAACTCAGGTATCTATTTAAAAGATTTTAGCCTTACTGTTAATAAAGGCGAACGATTTGGTTTATTTGGACCCAATGGTGCCGGCAAATCCACTCTAATGAATCTGATGACAGGTGTTCTTCGTTTTCAAAAAGGAATATTGCGATTATCAGGAATTGATTCTTCAAACTATAATAAAATAAAAACTCTCTTTGGTTTTGTACCTCAAGATTTTTCTTTTTATCAGGAATTAAGTCCGGCTGAAAACCTCCAATTCTTTGGGGCTTGGGCTGGATTAAATTCTAAGCAGATTAAACAACGGACTCATGAATTACTTGAAATTCTTGGACTTTCCGATGTTCGTGATAAAAAAATTTCTGCTTTTTCAGGAGGAATGAAACGCAGGGTAAATCTTGCCATTGGTGTTATACATACACCAGAAATTTTATTCTTGGATGAACCAACCGTGGGTGTAGATGTACAAACCCGACATGCCATTATCGATTATCTGAAAGAATTAAATCGAGACGGTATGACACTTGTATACACTTCCCACCAGTTAAGCGAAGCAGAAGAATTATGTGACCGTGTCGCCTTAATAGACTATGGAAAAATCATTGCCTGCAATACCTTAGCCAATTTGTATAATGAATATTCCAAAACTGATTTAGAAGGGCTATTTATTCATCTTACTGGTAATTCTTACCGCGATTATGTTTAAGCTTGGTGCAACCATATTGAAAGATCTGCGCATCCTGATACGAGATAAGGTTGGACTGACTCTTATGTTTGTTATGCCTATATTTCTTGTACTTATTATAACAAGTATTCAGAATAGTACATTTGAACTGGTAAATGAAAGTAAGATGCCTTTATTATTATGTAATAAAGATACAGGTTCATTAAGCAAACAGTATATTGAAACAATCCGAAAAATTGGCATGTTTGACATTACACAAGTTACCTCGGATTCGGAAGCTGCCGGACTCAATATCATCATGCACGAAAAGGATGCTTTAATTGCTATTATAATTCCATCCGATTTTTCAGCCTCTATCCGATTAAAATCAGAAGAAGTTACTGCTAAAGCCATTGATATAGCAGACTCTGTTCTATCTTCGAACTCATCTATTAAAGGACAACCCATTCTATTTTTATACAATCCTGTTTTGCAGCAATCCTTCAGGCAGTCTATTGAAGGAGCTTTAAACAGTGCTCTTCAGATTGTAGAAGGCAAACAGATCGTGCAGCATTTATACTTTTCTATCAATGAAAAAAATCTTCCTGAAAGCCTCGAACATGACATTCTAAATAACAGCATCAGCATTACAGAAATACCTGCAGCACGTGATGGCAGTAAATCTGTACCGAATTCGACACAACACAATGTTCCGGCGTGGACTATTTTCGCTATGTTCTTCATTGTTATCTCTCTCGGATCAAGTATCGTGAGAGAAAAATTAAGCGGAAGTTTTGTGCGACTGAAAACATTACCTACCTCTTACATAGTTGCATTGTTTTCAAAACAAGTAACATATCTGGGCGTTACTATGCTGCAAGTAACCGTTATTTTCTCACTCGGTATATGGTTATTTCCGTCACTGGGCCTTCCTAAGCTTGAACTACCACATGATATTGCTGGGCTTATTATTGTATCCTTATTATGTGGTTGGTGTGCCGTCAGTTATGCCATTTGCATAGGAACCTTTGCAAAAACACAAGAGCAA
>Ga0210395_10002403_pt1 | contig 14510 bp, 10 predicted proteins | sample IncBWH4OmetaG_FD_150861 | JGI IMG/M metagenome (GOLD analysis project Ga0210395, IMG submission 150861) | Forest soil microbial communities from Barre Woods Harvard Forest LTER site, Petersham, Massachusetts, United States - Inc-BW-H-4-O ... | reverse complement strand
TTATAATACGCATAGTTCCCCTAAGTCCTATGCTATCAGTATACGGGAATGCGCTCAAAAAAAGTAGTATTTAAGGCTTTTATGGGTTTTTTGAGGCTGGTATCGGCTCCGTGGCGGGTGCAGTGGGAGCTGATTTTTGAATTATAACGGGATCTTTATCCTCTTCTTCTTGTAAATCAGCGATATTTTTCTCGATCCACGGCTCATCCGCACCCGTCTCGATCCATATTTTAGTGCTGAGTGTGCGGTGTTCGGGATCAAAGGAGAGTGGGATTCCCTTAAAGTCATAGTCTTTGATCGATTCGAGATACTTTTTAACCGCTTGAGGCGTTGGCTTCTGAGTGTGTTGCAGGGCATCTATGAGAAGGCTTGTAGTGATATAAGCTTCAAATGAGAAAGTATCAAATTCATATTTAAGAGCAGTCATTTGTTTGCGGTATTCTTGGGCAATAGATGCTGTGCTTTCAGCAGGATTTGGAACCACGGCACTAAAGAGTATGTTAATCCCTTGGCGCTTTGCAAAGGAACGGATCGTTTGAGATCCGAGCATAGAAGGGGCAAAAATAATTTTATTGTTTAAATTTTCAGTGCCCGTTTGACGCAAGAATTCTTGAGTTGGTTGTGCGATTGAAAAAAGCCCCAGAGAGTCAGGCATTTTTTCTTTAAAGGTGTCGATCTGTTTTTTAAAATCGGTACTGCCGGGTAAATAGGGAATATCTATCCAGTCGGTGATACCAAACCGCTTGAGCGTTGCATGGGCTGCTTCGAGTGCATCAAGGCCGTAGGCATCCTCTTGGTAAAATAATGCGATACGTTTAATCGATTTTTGAGCGACAATGTATTCAATGAGCGCTTGTATTTCATGCGCCAATGTAGGACGATAGTTGATGAGCCCTTTTACATCAGATTTAAAAAAAATCTTATTGCCTGCGACTGGGAAAAGTGTGAGGAATTTACCCTTACGTAACTGATCGATATATGTCGAAAGGGCTTGATTTCCTGTCGGCAAGAGTATGACGTCGACATGATCTTTATCAACGAGCGTTGTAATGTTGTTGAGCGTGCGGTAGGGCACGTAATCATCATTGTAGGTAGTGAGCGTTAGGCGTATAGAGGGCAATTCATCATCGAGGTTTGCCTTTTGAATGCGTATAGACATGCCGCGTAGAATGCGTTGGCTTAACGCTGGGATACCCCCGACAAGCCCCAGTGAGCTGCCAATTTTGAAATCTTTTTTTTCTACATTTTTATGCGTGAGTTGCAGCGCTGTAAAGAGGTTAAAGGATTCGTGCTGCTTAAAGCCCTGCAAGAGGTTTATATTTTCATTAAAGAGGGTAATTGAGCTATTTTGCATATATGCTTCGATTGAAAGCCAGTCCAAATGCATCATAGGTAAGCCGAGATATTGCTGATTGCCCATGCTGGGTGAAGATAAAATTGACCATGCGGTTGCGCCGCGATCTTGATCAAGAAGGCCAAGCCCGTACATACTGCGCGGTTCGCTGGATCCCGCGCGCGATTCGACCATCCAATCTTCTGTCTTGATGATTACTTTGACTTCAACTTTCGTGGTAGATGGAATTTTTTTAGTGACATCATAATAACGCAGGACATCCATTTGTGGTGTTGTCCAAAAAGATCCAAACTCTTGTTCGTCAATTTCTGCATTATCGAGTCCGGTTGGCGAAATGCGTATGAGCCAAGTGGGTTCTTTTATGGTGCTTATGTAGAAGGCAAGAGGGAGGGTGTCAAAAAAAGCAGATACGGATTCATCATAAGGGACTTTGCCAGTGAGGCGCCGATTGCTGCGAATCAACAGTTCGCGCTTAAGCCCTTCATCATGCCAACTTTTATGGTCTTCATCTTTTCCACGTATGTAGATAACTTTTTCAGGATTTCGCTCCAGAAGAAGCAAGATCGTCGTCAACGTCTCAAGGATGTATGCGGATTTATCAATAACATTGCCGTTGAAGACAAGGTAGTGATCGTTTTTGATGACCTCAAGATTTTCATTAATAATACCTTGTGCCTGGAGCCAGGTTAGCGATCGTACAAGTGAATGGAATGATCCACTCAGATCTCCCCACACTAAAATCTTGGCAGGAAAAGTGAACTGAATATGAGCAATTTTGCGGCCAGATAGATTTGCTTTTTTACGGCGCGTAAGCACAGCTTTAAGCGATTTTTCAAAGAGTGTGATATCCCAACCCTTATTTTCTTGTAATCCGGTTGCGCGTAATGCTTGCGTCAGAATATTGGGATTCAGCTGGCGGTGGTAAGAAGTGTAATCAGGATCTGCCCAGTATTCATCATCACTTTTTGGAAATTCAGCGTATCGAGCTGCATATTCCTTAAGATCGGTCAGCGTATTAAAACAGACACTCAGTGTGCTGCTTGATAAAAGGAGTATGCCGAGTAATTTTTTGAGGTTTATCATCTGAAGTTCCTTGTTTTATGCAAAGAAGAAATAGGCGCCCAAGCTGTTAATAAGTAGATGCAGGATTATCAATATAATTGCTTTGCCTCTGATGCTTATGGTTGCTTTTCTAAAGACCGTAATAATGAAAAGAACGAGGGTGCAGCAAGTTAATGTTAGGATGAGAAAGAAAATATCGTCTGAAATCATGAAATAACCGACTTTGGGCGATAAGTTATCAATAACAAAACGGTAGCCAAGAATCCCCGTTACGCCGCCTACCGCATTACGGAGCGCAGATCCTTCATCGAGTGAGAAACCAAAGAGCGTGATGTAAAAGATAAGTAAGAGAGGCAAGAAAATGGAAAGAATAAATCGTACGCCAGTCCGTTCATAGTCTATTGAGAATGTTACCGCAGGGTGATATTGGGTATTGCGTTTATCATAGGAATCAATGGCAGATTCCAGAAAGCCGGTATCAACCGATATATCAATTTTATGCCAACCCATTTGCGTTTCATCCGACTTTACTATCATGTCTCGCTCGGCAGAATCAAAAACCACCTCTTCAGGAGAAAGATTGTTGTGACTGATGGAGATACGAATGCGGTGACCATCAAAAGGGAAATCTTTATAGTTGAGTAAGCTTGAAAATTTGACCTTAACGTGAAAGGTGGTCAGCGCATATTGGTCAATCACTTGGGTTTCGGGGGTTGAGCGCTCGAGAATGTCGCCCTGCAAAAAATAGAATTTTTCAAGATCTTGAATAGATACGGTACCCGGAAGGTATTTGAACCAGACGTAACCCGTAAATACAAAAGCATTATTCGTGATATCAAAGGTCTGGAAGCGATCGATAAAAAGTCCGATGGTGACAAAGCTTCCAAAGCCCCCAAATTTCTTATAAATAGGAGGAGTAATGTGCACCAGGTCGGGGCCTTGCTCGTGAGGGGTAAAGATGGCAAGCCGTCTGTTAATAACGAAGGTAAACCATACAAGGCTGAGCACGATACAGATAACTTGGAAGGCTATTGGTACGCGCGTGTCTGGGCCATTACTTTCTAATTCAGCCATGAAATTCTCCTTTTTGAGCTACTAGCATTACCTTAAAAATAATACCCAAAGCGAGTCAATGATATCGCTTTGGGGCCCTGGGACAATGCGGTTATTATCCTTTGTTTCTCGTAAAAATTGCTTTTTTTTTAAACTTTTTTACACTTAAAAATGATCCTACCCTATTTCCTACCATACGAAAGGTATGCTTGTGATAGCAACGTCTGATTTCCGCAAGGGCGGAAAGATCCTTTTTCGCAATGAACCCTATGTAATTGTCGATTTCCAGCACGTTAAGCCCGGCAAAGGCGGCGCGTATGTGCGCACCAAAATGCGCAATATGATGACAGGCCTTATTCTTGAAGAAACCTTCAGGTCAGGGGAAAAGTTCGAAAGTCCAGATTTAGCGTATCGCGACATGCAATTCCTCTATAAAGATGGGATTATGTACAACTTCATGGATCAAGAAAGCTACGATCAAGTAGCCCTCAATAAAGAAAATATCGAGGATATCCTCGACTATCTCAAAGAGCAAACCGTCTATACCATTCTTTACTTTGAAGGCAAACCCATTGCGGTTAATGCCCCAATGCACATGGAATTAGCGGTTGCAGAAACAGTCCCTGGCGTGCGTGGTGACACGGCGCAAGGTGGGGCAAGCAAGCCAGCAAAACTTGAAACAGGACTTGTTCTGCAGGTTCCATTATTCGTTAATGAAGGCGATCTTATCAAAGTAGACACCCGAGATAATAGTTATATTGAGCGCGTTAAAAAATAAGGGTATTCCCCAATGACATCAAACAACAATGAGATACCTGAAATTTGCGGTTTAACCACCAATAATGATTCTGAACATTATGAGCAGGGACCAATTTCCTATGATGACTTAAAGTCTCGGGATACCCGTGCGCTCATCTTCCATTTGCTTTATGCGATGGAATGTCTTGATTACACTGTTTCACTCAATTCCATCGTCGATAACTTTAATCGTGGATTTGAGCTCGAAATTCCAACCGATAGTAAGGTTTTTACTATTGCTCAGGCTGTCATCGATAATCGTGATGCATTGGATAAAATGATTCTTCCCTTGCTGGTCAACTGGCGCTTTGAGCGCATTGGCGTTTGCACCAAACTGATTTTGCGTTTCGCACTATGGGAATTGACTGAGATTAAAACGGTTCATAGCATCGTGATTAACGAAGCAATTGAATTGGCAAAATGTTTTGCGGAACATGATGCCTATAAGTTCGTCAACGGCGTGCTTGATGAAGCGGTCAAAAAGATGGGACTCCAAGCCCCTGAACCGCAATCGTAAGAAGCATAATGCATTGTTTGAGAACTCTTTGGCGGGCTGCCGGTCAGTCTCGCCTTTTTTCGTTGTGCTGAAGATAAATAAAAGTAAAACCCCTCCCCCGTTCGTCCCGAGTGTTTCTATCCTGAACGTAGTGAAGGAGAGAAATGTGCGAGGGATTTCAATTTAATTATTCATTATGCAAGATTTTTACGTATATATGCTTGAATGTAGCGATGGCTCCTTGTATGTAGGACACACTGATGATATCGAACGACGCATATCAATGCATGATATTCGACACTTTCCTGATTGCTACACTGCCAACGTTTGCCAGTTACAGTTGTTTATGTAGAGACATTTGCAAGCAGAGGCGAGGCCCTGGAGGCTGAAAGAAGAATAAAGTCATGGTCGCGAGCAAAAAAACAAGCGCTCATTAATCAGGACTTTGACTTAATCAAAAAATTGACCATAAGTGGCATACGCAGACGCCAAAATTTATAAGGTACCTTATCTTATCAACAATCCCTCGCACATTTCTCCCCTACGCTTCGCGTATGGATAGAAACACTCGGGACGAACGGGGGGAGAGGATTTTGCTTATTTCTATGATGAAACCACCATTTAACGCGAACTTGATCTAAGGAACATATTTTATAAATTTTCATAAAAGATTATCCCCTTTTCCTTGCGCGTAGGCGTAGGAAAAAATGTGCGCGGGATTTCGGATTAATCGTAATCATCAATCATAGCTTCTTCGATTGCGTTTATGAAATCCTCTTGCCCAATCATCCCGAGCCCTGGAAACGTCCGAGAGGAATGACCACCGTGCGAGGGATTTCTAAATAACGCACATACTCGATCATAGAAGCTTCTATCTTTCGCTAGAAGCTCTTCACGTTCAATATCAAGCATATATTGTGGTTTTGAGTGATCCTTAAAATGTATGAGGCCCGGTGTATACAATGCAAACAGCGGGCTGCATTCGTTATGAGTGAGCATTTCATGCAGGCGAGGAAGCCATGCAGCTAAGGTTGGATGGTGGATATCGCAATGATAAGGCTCCTTACCATTAATTATAATTCGTATATTTGCGATACGTTCGTGATTCGGATAGGTGCGGCAGAAAAAGCCCATCACGGGTTGTACCGCATCTCTGAACGAAAATAAGTTATAAAAACAATCGATCACATCCATATTAGGCATGTAATGCGTCGGGTCAACGGGTGTTGCAAGCGCGTAGACAATCTTAATGCGATGCATGTTCTTTTCAGTATTTCCCAATTCTTGTGAAGCCAAAATAGCAACATTACCCCCATGGCTATGGGCGATAATATAAAATTCCGTTTCAGCGGGATAACTGCGAATAAGTTTGGCGAGCGCTTTTCCTGCGGCGGTGCGATGCGCTTCGTCGAGATAACCAGACCACGTATAGGTGATTGCAGTATGCCCTAGGCTTCTTGCATTTTGTTCAATAAGATCAAAAAAATGTCCTCCCGGTGCATACCAGGAAGACGCTTTTGACCATGTACCATGCACAATAATAAAGACGCCAGCATCGATCATTGCAGATGCGATACTGAGTCTGAGCACAAAAATATAATATGCATACTTCATGTGCCTCAACATATTTTATGTTCACAGTCGCTTACAATATTTTAAAAATCAGAATGTTACTGTAATGTTGAAACCGCATCTAATTGAACTGAAAATATATTTTTTTGACAGTTTTGGTAAGTTCATTCTACTATCAGCGCTGGATGATACATCGGGACGGGTATTAGAGGAAGCGATTAAAGGGAGAGGCACGTATGAAGATTGTGTCTGTGGGTTTTGTGTTGATCAGTAGCTGTTTCATGGCTCATGCAATGGATAGCTCACTGAGGGAATTGCTGATGGATGCAAGCCCGGTAGCATTTTCAGAAACGAATAGTGGAACCTCTGGCTTGAGTAGTTCGAGTAGCAGTTCAAGTGATGGCGCTGATAAAGGCAAGAAGAATGACCTTCTTGCATCCCCTCCTTTTCTTGCATTGGATTCACAAATACAAATCCAAGCAGATTTTCCGGATAAAGAGCCTCTGCTCGATATGGCAGAACTTGGCGTAAAACTCTATAAGGAATCTGGTCTAGATAGTAACGCCACTTTTTATTTTGAAACAGTTTTGGGTAAACATCCTGCAAAAAGAGAAAAAAATCCTAAGGCGGTAGCAACCGCGCAATTATATCTGGGCATAATCGGCTTCAAGAAGGAAGCACGGTTGGGCGCACAACATAATCCCCAGCGATTGGAGATTGCGCATACAAATTTACAAAATGCGGCGGGACAAACGGCAGATCCTCGCATTGCAGCGCAGGCGCTTCTAACCCTCTCGCGCATTAACTATGAATTAGGAATTTCTAAAAAAAATGCGGGAATGGTATTGCAGGGAGTTATAGGGCTTCGTCACGTAATTGATAAAAATGATGACGAAGAATCAACGATTGCAGCGAAATTCCTATTATCACACGCAGCCCAAACAGGCAACGGGATGCCGCGTGATCTCAACGTTGCGTTTGCTTACGCATTGGATATAGCAAGTCAAAGAAAATATCTTCACGAATCATTAGAAGGATGTCTGCAATGTGCGAGGGTGCATATGGAAGGCATAGATTCTAAAAGTTGGAACGTTCAGAATGCGGGTTACGCTGAACTTCACTTGGCGCGCCCAAGGGGGCAATCGCAGTTTGAGGATCTTAGATCCGCGGCTAAAGGGTTATACGAAAAATTACAGGCTAAGTTGCAGGAATGCAGATATCGAGAAGGGTTGGCATATATTAAGCACGATCTTCCGGTGAATGGATATGATGGAGCACGCACGTTCTGGGAAAAGCTAGGGCGAAAAAACATAACAACAATGCAAGATTTGCAAGCAAAGTCTCCCCATGATTACGCCCATGCGGTGAACCGAGCGGAGTATTATCTTGAAGGAGCAGCATATGATAACCATAATCCTGAGATAAAAGCAGCTGCGCGACAAAAACTTGGATTTCTATGCAAAGCAATCGGCAAACCCAATAAATTTTATGAGATGGAAATTGCAACTGCATGTATGCGTCACCAGATGGCAGCCGCATATCAAGAAGGTTTGGCATATATTCGGCGCGCTGTTCCGGTAAGCGGATCTTCAGGAGCGGGGCCATTTTGGGATGCATTGGAAAAAAAGAACATAAAAACGGCGCGAAATTTAAGAATACAATGTCCCACTGATTATGCGTATATGTTGCAACAGGCAGAGCAATGTTTTGAGCAAGCATGTCATAGCGATAATGCTGACATCAAAGCAGATGCGCAAGACAAACTGGGACTGGTATATAAAGAAATCAAGAGATTAAACGAGCTTGCCTCGACACAAAGCTAAATTAGGATATTTATTAACCCGTTCTATCATTAAGGAGATAGTATGTTAAAAGCTAATGGAACATTAAAAGTAATAACTATTGTTAGTGCATTATTTGCGATGCAGATATCCGCAGCAAAAGGTATATATGGATCATATTGCAGCAAAAAAAATAACGTTATGTATGCACCCGGTGACTATCTTGCTTTTGAATCCCCAATAATAACGGCAAGCGGTATATCAACAGATAAAAAGGGCACCATCTTTACCATTTCAAAGCCAGGTATTTACCAAGTATCTTTTTCGGTTCGAGCAAAATCAGAAGCATCAACAAAAGCAACCTCGGTGGCTTTAGAGCTTGATAATGCAGTGATTGAGGAAACACAAACTACCAGTACTACTGCAGAAATAAGCAATGCGATCGGCATTTATTTAATCGACGTAAAAAAAGCAGGCAGTGTTCTTTCGATTAAAAATGTATCAAAAGGAAAAGTCCATATATTGGATGGTTTAGATTTAATCTTCAATATTAATAAGATTTCTTAATACGCCCAGAAAAAATAAAGCGGCGCTGATTTTAACATAGTCAGCGCCGCTTTATTTTGAAGATCTTTACATTTGCGAGTATACTTTACGTCAAATCTTAGAGATATAATCAACTATGTGAGACCATTCATGAAAAAAATATTAATCGGTGTATTGTGCATGGTGTCAGCTTTCATATACGCTATGGACAAGGATAATGAGGCTCCGAAAGTACTCTATACGAGTGCAGCAACCAGAGAGTACCCTCATCAAACCTTCAAGGGTTATTCATATCTTGATGTTGCGTATGCAACCATTCCAGATTCGGTTATAGATATGGAAACGCAAGACCCTCTCCAGAAAAAAACATTGAAAGAAGAAGCAAAAAATATTGGATCTCCCTTTGATTTTGCTCGCGTTGTTACCCCAGAAAAGATCTATTATTGTAGCACGGCTGCCTTGCATAAAGCATTAGGATTGACTGATGAGCTGCCCGACCTTACAACATTCAAAGATCCAAGCAATCAGAATGTAGCGCTTTCTGGTATAGACTATTATGCATATGGTGACTGCTCTCGCTGCAAAAACTGTATACGGCTCAAAAAGCAGCTGTATAAAGAGCTATATCAGCAATTGAAGAAAGCCAAGCCAGATGCGGATCGCATTATAAGTCAAGGCGCAAATGGTTCGCAGTGTGAGGATCCGATAATGGTCCGTACTGGAGGGTATGATGATTTGCGTGATATCTGCAGGATCAATGATAAGAATGAAAGAGCACGCTTATTTTCTTCTTTGGCTATACCTGAAAAAGGCGGTGCGGTTCAACGCGATACGCAGATACAAAACGTCTTTTTTAAATTATTCATTACTACGATAGAAGCGAGAAGGCATGGAGAGCAGTGCGGTGCTAAATTAAAGGAAAAAGAGGATCAAGCAGTTCTGGATGAATTAGAGCAAGGAATTTCTAAGCTGCATGCATTTGAAGATTGGGTTGAGGGACGCCACATTGATAAGAGTGTTAAAGGTGCAATTTCAGTTATATTGATCTTTCAAAGAATGAGTCTTACATCAGGTGCGCAAGCATTTCAGGTTTCTGATAAAAATGAAGAAAGACAGGCATATATTGCAACAGCATTCGCAAAATATGCAAATCGTATCATCGTCGATGAATGAAAACATATATTTATAGAATAAAAAAGAACGGGTGTGACTATTTACAGTCACACCCGTTCTTTTACTTACTACAGTTTATTTCTCTGAACTACTTTGGTTCTTCGAAGAATTCTGGGAAGAACATACCAAGTTCTTGCGCTGCCGTTTGAGGAGCGTCAGAACCGTGGACTGCATTGTTGCCAATGCTTTGAGCAAACTTTTTACGAACAGTGCCTTCAGCAGCATTTTCTGGATTTGTTGCACCCATAAGATCGCGCCATGATTTGATCGCGTCATCTTTTGCGAGTGCCATAATCACGACTGGACCAGAAGTGATATGTTCAATCAATTCACCAAAGAATGGACGATCTTTATGTACACCATAGAATGCTTCAGCAACTTCTGGGCTCATGTGGCCAAGTTGCATGCGAACAATGGTGAAACCGTTTTCTTCGATCATTGCAAGGATCTTGCCCATATTGCCCGCTTTAATAGCGTCTGGCTTGACCATTGCAAACGTTAATTCTAATGCCATAGTGTTATCCTTTAAATAATATTGTGGGCGCATGAAGGTACATGCGCCCACGGTTTTTTACGTACCAGAATTACTTATCTGATTCAGTATCAGAATCGCTTTTCTTTGCTGCGTGTTTTTCAAGTTCAAGTTGGAACATGCTTTTCGCTTTAGGAGCTGCTGCTGCTGGAGCTGCCGCTTTGTCTCTGCGAGGAGCATCTGAGCGAGGCGATCTACTTTCACCACGTTCACCACCGCGCTCACCACGGTCACCGCGGTCGCGCTTAGCAGACGGTTCAAGCTTCAAGCTTAAGCCAAGCTTACGTTCTTCTTTGTTTACATTGAGTACACGGAATTGACGTTTTTCGCCAATCTTCAAGATGTCTTCAACTTTTTCAACATTTTGATCTGAAAGTTCAGAAATATGAACGAGACCTTCAATGCCGGTTGGAAGTTTCACGAATGCGCCAAAATTGGTGATTTTAGACACTTCGCCTTCAACGATCTTGCCGACTGGGTATTCTTGATCAAGTCTATCCCATGGATCTTGTTGGAGTTGTTTGATACCAAGAGAGACCTTTTTATTGTCTTTATCGATACCAAGGATAACTGCTTCAACTTTGTCACCACGTTTATAGACATCACCTGGATGAGCAATGTGCTCTGTCCAAGAAAGATCAGAAATGTGTACCAAGCCATCAATACCAGGAACTAACTGCACGAAAATACCGAAATCGGTAATGTTGCTGATGGTACCAGTAATCTTTTGGCCAACTTTGAATTGTTCATCAATGGAATCCCATGGATTCTTTTCAAGTTGTTTGATACTGAGAGACATACGTCTGTTCTCTTTATCCAAAGACACAACCAAGACATCAATACCTTGGCCGACTTTGAATTTGTCAGCGAGGTTATTGATACGATCTGTCCATGAAATTTCAGAGATATGTACTAGACCTTCGATGCCCTTAGCAACTTCTACGAACAGACCATAGTCGGTGATACTTGAAATAGTACCTTTAAGACGTGCCCCAATGTGGAGTGCATCGCCCATTTGTTGCCATGGATTATCTGAAAGTTGTTTAAGCCCGAGAGAGATCTTTTCATTTTCTTTATCGAATGAGAGAACCTTGACGGTAATAACGTCACCTATTTTGACCAATTCACTTGGATGTGAAATGCGGCCCCAGGTCATATCAGTGATATGTAAAAGCCCATCGACTCCGCCGATATCAATAAACACACCATAGTTGGTGATATTCTTGACAGTTCCTTGGATTACTTGGCCTTCGCTTAATGTATCAATGATCTGTTTGCGAGATTCAGCTCGTGCTTCAGAAAGATGTTTTCTGCGAGAGATAATAACGTTACCACGTTTCTTATTGATCTTGATAATGTTTGCAGTAATAGTCTTGCCAACATATTGATCAAAGTCAGTGACGCGCTGTAGATCGATTTGTGAACCAGGCAAGAATGCTGGAATACCGATGTCTACGTTCAAGCCACCTTTAACTTTATGGGTAACCATACCTTCAACAGGTTTGTTTTCTTCAAAGAGTTTGGTGATTTCATCCCAAGCCTTGAGACTCTTTGCTTTCTCATAAGAGAGAACAACGTTGCCTTCTGGCCCTTCAATGTTATCAAGAATGACTTCGATTTGATCGCCTTCTTGAATCTTTTTCAGTTCGTGTTGGGAGAATTCGTAACGGGGGATTAATCCGTATGATTTATACTGGATATCTACTAAAACGCCATCGCTGTCGTTCTTGATGATTTTACCAGTGATAAGTTTGCCTTGTCTGAATGATTCAGCGGTGCCTGCATAAAGATCTTGCAGTTCTTGCTGTTGTTCGTCATTCAGAGAGAGTACGTCGTCTTGTTCGAGCAAACGGGTTTTATCCGCTTTTGCAAAATCCGAAGGACGTATAAGTTCTTTTGACATGTATACCTCGAAAATAGCCGGAATCGACTATTGCCTCAAAAGAGGGGTTTAAGGGTTTAAAATATATGGTTTTTACTATAACATTTTTCGCAATTTTTGCCAAATCAAGCGGTTTTTACCCCAAAAACAGCCAAGTTGACAAGAGGATGAGGCCTAAATAAAGGCTTTTGGGCCCGCCTATCCATGGGTAATACCCATGAAATAGGGCTTTTCTTAGGTACTGCTTTTGACAAAAAGAATAAAATAGCGTAGGATTTAAGTATAAATATCAATTCCGATAGCTATAGATCGCGTCCCTCGATGGCAGCAAGGCTTTGCTCAAGGTAGCAAGCCAGGTCTGTAGGTATCATCCTTACATTAGAGGCAGGTCTATATGACTCAATTTAAAGATTATCCGCTCCGTCCGGAGCTCCAGAAAGCACTTGAAAAACTCGGGATTACAGCCCCGACTCCTATTCAAGAAAAAACATTAGCTCATCTTCTTACTTCTGATCACGTCGATTTCCATGGTCAAGCCCAAACGGGTACCGGGAAAACGCTCGCGTTCGGTTTGCCACTCCTTGATAAACTAGATATCAATCTTGCTCAAACGCAAGCATTGATCGTGGCTCCAACCCGTGAATTAGTAGTGCAAATCTCAGAAGCACTCTCAGCAGCAGGTTCATTCCTTCCGTTCTCAATCGTTCCTATTTATGGTGGCATGTCTATGCCAAACCAAATGAAGGCTCTTAAACGTGGCGCGCATATCGTTATTGGTACGCCTGGCCGTTTGAACGACCACTTGCGTCGTAAGACCCTTTCATTAAAGAACGTACATACAATTGTACTCGATGAAGCGGATATCATGCTTGATATGGGCTTTAAAGAAGAAGTAGATGAAATCTTAACGTACGCTCCAGAAAATCGCCGCATTTGGTTGTTCTCTGCAACGATCAAAGATGGTATCGAACAAATTAAACGTACTCACATGAAAAATGTGGTTATCGCAAAAGTAACCTCAAAGATGGTTACCGTTGATGCAACCAAACAGTTCTATTGCGCAGCTCCACGTAAAAATCGCGTGGTTGCTATTGCTCGTTTCATCGATCAAGCACCAGACTTTTATGGCTTTATTTTCTGTCCAACCAAATTATTGGCAAGTGAAGTTGCTGATGCATTGAGCGGCTTGGGTTACCCAGCAAGCGCATTGCACGGTGATATGAACCAAACCTTGCGTAATGCGGTTATTAAAAAATTCAAACAACGCGCATTCTCTATCTTAGTTGCAACTGACGTTGCAGCACGTGGTATTGACGTTACTGGCCTTAGCCACGTAATCAACTATTCAATGCCAGAAGATCACGAAAACTATGTACACCGTATTGGTCGTACTGGTCGTGCGGGTCTTGCAGGTATTGCAATTACCCTTGTGAATCGCAATGAAGTTGGTCACCTTTCCCGTCTTGCAAAGAGATTAGGTGCCGTTATAAATCCTCTTAACGTTCCTCGAGCAGAAGACATTGCGCAACAACGCATGGTTCAAGCGATCGCATACGTTACAGAAAAATCAGAACAGACTGCAAATCAATCGCAATATATTGCGCAATTGCGCACTGCATTGCAGGAAACTTCAGCAGAAGCATTGCTTAACAGCGTTGCGAGCCTTTTAACTGATAAGTTCTTTGCTGGTCTTGATAAAGAAAACGATTACCTCGAACAAGATACTCCATCATTTGAAGCAAGCAACCGTGAAAGCGATGGCTTACAAGAAGTTATGCTTAACGTCGGTACCGATGATGGCGTAACTGAAGACGACATTAAGAATGCGGTCTTAGCATGCAATGGTGTTGAAGAAGAACATATTATGAAGATGCGCGTTATCAAACGCCGTTCATTCTTTACGTTCCCTGATGAGCAAGCGGCAATTGTTATCCGCGAGCTAAGAGGCGTAAAAATTGGTGGCATGACGCTTCGTCCAATGCGCGTGTATGATGAACGTGATGGTTCATCTCGCGATGGCGGTTCATTCCGTCGCCGATCTAATGGCGGTGGTGGTGATCGCAGACGCAGCGGCGGCTTTGGCGGTCGAGATCGTTCAGACCGTGGTGGTTTTGGCGGTAGTGACCGTGGAGACCGTGGCGGTTTTGGTGGTCGCGAACGTAGCTTCGGTGGCCGTGAGCGCAGCGAAGGTGGCTTTGCTGGGCGTGAACGCACTGAAGGTTTCGCTGGTCGCGAACGTAGCGAAGGTGGTCGTGGCGGTG
>Ga0210395_10002402_pt1 | contig 14517 bp, 13 predicted proteins | sample IncBWH4OmetaG_FD_150861 | JGI IMG/M metagenome (GOLD analysis project Ga0210395, IMG submission 150861) | Forest soil microbial communities from Barre Woods Harvard Forest LTER site, Petersham, Massachusetts, United States - Inc-BW-H-4-O ... | reverse complement strand
CGGGTCCGACAGGTTAAACCACTGCTGTAGAAAATAAATCCGCAGCATCCGCTCCACTCCTATCGGCGGGCGCCCATTCCCCAGCTTAGGATAATGGGGTTCGATTAGCGCGCACACTTCTCGCCATATCTGGGCTAGCGTTGGACAAACGCTTTCGTTGTTTTAGATAATCTTTTAACGCAAGAACAAGCGAGGATGAATCCAAATTATCACCGTATTCTTCCAAGTGAATCGAAGACCGCCGTTGTCCCGCGTCAGTAATTCTCCTCCAAAATGCGCTCCCATTTCTGTTCTGAACGTCCTCTCTGGCTCGGCTGATTATAGAGGTCGATAGCAAGCACACGCTGCACACGCGGGTGGAGGCTGTTTGACCCTCGCTCATTCCTGCAGCGTGGAGGCTGCAATGGCGAAGAGTGAAAAAGGGGAGCGATCAGGTCAGCTTCCTTAAAAATCCTCTGCGCAAATAAGAAGGGCCAGCACGATCACCGGTCCCGAGACAAAAGTGACGGCGATTCACTTTTGCATACTATCCTTCGCCAGCTTGGACGTACGTTCACGAAAGCAACGGCTTGGTTGCGTCAATCGTCACCGGGGTTCGCACCGGCCCGCTGGTCGGGCCAAAGCTCAGGATGACGGGGTGACGCGGAATACCTTGTTGCTGGTCAGCGTGCCGCCCGGTGTCGTCAACGTCACGAAGCCCGCAGTCGCTCCGGCCGGAACACTGCAGTCAGATAGGTGCTGGATACCACCTTGAAGGTTGCGGCAGTTCGGTGTCCTGTTTTTCCGCTCTTCTCTTACCCGTCTTGGCGGCAGGTCCATGCGAACCTCGCGGTCGAGAAAACAATCCCACTGCAAAGGACGCAAAGTATTCGCAAGCCAAAACCTACAGTGACCCCAAAGGCAGACTGGGCCATTACAACCCCACTATGGTCAGTTCTCAACTGGACCGCTGTGTGACCTCAGGATAACATGCGCCTTGAGACGGGCGGCCCCAGACGCAGTGCGACCGGGAGAAGCTGCGATGGAGGGGGTTTGGTGCTTAATCTGAAAGAAGGGGCAGCCAACTCAGATTCGACACGGTGACTGGGTTTCGTTCATGCGGTACCAGTGTTCTTAGGAATCTGATCAGTACCCCGCAACTCATAACCCCTCATTAGGTATTGCAGCAAGCCGCCCCTGTCCTGACGTTGCAAAAATTCATACACACGGCCTGACTCTCTCTCGAAAGCCACAATTACCCGAAGATTGTCAGGATGTTCGACGGGGAGTAGTAGCCCCCCGAGCTGTTTCGACTTTAGCGTTACGGGATCTGCGCTTTCCATACGTTCCAGGTTATCAGGTTCGATGACAATCACTAGCAGCGATTCGCTAATTAGCTTGCTTTCAGCCTGAAATATAACCATTCACGACCTCCAGTCCTCGTATCGGCTGCCGAACATTGAGCCAACTACCGTAAGAATAATGTTCCGAAGGACTCAGAACACTGGACAGGATGTAGAATGTACACACACCCTGTTGAATGCCGGTACTGGATACCTCATCTACAAACGTATTGTGAAATGAGTCTTCTATGTGAACAAATGAGGCGCGGCTCCCCGCGCCTCTGACATCAACGAGCGCCAGGATCGACCCTGGATGCGGGGTTGATCCTCATACGCACTTATTGGCCTTGTTCGACCACTCAAGCTGGACTGTGTATTTTCCTACCGTCTTTGTTTTCCATGCGCAAATATCACCGATTTCGCCGTTAGAGTCATCGTACCAGCCTTGACCCGGGATGGCGTCAGTAATGGCTTCGCATAGCTCATGTGAACTCGTGGACGTGAGCGCTGTGAATGCATCCATGCTTCCGGTGCAGCCGGTGCACCCAGGATACGGCATCACCGCGTAGAAGATCTGGCCGGAAATATCGTTGTGATATCCGCAAAAGACCTGGCAAGATGCTCCCCCGCCCTGAACGACTTTCGTACCCGCCTGCACATAGACAAAGTAAAGAGTGTTTGGAGTCGGCTGCGGTACGGAATTGTTGGTCGCGATCAGATGCTGAAGCATGTGCTGAATTGCCGCATCGCTGACACTTCGATGCAGCTGAGGTGTAGTGATGGAAATCGTGCCGGCAGTGCTTCCGTGCCCAATCGTTTGTCCAGGCACGTTGTATTCGGCGAGCTGATCAATTAGCGGACTCTTGACAATGTAGTCGAAGAACTCATTGACCTGTGGAATCAGCTTACTGGCCGGCGCATGCTGCCATCCTGTTCCCCAGAAAATCGTGAATATCTCAACATTCTTGATCAATGGACCGTTGCGGTAGGTGAGTTGAGGGGCTACGGCCGGGGCTGCTTTTTCTCCGATTAATTCTTGCGGAACATTTAGCGGCACAACACGAATAGGATCACCGTGCGCCGGATAAATCTTTCGTTCAATGGTCTGTTTAGTTGCACCGGTTTGATTAGGCATGTTCTGCTCTCCTGTGCGCTTGCACGGGCGCCGCGCACCAGCGAATTCGCGCGTGAATGATTGTGGGACCTGCGTAAGCAGGTTCTACGTTGTGGGTCCCGAGAGGACCCTATTTTACACCCGTTGCAGCTGCGGAGTCGACGTCTTCCAAATGATTTGTCATAACACAATAGAAATGTCCCCTGATTTCGATTTCACCATGCTCTGGAAAAAGCCGGAGTTTTCATTTACTGCCAGCCTTGTCGCCAAGGGTGATGAGCACCGGGGCTGCTTTGACGAGATCGCGGAGGGCTCGGGGATGGGGGTGCGGGGGAAGGGGCAGAGCCCCTTCTTCTGCTCGGCCTAGGAGCGGCCGGGATCTCGATGAACTAGATGGCATACGCCGGGATCGACGCAACTCATTACACGGCTGTCGACACCGGCATCGTCCGATTACGAACTTTCACATCGAGGGAACTCATCGTTGCTGGTGATCGACTCCGCCGGCACCATGGTGAATCTGTGAGAGAACAGCATGTAATGTGGAGTTTCTCGTATCGCCTGGAGCACCTGCCTGGAGCCTGCTATGCATCAGGCACCAGGCTGGTGCTCTGCCAACTGAGCTACACCGCAAATCACCGCCGCCAACGCCGATTCAAGAATTGAGTGTTTTACTGCAACCCCGACCTTCGTCACAACAGTGCGTGCCTTTGCCATAGCTGCCTCCCTTACGCAACCTTTTTCAGGATGCGCTTTAGCCGTTCCCGTTACTCCTGCGACTAAACGCAAGAAAGTTAGGACTACAGCGGCGACGACATGCGATGCGAGGACTCGAACCTCGGCCCCCAACCAGGAAAGCGCAGAGTAACACAAACCCGACCGCGACCGAGGTGACTATCGCCGGAGTTCTTTGGTGTAAAACGTCATGCTATAGGTGAGTCCACACTTGCCGCCCCCTGGAAGGTATCGTCTGAAGGATAATGCGGCGATCTTCAGGCTCAAAACGGGCCAAGCGTTCTTGATGAAAGACAGCGAGAACAAAATTAGCACTCTGGGCGCACTTCTCTATCAGCTGCGTCTGTTTTCCTGCTTCCGCTTGGGAATAGGCGATCTTCTTCAAGGCCAGTCTCATCTCAAGGTCCTGCACTTGGCGCCCGTGAACACCCGCCGATAGCTCACTATGTAGTGAAGCGAGACGGTTTATCGCGTCAAATTTCGATTCGGTACGCCGAAAGGCTGGATGAATCTCGGCATAATCGACCAAGTCCTCTAGGCTGACGTACCACTTCTTTTCACGGTTCATCCTTTCAAACTCAATGGGATGATCGGAAAAATATAAGTGCCGCAGGGTGTTCTCAATTATTCCCCGGGTCAATAGCTTCACGGTCTTGCCGTAGCCCATTAGCACTTGGGGCAGGACTTGGAGGGCGTCAGAGGCAATTTCCTCGATAAACACGTTGCCGTGTTCAGGTATGTGCTTCAGACGAAACCGCCACAAGATTAGGCCGAAAGTTGCGCGATGGATTCGCTTGGCGTTCTCTAGCAACTCTGCGGGTGCGGGGACGGGGACGATCCCCCGATTTGTTAGGAATGAAATTACCGACGCGAAATCATCAGCAACGGAGGGAATGGGTCGCTTAGCCATTCCGCTACAAATGCGTCCCCTTGATTATCTGTTCCCACTTCGAAAAGAAACTTCTTCTGTCGGACGTCTTGTCTGAGCCAGAAACCAACGCATCCCGCATGGACGCTTCTAGTGCCCGTCTGGCGCTCAGATCGCGGGTTTCCACGTACTCAATAATCTTCGCTACGATCTCTCCCCTGGACATTTTCTCCCAGCGAGTCAGGGTAGTCATGCTCGGTATGATCCTGGCAGCAAACCCCGAGAGGTCAGAATTTGAGGGGAAAAGTTTCTTGTCCCTGAGAAGATCAAATAGGTGCATCTGCTCAGGACTTGTAAGGGTTCGCTTCCCTCGGGTCTTGGAATTTGTACCCGTCGCACGAATTACGTCTGTATCCGCCCTCTCCGCCAACCCAATGTATTGATCAATGAGCGGAACAAGGGCTGAATACTCCCGGGACGCAACACTCCGGAACGCCAAAAGATCGCCCTTAGAATAACCGAGGGGAACCTCGACGATCTTTCTAATAAAGAGAAGCAAACTGCGATGTTTTTGGTCCTGAACCACTATCGAATTCCTTTTAGGACGTGCGAGTAACGAATTCCTGCGTAATTGCCAAAACCTGATCTGCTGTCTTTGCACGAGGTTTATAAAGGAACACAGGCTGATGAGCATCGACCGATTCCGCCACATCCGTGGATTCGCTCAAATGCGCATCGAAAACTTTGTCCGTCCGCGCTGCACGAAGGTCTCTCATTACTTCTCTCATCGCTCTAGGCGTATTGCCTCGGACCATCGTGAAGACGAGGCCAACCTGATCAACCGACATCCCGTGGTCGTCCGTGTATTCTTCCAGCCACGTCTCAAGCAGTGGCAGTCCTAGAACAGACAGCAAATCTGGTTTTACCGGCACTACGTACCTGCTACTCGCCAGCACGGCTGCCTGCGTGAAAATCGAAATCGTGGGCGGACAGTCAATAATAACGTAATCGTAGCCGTTCGCTTTTTCGCGCAGGTAAGCGGCGAGTTTTATTTCGGTTCCCCGCTTGGATGTGTCAATGTCCATCAGTTGCAGCGAGGACGGAATCAAATCTAGTTTACCGTGAGACTGCCCTCCATCGAAGATAGAGCAGGTGCAGGCAGAAAGCGCCATTTTCGTCTTATTGACTTTCTTGCTCTTACCGACAACAGTGCTGATAGGCCCTGGACGCTTCGGCACAAAAATGTCCCTCAGTGTTCCCTTTTTGTCGTTCTGCACGTGCTTGAGATAAACGGGATCATCGAGGAGGTACTGAGTGGCATTGAACTGCGGATCGCCGTCCACGACCAGCACTTTTTTCTTATGGACATAGGCCAAGCAATAGGCCACATTAACGGCAAGCGTAGTTTTCCCGACGCCGCCCTTCATGTTCATGAAGGAGACAACCTGCATAGGATTGGGGACTGCCTTTCAGGGGAAAGCAGAGCAATTCTACACCTGAGGGCAAGTCGGATGTATCACAATTTGTAGACGCACGCCGGGACCTTCTCGTATTAGACCTGATCAAATAACGTATTGGCTCCAAGAACGACCGAGTCGTGGGCACTTTGCATGGTCAGCGAATCGCGGCACTCTTTGCTTGCAGTCTTCGGCGCTCGCGCTCGGCTTGCATTTCCTGAATGCTGTGCTCAACCAAAGGTGAGTATAGTGCTTTGACCCACTGCCGATTTTCCCATTCCGACTGGCCGCCCAGAGCAATCTCAAAATAGCGCATTGCGTCATCGTGTTCTTGCGCCTGCCACTGCGTTACGGCTCGTGCCATGGCCCTCTCGGGCTGCATCTGCTGTTCGTAAAGAGCGCCCTCCAACAGCTGCAACACATCACCATATCGGTGGATCTCAATCTGCGCCCACGCCAGTCGCAGACCTATCTGCGTGTGTCCAGGGCGCTGTTGCAGTCCCTCTGACAACAGGTCAGCCGCCTTCTGGTAATTTCCTGCTAGATAATGCCACCAGCCCAGCTCACCTATCCACGCTGGTGCCTGCCCATCAACGCTTTGGCGGAGGTCGGCCTCCAACTTGCGCGCGGGTTCCGGGTCCCCAGCCAAAAGCGCCAGTCCAGCCGTCGATACGTCGACTTCCGGCGGCTTATCGCTGTTCAGGCTGTCCGCCCAGCGGCGAAATTCCGCTGCCGCTGTGTGCCGGTCCGATGCCGCCAATGCGTGGGCATAAGCGGCGACAATATTCGGACCCGATGAGCTTGTTTGGAGTATTGTTCGGTAGGCCGCAGCCGCTCCGGAAAAGTTCGCCTGGGCGAACCGCGCACGTGCCAGCACGTGTAATGCATTTGGCCGATCGGGCGCCAGCCGCAGTGATTGATCGGCCAGTTGTTCAGCCCGAGAATACTTGCCCGCATTCAACTCATCCTGCGCCTTCGCGGTCCAGAAGATGTAGGCAACCGCCAAGTCGCGCTCCGGACGTACCGTCCAGCCCTCGCTCGCGATCAGTCTTTGCACTTGAGCAATCCGCTCCGATGGCTGAGGATGCGTGCGGAAATATCCTTCCACCGTTTGCAGCGCTACTTGTTTGACTTCTTCCTGCGGCGTTTTTGCTTTGGACTCATACTCTTTGTACAAGCGCTCAAACGTTTCGAACATGCGGATCGCTCCGCTGGCCGAGTATCCCGCCTCCACTGCCAACATCGTACCTTCGCGGTCTGCCTCAAGCTCTTGGTCCTTGCTGTATCCCGCCTCGAAAATTTCTATGGGCAACGCGGCTACATCTCCGAGCGGAATCCTGTGTAGTGCCTCCTCCTGCTGCACGCGCTCGGCGCAGTGATAGTGGTCAATGTGCTCGATCTCATGCCCGACAACCGCCGCTAACTCATCTTCGCTGTCCATAAGTGCCAGCAGTCCGGCCCCTACATAAACATGTCCGCCCGGCAGCGCAAAGGCATTGATTAGGTATGGGCTTGGAATGTAATGGAATTTGTACGGCAGCTTCCGATGAGCGTGGCTAGCCAATTTCAAACCTACCTGCGTCAGGTAACGCTCCACGACAGCAGCCTCGGGAGTTTTCTTTCGGTCCTCACTGCTAGCGTAGAGCTGCGATAGCTGGTTTCCGATGCGGATTTCTTCGTCATCGGACATTCGCGTAAAACTTACTGGCATTCGCGTTAGTTCCTGCTCGGTGTCAGCAACGAGGTACAACAATGCTGCAGGACTAGCAGGCACGTCCACCTTCCGGTGCTCGCTGATTATGATGGACGCAACACCCAAGAACACGATTCCCGACAGTGCGATCAAGCGCTTCATAAGTATTGCCGCAACGCCTCACGATTCCGTGTATACAAGAACGAAACCAGTAGCAGCGCCATGCCGAGCACGATGAAAGTCAGATAGCGGTCCTGTGGGTCCAGCCCCCACACATCCACCAAGAGAATCTTCCCTACACACAACAACAACAGTCCTAAACCCGTCAACCGGAAGCTACGCTCGCCGAGCCATAGAGCCAGCACGAACACTGCTACACCCTCCAGGCCCCACGAGAGCGTGACCATGCCGTGTCTCATCTGGGTCGCCAGAAGCACCGTCAGGAGCCCAACAGCGATGAAGAAAAAGAGTTGCTCTGGACGGAGGACTATCGATCGCACCAAATGAACGAGCCCGTTTTCACGACTGTCCTGGTCTTTGTGGCGAAGCTTAAATGCGAAAGGTAACGATGCGAAAAGCAGCGCAATGACGGTGCCTGTCGTAATCCAACGGCTTTCCCAACCCGAACCGGGAAAATAACTGCGCTCGTAGAAATTATGCAACACGGTACGGAATAGTACTCCAGCGGCAACCAGCAATCCTTGGTGGAGGAAGACCGTCCTCCCGCTGCGCCATGCCACAGCGAGCAAGCCGAAGGCGAGAGCGGACCATGCGGTTGCTACCCAGTCTGCGGGCACTTCGAAGCGCGTGAGCGCGGCAAATGTGATCGTTCCCAGCCAGCAGCAGACATTTGTTATCTGCAGCCGGCGCTCCGACTCAAGCAGATCCTCGCTACTCTGGTAAAGACGCCAATATGCGTAAAAGAAACCCAGCATCAGCGGAATAACGCTATAGAATCGTGGGCTGATCTCGCCGGAATTCCCCGCTGCATTCAGGTTTACAAAGAATATTCGCACGAAGCTGGCTGCAAATAATGCATACCCCTGCAATCGTAGGCTCGGCTTCGTCCTGGTAAGTCCGAGCTCGAACAGAACTAACCCTCCAACCATCCAGCCATCGGCCACGCTGATCGACCTCAATTCGTACCATGCGACCAACGTCAGGAGAGAGGATGCCGCCCAGGTGTACGTCGCACCCACGAGCTGTTCGGAAGAAAAAAGGCGTCCGCTAACGGAGATGCCGCGAGAACGATCAGAATCGCCGCACCAGTGCGATGTGAAGTACAAGAGCAGGGAAACCAACGTGACTGTAAGCAGCCGCAGGCTCAAACCGTGATACTTTTCAGTAGTCTCTAGGTTGATGATCAGAACACGAATCACAGACGCCAGCGCCAGAAAGTTGGCTTGGTAAGCTAATTGTGAGAAGTCGAACCGGCGCCCAACTAAAGCCAGTGTAAGCCCAACGGTACACCATGCCACTGCCGTCCATGCCTCCGGAAAGGCAGTCCATGCCGCGATCAAAAGCATTACTGCCGCAACATACGACAGTAATTCCATCAGCCGCCGGTCAAACTCGCTAGCAAAAAGATTAGCCCACTTGCGCAACACCCAGTGCGCATTCGCGTAAAACACCGCAGCGGCCACTAGGAAAATAATCGACAGCGCAAAGTCGGGGCGCAAATCTGCGCTATCCATCCGTCGACCGAAGATACGCGCTGCTTCCACGCTGATCATCTGACCCGAGACCAGCAATGTTGCCAGTATTCCAAAACGGCGGAACAGAACTTCCTTTGTCCACACTCCTATAAGCAGCAACGCTTCCGCTTCGAGCAGCCACAGTACGGACAAACGCGTACCGGAGTAACGGAAGGGGAATGCGGCAATTAGCAATATCAGTCCCACGGTGCTCAGAACGATGACTGCGCTGCGCCGCCGCCTAGTGATTGGCAACTGTCCTAGCACAGTTTCGATTGCGCCAATCGCTAGCAATGCCCCAAAGGCCCACTGCGGGTGAGTCGACTGGTATTTGAACAGCGCCAGTAGGAGAGCAGTATTCAGCAATGCCGCCACGGTGGAGATGTGCTCCTGCTTCTCTCCAGGTTGCCGGAACACGTACGATATGCGGAAAATCGCCCAGTACAGCACCAGGATTCCCGCACTGGCAACAAATTCCGGAAACGGATGCCGTTTCCCCTGCATCGGCTCGATGATCGGCCTCAGCCAAAGATAATGGTTCAGGTAGCTGGCCAGAATCCCGAATAGCTCCAGCTCGAACCATTGCATCCGCCCAACTACGATCACCAGTGCTGCTGCCAGCACAGCACCTCCTGACAAACTGTACACATTAGAGTGGCTGATGGTGACGGTCAAAAACGCAAGCAGGAATGCCAATCCAGTTACCACCTGCGAGCGGTATCGAAGAGTGTGTGCAACCATCGCCGCCGCTGCCGCCAGCATGAGCACCAGGTCCAAGGCTTGCGACGAAAGGACATGGGCTGCGGACACGTGGTACATCGCGTAAACCGTGAAGAACAACAATGCCCAACCGCCTCCGACTCCGGCGCGCGCCAAGATGCGGTAGCGTTCCTTCCGTTCAAACCAAATTCCCGCTCCCAGTATTAAGCCGCTCACCATGAATCCGACTAATACCTTCCCCACAGGACCAAGAGTCTTGAGTTGGTAGGCAAGAAAGAACGCGACGCCCAGCACCAAGATGACGATGCCGAGCTTGTTTAACCAATTCGTGCCCAACATCTCTTCCAGATTCCGCACTTCCGAAACGGTAAACGTCGGTGGTGGGACTGGCGTGACTGGCGGAGAAGCAGGGGGAACCGGGCGATCTGTAACGGAAGAGACTGCCGGAGCTGCAGATTCAGCTGCTTTCTGCGTTACCCAATTCTCGGCGACGTGCGCTGAAGAGATAGGATCGACGACTCGTGGTGCTGGCGGAGGTGAAGTAATAATTGGCGAGGGAGTGGCTGGTGGGTATGGAGCCGCGACCGAGCGTTCTGGTGTTGTTTGCGTCGGCTCTGCCGCCGCTGGACTGGCCCGTTTAAGTTCATGCAGTGTATGTTCGAGCGCAGAAATCCGAGCGGCAAATTCCCGCCATTCCGCCTGGAGTTCCTCGCGCTCGCGCTTGCGCTTTGCGTCTACACGCCAGAGTAGAAACCAGGGACCGAACAGCACAACCAGCACGATCCCGCCAATAAGGATGCTTTCGTCCATCGCGGTCTGACGTGAACACAGGAGACTACATGAGTGCGCGGCATTCTACTATAAAATTCAGGAGTGACAACTCTTAGCTCATGTAAGGCAGGTTCGCGAAGAGTTCCGGACTTACTCCCTGATTGGAAAGGGTATTGAGGTCAAACCGGCCACCAAACCTGCGAAAGAGCTTTGGGGAGGTGCGCGAAAACTCGCCATCAATTCGCCATCAAAAGTAGGCCGTTTTCCACCCATTTCCATAGTTATCGAATCGCGGGAAAAGCTGGATAGGGGAAAGGGTTTTAGGTTATTTGACCTCACACGGTAGAGTTTTTCCGCGTGCTATGTGATGAACTTCGTAACATCCTTCGTAACAACCTCGCCTAGAACTGTCTACTTCTGCCAACTAAGAACTTCGGGAAATCGTTGAAACCATTTGTATTTAGCAGTTGAGAGGGAAACTGTTGGTTCCAGGTTCAAGTCCCAGCCGGCCCACCAATCCCCATACAGTTGACAAAACTTCACTGCACTCTTGGGTTTGGGTCACAACTGGCTAACAACCGGGTGGCCGTCGACCCCAGGTCCCGCTCCAAATCATCGAGGGTGCACCGTAATCGCAAAGTCTCTCCCTGGCGCGCGGGCCTCAAATATCCGCCCAACAAAAGCTCCTATCTGTCGATGCTACGCCGTCGACTTTCCTTGACCATTAATAGTAGGAAACCGATTCCGAACTTCAATGCATGTAGAAACAGCGTGTGGGTAACAGCAGCCAAAAACGCGTGACGGAGCCGGGCGAGACCAGGCAGGAAATCGTACTCGCGGACTGTTCACCCACGGCGCCCCGGTTCACCGTCTCGGAGTTCGCAGCTTTCCTTGGTCTCGAGGAACATGTAATCCGGGAGCGGATCGGGTGCGGACCTAGTAAGCGGGAGTATTATTCCATTGGCGAGTTGGCGGATCGGTGGCGTGTTTCACGCGGAACTGTGTACAACCGACTTCGGTCTGCGGGGGCCAAGGTGCTAGATTTCGCGGCAGCGGGTAGAAGAGGTAAGAAAATTGTCAGCGTGAACGTCGTTTTGCAAATTGAGGCCAGGAAGACGAAGAAGTTATGTTAACTGTTCACAAGCGCGGAAAAACATGGCACGCCGACTTGTTGATTGGCAGGATCCACCCTGTTCGTGGGACCCTCGGTACTCGCAACGAGGATGCCGCCCGCCGGCTCAAACATAAGTTGGAAATTGCTCTGGCCGAGGGTTCTGAATCGACTCTGTGGCATGAGCTTCGGACACTCCTTCCCCGAGGGACCTTTACCCGGTTCGCTGTTTTTGCAGGAGTGAAGGAGCAACCGCTTCCGACGTGGAGCGACCTCCGCAAGTTGTTCACCGTTTTTGCAGCGCAGCGAGTCAAGCTTGGAAAGCTCGCTGAGTCTACAGTTGAGAGGTATGAACACACATTCACCGAGTTCGATCTTTTCCTGTCTGAGCGGAAGACTAGCTTCTTACGTGAAATCAGTGTTCCGCTTGTTGAGGAATTTAAGATCTGGCGCATAGAAAGGATCAAAACGCGGAAGCACTCTCGGGGTGCGACCGGTGCGGTTTTGGATGTGGCTATTCTGCATCGCATTTTTGCATTTGCGGTGAAAAGAGAGTTGATTCAGAAGAATCCGGTCCAGATGGAGGGCAGGCCCGGAGACAATCCGGAGGGCGGCGCCGAGCCCTTTACCGCCAATGAATTGTCACTGTTGCGGAAACATGCAGACCAGGACTTGCTGTCGTTTCTTGTGTTGCGGTGGACGGGTTTTCGGGGTTCCGATGCCGTGGCCCTATCATTTCTGGAAGTGCACTTCAGCACGAAAGAGATTGAGCGGCTCACCAGGAAGAGGAAGAAGAAAGTCGTTCTGCCGCTTCATCCCGAACTTCTCTTTGCATTGGAAACCGAGCAGGACAGTCGTAAGCCCCAGCCGATTGATCGTGTCCTGGCGAACCCCGTTACTGGACAACCGCTTACGCGCCCGCGGCTCTATCAACGGATGGTTGCACTCGGGCGACGAGCCGGTGTTTCAAACGTGCACCCCCATCGGTTCCGAGATACCTTTGCGGTCGACCTGCTGTTAAGGGGTGCGAGTCCGTATGATGTTGCAAAAATGCTGGGCGACACGATCGAGACTGTCGAAAAGCACTACATGCCCTTTGTGCGTGAGTTGCGCGAGCGCGTCCGTAGAATCTTGGAAAACGGTGCAGGCCTCGAAGAAATTGCCGCAATGGCTGCTGAAAACACGCAAAACGACGTTAAGAAACCAAACGAGGAACGTCGCCGACAGACCTAATATCCCCAACGAGCTGCCGGGACGCCTTTCGCCATTAATTCACCGCTTGACCCTCAAAGTGCGTCACACCGGCGTCACAATTGAAGGTGCCAAATTTCTAAGCACTTGAAGATAGGATAGTTTGTGGCAGCCGGACCTGTAAGCCGAATTCTGTCTGCGGGATTGCTCCCGCACGACGGTCATTCCTCTGGGCCACGCATTACTGCGGGGCTCAAGCGACCTACCCGGAGGTTGTGACGCGCCGAGCCGGCACGTTCTCCCAGGCGAAGCTTTTGCCTCACTCAGGTCCCTCCCTATTTGGTCTTGCTCCGTGTGGGGTTTGCCCTGCCCGCTGCATTACTGCAACGGCGGTGCGCTCTTACCGCACCTTTTCACCCTTACCCCGTCGCCGGGGCGGTATGTTCTCTGTGGCACTAGCCGTCAACCGGGCTTGAACCCGGTTTCCCGGACGTTATCCGGCACACTGCTCTGCGGAGTTCGGACTTTCCTCCCTCGCCGCCGAAGCGCCGAGAGCGACCGTCCGGTCCAGCTGCCTACAACACCATTATATGCGATATGCAGGCGAAAACCCTTCTCGAAGACCTTTATGCGAAAGGTCTTCGTTCGCACGAGGGTCAAACCTCAACGCCGGTTTGGCTCAACCGGACTGGTTAATTGTTGCCGCTATTGAGCGCTGGCGCAATTGCAGACTCTTTCATCTTGACAAATCTTCCGGTGAGACGAGAATTGCAGGCGACACGTACGGCACGGCAAATTACGGAGGGGAAATGATACTCAAACTCGGCTGCTTAGCTGTCTTCAGTCTTTCCAATGTTTTGCTGGGCACCTTACTCTGGGCACAGCCCGTGCGTCCTGTTGCTTGCTCGAATGCCAGTTTGACTGGGAGGTACGGATTCGCAATCAACGGCACCACCAACGGCAATCCAATCACCGCCATGGGTCAGATCGCGACCAACGGAAACGGAACCCTCGCTGGAAACGAGACCATTAGCGAGAACGGCACGGTAGGCAATCTTCTCGGGGTGTTGGGCACATACGCCATAAAGTCCAACTGCACAGGCACCATGACTATTCAGGCAGCTGGCCACTCGAAACAGAACTTCGACGTGACCGTCATCTCTGGCGGCCAGCAGATCGACATGGTTCAGACGGACAGCGGCACCACCGAGTTGGGAACCGCCCAGGCACAAGGTTCGTCGTCCTGCTCTTCCGCCGGGGCCAAGGGTGTTTACGGTTTGCAGGGCGCAGGTACGGAAATTGGCGTCGGGCCTTTGGCCTTAGGCGGGCAGATCACGTTACGAGGAGATGGAACCCTGACCGGAATTGAGACCGTGAGCATCAATGGTACCGTCGCCTCGAAACAAAAAATCTCGGGCGCCTTCAAGGTGATCCGCATATGCCAGGGCGCCGCGGTCATTCAGGTTGGCAACCAGGGACCGATCCATTTGAACCTGGTGGTGGTGAACGGCGGGCACGGAATCCTTTTTATTCAGGGAGATTCGAACACCCTGGTATCAGGCTCCTTGCAGAAGTAAATTGGGCCGGTCCCGCCCTTTGATAGACTGAGGTTCGACACGGCCGGTGCGGCTATCCGAAGGTGGCAGCCCGGAGCCCGATCTCTGACGATTTTCGAGGCAAGCGGCTTCAGGCCATTCAATGGTTCACCAGGCCTTCAAAATCATTGAAACTTTGGCTGTGGCTGGCGCCGTCTCCGGCATCGCCTACTACGCTCTGTGCCTGTGGAGTGCGGCACGGTTCGTGCAACCGCGGAAAGCGGCGGACAATAGTGTCCGGGCTGC
>Ga0210395_10002401_pt1 | contig 14519 bp, 13 predicted proteins | sample IncBWH4OmetaG_FD_150861 | JGI IMG/M metagenome (GOLD analysis project Ga0210395, IMG submission 150861) | Forest soil microbial communities from Barre Woods Harvard Forest LTER site, Petersham, Massachusetts, United States - Inc-BW-H-4-O ... | reverse complement strand
AGGGAGTCGGCGAGATCGTCTGGGCCGGATTGAACCCGGCGCCCGATACGCCGCTGAACGTGGAGATCGGCCCGCACCGGCGCTTTGTCGGGATCGCCGCGCAACTGGAGGATTTCAAGCTCGTCAAGAACGCTTTCGGCGGCACCGTCAACGACGTCGTGCTGGCGGTCGTGACGGGGGCGTTGCGCTCGTTTTTGATCGCGCGCGGGGTGCGCACCGAGGGCATGGAGATGCGCGCGCTCGTGCCCGTCTCCGTGCGCACCGTCGGCGAGCGCCACGAGGGCGGCAATCGCATCGTCGTGATGCGCGGACCACTGCCCGTCTACATCGCCGACCCGCTACAGCGCCTGCGCTTCGTCAGCCACGCGATGGACGGATTGAAGGAGTCCAAGCAGGCCCTCGGCGCCGAGGTGATCGCGGGCGCGCAGAACTTCGCTCCGCCGACGATCCTCGCGCAGGCGTCGCGTCTGAACTTCTCGACGCGCCTGTTCAACCTGATCGTGACGAACGTCCCCGGGCCGCAGTTCTCCCTATACGTACTGGGACGGCGCATGGAGCGAGTCTTCCCGGTGGCGTTCCTGCCGGAGAACCACGCGTTGGCCGTGGCAATCATGTCCTATGCGGGCGAGATGAACTTCGGCCTGCTCGGCGACTTCGACGCGCTACCGGACATCGACTCGATCGGAGAAAGCATCAACGCGGAGCTCGCCGAACTGGTCGAGCTGGCACGAGAGCAAACGCCGGACAGGGACAAAGCCGCTACTGGCATCGCTGGGCAAGCGAGACAAGGACGCAGGACCCGCAGTGTGCTGGCCGACTGAAGATCCCATCGATCTTCAATCGGCACATAAGGGTCCGCCTGTACCCGAAGGCTGAGGACGCAGTATCGCGCCCGCCCGGCGGCATCAGTAGCCCAAAGCGAACTTCGCGTCCTCCGACATCTTCTCGGGCGACCACGGCGGGGTGAAGACCATCTCCGATTCGACGCTCTCGACGCCTTCGAGCTCGCCGACGAACTCTTCGATCTGTTCTGTCACCTGCGGGCCGATCGGGCAGCCGGGCGTCGTCAGCGTGAACGTCACGTGCACGTCGCCGCCTGAGACCTCGACGCCGTAGATCAACCCCAGCTCCACGAAGTCGAGCCCCAGCTCTGGGTCGATCACGTTGGATAGGGCGTCCATCACGTCGTCGACGGTGATCGTAGTTTCCTCAGACACTTTCATGACTCTAGCGGCTGTTACGTTCTGGGGGCAAGCGAGACAAGAACGCACCCTAGAGAGCACAAGCAGGACCCGCGGTGTGCTTCGCACATAAGGTCCGAGGACGCAGTATCGCGCCGCCCAGAGGACGCCCTAGTTATATGAGCCGAGGCGGTCCCACTGATACAGCTGGATGCACTCCTCGGCCAGCTCGACCGCGCGCTCGCGAGACAAGTGGGGCAGCACGGTGTCGAGCGCCTGTTCCTCGGCTACGCCGGCCTGGAAGGCTTCCTCGCCCTTGAAGCCAGCGGCGATCTTCAGCGCCTCGCGGCGGTTCTCGCCGAGGCTCGGGAAGACGCCGACGAGGAATGCCGTGTTGGGGACGGGATGGCCGACCTCCAGCGACGCGTGCCAGGCGGCGAGCAGATGCAGATCGTCCTGGTCGAGACCGGCGATCGCCCGTTCGTAGTGGAAGCTCAGCTCCTGGTCGGGCAGATCGTCGACCCACGCGCGCACGACCTCGCCGACCAGCTGGCGGCGGGCCTCGCGGCCGACGGAGTCTGCGATCACTCTGATCGCGTCGTGCGGCTCGATGAAGCAGAGTGGCATGACCGGCACTTTAGGGGCCGGGGTGGACGTAACTTTTCGCTCAGACTTCGAGCGCGGCCTCGGCCCGTTCGAGCGCGCTCGCGTCGCACATGTCGGGCGCAAAGCCGAGCGTGACGCGCTCTTCTCCGGGATCGACCAGGCTCCAGTTGTACAGCGCCAGATCGAGCGCTTCGACTGGGATCGAGGCAGCCTGGGCAAGCGCGTGCGCACGCCGCTCGACGATCAGCGGATCGCCGATCCCGAAGACGCGCTTGGCCGCCGGGGGCGTCAGGTCCGACGCCGCCTGCGCAGAGCCTGTGACGAGCTGCAGCGAGTCGGCGTGCAGCTCGTAGAGCCCCAGTCGCCCGAGTGTCACCAGCAGGTCGTAGCGGCCCATACGCCCGAAGCCGGGCAGCGCGAGGCGCTCGAACAGGCGCGCAAAGCGCCGCTGCGGCGTCCACCCCGTCTCGCCGGCGAAAGCTCGCTGCTGGGAGCCGGCGTGCTCGGCGAAGCGCCGGTAGGCGATCAGCGTCTCGCCCCCGCGGGCGCGTTCATGGGAGCTGCGCGGCCCGAGCGCAATCTCCTCAAGCTCGGGAACGACGCCCGAGGTCCAGCTGCCGCGAGCCAGCGCCGCACGAACCCCCGCAAACGGCGCCTCGCCTTGCAGGGGAGAAATATAGGCCGCCAGGAAGCACATCCAGGTGGCCTGCTCGATGTCGTCGCAGTCGCGCGCCTCGGCGTAGAAGCTGGGAGGATCGGCGCCGAGCGCGAGCAGTCGTCCGCTTGCGAAGCCAAGCTCGCGTGCAAGCCGGAGCGCATCCTCAGAGGCGTGCAGGCCGGGGACCAGCCCGCAGCGGTAGCCGTCGTCCTCGGCGCGCAGCTCGCGGTGGACGCGAACCTGCTGGTTGCGACGCGTAGCCTGTCCACGCACGGCAGAGGCCCGCCCGGCTTGACCGCGCGCGCCCGCGGGGCGCTCGCCCGCGCCAGGCCGCCCCGGGTTTGCGCGCCGCTTGGGCTTTGCCGGGCGCGCCGCGCCCTGACCGGGCGCGCTCTCGCGACAGATCGGGCAGCGATCGACGAAGCGGTTGTGACGACAGAAGCTGGGGCTCACATCGCTAACGCTAGCGAGACGCAGAGGCTCGAGCACCAGACGCCGCAGCGACCGCACGAGCCGGAACAGGCACGACAAACCCCCGCGCCCGCGCGCGCTCGGCCCCCGCGCGGCGCTCTGCGTCGAGCGCGTACAGGTAATCGTCGTAGTCCACCTGGATCGTGTGACGCTTGGAAGCTATGTAGCGCTTGCGCATCGCGGCCTGGTCGGAGGCGATGTCGGCGCGCAGCTCGGCCGGTGCCGGCAGCGCGTACTCGCCGCGCAGGAAGTCCCCGACCCAGGCCGACTGGGCCTCGGCCAGCGGCATGATCGCGCCGAGGGGTTGCAGCAGGCCGATGAAGAAGAGGCCGTCGATGTCGGGGTGAAAGACGCGGCGGAAAAGCTCGATGTGGTTGTCGGGCGCGGCGAGGAAATCCTCGTCGAAGAAGGGGAACGTGATCTTGTAGCCGGTGCAGTAGACGACCACGTCGGCGTGCACCTCGCTGCCGTCGGCAAAGCGCACGCGATCGCCGTCGAGCGAGGCGATGTTCGGCTTCGGCGCGATCGTTCCGTGCGCGATGCGGTCGAGGATGCGCCCCGAGACGGTCGGATGGGCCTCGCCGAACTTGTGGTCGGGCTTGGGCAGCCCGTAGCGCTCGGGCGGGCCGGTCAGCGTCTTGATCGTCTGGTGGATCATGCGCTGGCGGATCGCGAACGGGATGCGCGGATTGTTGGGCAGCTGGTCGACCGGCTTGCCGAACACGTACTTGGGAATGATCCACGCGCCTTTGCGCGCCGCGAGATACGTTTTGGCGGCGACGTAGGAGGACTCGACGGCGATGTCCATCGCCGAGTTGCCCATGCCCAGCACGACGACGTCCTTGCCGGCGAAGATCGAATTGTCCACGTAGGAGTGCGCGTGCAGCTGCGTGCCCTTGAATGTGTCCGCCCCCGGGAAGGCGGGTTCGGGCCAGCGCGGGTCCCAGTGGTGGCCGTTGGCCACGATCAACGCGTCGTAGCGGCGCGTCTCCCCCGTGTCGAGCTCGATCTCCCACACGCCATCCTCACGCCTGCGCGCGTGCTCGACGCCCGTCTCGAACGCGATCTGCTCGCGCAGGCCGAAGTGATCGACGTAGCTGTCGAAGTACTCCTTGATGTGCGTGTGGTGGGGAAAGTCGGGATAGCTGCTCGGCATCGGGAAGTCGGCGTATGCCATGCGCTCGCGCGAGACGTTGATGAACAGGTCCCTATAGGCGGCGGACATGCCGTTGCGGTTGCCGAACACCCAGTTGCCCCCCACCTGGTCGGACTTCTCAAAGCAGTCGAAGGGAATCCCGCGATCCAGCAGCGCCTTGGCAGCGGCGATGCCCGACGAGCCTGCGCCGATGATGCAGACGCTCGGCAGAGCGCTCTCGGATGGTCTGGCCACGCAGCCAGTCTAGCGCCGTGCCCCGATCGACACTCATCGCTCATAGATCGAGCCCCAACGCGAGCACAAGCGCCGCATTCAGGCGCCGAAGAGTCACGGGGTCGAGCGTTCCACGACGGCGCAGGAGGCGATCCTTGGCGATATTGACGATCCAATCGCAATTGGCAACGCTCGGCTCATAGACGCCGTGGGCACTAGTCAGGAGAACCTCCGCCACGTGATCGCGCACCTTGCTTGTGACAGCAACGCAGTTCAGGCGACTGAGCACTGATATCGCCACCTCACGCGTGACGACGACTACAGGACGAACAGTCGGACCAAGGTCGGCGTCCCAGACCTCGCCGCGCGCGATCACGCGAGGGCTTCGCCGGCCAGAGCGGCCGCAGCGTCAAGCATCTGGGTCTCATCCTCGGCGAGCGCCGTCGCGTAGGCAGCGCGGTAGGAGTCCCCGATACGAGCCTCCCGAGCGTCGCGGGCGACCATCTGGATACCCGCACGAATCGCCTCCGCGCGCGTGCGGAACCCCCCAGAGGCAACCGCCACGTCAAGCGTGCTCAGTTCATCCTCGGATAGACGAACAGCAATCTGTGACATGCAAAAAGCATACCACCACAGACGTCGACCCCGCTCAGGCCCTACCCCGCTGGCACGCCGGGCCCGACATGCTGCGGCGGGCCCTCCGGGCCTTCGTCGGCGTCGGCGTGGCCGGCGACGCCCTCGTCGTGAGACATCGAACCGTTGCGCAGGCCCGCCAGATAGCGATCGACCATGCGCGCGCACTGGCGTCCCTCGTTGATCGCCCACACGATCAACGACTGCCCGCGGCGTGCGTCGCCGGCGGCGAAGACGCCCTCGACCGAGGTCGTATAGGGCTTGAGCGCCTTGACGTTGCCGCGGGGATCCTTCTCCACGCCGAGCTGGTCAAGCAGCGGCTGCTCGGGATGCAGGAAGCCCATCGCAAGCAGCACGAGCTGGGCGGGCAGCTCGCGCTCCGTACCGGGCACAGGCGCAAACGGCGGTGCGGCTTCGGCGCCGGCGATGTGCAGCGCGGCGACGTTGCCGTGCTCATCGCCCGAGAAGCGGGCGGTGGTGACCGAGTAGTCCTGCTCGCCCACCGCCGCCGTCTTTGCCTCCTCCATCGCATAGGAGAGGCGGTACTTCAGCGGCCACTCCGGCCACGGTGTACGCGCGTCGGGCCGATGCTCGGGGGGCTCGGGCAACAGCTCCAGCTGCACGATCGAGAGCGCGCCCTCCCGAAGGGAGTTGCCGACGCAGTCGGCGCCCGTGTCGCCGCCGCCGATCACGACCACGTGCTTGCCGGCGGCGCTGATCGGCTCGCCGGCAGGCGGCTGCGCCACCGTGGGCTCTGGGCCATACTCGCTGGCCACAAAGCGATTGCGCTGGTAGAGGTAGTCCATCGCGAAGTGGATGCCTTGAAGCTCGCGCCCGGGCACCGGCAGGTCGCGGGGAACACGCGAGCCGGTGGCAAGCACGACCGCGTCGAAGCGCTCGCGCAGCTCGGCCACGGTGACGTCGTTGCCGACGTCCACGCCGCAGCGCAGGTCCACGCCCTCGGCGATCAACTGCTCGACGCGCCGCTGCACGACGCGCTTTTCGATCTTGAAGTCGGGCACGCCGAAGCGCACCAGCCCGCCGGCCGCCTCGTCGCGCTCGAACAATGTGACGTTGTGGCCGATACGACGCAACTGCTGCGCGGCGGCCATACCGGCTGGACCCGAGCCGACGACCGCGACCGACTGCCCTGTCTCGTACTTGGGCTTGGGCGGCTCGGGCCTGATCCAACCTTCCTCGAAAGCCCGGTCGACGATCGCAAGCTCGATCTGCTTGATCGTCACCGAGTCGCCCTCGCGAATCTCGAGCACGCAGGCCGCCTCGCACGGCGCCGGGCACAGGCGCCCGGTGAAATCGGGGAAGTTGTTGGTGGCGTGCAGCTGAGCGATCGCCTCCTGCCAGCGGTCGCGATACACAAGGTCGTTCCAGTCGGGGATCAGGTTGCCCAGCGGGCAGCCGTTGTGGCAGAAGGGCACGCCGCATTCCATGCAGCGTGCGCCCTGGTCGCGCAGCTCTTGCACGGGCCTCTCCACGACGAACTCGCGGTAGTCGTGCGCTCGCTCGCCGGGATCGCGATAGGTCATCCCATGACGCTCGATCTGCAGAAAACCGCCGAGCTTGCCCATCAGCGCGCCACCCACGAGCGGTGGTCGCGTACTGACGTGCGCGCAGGCGCGGGCACTCCAAGCGGCACGCCCAACCCATCCATCCAAATGACCGACCTCATGCCACCACGCCCTGCGGCCTGTCCTCTTCGGCCTGCGCCAATTCGCGCAGCACGCGCTTGTAGTCGTGGGGCATCACCTTCACGAACGCACCGTTGCGCAGAAGCAAGTCGAAGCGCGCGAGCGTGTCACGACCGCGCGAGGAGTCGGTGTGGCGCACGTGCTCCTCGATCATCGCGCGCAGCTCGATCGCGTCGGCCGCCGAAAGCTCGTCGAAGCCGACCATGCCCATGTTGCAGCGAGCCGGGAAGGCGCCGTCCTCGTCGAGCACATAGGCGATGCCGCCGCTCATGCCCGCGGCGAAGTTGCGCCCCGTCGCGCCGAGCACGACCACGCGCCCGCCGGTCATGTACTCGCAACCATGGTCGCCGACGCCCTCGACGACCGCCCAGGCGCCCGAGTTGCGCACGGCGAAGCGCTCGCCTGCGAGACCACGGAAGAAAGCGCGACCGGAGGTGGCGCCGTAGAGCACCGTGTTGCCCACGATCACGTTCTCCTCGGCCTTGAAGTGCTCGCCGACCGCGCGCGGGGGACGCACGGAGACGACGCCGCCGGAGAGACCCTTGCCGGTGTAGTCGTTGGTGTCGCCCTCGAGCTCGAAGGTGACACCGGGCGCAAGCCAGCCGCCGAAGCTCTGGCCGGCCGACCCTTTGAAGCGCACGACGATCGAGTCGGGCGGTAGACCTTCGGCTCCGCGCACGCGCGCGATGTGGCTGGAGAGGATGCCGCCGACACAGCGGTTGACGTTGCGAATCGCGAGCTCCAGCTCCACACGCGGGCGCCTGGAGCCCTCGCGCGCGATCGCCTGTACGGCGACGTCCGGCGCCACGCCGTCGGCGTGAGCGTTCGCGGCCGGCTCGGGCGCGTCGATTACCGCGCGGGCACGCTCCACCAGCTCCCAGTCCAGGGCGTCGTCGAGCACGCTCGGCGGCGGCTTGACGCGCCGGCGCGCCGCGCCGTCGGGCAGCTCGATGTGGGCGAGGATGTGCGTGAGGTCCACGCCGCGCGCCTTCCAGTGCTCGATCGCGCTCTCGGCGCCCAGCAGGTCGACGCGCCCGATCGCCTCGTCCAGCGTGCGCAAGCCCAGCGAAGCGAGGATCTCGCGAACTTCCTCGGCCACGAAGAAGAAGAAGTTGACGACGTGCTCCGGGGTGCCCTTGAAGCGCTTGCGCAGCTCCGGGTCCTGCGTGGCGATACCCACGGGGCACGTATTCAGGTGGCAGGCGCGCATCATAATGCAGCCGGTCGCGATCAGCGGCGCCGTGGAGAAGCCCATCTCATCCGCGCCGAGCAGCGCCGCGACCACGACGTCGCGGCCCGTCTTCAGCTGGCCGTCGGTCTGCACGACGATGCGCGAGCGCAGGTCGTTGAGCAGCAGCGTCTGCTGGGTCTCGGCCAGACCGATCTCCCAGGGGATGCCGGCCGCCTGGATCGAGGACAGCGGCGAGGCGCCCGTGCCGCCGTCGTGGCCGGCGATCAGGACGCGGTCGGCGTTGGCCTTCGACACGCCGGCGGCTACCGTGCCGACGCCGACCTCGGAGACGAGCTTGACCGACACCTGGGCCTCGGGGTTGGAGCAGCGCAGGTCGTAGATCAGTTGCTTGAGGTCCTCGATCGAGTAGATGTCGTGATGCGGCGGCGGGGAGATCAGCCCGACGCCGGGGGTCGTGTGGCGGATCGAGCCGATGTAAGCGTCGACCTTGTGGCCGGGCAGCTGGCCGCCCTCGCCGGGCTTGGCGCCCTGGGCCATCTTGATCTGCAACTCGTCCGCGTTGACCAGGTAATGAATCGTCACGCCGAAGCGCCCGGAGGCGACCTGCTTGATCGCCGAGCGGCGCCGATCGCCATTGGGGTCGGGCTGGAAGCGCGCCGGGTCCTCCCCGCCCTCGCCCGTGTTCGAGCGTCCGCCGAGGCGGTTCATCGCGATCGCGAGCGTCTCATGCGCCTCGCGCGAGATCGAACCGAGGCTCATCGCGCCGGTGCAGAAGCGGCGCACGATCTCCTTGGCGGGCTCCACCTCCTCGAGCGGAATCGCGCGTACCCCCTCTCCGGCATCGCCGGGTCCAATCCGCAAAAGCCCCCGCAAGGTAGCCTTGCGCGCCGCGTCCTGGTTGACCGCCGCCGCGTACTCGCGGTACTTCTGGAAAGCGGGCGACTCGCGCGCCTGCGCGTTGGCCTCGCGATCGCCGTGCAAAGCCGCGGCGACGTTGCCGTTGGCCGAGCGCACTGCGTGCTGGACCAAGGCGATCGTCTCCGGGTTCCACATGTGGTGCTCGCCGTCGCGCCGCCATGCATACACGCCGCCAACAGGCAGGAGATCGTCCTGCGGCGCGGGATAGGCCCGCGCGTGGCGCTCCAGCGCCTCGACCGCCAACACGTCCAAGCCGATACCGCCGATGCGCGAGGCGGTACCTGTGAAATGGCGCTCGATCAGGTCTGGCTCCAGACCGACGGCCTCGAATATCTGCGCGCCCCGGTAGGACTGGATCGTCGAGATCCCCATCTTGGAGATCGTCTTGAGCAGCCCCTTGCCGATCGCCTTGATCGTGTTCTGGGCAGCCTGCTCAGGGGAGAGCGAAGCGGTAGATCCGTTCTCAGTGCGCATGATGCGCCCCTGAACGACGAGTTCGTCGAGCGTCTCGAGCATCACGTAGGGGTTGATCGCTGAGGCGCCGTAGCCGATCAGCGTGGCGAAGTGGTGGACCTCGCGCGGCTCGCCGGACTCAAGCACAATGCCGGCGCGCAGACGCGTGCCCTCGCGCACCAGATGGTGGTGAACCGAGGAGACCGCCAAAAGCGAGGGGATCGCCGCCCGCGCCGGCCCGAGCAAGCGGTCGGAGAGGATGATGATGTTGACGCCCTCGGCGATCGCCTCGTGCGCCTGCTCGCAGACGCGCGTGAGCGCGGCGGCCAGTCCATCGGGACCCTCGGCGACCTTCCAAGTGATGTCCAAGGTGCGCGAGGAGAAGACGTCGCTTGCGATGTGGCGCAGGGTCTCGAGCTCGCGGTTGAGCAGGATCGGCTGATCGAGCTCCAGCTTGTGGGCGTGCTCGGGGGTCTCGTCGAACAGGTTTCGCTCGGTGCCGAGGCTGGTCGAGAGGCTCATCACGATTTCCTCGCGGATCGGGTCGATCGGCGGGTTCGTGACCTGCGCGAACAGCTGCTTGAAATAGGAGAACAGCGGCGGCGCCTGATCGGATAGCACAGCCAGCGACAGATCGTTGCCCATCGATCCAAGCGGCTCCTGAGCGTCGCGCGCCATCGGCTCGAGCAGCACGCGCAGATCCTCCTGGGAGTAGCCAAAGGCACGCTGGCGACGGCGCAGCGGCTGATCGGAGAGCGTCACCTGCTCAGAGGGCTCGATCTCGGCAAAGCGCACCGCGTTGCGCGCATACCATTCGCCGTATGGCTTCTGTGTGGCGATCCGGTGCTTGACCTCACCGTCATCCACCACACACCCTTGCTCGAGGTCTACGAGAAACAGCTTGCCCGGCTGTAGCCGACCAAGGCGCACGACCTGATCGGCAGGCACATCGAGCAGACCCGCCTCCGAGCCGAGCACGACGTGGCCGTCCTTGGTCAGGACCCAGCGCCCGGGCCGCAGTCCGTTGCGGTCGAGCGTCGCCCCCACCACGCGACCGTCGGTGAAAGCAACCGCCGCCGGACCGTCCCACGGCTCCATCAGACACGAGTGGAAGGCATAGAAGCCCTTCAGCTCCTCAGAGAGATCGGTGCGGTTGCGGTAGGCCTCGGGGATCATCATCATCACCGCGTGCGGCAATGAACGTCCGGCGAGCAGCAGCAGCTCGAGCACGTTGTCGAACGTGGCCGAGTCGGAGTTGCCCTGCGTGACGACCGGCAGGATCTTCTGCAGATCCTCGCCAAACAGCTCGGAAGCGAGCTCCGACTCGCGCGCGCGCATCCAGTTGACGTTGCCCATCACCGTGTTGATCTCGCCGTTGTGGCAGATCACGCGGTAGGGATGGGCAAGCTCCCAGCTGGGGAATGTGTTCGTGGAGAAGCGCGAGTGCACCAGCCCCAGCGCGCTCTTGCAGCGCTCGTCGCGCAGGTCGGGGTAGAAGGCGCCGAGCTGATAGCTGATCAGCATGCCCTTGTAGTTGATCGTGCGCGAGGAGCCGGAGGTGACATAGAAGCCCTTGCCGGCGTCCTCGCCGGCCGCGACCGCCTGCTCGACTACGCGTCGGATCACATACAGCTTGCGCTCGAAAGCGTCCTGGTCGAAGCCGCCGCTCGCGTTCCCCTCCCCCGCTGCCGGCCCCGGCAGCGGGCCCGCGCCGACGAACAGCTGGCGGATGACCGGGCGCGCGGCGGCGGCGGTGGCGCCGGTGTGCTCTGGACAGATGGGCACGTCGCGCCAGCCAAGCAGGCGTTGGCCCTCGGCGGCGACGGTCCGCTCGAGCAGGCTCTCGACGCGCGCGCGCGCGTCGTCGTCTGTCGGCAAGAAGCACATGAAGACCCCATAGCCGCCGAGCGGCGGCAGCTCGAAGCCCGCCACCGCACGCAGCAGCTCGTCTGGCATCTGCATCAGGATCCCGGCGCCGTCGCCGGTCAGGGGGTCGGCGCCGGAGGCGCCGCGATGCTCCAGGTTCTCAAGCGCCCGCAGGGCACGCGTGACGACCTCATGCGTGGGAACGTTGTCCAGGCGTGCGACCATCCCGACCCCGCAAGCGTCGTGCTCGTAGCGGGGGTCGTAGAGTCCAGCGGCCTGTGATGGCGATGTTTGCGAAGTCATGTGAGTGCTTGGTAAGCGGCGCTGTCCCTGCGGACCGCGGCGCCCTCGCGGGCATGGGGGGTCGGCACCTGAGGCGGAGCCTGAAAGGGTAGCATCGCGATCGCCCTCGAACAGACATTTGACGTGTGAAATACGTCCCCGACGGGGATCATTATGGGCGAGACTGCAAGGCACAATCGGAACGGCAAGGAGCCAGGAGAGGCAATGACGCCGGACATGGAGCTTGCGCTGAGCGCGCGAGCCGAGAACATCGCGGTGGTTCGGTACGCCCTCGGCGGCTTGGGCGAGGCCTTTGCCGTGCCCGAGCCCAAGCTCTCGGACATCCGCCTCGCTGTCACCGAGGCGTGCGCGAACGTGGTCGTACACGCCTACCCCGACGGCCACTATGGCCCCATGGAAGTGGTCGCGAGCAAGGACGAGGAGGCCCTGACCGTGCTCGTGCGCGACTGGGGGCGCGGCATCGGCCCGCGCCCAGACAGCCCGGGGCTCGGCCTTGGGCTGTCGCTGATCGCGGCGCTCGCCGACAGCGTGCAGCTGGGCCACGACGACATCGAGCACACCGAGGTGCGGATGACGTTTCTGCTGGGCGGCTCCCAGACGAGCACGAACACCCTGCCGGGCACGAGCACCGTTCCGGGCACAGGCGCCCTGCAGAGCTCGGGCGCCTTGCAGGGCACAGGCTCCCTGCCCGGCCCCGGCGGACGCCTGACATGACGACCGAATCGCTCGGCCACGCCGATCCAGCCGACCAACTTCAGCAGGAGGCGCTCGCAGGGCCGACCGTGACCGACCCCGACGAGCGCGAGCGCGAGGGCCCCGCGCCCGCGGGCAATCGCGCGCGCGTGCGGTTGCTGGACGGTCCGCTCGCCGCTCCCGTGCTGGGGCGCGTGGTGTCGATGATGCTCGCCCGCGCCGACTGGCCGCTGGACCGGCTCGACGCGGCGATGCTCATGTGTGACGCGCTCTCGGCGCATGCCTTCGCGCACGCCGGTGGCGCCTCCGTCACGTTCAACATCGACGCCGGCGAGCACGAAGCCGAACTGCGCGTGCTCGGCCTCACCGACAACGGCGCTAACGGGTTGGTGAAAGACGCGATGCTGCCCGTCGTGGGCAACGTGATCGAACGGATCGCCGAGCGGGTGTCGGTCGAGCCCGGCATGCATGGCGAGGGGCCCGAGCTGGTGCTCGCACTACGCGCGCGCTACTAGGCGGACCTGTCCACGCCCGCGCGCAGGCGAACCAAAGCCTGACGGATCAAGCGTGAGACCTGCATCTGAGAGACGCCGATCCGCTCGCCGATCTCCGCCTGCGTGAGGTCGTCTCTGAAGCGCAGTTCCAAGACGATGCGCTCGCGTTCGCCGATCTGGCCCATCAGCGGCTCCAGCGTCGCCCGCTCCTCCGCACGCTCGAAACCGTCGTCGTGCGAGCCGAGCCCCTCGGCGAGAGTCTCGGTCTCCTCCTCACGCGTCGAGCGCGGGGCGTCGAGCGATCCGGCTCTGTAGGCGCCCATCGCCTCGAGCGCCTCGAGTACCTGCTCCTCGGATGCTTCGACGGCGCCGGCCACTTCGCCGACCGACGGGGAATGGCGCTGGCCCAGAGACAGGCGCGTGACGGTCTGGTCGACCCGCAACGCCAGCTCCTGCAGATCTCGCGGCACCCGCACCGACCACGTGCGATCGCGAAAGTGGCGCTTGAGCTCGCCGAGGATGGTCGGCACCGCGTAGCTGGAGAACATCACCTCGCGCGAGCAGTCGAAGCGGTCGATCGCCTTTAGCAATCCGATCGAGGCGACCTGGACGAGATCTTCCAGCGGCTCGTCGGTGTGCTGGTAGCGCCGCGCCAGACGACGTGCGAGCGGCAGATAACGCTCGACCAGCAGCTCGCGCGCATGCGTGTCGCCGTCGATGCGAAGGCGTGCGAAAAGCTCGATGTCGGGCAGGAACGAGGGGATCCGAGTGACCGTGGCCACTGATCTCTCGCCCGCCATGAGCTGCCTCCCTTCTGTCTCGTCCAATGCAAGACGTGCGCTGCTGCCCTTGAGGCTATCTCCTCTGCCGTCAGTTTCCAATGTGGTGGATCGCTCACTCACTGTGCGGGTTTCCCCCGATCGGCAGAACCGGAGAGGGCGGCGTTCGCGCGCTGGAACTCGCAGCGTACGCTCAAGCCGCCGCCCGCGTCCACCGTCAGGCCGTTTGGCGGCAGAGGAGCGCACGCCAGCCGCGGCGCGTCGGGCACGAGCGCCGGCGCGATCCAGGCGATCGGCGCCACGCCCGGCCTGATCGCCGGCCAGCGCTCGAACGCCGCCGAGCCGCTCAGAAGCAGGCGGTTCTCGGCGCGCGTGCACGCGACGTAGAGGACACGGTCCTCCTCCTCTTCCTGCGCGGTGCGTCGCTCCTCGCGCAGCTCTTCGTAGGCGAGCGTGCTGAGCGCCTCGGCCTCGCCGAGGCGCTGCAAACGCAGGCCCAGGCGACCACCGAGCTCGTCGCACAGGAGGTCGGGGGCGCGCAGGTTGGGCTCGCGGCCGAGGTCGGCAACGCACACGACCGGGAACTCCAGGCCCTTGGCCGCATGGATGCTCATCAGGCGCACGGCGTCGAGCTGCCCATCGCCCGCCGGAGCCTCCGCCTCGCGGTCGGCCAGCGCGTCCTGCAGATGGGCTACCTGATCGAGGAAGCCGCGCAGGTCGCGACCCTCGCGCGCCTCGAAGCTGCGCGCCATGCCGATCAGCTTGTGCACGTTGGCTAGCCGGCGCTCGCCCCAGCCGAGCGAGAGCACGTGGGCGTCGTAGTCGGTGGCGCGGATGACGCGGCGCAGCAACTCGGCGATCGGGTGCAGCGCGACGCGCTTGCGCTCGCTCGCGAACAGCTCGCGGAAAGCGGCCACCCGCTCGCGGTCAAACGCCGGCAGCGACTGCTCCAGCTCCGCTGGACGCTCGAGCATCGCCTGCCACACCCCGCAGTCCCACTCTCGGGCTCTGCGCGCGAGCAGCAGCAGCGCATCGCTGGAGAGGGCCACGAGCGGCGAGGCGAGCGTCGATTACAGCGCCAGCTCGTCGAGCGGATTCGCCAGCGCTCGCAGCCAGGCGAGCAGATCGCCGGTCTGCTGGTGGCCCCAGAAGCCGCCGGCTCCCGCGAGCGTGCGCAGGCCACGAGCTCGCAGAGCG
>Ga0210395_10002399_pt1 | contig 14520 bp, 14 predicted proteins | sample IncBWH4OmetaG_FD_150861 | JGI IMG/M metagenome (GOLD analysis project Ga0210395, IMG submission 150861) | Forest soil microbial communities from Barre Woods Harvard Forest LTER site, Petersham, Massachusetts, United States - Inc-BW-H-4-O ... | reverse complement strand
GCGCCTTCCCGGGGATCTCCTGTCATGCCCGCGTGTCTGCCCGTACCGACCCGGATGGGCGTTAAGTCGCGAATGCCGCGTTCACCCTTGCTGAGAAAACCTCAGTACGCCTGCGTGGACAGGAATTCCCACACACTGTCCCGGTCGACCCGGTTGGCCTCATCGTCAAGCTCGTAAGCACCGTAGGAGAAAATCACCCCTCGCATGCTACGGAGGGCGCGGAATCCCTGGCGCACTAGGCTGTCCCTGGGATCGCGCGAACTGGAGGTGAGCTTGGCGCGGCTGCTCATCGTCCATCACACGCCTTCGCCCGCGCTGGAGGCGATGCTTGAAGCGGTCGTGGCCGGAGCGCGCGATCCGGAGCTCACCGGAGTCGACGTAACGCTGGTGCCCGCGCTGGCGGCCACCGTGCCCGATGTCCTGGCCGCGGACGGCTTCGTACTGGGCACGCCCGCGAACATCGGCTACATGTCAGGGGCGCTCAAGCACTTCTTCGACCAGATCTACTATCCCTGCCTCTTGGCCAAGCCCCGGGCGCCGTACGGGCTGTACGTGCACGGCAGCACCGACACCACGGGCGCGGTTCGCGCGGTCACGTCGATCGCGACCGGGCTCAGCTGGACCGAGGTGGCCAAACCGGTCGTCGCGACCGGGCCGGTCGGCAAGGAGGTCGAGCAGGAATGCTACGAACTCGGTGCGACGGTCGCCGCGAATCTCGGAGAGCCATAGGACGGGAGGACATCTGGCATGACATCAGACCTGCCGATCCACCGGTTCACCGGCCATGACGGCCTAGAGCTCGCCTGGCGCGAGGTCGGCGACGGGCGGCCGCTCGTAATGCTGCACGGGCTCATGTCGGGCGGCGCACAGCTGATCAGCCTCGACAACGGGCCCGTCCAGGCGATCGCGGCGCGCGGCCGGCCAGGGCGTTCGTCGGGGGTCAGGGGCTGGACGCTCTCGACGCGGAAAGCAACCGAACGGGCGGCCACCGCAGCCTGCTCGCCGCGATAGCCGACGGGGCGGCCTTCGAGCCGGGGTCGCAGGAAGACCGCATGGGGGCTGGCTCAGGCAGGTCGGCGCCGACCCGCGCGCGGTCGGACACGTCCTCAACGCGTTGGTCGCGACACCCCACGACGCGCTGCGGGACGTCCCGACCCCGGTGCTCGTCGTGGTCGGCGACCGCGACAGCCGCGGCGCGACCGCCGCCGAGCTCACCGCCCGCTGCCCAACGGGCGGCTCGTCATGGTGCCCGGCGACCACGGCACGGCCCTCGTCGCGCCGGAGCTGACGGCCGCCGTCATGAAGTTTCTGGGGTGAAACACGGGACCGTTCGGTATTAATAGCTGTTCAGTCGAGGGCGGACAGCAGGCGGGCGAGGGTCTTGCGGTCGTCCTCGCTGAGCGGGGCGAACAGGGCCTCCGCGGCCAGGCGGCGCGCTTGGCGCATGTCGTCGCGGACGGCGGCGCCGCGTTCGGTCAGGTGCAACAGGATGGCGCGGCGGTTGCTCGGGTCAATCTCGCGGCGGACGAGCCCGGTTTCCTCGAGCGCGTCGATCACCGTGGTGAGCGAGCGGGGCACGATGCCCAGCCGGTCGGCGAGTTCCGTCATCCGGAGCGGCTCATCGCTGCGGGCGATCGAGCGCAGCGCGCGCTCCTGCGCCGGAGTGAGGCCGAGCGGCGCGAGCCGTTCTGCCTGCGCGCGGCGCAGCCGCTTGGTTAGCCCGTGGAGCAAGTCCGCGAGCTGAACCGGGTCCTCATACCCCTGCGCGGGGTCGTCGCCCGCCGGCGATACGACGCGGAGCCTCGCCATGCCCTCATGGTACCAAGAGAGACCCTCATACTGAGCGTGGAACAATTATGAGCTAGACTCTGTTTGAGTCAGCATGACTTAATGTTCACTCGCTCCATTCGATCGTTCGACCGCGCTTCTGGAGGCCTTATTGGGTACCGCGAATCCCCGTGTGCCGCTGCGTCGCATCGCGGCGCTGTTCCGCCCCTACCGGTGGAACCTGCTCTTCGTCGGCGTTCTTGTCGGCGCCTCATCGCTCGTCTCGCTCGTCAACCCGTTCCTGATCCGGGAGATCATCGACGTCGCGCTGCCACAGGGGCGGACCGGCCTGCTGACCGTGCTCGCCCTCGCCATGATCGTGGTCGCGGTCGCCAACAGCTCGTTCAGTGTCTCGCAGACGTACGTCTCCACGGTGGTGGGCCAGCGGGTCATGCATGACCTGCGCACCGCCGTCTACTCGCACTTGCAGCGCATGTCGCTCGCCTTCTTCACCAAGACGCGCACCGGCGAGGTGCAGTCCCGGATCGCCAACGACATCGGCGGCATGCAGGCGACGGTCACGACCACCGCCACCACGCTCGTGTCCAACCTGACCACCGTGGTCGCCACCATCATCGCGATGACCGTGCTCGACTGGCGGCTGACCATCGCCTCGCTCGCCATGCTGCCGGTGTTCGTGTGGGTGAGCCGGCGGGTCGGGACCGAGCGGCGGCGGATCACCCGCGACCGGCAGCGCCAGCTCGCCGTGATCTCCTCGATCGTCCAGGAGTCGCTGTCGGTGAGCGGCATCCTGCTCGGGCACACGATGGGCCGGTCCGCGTCGCTCGCGGAAGAGTTCGGCACCGAATCCGGCAAGCTTTCCGACCTTGAGGTCAGCTCCAACATGGCGGGGCGCTGGCGCCAGTCCACGATCCAGATCGTCATGTCCGCGATGCCCGCCGTGATCTACTGGGTGACCGGCCTGACCGGCCGCGGTGACCACATGGCCATCTCAATCGGCACGCTCGTCGCGTTCACCACCCTGCAGCAGAGCCTGTTCCGGCCGTCCGTGCAGCTGCTGAGCGTGGGCGTGGACATGCAGAGCTCGCTCGAGCTGTTCGGCCGGATCTTCGAGTACCAGGACCTGCCGGTGGACATCGCCGAACCCGCGCATCCGGTGTCCGTGGGGCGCGTCCGTGGCGAGGTGCGGCTATCCGACGTCGGCTTCTCTTATGCCGAGGCGTCGCAGCCGACGTTGTCCGGCATCGACGTGACCGTCCCCGCCGGGCAGCGGCTCGCGATCGTCGGCGAGACCGGCTCCGGTAAGACCACCCTCAGCTACCTGATCCCGCGACTGTACGACGTGACGTCCGGCCGCGTGACCATCGACGGCGTCGACGTGCGCGACATGTCCTTCGACACCCTCGCCGACGCGGTCGGGGTCGTCTCTCAGGAGACCTATCTCTTCCACACCTCGGTGGCGGACAACCTGCGCTTCGCCAAGCCGTCGGCGACCGACGAGGAACTCGTCGCCGCCGCGCGCGTGGCGCACATCCACGAGCACCTCATGTCGCTGCCCAACGGGTACGACACGGTGGTTGGCGAGCGCGGCTACCGGTTCTCCGGCGGTGAAAAGCAGCGCCTGGCAATCGCCCGCGCCGTGCTGCGCGACCCGCCGGTCCTCGTGCTCGACGAGGCCACGAGCGCACTCGACACGCAGACCGAGCAGGCCGTGCAGGAGGCCATCGACGCCGCCAGCGCGGGCCGCACCACGATCACGATCGCGCACCGGCTGTCAACTATCCGGGACGCCGACGAGATCATCGTCCTTGACCACGGCGTGATCGCCGAACGGGGCACGCACGCGGAACTGCTCGCTCTTGGTGGCCACTACGCGGCGCTGGTCAACCGCGACGCCGACCTGGTGCCCGAGGCCGCATGACCTGACGGGCGGCGGCCGCGCGTGGTGGCCGCGGGCGGGCTCGGGAGTTACAGGGTCACGCCGGTCAGCGCCGCGCAATAACTGAGCAGTCCATCCTGAACCTGGAGATCGCGGGCGGCGGGGTGTACCGTGCGGGGCTGCTGGTGATAGAAATAGCCCCCCGTCACCCTGGCCTCCGGATCCGCGCTGACGGCCAGCCAGGCTTGGGTCACCGCGGCGAGTGACATGTCACCGGGTGCGCCGGGGCCGCCCATTCTGGTAGGCACCCAGCCGGGCTCAAGTGCGTTCGATAGGACGCCCGTCCACAGCCGCGCGACGGCGAAGGCGAGCACGACGTCGAACAGCTTGCTGTCGGAGTATGCCTGCGAGCCATTCCAGGGACGGTGTTCCCACTGCGGATCGGTCAGGCCGGGATCCCCGCCGCGATGCATGCCCGAACCGAGGTACACCAGCCGGCCAGGCCGCTCGATCAGGCCGGTCAGCAGGTACGGGGCGAGCACGTTGATCGCGAAGATGTGCTCCAGGCCGTCATCGGTGCGGATACGCCGCGGTTCGCGGTAACCGACCCCGGCATTGTGAATGACCGCGTCGTAAGGGCCGCCCGCGTTAGCCTGCTCGGCGACCTGCCGCATGCCCGCGATGCTCGACAGGTCGCCGACGACGACGGCCCGGGCCGCGGGCAGGGCCGCACGTGCATCCTCGGCCCTGGCCGCACTGCGGGCATGGAGCGTGACCGAGTGTCCGTCGTCGGTCAGCAGCCTGGCCGCCATCAGTCCCAGGCCCTCGGTGGAGCCGGTGATGAGCACGCGTGACATCAGCAATTCCCTTCGAGCAGAAGCAAGCCAGGAGGCAACTTATATGCGGAAGCCTAGACAGGGCCTTCAGATGCGTTAGCTCGATGAAACGACATCGGGCAGGTGCCAGTGATAGGGCGCGGCCAGCCGGTCGACCGCTGGCTGCGGGCCCCATGAGCCGGGAGCGTACGGCTGGACGGGTGGCGGGTTGTCCAGCACCGGAGCGGAGATCTCCCACAGGCGTTCGATCGAGTCGGAGCTGGTGAACAGGGACTGGTCGCCGAGCATGGCGTCCAGCAGGAGCCGTTCGTAGCCCTCGAGGGAGTTGGCGCCCCGGAAGGAGACGTCGTACCGGAAGACCATCCGTGCGGGGCGCAGCCGCATCGCGGGTCCGGGCTCCTTGGCCAGGAAGCTGATCGTGATGGAGCCGGGATCGGCGAAGTCGATCGTGATCTCGTTACGGCGGCCGTTCGGGGCGCCGGCCGCGTCGGCCGGGAACATGCGCAGCGGCGGCTTATGGAATCCGAGGGTCACCTGCTGGCGGCTGGCGGCCAGGCTCTTGCCGGACCGCAGCAGGAACGGGACCCCGGCCCAGCGCCAGTTGTCGATCTCAGCGCGGACCGCCGCCATGGTTTCGGTCGGCGAGCCGGCCGCCACGCCGGGCTCGCCGGCGTATCCCGCGTACTGCCCGCGCACCATGTGGCCGGGGTCGAGCGGCATGAGCGCGTCGAAGACCTTGGCGGTCTCGTCGCGCAGGTGCCTGGCGTCGAACGAGGTAGGCGGCTCCATGGCCACGAACCCGAGCACCTGGAACAGGTGGGTGACGATCATGTCCCGGTAGGCGCCGGTCTGGTCGTAGAAGTCCGCGCGTCCCTCGATCGAGAGCGTCTCCGGCACGTCGATCTGCACGTAGGAGATGTGCTTACGGTTCCATACCGGCTCGAAGAGGCCGTTCGCGAACCGGAAGGCCAGGATGTTGTCGACCGATTCCTTACCGAGGAAGTGGTCGATCCGGAAAATCTGGGACTCGTCGAAGATGCCGTGCAGCGTGTCGTTCAGCTTGCGGGCCGAGGCGAGGTCGGTGCCGAAGGGCTTCTCGATGATGATGCGGGACCCGGGTGCCAGGCCCGCGTCGCCGAGCATGGTCACCGTCGGCTCGAACGCGGCCGGCGGGACGGCGAGGTGGAACAGCCGCCCCGGTGTACCGCCGATCTGCCGCTTGGCCCGTTCGATCGCCGCGCTCAACTCGGCAGTGCGTCCAGGTTCGGCGCTGGCGAACGAGAGCCTGGGCTCGAAGGCCTGCCACGCCTCACCCTCGGGCTTGGTGTTCCCGAATTCGGCGGCCGCCTGGCGGGCCAGCTCGCGGAACTGCTCATCGGTCATCCCCCTGCGGGAGGAACCGATGATCTCGTACTTATCCGGCATCAGGCCGGCCGCCGCCAAGTGGAACAATCCCGGCAGCAGCTTGCGCTTGGCCAAGTCGCCGGTCGCACCGAACAGCACGATGACGTGGTCATCCGGCCGGGGCGCCGCTTCCGCGGCGCCCGAGCGGATGGTGGCTGCGGTGAGCTGACTGATCATGACATTCCCTCCGGACTGGGGCCACCGACCGGTACGGCGGCGGCCATGATGAGGTCGATCTCGGCCAGGTCGGCCCGACTCAATGTCAGGTCGCGAGCGCGGATGCTCTCGGCCAGGTGGGCGGGGGTGCGGGCGCCGACGATGGCGACCTGGACGGCCGGGTTGGCCAGCACCCAGGCCACCGCGAGCTGGGCGACGGTGGCGCCCCGCTCGGCGGCGAAGCGGCGCAGTTCCGCGACGACCCGCAGGTTCCGGCCGAACCCCTGGCCGGTGAAGGCCGGGCTGTGCGACCGCCAGTCACCGGGACCGAAGGTGGTCGCTTCGTTGATCGCGCCGCCGAGCAGCCCGTGCGCGAGCGGACCGTAGGCCAGCACGCCGATGTCGTGGCTGGCGGCGTACGGCAGCAGGTCGGCCTCGATGTCGCGGCGGAACAGGTGATAGGGCGGCTGGACGGTTTCGGCCGGGAGCACGGCGGAAAACTCGTCGATCTGCGCGGTGCTGTAGTTGGACACGCCAACGTGCCGGATCAGGCCCTCGCCGACCAGTTCGGCCAGCGCGCCGGCTGTCTCGCGGATGGGCGTGGCCGGATCGGGCCAGTGCACCTGGTAGAGGTCGATGTAGTCGGTGCCAAGCGCGGCCAGGCTGGACTCCACGCCTTGGCGGAGCCATCCGGGACTGGCGTCGCGGACCAGCCGGTCGCCGTCCATCCGCAAGCCCCCCTTGGTGGCGATGACTATGGAGTTCCTTGACTCGCGCAGGTCGGCGGCCAGCGCCGCGCCGAGCAGCCGCTCGGAGCGGCCGAACCCGTAAGCCGCAGCGGTGTCGAAGAAGTTGATGCCCAGCGACCTGACGTTCTGGATCGCGCTGATCGCGGCCTTCTCATCGACCGGGCCCCAGTCCCCGCCGAACTGCCACGTGCCGTACGCGAGCGGCGTCACCTTCAGGCCGGTCGCTCCGAGTACTACCCTCTGCATTGTCTTTCTCCTATCGATTGACTTGACTAACTTGACTCACTTGACTGACTTGTGGGGAACGGGCTTGCGCATGGTGGCGGCCGCGGCGCGGTCGTCCACGAACTGGGCCACGCCGGCCGCGAGCAGCGCGATCACGCTGGCGGCCAGCAGGGCGGCGTGGTAGGCGGCGATGTGCGGCGCCGATCCCCCGCTGACGTGCTGTGTAAGGCCTACGGCGGTCAGGCCGCGAGGTAGACGGCGGCGATGTCGTCGTCGGCGTGGCCGTCGGCCGCGGCCTGGTGCCAGCGCGGCAGCAGCGCGTCAGTGAGCGGGAGCGCGGCGCCGGCGGCCCGCGCGGCCTGCGCCGCGAGCTCGGCGTCCTTCAGCGCGTGCTTGAGCGCGAACGCGGGGCTGAAGTCGCCGGACAGCATGGTCCGGGCCTTCTGCACCGCGTACGGCGCGCCCAGCGGGTTCGACGCCAGCATCTCCACGATCTGCGCCGGGTCCAGGCCCAGCAGCCGGGCGAAGGACAGGGTCTCCGCGGTCGTCTCGGTGAGGTCGGCGAGCCAGTTGTTGAGCACGAGCTTGGTCCGGGTTCCGTTGCCGGCCTCGCCCAGCCAGGTGGTGGTGCGGCCAAGCACGCCGAAAACCGGGGCTAGGGCGTCCCGGACCTGGTCCGGGCCGCTGGCCAGGATGACCAGCTGGCCGGCCTTGGCCGGGCCCTCGCTGCCGGAGACCGGTGCGTCGACGAACACCACACCGTGGGCGGCGGCGAAGCCGGCGAGCCGGGCCGTCCAGTCGAGTCCGACGGTGCCCATCTGTACCCAGACGGTTCCCCGGCCCGCGGCCAGGAAGCCATCCGGGCCGGTCGCGGCCTGTGCGGTGGCGGCCCCGTCGGTCAGCATCGTGACGACGACTCCCGCGCCTGCGACGGCTTCCGCCGGGCTGGCCGCTACGACCGCGCCATCGGCCGCCAGGGCCTCGGCCCGGCCGCTGGTCCGGTTCCACACGCGCACCTCGAAGCCGGCGCGCGCCAGGTTGGCCGCCATCGGCCCCCCCATCCGGCCGACGCCGAGAAAGGCGACAACCGGGGTGGCGGTCTGGTCGTCACGGCCCGGCTGAACGGGTGCGATGGGCTGTGCCTGCGGTTGAGTGGTGGTCATGTCGTGCCTCCCGTGGTGGGATTGCCTGGTTCCTGACATGACAGAGCCTCTGGCGCGCGAGGGTGAGCAGGCGTCACACGGCCGGGTGATTAGGTTCGGGAACGACTTGACCGGGTTTGGTCAGGGCTGTCGCGGTGACGGTGCCAGCAGTCCGAGGGCGCGCGCCTGTTCGACCGCCTCGTGGCGGCGGTGCGTGCCGAGCTTGTCGTACAGGTGGCGCATGTGAGTCTTGACCGTGTTCACCGACAGGAACAGCTCATCGGCGATCTCCGGTGCCGACAGCTTGGTGGGCAGGTAGCGCAGCACCCGCGCCTCGGCGTGGCTGAGCGGTTCGCGCAGCCGCGCCGGCCCGGACGTCCCGGACGCTCCGGCCGGCCGCGAGCCGGGCTCGTTCCCGGCCAGCGCGTTCATGATCTCGTTGATCAGCCTCTTGTGCGCGGTGCCGTATTCGCGATGGCGGTCGAGCAGGTCGGGCGCCGGATCATAGAGGAACGGGTAGAGCAGTCCCTCGGGTTCGGCGAGGTCCAGGGCCCGCTCGAGGGCGCGCCGGGCACCACCCGCGTCGCCGAGCGCGTCGCAGGCGATGGCCTGGAGCAGGAAGGACTGAACCTCCCAGAGATGGGCATTCCGCAGCGGAGCCGAGCCGTCGAGGACGGGCGCGAGCACAGCGGTCGCCGCCTTCGGGTCGTTCTGTGCGAGCCGCAGCGATGCTTCGGCAATGCGGATTTCCCCGCGTTCCCGCTCCGCGGGGTCCATCGCGGCCAGGTCCTGCTCGACGCGCTGGGTTTCGCCCTCGCGGGCCAGCGTCTGCAGCAGATGCGAGCGCAGCCGCGGGGCGAGCGCGTGCGCCGTGACCAGCGAACCGGCTAGCCGTTCGGCCGTCCGGAACGCGCGCAGCGCGGCGTCGTGGCGGCCGCGCACGAAGTCGAGCATGCCGCGGCCGTAGTGGAGCCGCATCGCGGTGGCGGGATCGGCCTCGGCCCGGATGGTGCGCTCGGCCCTTTCCAGCGCCCGCTCCGCCTCCTCGATCCGGCCTTGGGCGACCATCGCCACGCCCAATGCCAGGTACGCGACCCCGGCGACCGGCTCATCGCCCCAGCCGTGCCGCTCGGCCAGCTCGATCGCCTGCACGCTGCGTTCCGCTCCCAGCGTGAAGGACCGCCAGCTCATCAGCTGCGTCCAGTACGCCAGCCCGGTGAGCTCCAGATAGGGCCGTCCGATCTGGTGCGCCAGGGCGATGCCGTCCTCGAGGTGCCCGTCAGCCTCCGCAAAGTGAGCCGTCCAGACCTCGGCGATGCCGAGGTTGATCAGCGCCAGCGCGCGCAGGTCCCCGCCGAGGCCGGCCTGGGCCGGATCGGCGGTCATCGCGGGGGCCAGCAGCCGTTGCGCCTCCTCGGCGACGGCCCCGATGTCCCCGCGACGAGCGGCCAGGCGCATCCGCACCCCGGCGAGCATGACCTGCGAGCGCGCGCGGCGGCCGACGGGAACCGACTCGAGCGCCCGGGCGGAAACGGCCAGGTACCGTTCGGCCTCGGCCAGCGATCCACGAGCCACCTGAACCCCGGCGACCTGCGCCGCCAGCAGGGCATCCGCGGCGATTACGCTGGCCGGGAAGCGGGCAAGCAGCTCGTCCACGGTGACGCCAAGGCCGGCCAGGCCCAAGCCAACCCAGTGGTCCGACAGCACCCGGGCGGCCAGGTCCCAGTTCTGCGCGTCCTGAGCGTGCCGGATCGCATCGAGGGGATACCCGTGCTCCGCGTACCACCCGGCGGCGGCATCGTGCAACGCGGGCAGTCCGGCCGGGTCGCTCCCCCGCAGCTCCAGCTGCAGCAGATCGGCGAACAGCTGGTGGTAGCGGAACCAGGACCGCCGCGCGTCCAGCGAGACGACGAACGCGCCCGCCTCCTCGAGCCGTTGCAGGTACCGCTCGCCACCCGAACCCCCGGTCAGCAGGTCAGCCAGCTCGCCGTTGACCCGGTGCAGGATCGAGGTCCGCAGCAGCAGCCGCCGGGCCTCCTCCGGCTGCCGGTCCAGGACCTCCGCCAGCAGGTACTCGGCGACCGTGCGCTCGCTGCCGCCGAACTCGACGGCGAACCGTTCCGGATCGGGGTGCCCGGCCAGCGATAGCGCGGCCAGCCGCAGCCCCGCCACCCAGCCCTCGGTCCGGTCATAAAGCACCGACAGGCCGGAGTCTGACAACGACACCCCGGCCGCGTCCAGCAGCGCCCGCGCCTCGGCGCGGCTGAACCGCAGATCGGCCGCGCGGATCTCGGTAAGCTCTCCGGCCAGCCGCAGCCGGTACAGGCCTAGCCGCAGGTCATGGCGGGTGACCAGGACGAACCGCAAGGCGGCCGGTGCGCGCATGACCAACAGTTCCAGCTGGCGCAGCGCGTCCGCCTCGCGCAGCTCGTGCACGTCGTCAATCACCAGCCAGAGCCGATCCTCGAGCGAGGCCAGGTCCTCCAGCAGCCGTTCGACTGCCGCCCAGCCGTCCAGGTCGGGCGCCGCTGTCAGCGGGCGCACCCGCGCGGAGCTGGCGGAGGTTTCCCGCAGCGCGCGGATGACCGAGATCCAGAACCGCTGCGGGCCGCTCTCGACCGGCACTGGCACCCAGGCGGCGCGGCCGGCCAGGCCGGAGGTGGCGATCCAGGACCGGAGCAAGACCGTCTTGCCGCTGCCCGCCGGCGCCGACACCTGCACGACGCGCTGCGCCTTGCTCAGCCGGTCGAACAGGCCGAGGCGCGAGACAACCCCGTCCCGGACGACCGGGGCGGGCGGGGCCTCGTCAACCCCTGACACGGCGGCAGGCTCCACGGCGACTCTCCTCGGCGGGGACCGCTCCAACAGTACGTCTTCCAGTCTTCCAAGGCCGGCGGGCCGGGTCGGACTCGCGGATCACCCGGCTGGGTGACGACCGCTCACCCGGCCGGCCGTGAGGCTGGTGCCATCTCCCGCGGAGCCATCCGGCACAGACCGAAAGGAAACTGGATATGACCACGTTGCACATTCCCCGGCAAAGCCGCCGCCGGTCCGGCGGCAGCCACCTGGGCCAGCCGTCGCCAACTGGACGGAAAGATCGCGCCGTCCCGCGCCGGACCGCGTTCTGGCTGCTAGCGCTGGTGCTGACCGCGACCATGCTCGGCACCACCCTGCCCACCCCGTTGTACGTCATCTACCAGAGCCGCTGGCATTTCTCCGCGGCCTTGGTGACGGTGACCTTCGCCGTCTACGCCGCGGCCGTGATCGCGACCTTGCTGCTGGCCGGGCGGTCCTCGGACCAGGCCGGGCGCAAGCCGGTCCTAGCCGTGGCCCTCGGCGCCAGCGCGCTGAGCACGGTCGTGTTCATCCTGGCCCCGGACCTGGGGGCGCTCATCGCCGCCCGGATCGTATCGGGGCTATCGGCGGGCCTGATGACTGGCACCGCGACGGCCACGCTCACCGAACTGGTGCCGGCCACCGCCAGCCGCCGGGCGTCGCTGGTGGCCACGGCCGCGAACATGGCCGGCCTGGGCCTCGGCCCGCTGGTCGCCGGGCTGTTCGCGCAGTACGCCCCGGACCCCACGCGGCTGGTGTTCGAGTTCTACCTGGCGGTCCTGGCGGTGGCGGGCCTGATCCTGCTGCTCGTCCCGGAGACGGTGCGGGTACGCACCCGGCCCGCCCTGCGCTTCGCCGGGCTCGGCGTCCCGGAGCGGGGCCGGGGTGAGTTCATCGCCGCCGGCGTGGCCGCCTTCGCCGCCTTCGCCCTGCTCGGGCTGTTCAGCTCCCTGGTCCCCGGCTTCATCGCCGGCCAGCTGCACCAGGGCAACCACGCCGTCCAAGGGGCTGTCGTGTTCCTGCTGCTCGCAGTTGCCACCGGCACCCAGGTCGCGGTGTCCCGGTTCAACAGCAACCGGGTGATCCTGGCCGGCCTTGGCCTTTTCCTCGCCGCGCTCGGCCTGATCGTCGCCGCCCTGGCAATGTCCGGGATGGCCCTGTTCCTCGCGGGCACCGTGACGGGCGGCGTCGCGGTCGGCGCCATCTTCCTGGGCAGCCTGGCCACAGCCAACCGGCTAGCCCCGGCCGAGCGGCGCGGTCACGCTCTGTCCGCCTTCTTCGTGGCGTGCTACCTCGGCCTGATCATTCCCGTGGTCGGCGTGGGCGTGCTGTCGGAGTTCACCGGTACCTTCCCGGCCGTACTGACCTTCTCGATCCTGCTAGCAGCGCTGAGCATGTTCTCGATTTCCCGCTTCGCCCGCGTCAGCACCCCGGTCCGGTGATGACGGTGATCTACCAGATCCGCATCCGGGGTCGGCTCGGCCGGACGATGCGCACCGCGTTCCCCGCCCTGGACGCCGAGGCACACGGCGAGGAGACGGTGCTGACCGGGACGCTGGCGGACCAGGCCGCGCTGTACGGGGTCCTGGCCCAACTGGAAGCGCTCGGGCTAGAGCTCCTTGAGGTCCGCCGCGAACCACCCGGCCGGGTGACGCCGCCTCACCCTCCCGCCCGGAAGGCTGAGCTCAGCTGACAAACAGCGTCCAATGCGAAAGGAGACTGACATGACTGAAACCGTGGCCGCCGAGGTCATACCGGACATCACTGGCAACTCAACCACCGGCAACTCAACCACCGGCAACTCAACCACCGGCGACAGCGAGTTCCTGCTCAAGCGAGTACAGCCCGCACTCAGCGGCCTGATGGACGGATCGCTGTCCACCCTCGCGCCGATCTTCGCCGTCGTCCTGGCCACCCACCACCCGCTGACCGCGTTTTTCACCGGCGCCGCCACCGCCCTGGGCGCCGGCGTCAGCATGGCCTTCTCCGAAGGCCTGTCCGACACCGGCGACCTCACTGGCCGCGGCAACCCCATGCTGCGCGGTGCCATCACCGGCGGCGGCACCTTCGCCGGCGGCATCTTCCACGCCCTGCCGTTCCTCATTCCCGGCTTCGGCGCCGCCATCAGCGCCGCCATCGTCGTCGTCGCCGCCGAACTGCTCATCCTGGCCTACCTGCGGCACAAGTTCTTCCAGACCAGCTTCGCCCAGTCGTTCCTGGCGGTCACCGTCGGCGGAGCGATCATCGCCTCGATGAGCGCCGGCCTTGGCCTGATCGCGGCCGGCTGACCGGGCTAACCAAGGAAGGAACCAAGGAAGGAGGAGTCATGGCCGTTCCGCTCCTTGCCCGCGCCGTCGCCGCGATGTTCGGCGGGCTGCTGGTGCTGACGGTGTGGGGCAGTGTGATCAGAACGCTGATCGTGCCCCGCCCCGGAGGCCGCCTGGCCCGGCGGCTGGCCCGGCTGGTGAACGCCGCCTTCCGCCTGGCGACCGCCAGGATCGCCGACTACCAACGGCGTGACCGGGTACTCGCCAGGCAGGCCGCGGCGATCCTGCTCACCCTGCTGGGCGCCTGGCTAGGGCTCGCGCTCGCCGGGTACCTGCTGCTGATGTGGCCGCTGGTGCACGGCGGCCTGGGAACGGCGTTCAGCGCGGCCGGCTCCTCGCTGTTCTGCCTCGGGTACGCCGAGCCGGCCGGGGCCCCGCCCGCCGCGGTCGTGTTCACCGCCGCGGTCACCGGGGTGGTCTTCGTCACCCTGCAGATTGCCTACTTGCCAACCCTGTACGCGGCGTTCAACCGCCGGGAAACCGAGGTCGCGCTGCTCAACGGGCGAGCCGGGGTGCCGTCCTGGGGCCCGGAGCTACTGGCCCGCACCCACTACGCGCTGGGCACCGGCGTATCGTCCCTGGACACGCTGCCCGGCCTGTATGCCCAGTGGGAACGGTGGGCGGCCGACGTGGCCGAAAGCCACACTACGTACCTGCCGCTCGTCGGTTCCGGTCCCCGCGGCCGCTGTCCTCCTGGGTGACCGCGCTGCTGGCGGTGCTCGACTCCGCCGCGCTGTTCCTGGCGCTGTCGCCCGGCTCCGCCCCGGAGGTCCCCGCACGGCTGTGCTTGCGCGCCGGGTTCCTGTGCTTCCGTCAGGTGGCCCGGGCGCTCGGCTGCCAGCTGCCCGAGGAGCCAGTCCCCGACGGTCCGATCAGCCTCAGCTACGAGGACTTCATGTATGCGGTCGAACGGCTGCGCGCGGTCGACTTCCCTATCGAGCGTGAGTCCGCCGAGGCCTGGCCCGACTTCGTCGGGTGGCGGGCCACCTACGAGCAGGCGGCTTACGCGGTGGCCGCGGAGATCGACGCCGTTCCCGCGCTGTGGTCGGGTCCCCGACGGCACGGCGATCCGGCCATTCCGCCGCACCGCCCGCCCGCTGGTCTCGGGGAACTGCCTCTTCCAACGGTGAACGCCGGAGAGTACGCAGGTAGGTAGAGATGGTCGGGCGACTACGAGGG
>Ga0210395_10002398_pt1 | contig 14520 bp, 9 predicted proteins | sample IncBWH4OmetaG_FD_150861 | JGI IMG/M metagenome (GOLD analysis project Ga0210395, IMG submission 150861) | Forest soil microbial communities from Barre Woods Harvard Forest LTER site, Petersham, Massachusetts, United States - Inc-BW-H-4-O ... | reverse complement strand
CGCTGGCAGGGAACGGTCTCGGAGCGGCGTACGTGTTTGTCGAAAATGGCGGAGCGTGGAGTCAGCAAGCGGAGTTGAAGGCGTCCGACGGCGTGGCGGGTGACAACTTTGGCGATTCCGTCGCGGTGAGTGGCAGCACGGAACCGGACAAAACAGAAACGTTCGAAAATCGTCTCCTAGGGCCGACCAATCTTTTCAAGCGCTTGAATTTTGCACTTCTGGATTTACGTCTGTATTGATGGTGTAGAAATTGTCGACGGTCGTTCCTCCGAGGCCGGGCTCACGGACTCCGCTCCACAATCCCTTGCAGGCCTGCCCGGTAGCCACGGCTGCAGGACAGTTCTTTCCCGTTCTTCAGCACCACCACATACTCTCCGCTGTTGACTGGTATCAGTTCCTTGATCTTGCGGACGTTTACGATCGTCGAACGATGGATGCGGACGAAGTGGTTCGCGTCCAGTCGTTCGGAAATCCCGCCGATCGTTTCACGTAGGAGGTAGGACTCCTTCCCGACGTTTAAGCGCACATAATTGGCGGCAGCTTCTACCCAATCAATAGTGTCCAAGTCCAGGAACACGACCCTTCCATTGACCTTAATCACCAAACGGTCATCTCGCTCCGATGCGGGAAGAGTCGCTGACCTGACCTGCGATAACAGACTCAGAATGCGGTGCGTGACCTCGCTGTCGCGCGACTTGAGTAATTCGGATCGGGCCCTTTCAACAGCGTGGTGCAGCCGTTCCTGGTCAAACGGCTTTAGAAGGTAATCGAGGGCATTTGCCTCAAAGGCGCGAATCGCATACTGATCATAGGCGGAAGTGAAGATGACCACCGGCATTTCCTCCGGAGGGATCTCGCCCAGCACCTGGAAGCCATCCAACTCCGGCATCTGGATGTCGAGCAGCAGCATGTCCGGGCGGAAATTGCGGATCGCAGCCACAGCTTGCTTTCCATCCTGGCACTCAGCCACTACTTTCACGCGAGGTTCGGACTTCAGCAGGATGAGCAGTTTTTGGCGTGCCAGCCGTTCGTCATCGGCAACAACGGTCCGCACTACCGGTGGTTCTTGGCCTGGCAAACCAACAGAATCAGGGATCACTGGCCGCCTCACAGGGGTGTGACAGTTGAATAGACGTAAGAGCATGCAAATGGTTGTCTGCACGGGGGCTCTGAGCCCGCGGCCTATCCCTAGATCGTGGCATTTGATCCCCAGCCTCTATGCACTGGTAAGCTGTTTGAGAGCGCCTGTCCCCCGAATCGTAGGTACATATCAAAGTGCGCCCAGCCGCGAATAGCATGAGTGTGCCCATGAAAGCTCTTGGAGTCTGTGTTCAATTTGAATAGGCTCGCTGACTATCGCGGGACGAAATGCAGATTTTGAGGGACGTGAGGCTCTTGTCATCAGCCGCCACATCCAATGATTGCTCGGCCCGCTCAGTTAGCTCATGATGTAAGCCGCGTGCGGCATCGCGCGGACCAACAAGCTTGCCACGCCGGCTCTCCGGTATCTGCGAAGTATTGCCCGCTGAAGGTGCTTCTGCCATGAAGATCAATTGCGAAGATTGTGGGCTCGCTCTGCCAGCAGACTGCGTGGCATACGTGTGCTCTTTCGAGTGTACCTTCTGTCCGGTCTGTTCCTCGAACATGCACCACATTTGCTCCCATTGCGGCGGCGAGTTAGTTCGGCGGCCGCGGCGGGCTGTATCGGTGAAAGCGAAGGAGAAAACAAATACCGATGTCGCCGGGACCTTTCGTCCCGCAGTAGTTTGGGCTTTGAGCTTTGGCGTGTGGACGTTTGTTGCGCTCGCCTATGCCCTAACGATCTACCAATTATATCGTTCGACCGGCGGGTCCATGAGCTTCCTGAGTGTTCTAGGCCTGCAATCGAGCCAAGTCCTCACATATGCCCCGCTTACTCCCTTCGTTTTCGCGTTCGCGAATCGCTACCAGGTGCAACGAAGCAAGTGGGCGCAGCGATCGCTCGTGCTGCTTGCGGGTGGTTTGGTGTTTACGGTGGCACAGGTGGCCCTGAGAGGTCTGACTCCATACGCGTTTTGGGATCCTCGAGTGCGGCACTGGGTCTCGGCCGTGTGGGATTCTCAAACCCACGGAGTCCGAATCCATTGGTATATGTATAGGAGTCTTTTCCTTTCAAACGTCGTCGACGACGTAGTCACTACGTATTTGCCAATCGTCCTGATCGCACACGTGGCGTCGTACTACCAGCGCTTTCGGGAGCGGGAATTGCGCAGTTCGCAACTGCAGGCACAACTGGAGAAGACGCGCCTGCAAGCGTTAAAGAGCCAACTGCAGCCGCATTTTTTGTTTAACACTCTGAACTCCATTTCCGCGCTGATGTTAACGGACGTCGAAGCTGCCGATCGAATGATCACGCGCCTTGGCGACCTGCTCCGAATCAGTCTCGAAACCGCAGGGACCCAAATGACAACACTGGGCCGCGAACTTGAGTTCGTAAATTGTTATCTCGAGATCGAGAAGGTGCGATTCGAAGAAAGGCTTAATGTGAGTATCGATGTCGCCCCAGAGACTCTCGACGCAAGCGTTCCGCACTTGCTGCTGCAGCCTTTAGTGGACAACGCGATCAAGCACGGAATTTCGAGGCTAGTGGCTGGAGGTGAGATTCGAATCTCAGCCACCATCAATGATGGCGACCTCAACTTGGAAGTGAGGGATAACGGGCCTGGACTTCGCGAGCCGAGCCACTTCCGGGCAAGCGGGGTAGGACTGAGAATCACACGCGAGCGGCTTGAGACGATCTATGGCCAGCGCCATAGTGTGGAGTTGCTGACCTTGCGGGAAGGTGGGGCGGTCGCACGGGTGAGTATTCCGTTTCGTACAGGATTGGAAGTAAGCACGGAGCTCTGACTCTCTCATCTCTCGGCCTCTCAGCTTAGAGACCGAGTCAATGTAGTCACAAGGTTCATTCGTTCCGTATTCTCATTGTTGCAGCGGTGGTAGTGTTCCTAGACGATCTTGTTTGAGTCTAGAACAGTGCTAACGACCAGCCGTCATCAGCGTCTCATCTGAACTTGCTAGTGTCGGTGAATCAGATATAGCGCAATTACCTGTCAGGAGACCAATTGTGAAATGGACGGTGATGTTTGTGGCACTGTTGATGTCTTTGTCAATGCCAGTGCAGTCTCAGGCATCCCCCGATGGCGCGCAAGAAAAGCCATTGCACGACCGCGAATTCTGGCGAGGCATCGCGAAAAACCGGTATGAGGTCCCGGACGGGCAGCCAGTCTTTCCCTTGCTGCGTGAGTTAAGTGGATACCTCGGTTCGCGGGACCCTGAACTTCGCGACGACCTCGCGTACTCCATCACAACCGTCTGGATCAAGCGTCAAAAGCAAATTTCGACCGACGAACTATACTCGCTGCTAAATGACTGGCAGGCCAACTTGCGGACCGGGATTGGTGAAACTGGGAATGATGGCGTCCTCAAACGTTCGTTTTCAGCCCTGTCTTTGGTGGCGCTGGCGGAGCGAGACTTGAAGATGCCGTTCCTTGGCGAAGAGAGGTACTGTACACTCCTGGCGAGTGCGCTCGCCTATCTGAGGGATGAACGCGATTTGCGCGGATTTGATCCAACACTGGGGTGGATTCATGCGACCGCCCATAGCGCCGATCTGCTGGCGGCATTGGCCGCTAATCCCTTGCTAAAGAATGAAGATCAGGGACGTTTGCTGGATGCGATCGCGCGCCGTCTATCTTCCGCCCACGAGATTTTCACGTACGGAGAACAAGACCGGCTATCGGAGCTCGCGGCAACGATCGTAGTGCGAAAGGATTTTGATGCGCCAGCATTTTACAGCTGGCTCAGTGCCCTGGACGCCGCCGACCAAAAAGTTTGGAAAGATACTCCGCCGCATCTCGAATTGCTGCAAACCTTCGAGAATGACACCTACATGCTGCGGGGACTCGCGGCATACCTTAGCGCGAATGCATCGGATCCCGCGGGGATGGAGGCGCAGAAGGCGATATTGAAAGTGCTTCAGAGACGGTAGCGTTTTTCAACACGTTAGCCTAAAACCTGACGCTTGAGCGCGCGACGTTTACGCGCGGCCCTTTTCGTCGCGGTGACGACTTTCACCTTCACCGCCCTCCCAGACGCACGTTTGCGTTCTGCCTGGCAGCAGCTCGGTCGACTCGCACTTTCCGAATCCTGATTCAGGTCCCTCGATTCGGTCGAGCAAGAACGTGCCACTCCGCTGCGCCTCGAATACCTGTGAGTCAGAAGCGAACGCGAACACCTACTTCGATCTGCCGGTTGCCTCCCGGTTCTTCCTGCGCCGAGCCCCCACTCAGGGTACCGAAGCCACCCGGCCCTGACCCGCTGAAGAGTCCCGATAAGAAAAAGCCGTTCGGATCCAGGAACTGATTATGGTTGAAAACGTCAGCGATGACGCCTTGAAATTCGAGGCTAATGCTTTCCGCGACTCTAACGTTCTTTCTGATACTCAAGTCAACGTTCCAGTAAGGCAGGCCGGGGATGCAGCCGATACCGCAGTCCCTCGTATCTAATCCCAGAATCGGGTTGCGGAAGTCATTAATCGCGCTGGGCCCGGCCGCGAAAATATTGGGGAAATTGCCTCCCTGGGAATAGACATGACCGCTCTTGACAGGCGCAATGGCGATGGCGTTTTCGTTGCCAAAGTAGTTGCTGTTATCCCCCGCGCCAAACTCCTGGCCATCTCCGGTGCTCGTGTAAATCTCGTAGGGCGCACCGCTGCCGGCTGAGAATACTGACGAGAACGTCCATCCACCGAGCACGCGGCCCAGGAGTCCTGACTGCCCGCTATAGAAGGGTGGCTGATATACGAAGAAGAAGTTGTATACGAACTTGCGGTTAAAGGTCTGATAGCCGTAGGTTGTTTTCAGATTGAAGGGATCGTCTGGAGTGTAAGAGCTGCTTGCCTGGACTAACGCTCCCGTCCCCAATGCCTTGGAATAAGTGAAGTTGGACTGCATCGTCAGTCCTCTCCAGTCAGCCATCTTGAGTGAAACGAACCCGCCATTGTAGTTTCCGTAGCCGTAACTGCCATTCACGGCAGGCCCCGACGTCATCTGGGGCGAGGTAGCTCCTATGGCGGGGTTGGCGTTGTTCATCATGGTTGTCCCGAAGTTGAAACCCTGGCCGGCGCATGGTGTGCCCGTAGTGCAATTAGGAGAGACGCCACCGTCCAAATCGCTCCACATCGACCAGACTTGTGCCGTAGCCAAATTTCCACCTTCATTCGCCACAACGGCGGCGGTGCAGCTTGTAGCTCCGGCGCAGTAACTCGGCTTCAGCGCGGACTCGAAGAACGGCTGCGGGGTGACTGCGGCTGCATTCTTATTGCAATTCCCGCCGGCCAGCCCTGCGATGCCTCCGCAGTATTGCAGTACCACATTGGCATAGGCTTTATCGAACCTCTGGCCGCCCTGCGTCATCATGTAAGGCACGGCGTTAAGGTTGATGGGCTGATACTCGTTGGTGATCCGGCGTCCAATGTAGCCAAGCTCCAATATGACTTTCCGGGACAGCTGACGCTGAATCGTAAGGTTGAACGAATCCACCTGGTTGGGCCGGAAATTTGGATCCAAAACCGAAGCGGTCGCCGATGAAATACCGTTGACTCCGGGAAAGTACGGTTGGGGCAACGTCGCCGATGCCTGCTGGAGTGGAGCGGTTAGCCCATCCACCCCGATACGGAAGGCATTGGCCGCCGTATTGGCTCCTGTGGCGCCGCAGGTACCGTCCAAGAGGCCGGTGCGGCACTGAACAGGCTGGAGGAGGCCAGGTCCCAGCAACGGCACCAGCACTAAATCCACACCATTCAGGCGGCCGAAAATTCGGCCATAACCGGCGCGGACGACGGTATCTTCGTGGCCAAAGACTTTGCCGGCAAAGGAATTCTTGTCGAAGCGCGGATTCCAGGCGGCGGCGATACGTGGGCTGAATTCACCATAGAACGGGTTGTAGGGATATTTCAGTCCATTGCCGGTATTGCCTACCAGAGCAAAACCAATTTCGGGATTGTAGTTTTGTCCCAGCAGCGCCTCGCGCTCGCGAGCCTTCAGGTAGGCTGCACCAGAAATTGGCTGATCTGCTGAGTCCACCAATTCCACTTGCTTGCCGGCCAGTTCCACCGGCGGCATCTCCAGCGTCCAACCTAATCCGTAAGTCAGGGTGAACGTCGGCTTCATGTGCCAGGTGTCTGTGAAGTAGACGTTGTAGAAAGGGATCGTGCTCTTGTCGAAAGCGGGGGAGCCGAGAGGATTCAAGGTCAGAGTCGGACCGGATCGGGTATAGGCGACCTGCGAGATTGAAGTGATGCCCAGTGCCGCCGCGGTGAGGGAACTGCAATTACTAATGGTAACGCCGGTTTGCGAGCACAGTGGGATGTCCGCCGCCAGTCCCGATCCGCTCGTTCCGTTGCCAAGCTCATAGACTACCTGGTTGTTTATGCCTCCTCCGTTGTCGGTGCGTTGATGGTAGTCCCAATTGTGTTCGTAGGCGCTTCCAAAGGTGAATAGGTGGTTGCCTTTCAATATGGAGATATCGTCGCGAAACATCTGATCATGTCCATCCCAGAAACGGTTGCGGGTTTGCTGCGTGTTCACGTTGTATGGTCCCAGGTCCTGAGTCTGTCCGGCCGACTGGCCGCTAAAGATCTCGAGGGCTCCCCCGAGCGTGGACGTCTGCGGGATATCTCCGGTTCGGTTCCACTGCCAGTAGTTACGCAGAAAGCTGTAATGGAAATCGTTGGTAAGGTTGGAACCGATGTTTGTGGTGAGCCCGGCTGTCCACAAATATGCTTGCTGCGGAAGACTGGACTGAGCGGCCGGAGTACCTAGGGTGTCGCCGGAAAAGAAGCCGCCAATATCAACCTGAGCGTCGGCAGCCGACTTGAGCCGAAACCACCGGTAGCTGGAATTGAAGTGCCATTTGGACGAAAAATCGTGATCCACGCGCCCCACTGCGAACCTGCTCGTCGTTGGCTGGGCAAGGTTGGCCGAGAATCCCTGAATGTTCGAGTTGGCTCCGATGGCGGGGTGATCGCACAGGCTCTGAGTGCAAGAAGAACTATTTGACTGCGGTTCATACTTATTCCATATCTGTTGAACCAGAGGGTTGATCCCGATACCACGCGGGTCATTGGTCGTTCCCGGGTAGGTGATGCCATTGTAGGTGACGGAAGTTGGATTCAAGTTGTAAAGGGTGCCCGTCGTGTCGTCCGCCAATAGCCCCAGCCGCAACGATGGCGATGGGACGTTTCTAACGATGGTCTCGGAGTTGGGGAAACTGAAACCCTCATAATTGAAAAAGAAGTAAGTCTTACCGCCCAGAACTGTCTTGGGGATTAGCGGGCCGCCAATCGCCCCGCCATAGCGGCTGTAATGGAAGCTGGGTATCGGGGTTATCGGATCCGCTGGAGTGCCAGCATGGTGGTTATTCTGCCAGCTATTCGACGACCAGTTGTTGTCTTTGTAATATTCGTAGCCGGTACCATGCCAGGCATCGGTTCCGCGCTTGGTGACAATCCTGACTTCCGCGCCAGCGGAACTATTGAAATCGGCGGTCTGGCCGGCCGTAGTTACCTTAAATTCCTCGACGCTATCCTGCGGCGTTGGCAGGACTCCAGTGGCACCACCCACGCCGGTGCCGCCCACCGCTGGCCCTACGCTGTTTTGGTTGGCGACCCCTCCGGTTGGGTCGCCGGCGAAGCTTTTGGTGTAGACGTTCATGCTGCCGTCCATGTCATTGGTGTTATTTCCGCCGTCGAGGGTGAAATAGCTTTGATCCACAACTGCTCCCGCAACCGAGCCATCGGGGCTCACCCCTGGCTGCAACGCGATAAACGTGCTGACATCGCGACCAAGGCTCGGCAGGCTGTCTATGGTGAGGTTGGTGATCGTGTTGCCGACGGTGGCATTCATGGTCTGCAATTCATTGCTGACGGCTGACACCTCCACGACTACATTCGCGCCACCAACTTGTAGAGACAAATCAACGTTGAGAGTGGCTCCGACTTTGACCTCCTGGTTTGCAGTCTTCGTGGTTTCAAACCCCGGCTTGCTGACAGTGATGCTATAGATGCCCGGGTTAACGTCCACATAGAGATAGCGCCCGGTCGCGTTGGTAGTGGCGGTTCTCGCGGAATTGGTGGAACTATCGGTCAGCGCAACCGTGGCGCCTGCCACTACCGCACCCGACTGGTCAGTGACCGAGCCGCTAACAGTACCGGTCGAAGTTGATTGCCCCCATGCGGGCAGTGCACAGCTCACACCTACCAACAAGAGGAGAAACAGGACCAAGTTCATTCTGAGCGTGTGCATTGCTGCCTCCTAATCGGGATTCGCGGGATTTTGTGTGACATTGCAAAACGCGTAACACGAGCTGCTGTCGGTCACCCAGCAGCTAGCGAGCACGCAACATCCGAGATGCCACTTGCTGGTGAATGACTTGGCTTGGGACAGGTAACCGGTTTTCCGTGACGGGCGGTGTGTAGCGACCGTCGTGTCCCCTGTTTTGTTTCAGGCGCTTTGTTGCGCGTGGACGGCGATTTCTGGTTCTTCTACAAGAAGTTGTAGAAAACGGACTGCGCGATACCAACTTCAATAGCAGAAGAAAAGGGCAGACTGATTGACGGGCGATCGATTCCAGTTGATCTCCCGTCGCGAAGATACGAACATGACGATTCCTCAGGATGCCAATGACGCGGGTCCTTCATCACCATGCGTGCAAGAGTTTGTACTGGTAGGTCAGTCTTGGGGTCGGAACGCTTAATTAGCAGAGGAGAGGTTCGTCATCGGCCTGTGTTCAGTCGGCTGGTGGTGGCGCAGTGGGGTGTGCAGTCACGTTTGTGGACTAGCTTATCCCACGCGTCCGGTGATCGTTCGTTCCCATGCGCGAACTGGAAGGTCAGGCGCCGCCCTTACGGACGAACCGATATACCATTCTCGTATCCTTTCCACTCATACGCCAGGTCCACAGTTCTGTGATGTGATCTTTGTCGGCGAATTGAATTACTAACTTCTGCTCATGGCCGACTGCAGGATCGGGTAGGTTGGCAGCGCTCTGAAACAGGAATACAAGTTCTTTAATCTCTCCATCCGGAGGGATCGCGCGCATGCGAGGCTGATTGTTCATAGGACAGTAATGCACCAAGGCGATTCCGTCGGTGTCAATGCTGTAAAGCGTCATCATCTCCTCCGCGTCAGACATGGAAAGAGTCTCGAGGACAGCGGTATTGGAAACGACCTGCTTGAAACTGGTTCGTACGGCATTCCCGTCGCCGTCCTTTCCTTCCCAATCACCTGCGAGCGAGCGTAGTTGTGCAAAAGCGGCGGTGACAGCGGCTGGGCTCGAAACAGAGCCAGACAAGGCGGGGAACATCGCCGAGGCCAGCAATAGAAGTAGCAAGATGCGCCTCTGTGTCGCGTGTCTAATATGCGCCTCCTTTTCAAACCGATACTATATTTCAGGACGTATACTCGGCGGGCTCTGGTGTGACCAGCCGCAAGCTACTGGGGATTAGTACCCCGTTTGCGACCATGCAGAGAGCCCACGCCCCGCAAACTCACTTCGCGGGCTCACGCTGGCACGCTCACCGCTTCCTCCCCTTGTAATCGCATCCGTCTTCTTACTCGCGGTTTGATCCGCATCGGATCTTGAGGGACTTGGCGGCGAACCGGCTCGTAGTGCGGGAGATGTTTTTCTAAAACAGCGTCCGGGGAACGTAATCCGATAAAGCCGACAGCGTGTATTCCGCGGATGGATAGTCAACTGATTGTTGTCCCGAGACGGTGTCTACTTGTTGAAATATGTCATGTGTTCATCCCAAACCAAGATGTGGAAGCTGGAAAGTGAGAAACAATCGATGTGCGAACGCGCGAACAACTCGTAGCACACACAGATGATTTTGATGAACCATCCTACAGAACGCCAGGGATCCGGCAGTGAGCCGCTTTCCGTCCAGCCGTCCAAGCATGAGGAGCTGGAACCGGTTATTGGTCAGCTGCAAAGCCGGTTGCAAGTTCTCAAGCGCGAGCGAGCCGCCATTGTGAAGCGCATTGGAATAATCAAGAAGACTATTGTTGGCCTTGCCGATCTTTGCGGCTCGGAAGTGATCAAGGGAGAGCTGCAGGCCCTGCTGCCGCTTCATTCTCGCCCCCGTGCCCGCACCCGTCCCGGACTTACTGCTCTTTGCCGCCAGCTCTTGAGGGAAACGTCCGAACCTCTGACCCTGGGCGAGATCATGAGACGGCTCCAAATAAAATCTCCGGTCCAGCTGGCCGGTCAGAGACATCCAGAAAATTCGCTGAGAGTGATATTGGGACGGCTTGTAGCCTATGGCGAGGCGCAGACGCTGCGTACCAAAGACGGCGCGTGCGCCTGGAATGCGACGGCAGCCGACGGGAAATCAGAAGAAGAATCCGCACCTACTGCAGATCATGAACACACCACCCAACGATGAGATTCTTCCTTCGGGTCCAGCCTCACGTTTATCGAGGATTAAAGTGCTAGAAGACGATTTTTAACGCTACCTGAATCTGGCGAGCCGAAGTTGTCCCGTCGGGCTGGGTAGAGGTGGCTGTGATGACGCCAAACTGCCCTTGCCCGATCAAATTGCCTATGCCCGCGCTATCCGTTCCCGGATTGAGGAAGTGAGGGTGATTGAGGATGTTGTAGCCTTCGAAGCGCAGTTCAGCGTTAACCCGTTCATTCAAACTCATCCGCTTGGCCAGGGTCACATCCCAATCCCAGAATCCCGGCCCATACCACTGGTTGCGCTCATTGTTGGAAGGGAGTCCGTAGGGCGGATTGGTGAACGCGCACTCGTTGCTGAAGTATGGATGGCCAGAACCGGGCGCTGGGGTAAGCCCGCAGGTGGTCCCCGAACCGAACGGATCTCCGACCTGGTAGCCCCAGGCGGCGATACCCGTTCTCTGCGTGTCCAAAGTTCCGCGAACCTGGAAGGGGTGTCCGGTCTGTGCAGTAAAGATGCCGCCCAGCTCGAAACCCTCCATAATCTTCCCCATGACGCCATTGCTGAGGTAGCCCTTGCCGCGACCCAAGGGCAGTTGCCAAATGTAATTGATCACGGCAACGTGCCGGGTGTCGTTGTCGGAATTGCCGTAGTTTTGCGCGAGATCGCGAGAGTTTCGCGGGAACGTGTGCGCGCCGATGGCGGGCCCGAGAGGATCCACCGAGTTGTCGATAGCGTGCGACCAGGTGTAAGCCCCCTGGAGCTGCAGGCCGTGGCTCATGCGATGGGTGAATTTCGTCTGCAACCCGTGATAGATGGAGTTGAATTCGTCGATCTGGTAGTCGGGTTGGAGCAAGGCATTGTTGTTGACGGCGTTGAACGGTAAGTCGTCGATGCCCGCGGCTGGCGTGGCTCCAATGTACAGGCTCGTACCACTCACGTTGGTCTGGTCGCATTGCCCGGTCGGCGTGGCAAAACCGGTGTTGTTTGGATTGCTGGGTACGCAGAACGCAAGCAATTGCTGCACCAGGGCCGGATCGGGCGGATTGCCGTCCCGCTGTCCGTATACATGAACTCCCATCGCTCCGACGTAGGCAACGTCGATCACGTTATTTCCCGGCAGTTGCCGCTGAATATCGAAATTCCAGTTGTTGCTCGCGGCATTGGGAAAGTGCGTGTCGAAAATCACGATTCCCTGCGCGAACGTGCCATCGGGGATGGATACCGAGGGTGGCGGATTCAGGGTTGGGATCTGAGAGAGAAACGCTCCCGAGCCCAAGGCGTTATTAATTGTCTCGAAATCAAAGTTGTTGAATTGCCCTTGAAATGGCGGATCGGCACGGGCATTTCCGAAGGCGTTCCCGAAGGTGCGGTCGTGAAAGATCCCGAATCCAGCCCGGACCGCGGTCTTGCCGTTTTTCCACGGATCCCAACTGAACCCGATGCGCGGCTCGATATCTTTGTAGTCGGGCTGGTACAGCTGGTGGCCCGAGCCAGGACCTACGATGCTAAATGTCACCGGAGCACCGGTCGCAACTGAACCTGGATCCTGCAGCAAGTTGGAAAAGTTCCCGCTGGTCTCGTAGGGGACGCCGTTGAGTTGGTAACGCAGGCCCACGTTCAACGTGAGGTTCGGTCGAATCTTCCAGGTGTCCTGCCCGTACCAGTCGAATTCGTGCTGCTTGAAAAACTTGTTGTCCGAAGCGCGGCGAGCGGCGGTTTTGTTGAAGAACTGGTCCTGGACGTCCTCAATCACAAAGCCGTAAAGCGCGTCTGCCGAGTCAACTAATGACCGGTCAGGATTGTTCGGGGGCTCATTGGCCACAATCCCTGGATCGAAGCCTTCAAATGCCGCCTCCGGATCCAAAGTCAGCTGCCGCCGGGAGAAGAAGTTATCGTACCCGCTCTCCCCCACGTCGCGGAAGTCGAAACCAAATTTGAAGGTGTGGTTTCCGCGGACCCAGCTCAGATTATCCGTGTAGCTGATCGTACCGGTCTTGCGCGCTTGACCGTCCGACCCTCCCAGAACACTCCCGAAGCTGGTGAATGGATCCAGCGCGTAGTCCCAGCCGTTTCCAAAACCGTCCACTCCTCCGGGAGCATCCAACACATTGGTGGTCGTTTTCCCAAGGTAGAATGACCCGTAGATGTGATTCCAGCCAAATTGAAAATTGTTGACCAAGGTGTTGCTGAGGGTCGATGTGAGCTGCGCCGCTAAACCCTCGTTGATACTCTTCTCCGCATACGCTCCGAATCCCGGCAGGATGTCGGAAAATGCCGGGTTAGGATCGTAGAAATGGTCGTAGGCGTAACGCAAACTCAGGGACTCACGGTCGGTAAAGTGGTGGTCGAGTTTGATGGTTGGATTGTAAGTGCTGGTTTTCGATGTGGTGGGGAAGAATATGCTGCCTGAGATGCCGTTGACCGACTGAATCGCCGTGGGGTAAAGCGCGAAAACCTTCTGCATGGTTGGATCTAAAGGGAGGTTGGCGGCATTGTTTGCTCCCCCTTGGGTTAAGTCAATCGGAACGGTGTGCGATGCGCCGGACGTGTCGGTGTAGGTGTAGTTGAACTTCCCGGTCAGGAATGCCGTTGTAGGCACGGTCGCTTGGTCGGTAAGAGCGGTGTGGAAGCGGTCCATCTCGTCGTTGAAGAAAAAGAACGTCTTGTTCTTGATGATAGGACCCCCCACCGAAAACCCGAACTGGTGACGAATGTAGGGGTTCATCGGACGTGCGTTTATTCCTTCGGCTGGGTTGAACCAGTCGCGCGCCCCTCCGAAACCATTCCAGCGCCCGAAGTAATAGACGTTCCCATGCAGTGCATTGGTGCCGCTCTTGGTCACCACGTCGATGATAGCGCCGGTGTTGCGGCCGTACTCGGCGTTGAAGGTGTCGGTTATGACGCGGAATTCCTCTGCCGACTCCGGATTGGCACTCAACAGTCCGCTCGGAGCGCCCGGCACGGAGGTATCGTTGTTGTCAACGCCGTCCAAGAGGAAGTTGTTGTTGCGGTCGCGGGCCCCGTTGACGGAAAAACCGCCGTGTGTGCTATCGGTCTGCGATGTTCCAGGCGACAGCAACACCAACTGGTACGGGTCGCGCGTGATCAGCGGCAAACTCTCCATCTCTCTCTGATCCACCAGGTTACTGATCTGTGAAGTCTCCAGATCCACATCCTGCATGGCGTCCGCATGAACCGTAACTTCTTCACTCGCCGCACCTGGAGTCAGCTTTGGATCGACGATGAACGATTGCGCCACTGTCACCTCAATGCCGGGCTGGCGGAACAGCTTGAAGCCTTCCTTTCTTACGGTGACTTCGTAGGGGCCAACCGGGAGATCGGGCACAGCATAAGAGCCAGTGGTCCCACTCGTTGTCTTGTGTGACTCGTTCGTCGCCGTGTTCCGAACCGTGATTTCCGCTCCCTGCACCACGGCCGAACTGGCGTCTGAAACCGTTCCGGCGATCGTCCCCCTCTGAGCGTATGCCACGACGGCAGAAAAGAGAACCATCAGGCCAAGCCCGGACAATCTTCTTAACTTAGCAATCAGGGGCGACACAAGGGGGCTTTCACTCAAGCTCGGGCGATCAGCGGATTTCATCATGCTCTCCTATCCAAACAAACCATCGAACAGGCGGCGCCACCGACATTTGTTCAGGCGACGAAGCGCCGGGCTGCCGCCAAGAGTAAAACGGCTCGAAGCACGGTTCGGGGTAAGAGGTACCGCTCTGAGACTCTTGCATCGCTGCGTTGATTCGAGAACCCCGTTCTTCGTCGATAAGACTGCACACATAGGTCCAACATCAACCCGCAGTGCTTGCTAAGGGACGAGCGTTGGGGATTCTGTTACCAACACTGCGGAAACCAGGCTTGGTTCACAGAAACTCTCGCGTCTCGGAATTGACTCCGACACGGAATGTTGAGGGCTTTTACGGAAATTCATAACTAGTGGGGTTTCCGCATACAAACTGCCACAGTATTTGGTGGAGGTCGCTTTCATCGCTCAACGTTGTCGGACACCC
>Ga0210395_10002397_pt1 | contig 14521 bp, 13 predicted proteins | sample IncBWH4OmetaG_FD_150861 | JGI IMG/M metagenome (GOLD analysis project Ga0210395, IMG submission 150861) | Forest soil microbial communities from Barre Woods Harvard Forest LTER site, Petersham, Massachusetts, United States - Inc-BW-H-4-O ... | reverse complement strand
ATGGTCGTGGATCTGCTCGGCGTTGTGCCGGGTAACGGCAACGTCGCGGAACAGGCGGCCGAGCAGGCCGGCGCGGGTCTCGGCGATCTCGTTCAGGGCAAGGCGCGCCCTGCCGAGTTCGGCGAAGATCGCCAGCATGCCGGTGCCGGCCGACGGTTCGAGAACGACGTCGCAGGGGGTCAGCGCAGCCGCCTCGGCGGCGACAAAGCCGAGTGCGATCGGCGTCGAGAACTGCTGGAAGTGCTCGGATTCCTCCGAGCGGCGGGTCTGCGACGCAAGCCTTCCGGCGAGGCGGGTCAGCATCTCGAGCATCGCCGTCGGCGAACCGGCGCGCGTGCGCATCGCACCGCCGAATTTGCGCACGAACAGCACCTGGGCCGCTTCGAGCGCCTCGTAGGCGTCCTTCCACATCCACGCCCCTTCGGCGTCGGCGCCGCCGAACGCGGCTTCCATCGCCGAGCGCAGCGCGCGGCTGTCGAGGGCACGCCCTTGCCCCAGCATTTGCGCGAGCAACGTGGCGGCATGAAAAAGCCCCGCGACCTTGTCCGGCGGGGCTTGCGGCAGAAACAGCGGGAGCGTGACCGTGGGGGGCGCTGCGCGTGAGGCGGACGTGAGCATGGGATCTCCGGAAGCGAGGTTGGTGAGCTCCCGCCGGCGCTCTCTTTCACCGCCCGGGTCTCACCCGCCTTCCGGCTGCCCTTTCCCTCTTCGCCCTCGGGACAGCGGTACCGTCGAATAAAAAAGGCCCGCGCGGCGGCGGGCCAGGGTTCGGAAGTTTTCAGTTATTGGCCGCTACGGCGGTCGTTCGGCGGCAGCGCCCCCGCCCATGCTTTCGGTCACCTGATCCTATGTCGACCGACGGACGCGGCCGGCAGGCCTCTGCTGCGGCCGCACCCGCTCCTGGATTCCGAAAATGCGCGTCAGGGTGCCGACGCCCCGTTGAGCGCGATGCCGGCTGGCTCGTCCTCGGTCAGGAAGGCCGGCAATTCGGCCGTCTGGGGGTCGATTTCGGCAGGCTCGGCCCCGCCAGGATCGGCAACAAACGATGCTGCTTCGTCGCATTGCGGATCCGCCGAAGTGTTGTTAGCGGCAGCATCTGCATAGGCTATGCCGGGCGGCAGCCAGACCGCTGCGGCCTCGCGCGCCGCCCGGTCGAGACCGAGGCAGGCGGTGCTTTTCGTGGGATCGAACGCGGTTTCGAGCGCTGCCGCGAGTTCCGGCTTTTTATCTCCGGCATGATCGCGAGCCCAGCGATCGCCGAGGATCTCCCCGCCGATCGCGAGGCCGTGTGCCTTTTTGACCCGGCCCCAATAATTGGCGGCGGTCGGCCGCCAGTAATCGGCGAACGGGATCGCGAGCCGCCGCCCGGCAGCTTCGATAACCGGGTCGGCCCCGTCCTCGATCGCCAGCTGCGGCTTGAGGCAGAGGGCGATGCACCGGGCGAAGAGCCGCTGCTTGGCCTCAGACGGCAGTGCGGCGAGCGGCGCGAAGCTTTCCGCCGGCGGCAGTTTGAGCCAGTCAAGATCCAGCGCGTTGCCCTGCGCTTCGAGCAAGCGATCGGTCAGGGTGCCGGAGAGATCGTTCGATGAACTGCGCAATGGGGTCTCGATCGCCCGTAAATCGAGTGGGTGCGAGCGGTAGCCGAACCGCTCGAACAGATCGACGCATAGCTCATAGAGTGCCAAATCGAAGGCGACATCGAAATCCGTCGCCAGATGGGCGCGGGTGATCTGCAATCGGTATGCCTTGAGGTCGTCGACCAGCAGCTGGCTGAAACCGCATTCCTTGCGCAATGCCTGCTCGGCCTTCGGGGAGCGGCGGGAGATTTCGTCGTCTGGGCGGGCCTTGAACCCGACCGTCTCGACATCACCGCTGTTGCCAGTGTCGGTCGCCGAACGTTCGACGAGGATGGAGACGAAATTCGCCGTCCTCACCGATCGTGACGATAACGCCGGCAGTGGCGCGGTCTTTGTCGCTGTAGACCGCAAGATCCTGGACACTCTCGGCGAGCTCGTCGCGGCGCTCCTCGAGCCGGGCGGCGTCGGTCATCAACGCGTCGGTCCACTCGTCCTCGCTGATTTCATCAAGTTCCGCGAGGCGCTGCTCGATGCGTTCGATTTCCCCGGTGATTTCGCATGGCAGCTCGGCCGGTTGCGGGCGGACGCGGCGGTATTGCGCGCTAAAATCGTACGCGGGATCGAGCATCGCCCGGGTCCAGGCCCAAGAGGAGCGCAATTCGGCGGCCTTCTGTTCGAGCTTTTCGAGCGCCAGCCGGCGGACGAGGCCGGCATCGTCCATAAAGCCCTCGTCGTCACCACTGAAGAGATCGCGCGTCACCATGCCGCCGGCGGCCTCGTACGCAGCGCTGCCGACAAACCGGCCGAGATCGGAATCGAGCGCGATCGCGCTTTGGGTCAACAGACGCCGCACCGTATAGGGCGCAATGTAGGACTGGTCCTTGAGCTGATGCCAGACGGCGAGCTGCGCCTGATGATCGGCGCCGAGCGTGAAGGCGGTCACGACATCGAGGCTGATGTCGCCGTTGCGGTAGGCGTCGAGCAGCTCGGGCGCCAACTTGCCGAGGCGCAGGCGCTGCCGGACATGACGCTCCGAGACGCCAAAGCGGGTGGCGACCGCCTCGACGGGTTCGCCCTTATCGATCAGCGCCGCCATCGCGACGAACTCGTCGGCCGGTGAGAGGGCGACGCGGATGCGGTTCTCCATCAGCGAGGTCTCGAGCGCCGCCTCGGGCTCCTCGACCAGGCACGGAACCCCAGAATCGGCGGGGATGACGCCCTCGGCCGCGAGCTCCTGCAGCGCCTTAAGCCGCCTGCCGCCGGCGGTCACGGCGTGAATGCCCTTCTCGCCTGCCGCGGGGTGAACGACAAGGTTCTGCTTGAGCCCTCGGGCCCGGATGCTGGCCTTCAGCTCGGCATCTTCGGCCGCCGAGGGCGGCGTCTTGCGGACATTGGTCGGGGACGGCACGAGCTTATCGAGCGGGATGTGGCGGACGGCGGGTGGGCTGTTCATGGAGTGCTCCTGCGACGGTGGACGGAGCCTTCTCTCGTCCTTTCGATCCGTCGCACAGCTCCGCCCCCTCTCTCCCTCTCGGTTTCGCCGAGAGCGCGGAGCCCATCACCGAACCTGAGCGCCGGAACCTTGGGCCAGCTGCCGCCAGGCGGGAAATACTGCGTAAGCAATCGTGACCGATAAGCCTGTCGCCGAAAATGATCAGGTGACCGACGAATAAAGCCGAGTCCGTAGCGACTCGCTAAAAGGTGCCAAGGTATTCGTTCACGGGGCGCGCGACACGGACTTTGGTACCCCGCCCGTGAGGGAGAGGTCGGCGTGAGGCCGAGAGCTTTTGCGTACAGCATTCAATGCACCATGCGAGAGGGCCGGCCCTCTCGCGCTCTCCTGGAGTATTGGAACAAGAAAATTGTCTGTGGTAGAAGAGCGATACGGTACAGGCTCGAGAGCCGATGACCGTCAAGGAAATAGGGCCGCTGACAGTGCACGCGCAGCGGCCCTATTTTCCTTTCCAGATTTTTGCAAACTCTGGCAGCTGTTGGTGCAGCGCGCGGCGGAAACAACGCGTGGATTAAATACCATCGATCCCGCGCGGCCGGTGTGATGCCCTCTGCGGACAAATCAGTCTTGTTGCGTGGTTTCCAAAAGCAGATTGTTGTGCCGAGCGGCGTCACTCTCCACGGCCTGCTCCAAAAGCGCGAGAATATCCGCGATGACCTGCAATTCATTTTGCATGATATCGACCGCATAAACCTGGCTTCGCGCGAATTCCGACAACCGGGCATCGAGCTGCAGGTAATGACCGACAACGTCAGGGCTGCACCTTCCGAGGTCGTCCCAAACGATGTTGAGCGGGGGTTTGTAGATGAGCTGGCGATAATTCGGCGGGACGATTCTAGTCGTGCCGGCATAGCGAGGTTGGTCGAGCAGCTGTTTTAGATTGTCGACATCATTTCTGATGATTCCGAGGACGCTAGCGAGAAGCTTGGCGGCAACGATCCCGTCCTGCGCCTGCCGGCGTCGACCTTCGTTTCGGAGATCGCGGTTCTGTTGCCGCAAGGCTTCGGTCTGAGCGTGGGCCGCCGCGACTTGCCGATCGGCGGCGCGCGTCGCCCCGCGGAAGACGAGGTAGCCCGCCGCCAACGCCAGCAATCCGCCGATAATGCTCCCTTGATCCCGGCAAAAATCATACAGTGCACTCAACATTTTCAAACTCGTGCAGCAGGGTCTGACCTATCCGGCCGAGATAGGCGGGTGCGGGTCCGAATTTCAATTATCGGTTCGGATGGGGAACCGGGCGGCGCACCTCGGCCGCGGGTTTGTCCTCGCGCAGCCCTTCATAAACGACCTGGCGCAAGAGGTTGTCTTCGGTCCAGGTCAGGAATTTGACCTCGGCGACGAGCTCGGGCCGCACCCAATGCACGCGGCTGAGCACGAGCGGCGAGCCGAAACCGGTCGAGCGCGGCGGCGCCATGTCGAGCGGCATCTTGTTGGTCGCCAGCGGTTGCAGCCGCCGCCACAGCCGCGCGAGCTCGGCCTGGTTGATGCCGGTGCCGATGCGGCCGGCATAGGTGAGCCTTCCGTCGGGATCGTAATAGCCAAGCAGCAACGCGCCGAGAAACGGCCGCGCGCCTTCGGGATCGGTCCAGCCGATCACCACGAATTCCTCGCGGTTGAGGCATTTGACCTTAAGCCACAAGCCACGATTGCCGGGTGCATATGGCGCATCGGCGCGTTTCGAGACGATGCCTTCGACCCCCAGGGGACAGGCCATTTCGTAAAAGGCCGGGCCGAGGCCGATCTGGTGATCGCTGTACTGCAAGGGCGATCCCGCCTGCGACAGCAAGCTGGCGAGCCGGTCCTTGCGCTCGATCAAGGACCGTGCCGTGAGATCCTCGCCGTCGAGATAGAGCAGATCGAACAGGAAAAACACGAGGCCGGCGGCGTTGCCGGCATCCGACGCCAGCTGGATCATGCTGAACGAGGTGACGCCGTCGGCATACACGCCGCACAATTCGCCCTCGAGATAGGCCTGGCGCGCGGGCAGCGCCGCGACCGCCGCCGCGATCTGCGGATATTTGTGCGTCCAGTCGAGCCCGTTGCGGGTCAGCAGCCGCACCTCGCCATGATCGAGGCGGGCATGCATGCGGAAGCCGTCGTATTTGATTTCATGCAGCCATTGGTCGCCCTCCGGTGCCTCTTTGACGAGCTGCGTCAGTTGCGGGCGGAACCATTGTGGTAAGGGGGAACGGTTCGCGCGTCGTTGCATGATTGGCAGATGGGGTGGGAAACGAAAGCCACGAGCAAGCCGCGTGAGGAGAGGGGAAGGGATTTCTTAACGTCGGAATTCCATGGATTTTAACGCAAAAGGGCAGGGAGCGGGGTCATATTGTTCGTACTCGGGAAAGGGGCTATTCGTGGAACATGGTTGAAACCGTTCCGACAGAGGGGAAAACAGAAACCGGCTTTCTGAAGGACATCTGCGCCTATTTTCGCGACTTCCTCGATACGGATTTTAAGCGGCAGTCGGCTCCGAAGCGGAGCGTCACGCTTAAGGACCCGTCCGGGAACCTCACCGGCGTCGACGCGTCAAAATACCCCGATCTTGTCAATGAGGTGTGGCGGGCGCTGAGAAAGCCGATTGGCGACAGCCAGGCGTTCTCGCTTACTGTGCCTCGCGGACGCTATCGTGGGCGGCTCAAGACGGCGCTGAAGGACCTCATCGACAAGCACGCGCAGGCGCTGAGCGAAGACGATCTCGATGTGATCGCTGACCGAGGTTCGGCGAAGGCGCGCGAGCTGAAAGAGGAGTGCCGAAACGATCCGGATCGGTACACCGATACCGTGACGGCATCGATCAAGGCGGACATGGTGCGGACGATCGTGGCGCCGCTCGTGGCGAAGCTTGAGGGAGCGCTGGCACGGGCGCGCGGCGACCCCTTCGAGGCGATGTGCAATATCGAAGAAGAGCTCGGGGAGCGGCTGGTCGAGACGGCGCGTGAGCCGATCGCATCGGCGTTGGCGACGGCTCTGGTCGAAAATTCATTCGAGGAGCTGGATGGCGTTCTTCGCGATTTGGTTGACGCTGAGCCCATCAGGGGAAGGCTTGAGACCTATTTCGACAGCTTTGCTACCGCGGACTTTTTTCAGGACTCGGATCGACACTGAAAATCCGGGAAAATTTCGAGACCTATCTTTATGTCGGCGAGTTGCGGTTTAACCGGGCGTCTTTTCCGCTTTTCTATTTGTCGCTGAGTATCGAGCTCGAGGACCGGATCTTCCGCATCACGGCGGACCCGCATCTCTACATCAACAAGAAGGCCGTCGACTTCGCGGCACAGGAGGTAGCTCGGGAGACCCGAACGCCGAACCTCGTGCGGATCGACGAGCGAATTGTCTATGGGGAGCCGGGCGAGGATTTCGCCGGCATCATGCAGCGGCGGCTGGATCGATGGACGGCCGATTTGGCAATGCCGCCGCTCGATCTCGGCGAATCCCACCCGCAGAAATCCGAGCGCAGCCAGATCACAATTACGAACGCTCTTCATTTCGGCGCCTTCGACAAGTCGGACGAGGCGATGATCAACGACTACGAAGAGCTGATGGAGATGCTGCGCACCGGTGAGCCGGTGGCGCTGGATTTCAGCGACATCGTGTTGTCGTTTCTGTCGCGAGACCCGCTGAGCCTGGAGAAGCCGATCGAGCAGGAGTGGAGCGATACTCCGGTCGACGGTAGGCTGGTATTCGCATCGCCGGTGCCGCTGAACGAAGAGCAGCGGAAGATTCTCGCCGCGCTACAGCGGGAGCAGTGCCGGTTTCTCGCTATTGAGGGTCCGCCGGGCTGCGGCAAGAGCCACACGATCGTCGCAATCGTATTTGAGGCGATCCTCACGGGGAAGAATGTGCTGGTGCTCTCCGACAAGAAGGAGGCGCTGGACGTCGTAGAGGACAAGCTGACAAAGGTGCTCAACGAGGTCCGCATTGGCAGCGATTTTCAGAATCCGATTTTGCGGCTCGGAAACCGGAAATACCTACGGCAAAATCCTCAGTAGTCAGGCGCTGTCGGCGATCACGACTCACCACCGCGTAGCGTCAGCCGGCGCTGGGCAGCTTCGCGCGCAAATCAGCAAGGAAGAGGCAAAGCTTAAATCCGAGATCAACGAGCTGGCGGCCAAAGGCCAGGCAATCGACGTGGGCGAACTCTCAGCGCTTACGCGGCGGGAAGGCAACCTTGCATTCGTCCGAGGCCTCGACGCGATTCTCAGCGACGATACGAGGCTTACGGCGCTGGAAGACGCGCGCGCTGTCGCCGGCTGGCTCGCCGGCGAAGGTCAACCCGTGATGCGGCTCATGCGCGCGACGGCGAGCAAACCCTGCCTTGCCGATCTTGCCAGGATTCTCGATCTGCAGAAGGCCCTCTCCGAAATCCCGGGCGTTCCGAAGGACGACCTCGCGGCGTTGGGTTTTTTCACCGGCTTTGCGCCGCACTGTCATGAGGCGCTGGAGAATTTCGTCCGGCAATACCACGCGGCAAAGCAGCCAGTGGTCGGCTACTTGTTCACTCGCGCCCGTGCGCGGGCGATCGATGAGGAGCTGGGTCGGCAGCTGCCCTGCCGCTCAGCGCTCGAAGCGCATAAGCAGGTCAAGACATTGGTGCGGGCAGCGACAGTTCTTTCATCGTTGCGCTCAAGTTTCGGCAAGGCCGGAATTGCGGTCGAGCATCATCACTGGGCCTACCAGCAGGTGATCGACAAAGTCGCGCCGATGACAGACCGGGTCCCGGAGATCTTGAAGAGGGTCACGCGTCTGCAGGACGCGCTCGCACGCGATGCAGAGCTAGGCGGCCTCGGCATTGAGGCCGAGGACCTGGGCTGGGTCGATACGGCTTGTGTCGAAGGATCGCTGTTCGCCCGGCTTACTGATTTCGCCGCAGAATACCGCGACATGAAGGAGCGTTTCAGCGCGTTGCCGGAGTTCGATTATGTCGGGGAGAAGAGCCGTCTTGAAAGCCTCCACACCCAGCGGCTCGCGCATACGATCGATGAGAGGGTGGTTGAGTTCGCCTACGAGCACAAGAACCTGGCGCAGTCATTGCGCGATATCATCAGAAAGCGGCAGCGCTTCCCGCGCGAGGCGTTTGAACACCTCAAACAGGCGTTCCCGTGCATGATCGCGGGCATCCGCGACTACGCGGAGTATGTGCCGCTCGAGCAGGGTCTCTTTGATCTGGTCATTATCGACGAGGCGTCGCAGGTCTCGATTGCGCAAGCGTTTCCTGCCTTTGTGCGGGCCAAACAACTGGTGGTGCTCGGCGACAAACGTCAGTTTTCGAACGTAAAAACGACGACCGCATCGCGTGAAATCAACACGAAGTATACGCATGAGATCATCGATAATTTTCGGCGAGAAAGCGCCCTCGATGCCAATACATTGAACCGTCTGCAAAAATTCAATATCAAGGTGAGCGTTCTCGAATTCATCGAACGAATTGCAAATTACAATGCCCTGCTGAAAAAACATTTCCGGGGATACCCGGAGCTGATTTCGTTTTCGTCGAAGACGTTTTATCGCGGCCAGCTGCAGGCGGTTAAAATCCGGGGGAAGCGGATCGAGGATGTGATCTGTTTCTCGTATCTCGCTCACGATGGAAGAGTAGAGCCCGCGAAGAACGTCAATAGTGTCGAGGCCGAGGCGATCCTGAAGGAACTGCGGGACCTCGCCGAACTGGATATGCCGCCTTCGGTTGGTGTGATCACACCCCATACCGAGCAGCAGGCTTTCCTTGTGCAACTCGTGAGCCGGCAGCACGATGCGGACCGGCTAAACGAGGCACCGATCTAAAAATTATGACGTTCGATACATGCCAGGGGGAGGAGCGGGACGTCATCCTCTACTCGATGGTAGCAACCCAGCTTAACGACAAGCTGGCCTACGTGTTTCCGAAATCGCTGGAGGATGCCGACGAGGTCGATCATATCCTGCGGCAGCAGCGCCTCAAAGTCGGCTTTTCGCGCGCGAAAGAGCGCATTCACTTCTTCCTATCAAAACCGATCGAGGACTTTTCCGGGGCGATCGGCAAAGCGCTGCAGCATTTCAAAGGGGTTCTGGAAAAAGCCAAGACGGCGCCAGGCCCTGCCGACACCGACCCTAAGTCGCCAATGGAAAAGAAGCTGCTAGCATGGCTAAACCAGACACAGCTCATGCAGACGTTTGGCGATTACATCGAGATCGACTCCCAATATCCGATTGGCGAGTATCTGCGGCAGCTGGATCCGAGCTACCAGCACCCGAACTATAAGGTGGACTTTCTTCTCAAGATCAGCGGTGCCGGCAAAAGCGTTTCGATCATCATCGAATATGACGGCTTTAAAGAGCATTTCACCGATCTCGACGAGGTCGACGCGTCGAATTATGGCCTTTACATGAAGCCGGATGATGTCGAGCGCCAAAAAGTGCTCGAGAGCTACGGCTACCGCTTCCTGCGGGTAAACCGCTTCAACCTCGGCAAGGACCCGGTGCGGACTCTCGACGAGCGGCTCGCCCGTATGGCCCACGAGGCGTTACAGGCGACGAAGCCGCACCCATTCGTGGACAAGGTCAAGGAACAGACCAACGGTCTTGCCAATGGCGATATGCGGCAATGCTCTGCGTGCGGCGAGGTCCAATCTATCGATGAGTTTCGGGACATGAAGCTGGCGAGCGGCTATGGGCGGAAGTGCCAAAGCTGCAAGAAAGCAGGGCGGCAGCGTCAGCGGCGGGTTCGGGTGGCGGGGAGCCGCCGGGGATGAAGAAACATGGCGGGGGCTGCAGGCGCCCGCTAGGCGGCGAGCTGCTCGGGTGCGGATAGCTCGTCCGCCGTCTCAGCTCGTCTCTTCTCAATCTGAGCAAGCAGCCAGGTCTTAACCGCGGTGGCGTCCCGCTCTCGATCCGCATCGTCATGGGCAAGACGGCGGGCCTTGAGAATGACGGAGCGGAGTTCGCCGATGCTGCTGCAACGAGTATCGTTGAAGTGCACGAGCGGAAGTCCGGGCCGGGGCATCGCATCCTGCAGCAGCGCAATCGCGGGACCCGTCGGCAGGCGATGTTGGCGGCCGAGATACAGAAGAGCGCCGACAAGGCAGTGGCCGCCGTTACCGTCATCATAACAGCCTCGCGCCCAATGGCCGTCGTCGGCAAAAAACTCGAGCATCAGATCGAGCAGCTGCACCGCTTTTGCGATTTCCGCTTCGGGCATTGGTTTGAGCGCTCCTACCCGGTGGTAACGCTGGAGCCTATCACCGGCCGACGCAATTCGGTTACTGCAAAGCAATTGGCTCGATTAGGCTCGAATCATTGTTTTTAACATTGCCGACCCGCGCGCTCACCGGCCAGGAGATCATGCCGCCGGAAGGGTAGGGGGCCAGTAGGGATTTCAGGCGCGTCTCTTCCGCCGGTTCTTCGCCGAGCCATTCCGGCCACGCTTTGGGGTGCAGCACCACGGGCATGCGGTTATGCAGCCGGGCGCACAGTTCGTTCGGCTCGGTGGTGATGATCGCAAAGCTGCGCACGCGCTCCCCTGCCGGCGAGCGCCAGGTCTCCCACAATCCCGCCAATGCCATTAGTCCGCCGCCTTTCAGCGCGATTGCGTAAGGCTGCTTGCCCGAAGGCGTTTTCTGCCACTCATAGAAGTTGTCGACCGGCACCAGGCATCGCCGCTGCCGGAACGCTTCGCGGAAGGCAGGTTTCTTTTCGATGCCCTCGGCCTTGGCGTTGATGTTGGCGAAGCCGACCTTGATGTCCTTGGCCCAGAACGGCACCAGCCCCCAGCGCATCACGTCGAGGCTGCGCTGACCGTCCAGCACGTCATAGCGCACGACCGGCAGCGGATCGGTCGGCGCCACGTTCCAGCCCGGCCCAAAATTCGGCGTCGGACGCGAAGGCGGGATCGAGAACACAAGCTTGATCTCGCTGACGTCGGAAGAAAGGCGGGCGCGGCCACACATGGGGGGAACATAGCGTACGGCGGGGGCAGGGCCCAAGTGAGGCATGGGCAAGTCCTGGAGGATAGTTTATTCCAATCGCGCCCCAGTGCGGGGGGTCGCTGTAATGTGGCGTTGAGTATGCTCACAACGCCAGCGCATTCCATTTTCGTGGACAAAGACGAAGAGTTTTGGAGCATCAGTAAGGGCTTTCGCACACAATGGCGAGCCTGCAATCGCCTTCTGGAAAGGTATTATTCATCGCGCGCTCCATAGCGTTAAATTCATTGGGAGTTAGCTCGATGTGAACTTCGCTGCCAGATAGGCCTTTGACCTCTACGCAGAGAGTGTGACCATCGACGGCGAATTCCAAGTCCCATCCGCAGTTGTCTTTCTGCCGATTAGCTGATGGAGGACCAAAATGCTGGATCAGACACGCGATCGCGGCCGCTTCGACGACTGCATTATGGGCAGCATCGGGTATGGTCGGCCATCCTCTATGATGTTCGAGTGGGCTGGCTGGCCAGCTAGAGATGTACTTGCATACGTCACCAAGCCACTCAGCGATGCGTGTATTGGTACTGACCTCAGGGTAAAACAGGGACGACTGTCCGGGCAGTCCGGATCCCTTGTGTGGAACCTGAAATGATCGCTGGGTCTCTGGAACTAGCGTACAATCTTCAGCGGACGCATGGCACGTATAGCCAATTCTCAGTCCAGCGACGCGTCGGCCCTGCACTCGGCCCTTTTGAACGCTGCGAAAGACGCGGGCGTCCTGGTACCAGCCGACAACTACTCTTTGCCCGTTGGGATGCGACGCTGTCCAAATAACTGTAACACCGTCTATGAAAGTTTCTTCTGTGGTTGCCCCCAGTCGATTAATGTTGATTACACCAGTGCGGGTTTGGACATAGCCGTAGCAGTGCCCACGAATAGGCATGAAATTAAAAAGCTCGTGTCCGAAGCCTTCCTCGCGAACATAGTCGAAACCGCCCGCGCGGACTTCAGGTTCTCCGGCATAGCTGGGCATCCAAACAACATGACACATCAGCACAGACATGGCGCACCTTCGCTGTTAAGTAGCTCCGGCACACGCCGGAACGCGGCATGGCCGCTGAAGGCGCGCACCATGGGCGGCAGGAGTCCGAAGCTTATCGCGCCGGGGCCCCTTAAGGCATGAATATGGTCCCGCCGGCGCGGGCGACCTCGCGCCGGATGGGATCGATCACGGCTTCGCGGCATCGTCCTTCCCACTGCTTGGCGCGCGGCTTCCATTGGAGCGGCATCTTCCACAGCTGCTCGCGCAACGCCTTCGGCGGGGGCTCCGGAAACTGGATGACGAAGCGGTATTTGAGCTTGCGGAGGCACTCGATCAGATAATGCTCGTCGCCCTGCACCACGACGATGTCGCGCCGGTAGCCGGCGTTCCGGATTTTCGCTCGGGCAGCCATAGCACGCCGTTCTGCGCGAGCAGCGCGTCGCGCTGTCGCCGGACCTGGCGGAGCGCACGGTTGAACCGTAGGCGATAACCTGTGCTGCGCCAGCTCCTGATCTCGATCGGGCAGCGCCGCCCGTTCGGAAAAGTGACGACGAGATCGACGTTGCCCAAATGCTCCACCCGAACGTCGTCCTCGACGTTCCAGTCGGGCGGCGCGGCGGCCCGGAATCTCGCGACCCATTTCTTTTCGGTGAGGTCGCCGTACTTACGGCGGCTCGCGCTCTCGGATCGCAGGAACCCGAACAAGACTGGGAGCACGGCGCCTTCGGCGGTCAGTTCCGATGCCAGGCTGCGGTCACGCACGCACCAGAGCAGGGCCGCGGTGAAGCAGGCAGCCCCGATCATCCAGTAGACGGCGGCGATGCGGAATTCGGCTTTCCACGGCGCAAAGGGTTTCTTGCGAATTGGGGAAGCTGCGCCCATGGGGTTCTCAACGGATCTACCGGGATGAATGACGGGTTAAATAATAAAAATGTGGATAGCACAGTCTTTCGCGGCGTCAACTTTGACATGCCTTCCGAAGCGCGCAAGAACACAATATATGTTCAAGGGGGAGCCATGATTTGGAAATCTTGTACCTTCGCCGCTCTGTTAGCGATGCTTACTGGCATCCCGCCGGCCCATACGTATGCGATTGCGAGTGAGAACCTCGCCTATGGATACTCGGATATCCGAAGCAGTTGTACCGCTTCCGGTTCTCACTACGTTCATCCCTATTGCCGCAAGAACGGCACGTGCGTCCGAGGACACATGGCAGGCAACCCGGGCTCAAGGGAACAGTGGCATTTGAACAAGAATGGCTCAGATATAGTCACGCATTCTAACGGTATCCGCGAGACTGTACCGAATGTTGCCCCGCCAAAGTAATCTGGGTGATGGAATCGAAAGCGGCACTGGCGCAGGAGGGAGAGGGTGACATGGCAAAGCGGGAAACTGCGCCCGCGGGCAAGCCTCGGCCGGTAGGCCTGTTGCTCGATACCTGTGTATGGATAGATTTGGCGGTCAATCATGGGAACGAGCCGCTGCTCTCGGCACTCGACTCCCTGTGCCGCCAGCACGTCATCGAGCTGATCGTGCCGCAGCTCGTCCGAGACGAGTTCGCGCGCAACAAGGAACGCATCATCAAGGAAAGCGGCCGGAGCTTTGCCGGTGCCTTGAAGCGCGCCCGCGCCGCGGTGTGGACCTACGGCGACCCGAGGAAGCGGAAGAAGGCTGTCGAGGTCATCGACGACATCGACCATCGCCTGAACGGATCCTTCGAGGTAGCAGCGGAGGCGATTAAACGCATCGAAGCTTTCTTCGCCAACGCGATTGGATCTGTAGTGAATGATAAAGCCATACTGGCAGCGTCGGCGCGTGCAATGGAGAAGAAGGCGCCGTTTCACAATGGCCGGAACAACTTCGCCGACGCCCTGCTGATCGAGCTCTACGGGCAGATGGTGACGAACGGCTCCACGCAGCACGTCTTCATTTCGCACAACGTCAAGGATTTCAGCGCGCAGGACAAGGATCAACGGCAACCACACCCCGATTTCGCGGCGTACTTCTCGAAGGGCAAATCTCGCTATTTTATCAAGCTCGTCGATGCGTTGCGCGCGGTGCGGCCGAGCGAATTCGCAGAAGCGATGTACGAGAGCGAATTCACAATGGAGCCGCGGAAGGCGAATGAGATTTCGGATGCGATCGAGGAGTTAACGGACCGCGTTTGGTACGATCGACACATGGTTGCGCGCCATAAATTAGAAATGGGCAGGACAAAGATAATCGCCAAGAAGGACTTTGGACCACAGCATTACCGTGACAGCGGCTATGGCAAGCTAGTGGTGGATGATGTCTGGGTCCGAGCGTTGAAGGCGGCTAGAAGAGTCGAAAAGAAATACGGCAAGGAGAACCTGGGTCCATACTCGAAATTCGAGTGGGGCATGATAAACGGAAAGCTCTCGGCACTCCGATGGGTATTCGGAGATGACTGGGATATGCTGGACACCTGAGATGCTACATTCGGCGTCGGCCGCTCCGGCGGAATTCGGAACGC
>Ga0210395_10002396_pt1 | contig 14525 bp, 6 predicted proteins | sample IncBWH4OmetaG_FD_150861 | JGI IMG/M metagenome (GOLD analysis project Ga0210395, IMG submission 150861) | Forest soil microbial communities from Barre Woods Harvard Forest LTER site, Petersham, Massachusetts, United States - Inc-BW-H-4-O ... | reverse complement strand
TCGCTGGAGACGATCACACAGAGTTCCTGAGCCATGCATCAGCATGCCACAGTCCCGCCCTTCAGTACGAATCTTCCGACTGAGCCAGTGCACTAGGGCGGATCCGTCACCTGCCGGTTATCGAGGACAACGAGTTGAAGGGCATCGTCAGTATCGGCGATCTGGTGAAGCATCGCCTCGACGCGAAAGAGCTGGAGGCGAGTGTTCTTCTTGATCTCTCGCGCATGCACGCCTGAAATCAAAGCTCCTGCCCTGCAACGTGGTCCCTAGGACAGCCTCGAGGAAACCCAGTCGTTCGAGCTAACGCTTCCCTCGTTGCTGCGTAAGCGAAGCCTGACCCCCACCTTGCGCCGGATGCGAGGCGCGGGTCTGCTTCAATGCTTGCAATAGCAGAGCCCTGCTGCTGCGAGATCCAATCGAGGTACCAGTACACTTCGGCCATGAAGATGAAGGCGCGGGATACAGAGCGTGCACTGTCGCCACCGCCTTTGGCCAGAGCGGCTCCGGCGTGACCAGATCTAGTCGAAGCCTTTCTCCGCGAAGCCATCGATTGTCGTGTCGTCGATGTCGGCGAGCGTTATTTCGCTTGCCGGCTTCGCGACAGGCGATTGAGCCAAACTCGGGTGTTTATCTGGAACAGCGATGGGTAGCGCGGCATCGTCGCCATTGCCAAACCCGGCTATACCGTCTCTTTCTCTCGGCCGAACGCCGCCTGGCGGCCCTCCTGCAGAAAGATCTCGGCATCGAGCTTGCCAAAAATGTCAATGAGACCGGCGATGACCCCGGTCCATCCCGTCTGATGGCTGGCGCCGATTCCGGCGCCGTTGTCGCCATGGAAGTATTCATAGAACAGCAAATTGTCCTGCCAATGAGGATCGCGCTGAAATTTCTCGGCGCCGCCAAAGACAGGCCGCCGTCCGCTCTCGTCGCGCAGAAAGATTCGAGTTAGGCGATTGACGATTTCGTGCGCCACCTCGAACAGGTTCATCAAGTTGCCGGAACCTGTGGGGCATTCGATTTTGAAATTGTCGCCGTAATAGGCAAAATAATGCATCAGGGCGCGGATAATCAGCGCGTTGACTGGCATCCAGATCGGCCCGCGCCAGTTCGAGTTGCCCCCGAACATGCCGCTGTCCGATTCCGCCGGCAGATAGCTCACCCGATATTCCTGATCGCCTGCCGAAAAGACATAGGGATGCTCGGCGTGATAGCGTGACAACGAGCGGATGCCATAGGGGCTCAGAAACTCGTTCTCGTCGAGCATGCGGGTCAGGATCCGGCGCAGCCTGTTCTGATTGACGAGGCCCATGATGCCCCGCTCGGCGATGCCGTAGTGACCAACCCCGGTTTCATGGATCGATTCGCGAAGCTCCGGCATGCGCCGCAGGCGCTCGGCGATTCCTGCCGTCAGTCTGGGGACCCGGTCACGCTGCCATTTCTCCACGGCTGTCGCGGCACAGAGCGGCAAGAGACCCACCATCGAGCGGACTTTGAGCCGGGTGGCGTTGCCATCGGGCAACCGAAGAACATCGTAGTAGAAGCCGTCCTCCTCGTCCCACATGCCGCCCGGACCGATCCCGTTCATCGCCCGGGCGATCAGCACGAACTCCATCGCGTAGTTCGCCGCCAGCTCTTCATAGGTCGGGTCGTGCGCGGCGAGCTCGAAAGCGATTTCGAGCATGTTCTGGCAGAACAAGGCGACCCAAGCGGTGCCGTCGGCCTGTTCCAAATAGCCTCCGGTGGGCAATGGCGCACTGCGGTCAAAAACGCCGATATTGTCGAGGCCGAGAAATCCGCCCTCGAAGAGGCTGCGGCCGAAGCGGTCCTTGCGGTTCACCCACCACCCAAAATTTGACGTCAGCCTGCCGAACATCCGCTTCAGAAAATCGAGATCGGTCTTCCCGCGCACCGCCTGCTCCATGCGGTAGATAAAGATCGTCGCCCAGGCCTGTACCGGTGGATTGACATCGCTGAAGTTCCACTCATAGGCGGGGATCTGTCCAGTCGGATGCAGGTAGGCCTGGCGGAGCAGCAGGTCGAGCTGCTGCTTGGCGAAGTCGATGTCGACGGTCGCCAGGGCAAGTGTGTGGAACGCCAGATCCCAAGCCGCAAACCACGGATATTCCCACTTGTCCGGCATCGAGATGACGTGATCACCGATCATGTGGAACCACTCGCGATTGCGCACCTGAAGCGGCGTCGGATTCATCGGATCGAAGCCGTGTTCCTCGAGCCAGCGATCGGTGTCGTAAAAGAAGTACTGCTTGCTCCACAGCATGCCCCCCAATGCCTGACGCATAACATTGGCAGCATCATCCCCGACGCCGGCCGGCGTCAGCGCGCGATAAAACTCGTCGCCCTCGCGCCGCCGCGCCGCGATGACCTGATTGAACTCGTTGCCAAACGGTTCGCGCAAAACAGTCTTGCCAAGCCTTAGCCGAATGATCGCGGTTTCGTTCGCACCGACATTCAGCTCGTAGTGCGCAGCCGCCTTGGTTCCGCTCTGGTTCGGGTTGACCGCGTCGTGTTTGCCGGCCACGACAAAGTTGTTGATCGCGTCCTTGACGAAGGGTGTAGGGTTGGGTGTGCCAAAGATCCGCTCGCTGTTGGTGTCGTTTTCAGTAAAGAGCAGCTGAGGATTTCCATCGCAATGCAGCAGAAAATCGCCGAGCTCGGCGTGCGCCGCCTCGATTGCAACCGTGTTTTCCTCCGGCATTCGCCGGAGTGACGGCTTTGGCTGGTCGGGCCACCACGACCAGGTATTGCGAAACCACAAACTCGGCAGGACGTGCAGACTGGCCGCCTCAGGTCCGCGATTGGCCACGCTGATCTCGATCAGGATATCGGTCGGAGTGGCCTTGGCGTATTCGACAAAGACGTCAAAATAGCGGTCTTCGTTGAACACGCCGGTATCGAGCAACTCGTATTCGGGGTCATTGCGACCACGCCGCTGGCTGGTTTCAATCAGATCTCTGTAAGGATAGGCATAGTGCGGATATTTATAGAGATACTTCATGTACGAGTGGGTCGGGGTGCTGTCGAGGTAAAAATAATACTCCTTAACGTCTTCGCCGTGGTTGCCCTCGCTGTTGGTCAGCCCGAATAGCCTTTCCTTAAGGATCGGGTCCTTGCCGTTCCATAGGGCGAGGGCAAAACACAGCCGCTGATGGTCGTCGCTGAAGCCGGCGAGGCCGTCCTCGCCCCAGTGATAGGCGCGCGCGCGAGCCTGATCGTGGGTGAAGTAGTTCCACGCATCGCCATTCCCGCTATAGTCCTCGCGGACCGTGCCCCATTGCCGCTCGCTGAGATACGGCCCCCATTGCTTCCAGGGCACCCCTTTCTCGTGCACCTCTTCCAGACGCATTTGTTCCGCAGTCTTGGTCGGTCCGGGGCTGGTCTGCTTGGCCACAGTCTCCTCCTACGTGCGATCACTGGTCGGCGTCAACGCGACCTGCCAATACGCCTATGCGCCAAGTGCCACCGCAAGCGTGAGCCTAGCGGTCATGGTTCGGCTCAAACCACAATTACTTCCTTTACCACCTGCTGACCGGTCGGACGGCCCACGGCTCTTCTCGCGTCAGCCGAATCTCTTCCGTTTCATGTCGGATCACAAGGGATTCACCCTCACGCAGCGCGTATTCCACCTTCTCCAGGCCGATTTCCACTTCGAGCATCTGGCCGCGGTAGGTGATCGGAAACCGAAGTGAAGCGTTATCCTCTGGCGCGCGACGTGGCCAAAATGACAACGTCCCGTCATGGTCCCGCATGCCGCCCAACCCATAACTGAGCATCATCCAGGTGCCGCCCATCGAGGCGATATGGCAGCCGTCCTTGACATTACCGCCCACATCGGCCAAGTCCATCAACAGTGCTGCCATACCGTACCGGATCGCTTTCTCCGTATCGCCGATCTGCGCAGCGATGATCGCCTCGACGCAGGACGACAACGATGAATCGCCGGTCGTCAATGGATCATAGAATTCAAAGTTACGTTTCTTCGCCTCTGCAGAAAACGCATCGCCCAGCAAGAACATGGCCAGCACCACGTCCGCCTGTTTGATTACTTGCTTCCGATAGATGTTGAGCGGATGGTAAAATAACAACAGGGGATAGTGGTCGGGCGGTGTATTCTTGAAGTCCCAGGGCTCTCTGTCCAGAAAGCCGTCATCCTGGGGGATGATCTTCAACTCCTCATCATACGGCACATACATGCTATCTGCCGCGCGTATCCAGGCCTCCACCTCGGAGGCCTCGAGGGCCGTTTTGTGCGCGAGTGCGTTGTACGCATCCAGTTTTGTTGCCCGCAGGGACTCGATAGTCTGGGCTGCGTAGCGCAGGTTTTCCCGGGCCATCAAGTTGGTGTATGCGTTGTTGTTCACGACCGTATTGTATTCGTCTGGCCCGGTGACGGAGTTGATGCAGAATTTGCCTTCTTTTGCGTCCGAATAAAAGCCTAGGTCCAGCCACAGGCGCGCCGTTTCGACGAGCATCTCGGCTCCGCAGTCCTCCAGGAACGACTCGTCGCCCGTCGCCTGCACGTACTTCCGCAGCGCGTACATGATGTCCGCGTTGATGTGGTATTGTGCGGTTCCGGCGGCGTAGTATGCCGATGCTTCTTCACCGCTGATTGTGCGCCACGGGAACATGGCTCCTCGATGGCCCAATTGCCTGGCGTGTGCGCGTGCCTGCGGCAGCATCTTGTAGCGGAAGCTCAGCAGATTCTTGGCGATCCGGGGGGAGGTATAGGTCAGAAACGGCAGCACATAGATCTCGGTGTCCCAAAAGTAATGCCCCTCATACGCTCGTCCGGTGAGGCCTTTCGCCGGCACGCCTGCATCTTCCGCGCGCGCCGAGGCTTGCAGGATGTGAAAGAGGTTAAAGCGGATCGCTTGCTGGATCTCCACGGTGCTGCGGTTTGTCCGTTCTTCTCTGCTATCCCGGACCCGGACGTCGCTCCGGCGCCAGAAATCGTCCATGTACTGCTCTTGGGCGGCGAGCAGGTGATGGAACCCCTGATTCACTACGCGATCCATAGTCCATTCGGCACGGCCGCAAAGTTCTTCAACCGAGGCCGTCTGTGACGTGTGATAGACTGTGTATTTGGTTAGATGTATCGGACAGTTAGGCTGAGCCTCGATTGTGAAGGCGACCTGCCCGAAGTCCTCGGTGTAGGCAACTTTGTGGGCGTGCTGGCAGGAGGTCTCCAGTAAGTGGTCGGTCGCACACGTCAGGGTCAAGCGGCTCTTTTCAGTCGCATGACACAGCACTATCCGGCGGTCCTCAGCATAGCTGGTTCTGGGATGCAGCAGCCGCCCTGAAAAGACCCGCGCCTGTCGCGGATCCTCCGAGTTGATGTGGGCGACCGGTTCATGCGCCGCCATCTCCGAAGAGATCACGAGGGAGGCTGCGGCATTAAGGAGCGTCACTTGGTAGGAGATGGCGGCCACGTGCCTATTGGCGAAAGAGACCAAACGCCGGGATGTAATCGACACTTGTTTGCCCGCAGGCGTCTCCCAGACGATCTCCCGGTCGAGCGTCCCGGACTTCATGTTGAGGCGTCGGTCGTAGCTTAAGAGGTTCGCATTGGGCAGCCAGAAGGGCTCGTCATCGACGAAGAGCTTGATTATCTTGCTGTCGGTCACGCTGAAGATGGTCTGGCCGGTTTTCGCGAAACCAAAGGCGTCTTCGGGGTATACGATCGGCCGGGTCTCGTAGAACCCATTGATGAGGGTACTGTTTTCGACGTTGGGGCCGCCTTCCTCTGGGCACCCTCGCATGCCGAGGTATCCGTTGCCGAGCGCCAGCATTGTTTCCAGCTGGGCCAGGAATTCGGGGTGAAAGCCCTTTTCGATAACGTTCCACTCATCGGCCGGGTAATCATGGGAGGGCGGTCTGAGGCGTTCATGATGGATCATCTGGCTTTCCTCCCTTAAGCCGGCATCGGGGACAAGTCAGTCGGCCAGTTCGCCGAGATCGTTCACCACCAGATGCGCGCCATGGCGCCCGAGCTCCTCGGCATTCCCCTTGCGTGCGACGCCGATCACAAGGCCAAAGCCCCCGGCAGACCCGGCCTCCACTCCCGAGAGAGCATCCTCGATGACGACCACGCGTGTCGGTTCCACCCCGAGCAGCTTTGCCGCCATTAAAAACGTATCCGGGGCGGGTTTGCCGGCCAATCGTTGCGCAAGGATCATGTTGCCATCGACTCGGACCTCGAAAAAGGCATCCAACTTGGCAGCCTTTAAAACGGCCGTGCAGTTCTGACTCGAAGTGACGACTGCGATTTTGAACCCGCGACCGCGGAGCTGATGAATGAGTTTAACGCTTCCCTCGTATGGCTCGACCCCCGTGTCTTCAATGACCTTATTGACCAGCTCGTTCTTGCGATTCCCTAGCCCGCCCACTGTTTCAGCGTTTGGCGGATCGTCCGGCGTTCCCTCGGGGAGCTCGATGCCACGAGATGTGAGAAAGTCGCGAACACCATCGAAGCGAGGCTTCCCATCGACATATAGCCGGTAATCTGCTGCGGAATCGAAAGGGTGAAATACCTCGCCGCTCTGCGTCGCGCGTTTCTGAAGGTACTCGTCAAACATCTGTTTCCAACACGACGCGTGGATGTTGGCGGTATCCGTGATCACGCCGTCGAGGTCGAGCAGGACGGCGTCGTATTGATCCCTACTGACGGCGCGTTTGGTCTCAGACTGCCGCATCCTCATCCTCCCTGTCTCTACTTCTCTGCCGATCGTCGCGCTAACCGATGAGGGTCCGTTCCAGACTTTTACGGCGGGTACATCGCGATAATAGCCCAGGACGCACAGCGTGCCCATATCCAGCAGAAAATGCTGACCGCCGCCCGCAGGCAGTCCGATCCACCGCGCCGCGAGCACGCGCAGCACGTGGCCGTGCGCGAACAGTGCGACATCGCCTTCGGCTGCGCGGGCCCGGGCGATGACCCGGTCCACGCGCGCACCGACCTGCTCCGGGGCCTCGCCACCGGGGCACCCGTCCCGGAAGATCAGCCAGCCCGGTGCATTCTCGTGGATCTGCTTCGGCGTCAAACCCTCGTATTCGCCGTAGTTCCACTCGGCCAGGTCGGCGTTGATGACGGCCCTGTGAGCGAGGCCCGCCAGCTCGTAGGTCTTCCGAGCCCGCTGCATCGGGCTGCAGAGAACGAGGGCGAATGCCTCCCTGGCAAGCACCGGCCGTATTTGTTCGGCAAGCCGCCGCCCGTTGTCGGTCAGGGGGATGTCTGTCGTGCCAGTGTGCTAGCCGCTGAGGCTCCACACGGTTCCCCATGCCTGATCGCAAAGACGTTCACGCTCGTCTCCTGACGGTCAGACGTTGTCGGCCTCAGTCGAACGCACGCCCCCGGAAGCCGCTTCCTGTCCCCACCTCCAGCCGGTGATCTCAGGCATGTCGTCACCGTAACGGGCGATGAACTCTTTGTGATCGATGAGCTTATCCCGGATTGCCTGTTTGGCATAAGCCGCCCGCGCCCCGAGCTTCGGCACACGGTCGATCGCGTCACTTACCAGGTGGAAGCGGTCGAGGTCGTTCAGCACGCACATGTCGAACGGCGTCGTCGTCGTGCCCTCTTCCTTGTAGCCGCGCACGTGGATGTTGTGATGGCCATTCCGCCGATAGGTCAGTCGGTGAATGAGCGACGGATAACCGTGGAACGCGAAGATGATCGGCGCGTCGGTGGTGAAGAGCGCGTCGAAATCGTGATCCGAAAGGCCATGCGGGTGCTCGCTCGACGGCTGCAGCTTCATCAGATTGACGACGTTGATCACGCGGATTTTGAGATCGGGCGCGTGCCTACGAAGGAGGTCGACTGCGGCAAGGGTCTCCAGTGTCGGCACGTCGCCACAGCAGGCCATGACCACGTCCGGTTCGCCGCCCTTATCGTTGCTGGCCCACTCCCAGATTCCGAGCCCGGCTTCGCAGTGCTTGACCGCTTCGTCGATCGTCAACCACTGTGGGGCCGGCTGTTTGCCGGCTACGACGACATTGACATAGTTCCGGCTGCGCAGGCAGTGATCGGTGACCGATAGGAGACAGTTGGCATCGGGCGGCAGATAGACGCGGACCACCTCGGCCTTCTTGTTGATGACGTGGTCGATAAACCCGGGGTCCTGATGGCTGAAGCCATTGTGGTCCTGGCGCCACACATGACTGGATAACAGGTAATTCAGTGAGCCAATGGGCCGCCGCCAGGGAATGTGTTGGCAGACCTTCAGCCACTTGGCGTGCTGGTTGAACATTGAATCGATGATGTGGATGAAGGCCTCGTAGCAGGAGAAGAACCCGTGCCGGCCGGTTAGGAGATACCCCTCGAGCCACCCCTGGCACTGATGCTCGCTCAGCATCTCCATGACCCGCCCATCGGGCGCCAAATGGTCGTCCCATGGCTCGGTCTCTGCGACCCAGGCACGGTTGGTGACCTCGAGTACATCCTGCCAGCGATTTGAATTGCTCTCGTCGGGACTGAACAGCCGGAAATTTCGTGCATCCATGTTCAGCTTCATGACATCGCGCAGGAGTCTGCCCATTATGCGGGTGGCTTCGGCCGTGACGGCGCCAGGTGCGGGCACGTCCACAGCGTAGTCACGGAAATTCGGGAGCCGCAGTTCGCGCAGCAGCAAGCCGCCGTTGGTATGCGGGTTGGCACTCATGCGGCGGGCGCCTCGCGGGGCGAGATCGGCCAATTCGGTCCGGAGGCGGCCGTTGCCGTCGAATAGTTCCGTGGGCTGGTAGCTCTTCATCCACTCTTCGAGGATACGCACGTGAGCGGCGTTCTCGTGCATCTCTCCCATCGGCACCTGATGCGCGCGCCAGTAGCCCTCGGTGCGCCGGCCGTCAATCTCTTTCGGACAAGTCCATCCCTTTGGTGTGCGAAGCACGATCATCGGCCAGCGGGGGCGTCCGGTGAAGCCATTCTCGCGCGCATCGGCCTTGATGCGCCGGATGTCGGCGATGACAGTGTCGAGTGTAGCCGCCATCAGCTCGTGCATGGCTTGCGGCTCATCCCCGTCGACGAAGAGCGGGGTGTAGCCATAGCCTCGGAACAAGTGGTCCAATTCCTCGTGGCTGATCCGAGCCAGGACGCAAGGATTGGCGATTTTGTAGCCGTTGAGGTGAAGAATCGGCAGAACCACTCCATCCGTCGCCGGGTTCAGGAATTTATTGGAGTGCCAGCTCGTCGCCAGCGCCCCGGTCTCTGCCTCACCGTCGCCTACAACACAGGCGACGATCAGATCGGGGTTGTCGAAGGCTGCTCCGTACGCGTGCGAGACGGCATAGCCGAGTTCGCCACCTTCATGAATCGAGCCGGGTGTCTCCGGCGCGACATGGCTCGGAATGCCGCCAGGGAACGAGAACTGCGTGAAGAGCCGTTTCATGCCCTCTTCATCGAGGGAGATGTTCGGGTAAACCTCGCTGTAGGTTCCCTCGAGATAGGCGTTCGCGACGAGGCCCGGCCCGCCATGCCCCGGGCCGGTGATGTAGATCATGTTGAGGTCGTGTTTCTTGATCAGGCGGTTCAGGTGGACGTAAATGAAATTCAGACCTGGGGTCGTTCCCCAATGGCCAAGCAGCCGCGGCTTGATGTGCTCCTTTGTCAGGGACTGCTTAAGCAGCGGGTTGTCGTAGAGATAAATCTGGCCGACCGACAGGTAGTTGGCAGCCCGCCAATACGCATCGATCAATCTCAGCTCGTTGTCAGACAGCGCGTTTGCCATCATTACCTCCCAAGATCACGTATCCTAGAGCCCGAGCATCGCGCCGCTTCAGCAAATGGTTAATAAGCCGGCGGCGGATCATCGGCGCCTGTTTTCTAATGTGTTCTCCCGAACCTACGAACCCGCCAATCGCGAAGATCCAGTAAGGGCGGCTGCCCGCGCCGGCTCTGTGACACTCACCGACCGCTCCCTTGCTGGCTTTTTAATGCGGAACCAGGCAACGTATAGAGCCGGCAGGAACAGTAGGGTCAGCAGGGTCGCGACAATCAGCCCGCCGATGATGGCATAGGCCATCGGCCCCCAGAACACCTCCGAGGCGATCGGGATCATGCCGAGCGAGGCGGCGGCTGCGGTCAATACGATCGGCCGTAGGCGGTTTGTCGTTGCGTCGATCACAGCATCCCAAGGGTGCAATCCCCTGGCCGTGTCCATGTCGATCTGATCGACCAGGATCACCGAATTGCGGATGATCATACCGGTCAACGCAATTATCCCGAGAATGGCGACAAAACCCATCGGCGTGCCGGTCGGCAGTAGAGCCGCGACGACGCCGATCAGCCCCAGAGGTGCGACGCTGATCACCAGGAACATCTTCTGAAAGCTTTGCAGCTGGACCATCAGAATGATCAGCATCAGCATGATCATCAGCGGAAAGACAGCGATGATCGAGTTGAGCCCTTTGGCGCTTTCCTCGATCGTGCCACCGGCTTCGATCGAGTAATCCGCCGGCAGTTCCTTCGCCACTTCGGCGATCGCGGGCGCCAGCTGCTTGTTGACCGTTTTCGCTTCGATGCCGGGAACGACGTCGGCCTGAACCGTGATCGTCGGCAGCAGATTGCGGCGCCAAATTACCGGTGGCTCCAAGCCATATTGGACATTGGCGACCTGGCTCAACGGGATCGTCTTGCCGTTGTCCAGTGCGACTTGCAGATCTCGCAGGGTCTGTAGCGAGGCGCGTTGCTCCTCGGTCGCCCGAGCCATCAGATCGGTCAGATAGATCGAGTCGCGGACCTCGGTGACGACCATTCCGCTGGTGACAGCATTCAGGGCTTCCGCGAGCGATTGAGAACTGACCCCGAGCTGACGGACCCGGTCCTGATCGACCTGGATCCGGAGGCTCTTCATCGGCTCGTTCCAGTCGAAATTGATGAGCCGCGTATTGGGGTTCTGCCCGATGGTTTGGGCAACCAGGAATGCCGCGTCGCGCACACCGTCAGGGGTCGGGCCGCTGACGCGATACTGCAAGGGCCATCCGACCGGTGGTCCCAGCTCAAGCGCCGAGATCCTGCTGTTAAGGTTGGCAAACTGGCTGTCGAGGGCCTTTTGCAGGCGGGCGCGGACGACTTCACGCTCCTTGATCCCTTTGGTGACGATAACCGCCTCGGCGAAGTAGTCGTTTGCCAGCTGAACATTCAGCGGCAGATAAAAACGGACGGCACCCTGACCGACATAAAAGCTGTAGTGATCGATGTTGGGGTCGCCTTTCAGCAGTCCATCAAACCGCTCCGCCTCGTGCTCGGTGGCGTAAATCGAAGAGTCTTGCGGTAGGTTGAGATCGACAATCAACTCCGGCCGGTCCGAGGCTGGGAAGAACTGTTGCTGGATGAAGCCGTAGCCATAGAGAGAGGCAGCGAAGAGCCCCACAGTCACGGCGATGACGAGCCAGCGGGCGCGCATGCAGAAGATCAGAGCAGCGCGGAACAGCCGCATAAAGCGGCCGGGCTCGGCATGGCCATCAGCGTGGGGCTTCATGTTTTTTGTCAGTATCGTCACGCCGATGACCGGCGCAAACACCACTGCGACAATCCACGAGGCCAAGAGAGCAACCGCGATCACCGCGAACAGCGAATAGCAATATTCGCCGGCGCCGCTTTTCGCGAAACCGATCGGCACAAAACCGGCGACCGTGACCAGGGTTCCGGTCAACATCGGAAATGCCGTCGTCGTCCAGGCATGCGTCGCCGCATGCTCGCGATCGACGCCCAACTCCAGTTGGCTGACCATCATTTCGATCGTGATCATCGCGTCGTCGACTAGGAGACCGAGCGAGATGATCAAGGCGCCCAACGAGATGCGCTGCAAGCTGATGCCGGAATACTCCATGTAGATAAAGACCATACCGAGCACGAGCGGGATCGAGCACGCGACCACCACCCCGGCGCGCAAGCCAAGGCTCAGGAAGCTGACGCCGAGCACAATCGCGATCGCTTCCCACAAGGCTTTAGTGAAACCGCCGACAGCCTCCTCGACCACGACCGACTGATCGGCGACCAGATGCGGCTCGATGCCGATTGGCAGCTTGCCGATAATCTGCGCCATCTTGTGCGCCACGGCCTCGCCGAAGACGAGATTGTTGCCGCCTTGTGCCATCGAGATCGCGAGGCCAATCGCCGGCTCGCCATTAAATCGGAACATTGGCTGTGGCGGATCGGCATATCCTTTCCTGATTGTCGCGACATCGGCGAGCCGGAAGAATTTGCCGTTGGCGAAGAAATTCACATGCTTCAGATCGTCGACCGAGCTGAACGCACCGGAAACCCGAATCGAGAATTTCTGCAAACCGGTCTGGACAACGCCCGATGGTGTGACCGCATTTTGCTCCTGTAAGCTCGAGATCACCTGGTCGCGACTGACGCCCAGCCCAGCGAGCTGGCGAGTATCAAATTCGAGATAGAACTTTTGGTCCTGGGCCCCGATCAGCTGTGCTTTCGCAGCATTTTTTATTGTCAGCATCTGCGTGCGAATTTTCTCGACATAATCGCGCAGCTCGCGCTGGCTAAAGCCGTCGGCCGTGAATGCATAAATGATGCCGAAGACGTCGCCGAATTCGTCGTTGAAGTACGGCCCCAAGACGCCTTGCGGCAACGTTCCCTTTATGTCGGCTACCTTCTTGCGAACCTGGTACCAGATATCGGGGATTGCATTTTTGGGTGTGCTATCGAGAACGTTGACATAAACTGTCGAGACACCAGGTTTGGTTTCACTCTTCAGATAATAAAGCGATGGCGTTTCCTGTAACTTCTTTTCGATCCGGTCGGTGACCTGCAGCATCGTGTCGTCGATCGTGGCACCCGGCCAATAGGTCTGCACGATCATCGTTTTGATCGAAAACGACGGGTCTTCCTCGCGCCCGAGTTCAGCGTAGGAAAGGACTCCGGCGACGACGAACAACAGCATAAAAAACCATACAAAGGAGCGGTGTTTGATCGCCCATTCGGAGAGATTGAAGCTCTTCATTGGGGCAGGTCCCCCTCGGCCAGACTGACCTTTTGGCCGGGGAGCAATTTCTGGACCCCGGCGGTGACCACGACATCACCTTTGCCAAGGCCGCTGCCGACGATGACCGAGTCGCCCTGGTATCGGTCCACGGCGATCGGTTTCAGCTGCACCGTGTGGTCTTTTTCGACGAGCCAGACAGCCGCCTTTCCGTCCTTTTGGAATAAGGCGCTGCCCGGGAGCGTGACGGTTCGGGCTTGATCTAGGGCCACAGTGCCGACGACGTTGGCGCCGAGCCGCATCTGTGGCGGCGCATCGGGCAGCGAGACACGCACCGTGTAAGTACGGGTTGCCGGATCGGCCTGCGGCGAGACGTAGCGGACCGTGCCGGCGGCTTTCACCTCGGGATTGCTGACGAGGTGCACCATCACGGTCGGGTTCTTCGGCGGGGTTTTAAAGGCTCCTTCGGAGATGTTGAATACCGCCTCGCGCTCCCCCGGCCGCGCCAGGCGGACGACCATCTGGCCGGCGCTGACCACCTGGCCCGCATCGGCACCGACCGCGGTGATGACGCCGTCATTGTCAGCCTTGAGTTCGGTGTAGCCGAGATTCTCGCTGGCCTGAACCTGCCTGGCGCGCGTCGCATCGAGTTGTGCCGCTGCGGTCTTGAAGGTTTTCAGCGCCTGATCGTACTGGACCCGCGTCGTATGGCCATTCTTCAACAATTCGCGCTGCCGCGCTTCCTGCGCCTCGCTGCGGGTCACCTCGGCGTCCGCTGCGGCGACCTCGGATTTAGCGACTTCGAGGTCCTGCCGATATTGCTGCGGATCGAGCCGGGCGATCAAATCACCTTTCTTGATTTCCGTACCAACATCGACCGGCCGTTCGATAATTTTGCCGTGAACCCGAAAGCCGATATCGGCCTGGTAACGTGGCTGGATCTCGCCGGTCAGCGACAGCGTGTCCCCTGATTGGCGGAATTCAACGGTGACCGTCCGCACCGGCCGGATGGATTGTGCCGCAGCCTTCTCTTCTTTGTGGCAGGCCGCCAAAATCGACAGCAGAATGAGAATACCAGCCGCCCCCAAAGAAAGGGTCAACAAGCGAGTCGAGCGCTTCCTAGCAAAACTTGTTTCACACATCATAGGCAAATCACTCGGTCTGGGTGGCGCAAGGATGGATGTAGCATGGTAGATGCCGTGCGAAGGCGGGGTGCTAGCGATCAATAGCCGGATGGGTAATACTGATAGGGCGGCGGCGGATAAGCGGTAGAGGATGCAGCGGCCGCACTGCTCGCCATCGCCGCCACGCCGGCGCCGACCGCGACGCCGGCGGCGACACCGCCCCAGTTGGGTCCGTAATAGCCACCGCCCCCGTAATAGCCACCTCCGCCGCTGACCGCGACGTTGCGGTTGACATTGACGTTGCCGCTTACGTTGCGATTCGCCGCGACATTGCGGTTCGCCGCGACATTGCGGTTGCCCGATACGTCGCGTTGAAAGCTTCCGCTGTTGAAATTGCCCCGGTTGACGCCGCCGCCCCGGTTGACTCCGCCGCCGCCCCGGTTGA
>Ga0210395_10002395_pt1 | contig 14528 bp, 16 predicted proteins | sample IncBWH4OmetaG_FD_150861 | JGI IMG/M metagenome (GOLD analysis project Ga0210395, IMG submission 150861) | Forest soil microbial communities from Barre Woods Harvard Forest LTER site, Petersham, Massachusetts, United States - Inc-BW-H-4-O ... | reverse complement strand
GCGCCTGACCCTATACTCTCAACGGAGGCGAAAGGGGTCCGGTGATCTTCCCGGCCTTCAAAGCCGGCGATTCGGTCCTTCGCGGGTCGAATGGTGGGTTCGACTCCCACACGCTTCCGCCATATCTTTCGCTTTCTGAACAACTTGCACCTGCACGAATGTGACCCGCGCGTTCGGCTTGGACCAGTCGATTATCGCCCAGCCCGTGGCATTGGTAATTGACATGAATATCGCTCTTTCCGTAAGTCCTTTGGGCCGGTTAGAGTCGCGCATGATTCGCTAGGATATACCAAGTGCCCGATAAGTCGGTTATTACCGGCCAATCTCTGCCCGTTCTCAGGGCGTCGCGAGTGAAGGCGTTTTGACGGTTAGGCGTGGTCGAGTTAGCTTCATCAGGGGCCGCAATTCGCACGAGAAAGATGCGAAACACTGAGGGAATACGCTAAACTTTTGGAAGGAGATTTGCAAAATGGCCTCGAGTATTATTGTCAGCAACCCGGCTATCCTCAGCGGTGAACCCGTCTTTCGTGGGACGCGAGTTCCTTTTAAGTCGCTGACAGACTATCTGGAGCATGGGCGGACGCTGTCTGAGTTTCTCGAAGATTTCCCCAGTGTAACCAGTGCCGAAGCGATTGCGGCGATCGAAGAAGCCAGAACGAGCTTGACCGCTACTTTGAAATGAGATTGCTCATCGATGAGTGTGTCCCCAGGAAGGTGAAATTCCTCTTTTCCGACAGCGGTCACGAATGTGAGACCGTTCGAGACGCTGGATTCAGCGGCAAGGAGAATGGGGAGCTGTTGCCCTTGGCAGAAGAGCACTTTGACGTCCTCGTCACAATAGACAAGAACATTCGCCATCAGCAGAACATGACGGGCCGGAACATCGCTATCTTGATCACCCGCCCAGCTTCGAACGACCTGGATGACATCCGGCCGCATGTCCCACATGCTCTTGTCGTATTGCAGTCCCTCAAGCCCGGGCAGCTGGTTGAAATCGGGATCCTGGGGTAAGTCCCACTAAATACCTATGTGATTTCAGATTCCGATGGAGTTACTCGTGGTCAGAGTAACTCCTTTGCACATGATAGAAATCCCATAAAACCAGCCCTACCGCATCCGCCGCAAACGCCAGCGGTTTAGTCCAAAAGCCGTAATCGGAAACTTGCCCGCTACCCAGAGGAGGGTAGACCTGGCGGTGTTCATCGCCTAGCCTGTTGCAGGGTTAGCGGCGCCGCTAGTGTGAAGTCCGGGTCTTGCAGGCGCAGTGCGAGGTTCTTGGAGATGATGCCGCCTGTAAAAGCACAATTCCGGCAGAGATAGGTCCCTCGCCGCACCTGCATTTCCTGGGTTGTCCTCGTCGAGAATCACCCACTGTATACTTGAAGGAACGAGAACGTCTCCTTCTGTGAGGCACGAAGAGCGCATTTAAGTGTCCTAACCCGATCAGCTGTGATCCTCCCCAACATGGATTATTGTGCGAGTCGGGGTCAATGATTAACGCATCTGCCCGCCCGGGCCTCGCCCCCCACGAAAAGTCCTCGATTGACACGGCCTGCAGCGACAAAGCACGACAATTCGCACTTTTGAGGGGCGTGTCGCCTCCTGTCGCTTGCGGGACGAAAGGCCGCACTCCAGGATGGCCGCAGCTGCCGGCACCAGAAAGTCCGGCCAAATTATGAGCCATACCAGGTCTCGGCTCCTAACTGGCGGGACCGGGCCGCAGCTCTAAGGAGCGACCATGAAGGCATTTACAAAGCTGGCGGCCAAAGGTGTTTATTCAACTATTCCGCTGCTCTTGCTGCTCCTGTTCTGCCCGACGGAGACGCGGGGGCAGTACTTGATCGTCGACTGCACCGGGGCAACTCCGGGGGCCTACTCGAGCATCAACGCAGCACTGCCGAACGCAACTCCCGGCAGTTTCATCCTGGTGACGGGGCCCTGCACGGAAAATGTCTCCCTGACTGGTGTGAGTGCGGTGAGCCTGGGAGCCTATTATGGACTGACCGCTACCGTCAACGGCGGGATAACCGTGAGCAATTCGCAAAATGTGATGCTCTACGGGCTCAATGTGACGAACATCGCAGGAAACGGAATTTCGGTTTCCAACAGCAAGGGGACTTCGGTAAACGTTTGCACGAGCAACGGAAATGCCGGAGTAGGCTTGAGCGTAGCTGGAATGTCCGATGTGACCGTCGGAGCCAGTGGAGCGTTCGACAATAACGGCAACGGCGGAATCAATATCAACGGGAATTCGTTCGTAGCGCTGGTTGACTGGGCCGGACCAGTGGACATCAGCAACAACAGTGGACCCGGAGTTTGGGAGTCCGCGGGTAGCCTGTTTTCGACCCTTGGCCCAACGACCATAACTAACAATGTTTCCGGATTGGGAACCAATCCTGGATACGGACTCGAACTCCTTGGCGGGGCAAGAGCGCAAATCGGTAGCCTATATGGCCCGAATACAATCGCCGGCAACCAAGCAGGCGGAGCCTTTCTACAAGAGAACTCGGAGATCTCCTTCTTCAGTCTCGGATCGCCAAATGTGATTCAGGGCAACGGGCCCGTAGGGATTTCGGTAGGTCTGGGCAGTCAAGTCACCTTCTATGACATCAGCGGGCCCGTTAACGCACAAATCGCCGGCCATACGAGCGCCGGCGTGGATGTCTACTCCAATAGCCAAGCGTACTTCAACGGCGCAAACCAGGTCCTGCAAAACGGGTCGGTTTCGGACCCGCGCAGCGCTGGCATTCGTGTGGATGGAAACTCGGAGGTTCTACTTCGCGGCGGCCAGGTGACACAGAACAACGGACCGGGAATACTGGCGCTAGTCAACTCCAGTGCGGATTTTACAGGCGTTACTTTTGCCGGGAATCTGCACGGAGAAATCATCACCTGCGATTCCAGTTCGTGGATGGTTAGTGACCTTACGACGAACCCGACCAGTTCGTTTCTCCCGGCAGGAGTGACCTGCAGAACGCCTAATGCTCTTGTCAATCGCGTTTTATTCAAAGCGGTGCCGACAACGCCGGACTGGAGCGCGTTTAAGGCTCTCTTCGATAAGTATGCGAAAGCCGCCGTCAAGCAGTAGTCCTGCAAGAAATCTGTTGATTGGCGAGAGGGGAGCCGCCTCCAAAGGCGGCCGGCGAGTTGTCTTCAGATGCGAGCGGCGGTTGCAGTCGACCGGGCTTTGTGTCAAGACTTCGATCCCAGGAAGCTGCTGCACGTATCCCTGGTGGTCAGCTTATGCTGTTCATTTCATGCCAGAAAATTAAACGGTACACATAAATCTGCGCCGCCACACCTCGACCCCGCACCTGTGGAATGTACGATAATTTCCGAGGGTCCAATTGCCAGCACCGGCGGCCATCTGCGTCCAACTTCGGGCTGAGAGGTTGGGACCAATTCATTTCGTTGGCACCATCTTGGGATCTCTGTTTTATGGGCCTTTTCAGTGGGGTTAGCGGCGTAAGGCCAATAGAATCATCGTGATTTATGGAGCCGGCGATGGGAATCGAACCCACGTCCGAAGGCTGGGAACTTGCGCCGCGTGCCGCCGACACAAGTCAACAATTCCGCAGTCCGAGAAACGAGGCACAAAAGAGAGCAGGGAAGCAGTCCGGCAGCGGAGGATGAGTTAAAGTTTTGCGGGAAAATGAACCGTTCTGACTCCAATTGACTCCAATTGGAACTTGGCGGAACCTGCAACGTCATCATTCGCCGTGAGTTGGGAGTCTAACGTTTGAGTTCGACTCCCACACGCTTCCGCCAAGCCCTTTCTTTATGCGGTCTTAGCTACCGGGGCTGACTCCATTTCAGAGTCTGACTCCAATTGAGTGATTTGCTGCCCGATCCGCTGAGAGAACTTCTCAAAAGCGGTGCGCTAGGCGTCGCCAAGGATGTGCGCGTAATGCTCCAACGTGACCTTAGAATCAGCACGCCGCATAAGCCGGGTGACGATGTGAATTGGAGTGCCTGCTTCGAGCAGGTCCGAACTTGCTCCGTGCCGGAAACAATGAATCCCGACGTGAACACATTTCGCAGTTTCACTCCCTAGCCTTTTCATGGCCCGATGAACGCCGTATTTCACAACGTTGTCGGACAGGTACGGCCTGGTTTTGGAATTCGTGAAGAGGTAGCCGTCCACGTTCGCCACGTAGCGGTTATCGAGCCAATCGTGCAGGTATTTGGCGAGCAGCTCGGACATCTGAATCGGAGCGGCGCTATTATCGCTGTTCGGCGTGCTTTCCTTCCGAGTGCGTAGTCCGGTCCGGTAGCCGCCGCCATCTTCGCAAAATCCTCCGACGAGGGGCCATCCACGGCAACGAGAATCGCCGCGCTCATCCTCCGTGAGGAATAAAGGTTGCGCTAGGCCGCAGAGGTCCGAGGGTGGATAATTCGCCGCTTGGCAAATCCCAATAATGCCAACATTCCGGAACCGAGCAGAAACGGACTGGAAGGCTCGGGAGCGGTTGTGGGAGGCATCGTTTGCGATTCGATAGAGAAACCTGCTACGCCACCAGTGGGATCACTTGCTAGGCAATCTACAGGGGCGCCGCCGTACGCGCAGCTGGTTACGGAAAGCTTTATCGTGTCTATATCTCCGACCGCTATACCGGTATTTGGAAAATTCCCGATCCATGCGGATTCGAAAGGATTGGTTGCCGCCGCGAGGTTCGCGCTCGTCACTGTAAAAGACCCGAAAAGCGTGGCATCGCTATCCCCAGCATCTTGGACCGCAATCCAGGCGACGGACCCATAGATATCATCGCCTGCACTATCCGATACCTGCAAAGTCGACGTCGCACCGTTCATGGAAACTGGATTAAGACCAAAGAGGTCGGTACCACTTGCAAATGTCGGAAACTGCGAATAAACGGTGGTCGTGGGATTTTGGCCCACCACGACAGGAGGAGAAGTTACCGTAAGGGTCGGCAGAGTAGTCAGCAGGTTCCAAATTAGGTTATCTCCGCTTGTACCGTTAGGCACCAGCGTATAGCCCCCGTCTAGAATACATGAGCCAACCTCGCAGGCTCCAACGGCGATGGTGGTGCTGGGAAGGCCAGGCGCGTTCGTGTTACCAGAGAATGTAACGTTGCCGTACGTTGCTGGCCCGAGCGTATCGGCGTATGCAATCGGAGCAATCGCCAAGAGGCTCACACCCGCCACAGCTAACAAGATTTTGGATCGCATAATTTCCCCCATCGTTGTGCCAGAGTGTGCCCGGAACGCCTAAGAACGTCAATGCACGGAGGAAAATTTAGTTCTTCACTAAGTCTTACGAGCAAGCTAGCTGATAATTATAGGGTTACCGCGATTCGACAATTTTGTGAAGCAAGTACTGACGCTATGCTAAAATCGCCCCCAAGTCCCCCGATCTCACTTAGAGGATCCGCAATGGAGCAGGCTCCCCGGTCGCCCATGCTCAGGTTCGGTCCTTATCTTGTGGACTTGGCAGCAGGGGAAGTGCGCAAGAACGGCTCGCGCATCCGTCTGCAGGAAAAACCCTTGCGCGTGCTGGCGCTGCTGGCCGCACGGCAGGGCCAGTTGGTCACCCGCGAGGAACTGCATAAACGGCTGTGGCCGGAAGACACCTTTGTCGATTTCGAGACCGGCCTCAATACCGCCGTTAGCAAGCTGCGCGACGCTCTTTCCGACAGTGCCGAAACTCCCCGCTATATCGAGACCCTTCCCCGCCGGGGCTACCGTTTTGTCTGCCCGGTGGAACTGATCAACGGCGACCAGCCCTCCCCAGCGAATTCGGACATTGGCCAAGAGCTGGGGCCCGAATCGGTTCCTCAATTGGTACTTCAGCCAGCGGCCCACCCGGAGCCACCATGGACGGCGGTAGCTTATTCAGGAACGGAGAGGCGAAAAGCGTCCGTAGCCAGATCAACGATCCGGAAAACGCTCTGGATTTCGCTCGCGGCCGCCGTTTTGCTTGCCGCTGGCGGCGCGTATTGGGTGACGCACGGCCGCGCAGCGCTTTCCTTTCGCTCCAGCGATAGCGTGCTCCTCGCGGACTTTGAGAATCAAACTGGCGAAACGCGGTTCGACAGTGCTCTGGACACCGCTTTTGGCGTAAGCATCGCCCAGTCGCGATACGCTAACGTATACCCACGAATGCAGCTCGATGCCGTGCTCAAGAGAATGGGCCGGCGACCGGGCGAGCGGATTACTCCATCCTTGGGCCGCGAAATTTGCCTGCGCGAAGGTGTGCGCGGGTTGATTGTGAGTAGCATCACGCGCACCGGGCAGGAATACTCGCTTACGATGCAATTAATCGATCCGCAGACAGGCCAAACCATGCGTTCCTACACGGAACGCGCGCACGGAGAAGACCGCATCCTCGATGCTTTGGACATCCTAGCAAAGGAAACCCGCGAAGCTCTGGGAGAATCTCTTTATCAGATACATCAGGCTGGCAAGCCGCTGCCCGAGGTGACGACGCGGAATCTGAACGCCCTGCAACAATATGCTGAAGGCTCAGCTCTCTGGCATCGTGGCAAACACCCAGAGGCGGTCACCTTGTTCAAAGCCGCGGTGGCCGCCGACCCCGACTTTGCCATAGCGCACGCGGCCCTTGGCAACGCGTACTTCAGCTATATTTTCTACCAGCCGGAAGATGGGCGGAAGGAGTACGAAAAGGCGCTTTCCTTGCTGTCGCAAACTACCGACCGCGAACGAATGATCATCGAGACGCATTACGCGGCGAACCAGGGCCACGCAAGCGACGCGGAGCTTCTATACAATGCCTATTTGAGCCGCTACCCGGACGACGCCGCGATGCGCTACGGTTACGCGCAACTGCTGCGCAATAGCGGCCGCCAACAAGACGCCATACCGCAATACAACCAAATCCTTCGCGTGCTGCCCGACTACGCAACCGCCTATCTCGGAATTGCAACTGCCTCCAAAAGCCTCGGTAAATATTGTGACGCTTTGCAAGCGTATGCGATGGCTTTCACCATTGAGCCGCAGTGGCTGACCTCCGGGAATATCAACCGCGAATATGGCTTCACGCTGGTTGCCAACGGCGAGAGCGACAAAGCGCAACAGGTTTTCTCGGCGCTGCTTAATAAACCGGAAACACGTGAGAACGGACTATGGTCACTAGCTTTACTGGATCTGTATCATGGCCAGTACGCCAGCGCCCAAAGCCGCTTCGAGCAATCACTGGAGATTACGAAGGCAAAAGACTCGCCGCTCAGCATGGCGCGCCTGCACCTCTTGCTCGGGATTGTAGCGAAGGGTCAAGGCGACGAGAGGGGGCAACGGCAGAACCTCGCCGCCGCCGTGGCGGGCTTCGAAGTCATTCAGGAGAAAGTCGTTTTTGGCGCGATGTTGGGAGACGCCTATGTACGGGCGGGTATCCTGCAACAAGCAGAGAAGATTGCCACTGTGATTACACCTATGGCGGATCCGCGCAGCGTCGAACAAATGGGCTACGTGCATCTTCTCGAAGGGGAAGTTGCGTTGGTTCTGGGGCAGCACGACAAAGCGATCGAATTACTGATGCAATCTGACAAAGAGAATCGCACCGGTTTGTCTATCGAGGCTCTTGCCCACGCTTATCAACAATCCGGGGAAATCGACGAGGCCATTGCCACCTACGAAAAGATGCTCGGCTTGCCCGACCTTCCGCTTGGATGGGAGCCACAGCAACGCTGGCTGGAGGCCCGTTACACGCTAGCTGTCGACTACGCCTCCCGCGGCGACAAACAGAAAGCGCGAGAGACGCTTGCGACGTTTCTAAATCTCTGGAAGAACGCAGACCCCGGTCTTCCAATTCTTATCGCTGCGAAGTCTGAATACGCAAAGCTCCAATAGTTCGGAGCCAGCCCAGACGACCGCTCGGCGAACACCCGGGCGTCAGTGGAGGCGGAAAAAGGGTCAAGCCGGGCCTCTTCAGCTGCCAGGAGAACTGGCCGGTACGGCGGTAGGCGAGATTGGCTATGTGCCTGGCGCGTGCGGGACTTGATGCAGTCAAAGAAATTCTGCATGTGATCGATGGTGCCGTCGCGAAAGGTGTCGGCCTTGAGGACGGGATTATCTTTGGTTGGTACACCTTCGCGACAGACGCCAAATCCGAGGCGGTTCAGCTTTGTGGCATAAGCGCCGCGAAGCGTTGCTCCTGAGTCATCGCGTCGTTAGGTCTTGTCCCGGTTCCTGATCATCCACAACGTAAGGTCCCAAGCACCGTAGATACCGGCGAACAGGGAGAGCACCATAGCGCCCGCGAATGATCGCAATACAACTAAAAATAGCAGTACTGTTCATCGCTGCAGCATGCGGCGAAAGGCACAAATGCCCAGATGATCATACAATGGCTTTCGATCACCTTTAGAGTCATTCTGGCCATCTCAAGAGTCTCTTTTTCTTTTTTTGCGTTCCAGTTAATTATCGCCGTGGCTATCATCACTTAGCTTGTTCGTAGATGCCGATCATAAGGAGCCATGCGCCCGAAATGAGGAATCCGAATAAAACAATGGTTGCGATAGCTGTGATATAAAGCCCTGCCCTATATCCGAGAATTAGGAAAATTGCGCCTATAACTTCAGCGAGGTAACAAATTGTGCCGCCCGCAAGACGCGGCGCGCTCAGTCCAATAGAACTCATGCCCGATCTGATAGCTATAACATAGCCCCTGATGAAGATGACTGTTGCGATGAGCCAGAGAACAAGCCACTCGAAGCCAAGCGCTCCAAGATACTGATTTCCGATAAGCGCAAAACTGCACGCCATGAAAACTGCAGTGAAGCCCGTTAGCATGTTAATTGCCCGGTTTTTATGTGTCGTGTTTCGGACAATGATCTCGGGATTGATCGACATCGCGACGAAAATCAAACCTGCAAGCGCCGCTGCGCCGCTGCCCACCATGGAAAAAAAGCTATTCCATTGCTCCGACATAAAAGATTTTCCCTCAGTTCTGAATCCAGGATGGGCATGAGCCCTGAACGGCGGGTGGCCCATATCTGGGCTCCGAGAGATGTTTGGGTGCCCCAGGTCCCGCCTTGGAACCTGTGAACGATAGCTCATCCGTCCGACTCTTTAAAACAGGGTTTTCCAATCGCCGCTATACCAGCGCTTGACAGCTTCCAGTTGCTCTTTCTTGTCCTGATCGACGCCATTCGGGCCTGCTTCATGTTGGACGATCGGTTCCAAAGGTACTTTCTACAAGGCCTCTCATGACAGCGGGGGAATCGACGACGCGATAGAGCTGGCCGGTCTCGAAAACCGACCCTGAAAGAGGTCCGGGAAGGCGCTCGACGGCGGTGATGAAGACGGCTTTTATCCTGGTAGATCCGAGGCCCGGCAAGTATTGCGAGACATTCAAAACAATAAGGTTCGCGTGCGCTAACCGACAGCTTTTCCTTCCCGTAATGGCCTGCAGACAGTCCGCTTGCACGGAAATTTTGGCGGCTGTTCGGCCATCCGGTAAGTCGGTTATTACCGGGGAATCAGGTCCGGTTAGGGCGTCAAGTGCATCACTTCCGGTTAGCCCATTGACACGGGAACAGCACTTCCCCCCCACAGAAGGTATGCGTGGGTTTGATTGATGTTTTGCTCCCGCTTTGATTCCCCGTTCGTCCAAAGGAGCAGCATCAGGATCATGGAGGACGTGTGCATAAACTTTGGAGGACCACCCTCGGTTCAATCAGTGCATTTGCGGTGTTGGCGGCAACCGGCCGGGCAAATGACGAAAGCATCGACGCTTCCAAATGTCTAGAGACAAAGATGCAGCCATCGCAGGAAATCGGAAACGTCTTCTCACGGACGATTTCGTATCGGATAGACGGCTTCGATGCTTTGGTGAAAAGGATAAGCGGCACTGGGCTTTATAAGGTGCAGCAGGTCACGCCCGAGCAGATTGTTATGAGTGCAAGCTTCCTCTACGACGGCCACCCCGTGAGCACGGGAGAAAACATCATCAAGGATGGCGGCCGCACGCTTTGCTGGGAGGGAAAATGCTCTGCTGCCACGGATGCGAGCGGCGTATCCATCAACCCACTCTTTTGGGGAGCGCCGAAGGGGAAACTCCATGTTGGCCAGAGTTGGGATGTTCAGATAACTGCACCCTGGGAGCTCGGCCCTGCGGGCAAACAGGTTGTGAAGGTCGTGTCTATCGATCCATCGAACGACAGCATAACCCTCGAAAGAGAAGGAGAGGGTGAAGGCGACGCCGTCAATGCGGTAAAGAAGCTGCCCCTGGTGAAGGATAAGAAGACCTATATGGTGGATGTTTCCGAGGGAGAGGCGAAGTGGAGCGGCTATACGACGTTTCGCCGGGGCGTCATCCTGAGTGATGTGCTGCTTGTGGAGCGGTCTATGACGATTAAATCGGCCGAGACGGGCCAGAGCAGCGGAACTGAACGGCAATACATCTTGCTGAATGCAGGGCCGCCAGATCTGATGCGGAATTGAATGGGCTACGCTCTGTCGATCAGGAGGCAGCACATAATTCCCGGTAAGTCGAAATCGGAAATTTGAAAACCTGAAATCCCATAGGGACGTTTACGTGGCACTTGGACGAAGAACTCCTAAATTGTTCGACGGGCCGTCTTCCCTGGCGCTATCATCAGCACGATCCTTTCGATGCCATTCGGCGACACTATGTAAATCCCAGGAGGAAAGGGATGCACCATTTGCAGAGGCTCTGGCTGCCACTGTTAGCAATCTCGTTCCTGACCCCTGCCCGAGGGACAGAAGTTGGAGAAGGAGTGATCCAAGGTGTGGTCCTGGGTGAAGGAGGGCGGCCAGTCGGCGGCGCAAAGGTACACGCCGAGTTGAAAGGCGTCGCAATGCACACGGCCATCCGCTACGTTGAAACGGACGAGAACGGTTTCTTCGTGATCGACCGACTGGAATTCGGCACATATTATGTTTCCGCCAAGAATGAGGAGAAAGAATACGGGGACAGTGGTTTTTCGTTTTTCAACGACAAACCTGTCCCGATGGCTCAGATTTCCGATCAGCACAAAATTGCGGATGTGGTCGTAGATCTGGGGCCGAAAGCAGGGATACTGACGGGCACAATCAGCGACGCCGCCACGGGGAAACCCATTCCGGCCAGTTTCTATTTAGCGCAGATGAAAGATCGCACCAAGTGGATGGGTACATCGGCAGCGCCGAATTTTCGGGTGTTGATTCCGTCCTCGAAAGAAATGGAAGTGAAAGTTTCTGCACCCGGGTATGAGACATGGGTTTACCCCGACCCTACCATTCTATCTCGAGTTCTACGTATGGACCCCGGTTCCGAAATTCGTCTGGACATACAATTGAAACCGGTGCACGACCGTAGCCTTCCCGTCTCCAAATTCTTGATTCCCGAAGGATACGCTGGTTGGTTACGCGTGGAGTATGACGTTGAATGCTTTCCTCCCATCCCTGTCGTTGATGGAGTGAGGATTCTTCGATTTGCTCGTGCCAACGTGTTGGAGACTTCTTCTCCGATTCCTGAGGATGCAGCCGAACGGCAGTACTTTTACTACGCGGCAGATGGTTCCGAGCGAAACTTGGCGGCGGACTATCGAAACGGAAATGGAATGATTTGGCAAGAAACCCCCGGCTCTCGTGGCGGGAAAGTGAGAATGTTTATATTTTTCGTGGGGACTGAAGAACAGTCCAAGACCCGACCACAGACCGGATTTCTGTTGGCTCCTGTGTGTCCGTGAGCGGTGCTAACTAACAAAGAGAGCAGGCCAGCGATCCACGGAGGACGAGGGAGAGTTTCCAGTGAAAGTGAAACGCCGTGACTCCAGCTGACTCCAATTGGAACTTGGCGGAAGCTGCAACGTCATCATTCGCCGTGAGTTAGGAGTCTGAAACTTACTGATTAAGAAGGCGCGGGTGCGAATCAAGCGCGACCGGAAAAGCTTAATGATCGTGCCAGTCCGGACTGGTCAATTCGATCCGCCAGATGGGGCCACTGCCATACAGCGGACCCTCTGATTTGGCGAAGGACGGGGCATCGCCGCCGAGAATCCAGATGTGGGTGTCCTGGGGCTGCTTACCGACAAGCGGCGCCACCATTCCGGCGACGCCTCCGATATCAACCTTTACGACATAACGCGTAGCTTTGTGGGAGGAGCCTCCGGCCGAGAACGAGTCCTCGCCTTCGGGAGAGATCAAGAGTTTCACGAGCCGGGGTTTTGGCGCGGCTGCCACCATTGAAAGTGTCGTCAGCGGAACGTCGGGCCGGATGTTCTTCAGCAGGGTAAGAATCATGCCGTTGGAGACGTCGGGCGGAAGTTTGAGCCGCTCGGTCACAGTCTTCTCTTTGCCGTCGCTGTCCGTATAGCGGACCGTGACCTGGCCCGTTAGGCCGTCCACCGAGACATCCATCGGTTGTTTGAATGCGGCGCCCTTTTGGACCTGGTGATCGCTTATGAGCCGGAAAATATGGCGCTGAGAAAAGACGACGGTTTCTTCATTTATCGAGCCATCCTTGAAGCGCAGAACCGTGTGGCTAGTCACGCGATCGCCACGGGCGAACTGCGTTACATCACCCTCGGCGAGGATTGTGCCTTCGAGCGTGCGTAGCACGAGGAACCCGCGGACCACGCCCTCCGTGTATTGCACCGCCACCGGCGACTGTGACAGTACTGCGGAAGGGAGCAGGAGGGCCCACGTTAGGAAGACGACGAGCGCCAAGGACCGGATATGTTTTACCATCAGAGCATCATACCCTCACTACGGTCCTCAAGTGGTAGGAAGCGAGTTTGTCAACTCCCATCTGTCCTTTTAGAGCCTTCGGCCCGCGAAACCTTATGAAAATAGACCGAATCCTCAAGACAGCCAAGCACAGGCGTACTTATTTTCGACTCTGTCCTTTTAGGGCTGAAGGCCCTTATAAGACAGATGGGATGAGAAGGCCGGTGTCCGCGGGATGCGATAAGCTCCCAAGGATCGACGCGCTCGAGGGCGCAAAGAAAAGGAGACCGGCTGTGAAGAAGACTAGCACTGTTCGCGTCAATGGAAACATGATTTTCAAAGGAGCTATCGCAAAACATCACGGCGCAAACTGTTAGAATCACCGTTTTAGTGCGGAGGAAATGGCCGATGCGGATAAAAGGAAGTCGGAGGGCGGTGGCGTTGTGTGTTTTGGGCCTGACAGTCCTGTTCGGATCGTGCCACCAGCAGGAACAACATACTTTGGTGCCAAAAGATTGGTCCACCGTTTCGATCTCGCTGAGCCAGGGATGGTGCCAACTGTCCTGCCCCACTTATAGCTTCACGATCCGCGGCAATGGAGAAATAGAATACGAAGGAATGATGGGCGTCCCGGTGCTGGGACGACGTACGGGGCTGGTACCGAGGGAAACGGTCGCGGCGCTGCTGAAGGAGTTCGAGAAGGCAAATTTCATGTCGCTAGACAATCGGTTTCAATGCGATCACAGCAATCTATATGTCACCTTATCGATGGATGGAAAGACAAAAACGGTGACCACCTGCGGGGTCACGACCGAAGAAACACCTGAGCCATCTGCGGCGCAGGTAGCTCAGGCTAAACACTTGGATAAGAATTGGAAGGCGTGGCTGGCATACTCGCACTTGCCCCATACGGGTGTTGCGATGCTAGGAACGGAACGCTGGACGAAGTGTGGCCGCGCGTGCACGGCGGCCGTAAGACTAAGGAGCCAGCATCTCTGGGTGGGAGAGGATGCGGTTTTGGATGCGGTTCAGGGGAAGCTTCCTGAGGCCGTTAGTTCGATGGGAGTTGATTCCTACGCGCTGATTGAGGCAGGCTATGACGTGAATTATGCAGACAAAGAAGGCATCACGCCTTTGATGGCGGCCACAGAGAAGAATGATAGCAAGCTTGCGCGAAATCTTTTGGAGTGCGGAGCGCGTCCGACGGAGATAGATAAACTCGGACGCACGGCGCTGGATCGCGTCGGTCGCCCGGAAATGCGAGATGTTTTTCGATGGTATGGAAACGTTTCGGCGGCACCGAGTGGCGACTGAGGTCAACACGAAAGTCCTGATTAACGCTAGTGCTTAATCGAACTTGCTGTTCTCGGTGGTTCTTTGTGGCAAGAGGACAAAGGTAAGGAGAAAGATTATGAAGTGCAAAATGACGGGAGCGGCGGGATTGGCTGGGGCGTTTGTTGCGGGCATGGTGGTGGCGACGGCGCTGGGTGGGGGGACCGTTGCGGTGGGGGCGAAGACGCTGGGGGCGGCGGCGCAGGGGCAGCAAGTTACCGTGCAGAGGGTCATCAGCCCCACGGTGACGGACGAGGACATTGCTTTGCTGCGGCAAGATCTACGGGCAATGAAAATGCAGGTGATTGGGCAGAATATGTCGCTGTCGGATACGGAGGCGGAGAAGTTCTGGCCGATCTACAACCATTACGTGAAGGACTTGCAAGAAGTGAACAATCAGAAGTATGCGCTGTTGAAGCAGTACGCGGAGATGTGGGCAACGATGACAGACGAAGATGCACTGATTTACGTGCGGCACTGGTTGGAGGCAGACGGGCAGGCGCAGGCGCTGCGCTTGAAGTATGTGCCGGTGGTGAGCCAGGTGT
>Ga0210395_10002393_pt1 | contig 14540 bp, 12 predicted proteins | sample IncBWH4OmetaG_FD_150861 | JGI IMG/M metagenome (GOLD analysis project Ga0210395, IMG submission 150861) | Forest soil microbial communities from Barre Woods Harvard Forest LTER site, Petersham, Massachusetts, United States - Inc-BW-H-4-O ... | reverse complement strand
ACCAGGCTTGGTTCACAGAAACTCTCGCGTCTCGGAATTGACTCCGACACGGAATGTTGAGGGCTTTTACGGAAATTCATAACTAGTGGGGTTTCCGCATACAAACTGCCACAGTATTTGGTGGAGTCGCTTTCATCGCTCAACGTTGTCGGACACCCAGTTTGATCTCTCGGTCGAGTCGATCATGACAGATCAAGCCGTAGCGGCTCGACCTAGAGCGGTGGCAGAAGCACGATGCAGATACCCTTTGTCGCAAGCCCGGGCGACTTGGCGAGGGAAACGCTCTTTTGCCCAAGATCGGTTGCGCGGTTTTCACGGTACTCGAAGACTTGCTTTTGCTGGCGGTCGGGCTGATGTTCCTGGGCTATGAGGGGAGGATGGCCCTCACCAGCGTGGGCAACTACTTGATGTTGACCGTGTCCCAAGAAATCGGTCTCACATTACGAGCGAGCCTGCTGCGGCACCTCGACACGCCTGCAGCCGAATGCTACGAGAACACGCGGGTGGGGAGTTGATCTCACGCGCTCCCCCGTATTACACTCGCCCGGCTTCGCGATGGGAGCGAAAAATGCGCATGATCTTTACGAAAGTCTTATTAGTCTTAGTCGCCTTTACAGCTGCGACCTTGGGCCAGGCTGCACCGGCGAACCGGACAGTCTCCGACGCAAAATCGCAGCCCAGCGATCAAGCAGCCGCGAATTCCGCCCCGGCGGCCGACAGTCCGATTACGTCGATGCCCTACACTCCAGGACTCGACACTGAATTCATGGATAAGAGCGCCGACCCCTGCGTTGATTTCTACCAATACAGTTGCGGCGGGTGGATGAAGAAAAATCCGATTCCCGCCGACCAGCCCGGCTGGGGCGTTTACGGCAAGCTCGCTCAGGATAATCAACGATTCCTGTGGGGCATTCTGGACGATCTGGCCAGGAACACTTCGGGCCGAAACCCTAACCAGCAGAAGATCGGGGACTACTTCGCCGCCTGTATGGACGAGGCCGCAGTCGAGAAGCTTGGCGCCAATCCGCTGAAACTCTACCTTGAACAGATCAATGGCCTTACGTCGAAGAGCCAACTGCCGGCTCTTTTGGCGCAGATTCATCTGCGGACCGAAGGCAACGGCATGTTCTTCGGATTCGGGTCGAACCAGGACTACGGCGACTCGACCCAGGTGATTGCTTTTGCCACCGCCGGCGGACTCGGCCTCCCCGACCGCGATTATTACACGAAGACCGATGCGAAATCGGCGGAACTGCGCCAGAAATACCTCTCTCACGTACAGCGAATGCTCGAACTGTTGGGTGATGCACCGGACGCGGCACAACGCGAAGCGGTCTCGATCATGGCCATGGAGACGGCGCTGGCCAAGGCTTCCCTAACCCGTGTCGAGCGCCGCGAGCCACACAACCTTTACCACAAAGTTGACTTGACACAGATGCAGGCGCTGTCGCCTGGTTTCGACTGGACCGTATACCTTAAGGAAGCCGGGCTGGATGGGGAAAATACATTCAATGTAACTGAACCAGCGTTCTATAAGGAACTCGACAGCCAGCTCCAGACCGCCAGTCTCCGTGACATTAAGAACTATTTGCGCTGGCACACGGTTCATTCTGCCGCCTCTTTTCTGTCGTCCGCCTTTGTGAACGAGGACTTCGATTTCTTCAGCAAGACGCTGCGCGGAGTCCCTCAACTCCGCCCTCGCTGGAAACGTTGCGTCGGACTGGTTGATCGGCAACTCGGCGAAGCTCTCGGCCAGGAGTTCGTCAGCCGGACATTCACTCCGGAAATGAAGCAAAAGACGCTGGCCATGACCGGCCAGATCGAGCAGGCCATGGCCGCCGATATCGAGCAGCTCACGTGGATGGGGCATGAGACCAAACAGAATGCGTTGACCAAGCTCCACGCCGTCGTGAACAAGATCGGCTATCCTGACAAGTGGCGTGATTACACGTCAGTCGTGATCTCGCGCGACGATTTTTCGGGCAACGTCGAACGGGCCGCGATGTTCGAGTCCAAGCGCAGACTGAATAAAATAGGCAAACCGGTTGATCGCAGCGAATGGTCGATGACACCGCCTACCGTCAATGCCTATTACAGCTCGCGCATGAATGACATCAATTTTCCCGCTGGCGTGTTGCAGCCCCCTCTTTACGACCCGAAGATGGATGACGCGCCCAGCTACGGCAACACCGGCGGAACCATCGGTCATGAGTTGACCCACGGCTTCGACGATCAGGGCCGCAAGTTCGACGCCCAGGGCAACTTGAAGGACTGGTGGACGGCGCAGGATAACCAAAACTTCGAAGCCCGCGCGCAGTGCGTGGTGGACCAGTATGCGCAATACCTAGTTGTAGACGAAATAAGAATCAACAGCAAGCTCACCGAAGGGGAGGATATCGCCGATCTTGGAGGGTTGATTCTGGCATGGATGGCATGGAAAGACCAGACAAAGAACACGCATCTGGAAAACCGCGACGGCCTCACGCCTGAGCAACGGTTCTTTGTCGGAAACGCGCAGTGGGCGTGTGAGAACAACCGGCCAGAGAACCTGCGCCTGAACGCCATCACAGATCCGCATTCGCCGGGCAAGTATCGCGTTAACGGCCTGGTCGTGAACCTGCCCGAGTTCGAGAAAGCATTCGCATGCAAGCCAGGCCAGCCTATGGTGAAAGAAAACCGCTGTCGCATCTGGTGATAGAGTTCTCGAAGGTTACGAATTGATCGCGCGTAATTTGAACACGATGCACTCAACCCGCGAAACCCCTTTTAGACTCCCACCGCCACGATCGGCTTCACTTCGATCCTGGCGGCAATTCCGGCAACGCGCTGATACGACTGCAGCCGGTCCGCATGCTCATAGGTATCGGTCACCACAATCAGCTCGTCAGCGCCAGTGTCACCCACCAACTTCTCCAGCCCCGCCTTCACAGTTGCATCCGATCCAACAACCGCTGCCCGCAGCCTGTTCGCGACTGCCGCGCGCTCCCCGTCCTGCCATAGCGGTTCCATCGAATCCACAGGCGGGAGCAACTCCACCGGCTGGTTTCGGATCAGCCGCAGGAAGCGTTGCTGCGGTGTCGTAAATAACCACCGGGCGGCCGCATCCGTCTCCGCTGCAATCACCTGCACCGCCACCATCAAGTACGGCTTCCCGAGGATCTCGCTCGGCCGGAAGTGCTCGCGGTACAGCTGCGCTGCGGCATATAAATACTCGGGAGCAAAGTGCGCCGCGAACGCAAATGGCAACCCAAGCATTCCTGCCAGTTGCGCGCTGAAGCCGCTCGATCCAAGGAGTGTGATCGGCACGTTGCTTCCCTGCCCCGGAATCGCTTTCACGGTTTGCCCGGGTTTTTCCGGCCCCAGGTATGTCTGCAGCTCTTCCAAAAGCGCAGGAAAATCATCTCCGGTCTGCTGCAACTCCCGTCGCAGAGCCCGCATGGTGTGAGAGTCGCCGCCGGGAGCACGTCCCAGGCCCAGATCAATTCGTCCTGGATACAGGGCTTCGAGCGTCCCAAACTGTTCCGCAACTACTAGCGGCGCATGGTTCGGCAGCATTACTCCACCGCTTCCTACCCGAATCGTCTTGGTCGCTGCCGCAACGTGCCCAATCAGCAGCGGTGTGGCCGAGCAAGCCAGTCCAGAAATGGAGTGGTGTTCTGCCAGCCAGTAGCGCTTGTATCCCAACTTCTCCACGCGCTGCGCCAGGTCCACCGATCGGCCGATCGCGCTGCCTGGGGACTCTCCTGCTCGCATCCCCACAAGATCCAGTACCGAAACTGCTAGCTCTTTACGCATGGTTGGTTAGATGAAACATTCGGGCAAGCGATGCGAATCAAGTCGCCTCCTGATTAGCACGTCTGGAAATATGCCGCGAAATGCACCCAACGAGGGTTATTAGGACCTCAGAGCGGACACGTTAACTTCTCCGACGCGAGAAATTGTAAAGGCATGTTGTTGACCCATCGCAAGATGCGGCCATCTATCTTGCTTTACCGAAACTTTTCACCTTTTACTCGCTTTCAACAGAGCAAGAGTGTCAGAGTGCACTCAAGACATTCCAACTGCCAACCAAGTAAGAGGGCCCTCCGATGTACAGGCTTTCCAACACAGTGCGAAGCACGCACAACCAGGACGGCGCAATTGTTCTGGATATTCGGCACGGTCAGATGTTCAACGTCAACTTTGTCGGGTCGCGAATCCTCGAACTTCTCAAAACTGGGTCTACCGAATCAGAGATCGTCGACCAGGTCAGCAACGAGTTCAGCGTCAGCCGGGACCTTGCGCAGAACGATGTGCGGGAATTTCTACACAGCATGAAGCAGTCTCACCTCGTCGAAGAACACGAACCAGGTGTGGCTGTTTGAGCTGGAACCTCTGAGCCAGCTGCGGCTGACGGTATGAATGAGGTGTGCACCATGTCGTTTCTTGTTTTGAGAGCGTACTTGAAGCTGATTTACTTCGATCTCTTCTTGGCGCGAGGTAATTTCGCGGCGCTATACGACAAGGTTCGCAACTATCCGGTGGAAAAGACGACGCCTCCTCCCGATGCAGGGAAACGCATTTGTTCGGCAGTCGATATGGCATGTATCTGGTACTGGAAAGAGGCGCTTTGTTTGCAGCGCTCGGCAGCAACGAGTTGTCTCCTCAAGAGCCACGGAATATCCGCCCAAATGGTAATCGGGGCGCAACAGTTGCCATTCAAGGCGCATGCCTGGGTCGAGGTGGATGGTCGCGTGGTCAACGACAAAGCGTATGTACCCGAAATGTACGCAGTCTTAGATCGGTTTTAACAAATGAGGGGTCGAACACTCTGGCCATAAGGCGACTTTATGAGCGTTCAGTTTGGAAGGTGGAATTTCGAAGGCCTCTCGCCTAGTCCGGAATATATCGAGAAAGTCAGCGCAACGCTCGCTCCCTACGGCCCCGACAGTGACGAATCGTATTCGAATAGGGGCCTACGGATTCTGTACCGTGCCTTCCACACCACCAAGGAATCACGTCGCGAGACGCAGCCGCATGTTTCCTCCTCCGGCGCGGTGATTACCTGGGATGGCCGCCTGGACAATCGCGCAGATCTCATCAACGAGCTAAGAGATGTTGTGGCCTTCGATTCCACTGACGTTGCCATCGTCGCAGCGGCCCAAGAGAGATGGGGCGCGGACTGCTTTGCAAAGCTCATCGGAGATTGGGCGCTCTCGATCTGGAACCCGGATAATCGCTCGCTGGTCCTGGCCAAGGACCCAATCGGTACGCGCCATCTCTACTACTCGTTCGACAACAATCAGGTTACTTGGAGCACGATTCTCGACCCGCTCGTCCGGGTTGCAGGTAAAACCTTCGCTCTCGACGAAGAGTACATCGCTGGTTGGCTCTCTATGTTTCCGGCCGCTCACCTAACACCATGCGTCGGTATTCATTCCGTACCACCGTCCTCGTTCGCGCTTCTTCGACCTGAAAGCTGCACCGTAAGGAAGTATTGGGATTTCGACCCCTATAAGAAAGTCCGTTATCGCACCGACGCAGAGTACGAAGAACACTTCCGTACTGTTTTTGCGAAGGCCGTACAGCGCAAACTCCGTTCCGACAAACCAGTCCTCGCCGAACTCAGCGGTGGCAGGGACTCCTCGTCGATAGTCTGCATGGCCGATACCGTTATCGACGGCGGCGGTGCCGATACTCCGCGCCTCGATACCATTTCCTGCTTCGACGACTCCGAGCCAAATTGGGACGAGCGTCCGCTGGCCGAAGTGCTTCTCCAAGTGCTGCGACCAAATCTGCTTGTAGCTGTGGACGGTGGACGGTTTCTTGTTCGCCTCGACCCAGGGCAGGTAGGTCCGCTCGTAGAACTCCACGACGGTTTGATCTTCTTCGACGAACGCCTCTGCCTCGGCGTTCACCTTGGCCATGTGCTCTTCGGCCAGCTTCCGTAGCTGGCCCGAGCTCCTGCCATAGAGGACGTCGTCCTTCTTCCCCAATTTGTGCGCGGCCATTTTCCTGTCCGACTTCGGGCCCGTCCAATATCTGACGTACCAGTTGCCGGACCTGAGAGTGAGTGAGCCCTTCTGAATCCGATTCCGTGTCATGCAAAAATGCTAACGTGTTTTATCGTGCACGGGAGCGCGTCAAAACAGGCAGCAACACGCTAAAGTAACGGTCTGCAAGCGCAAGAATCGGAAGGATATGGCGGAGAGGGAGGGATTCGAACCCTCGGTACAGGTGTTAGCCCGTACAACGGTTTAGCAAACCGCCGCATTCGGCCACTCTGCCACCTCTCCGGCCTTTAGGAAGAACAACTTGCTTGCTGGCTACCAAAGATTAGTTGCGTGAACGCTGCATAATCGCCCATCCATAATGCTGTCTGGAGGGCAGAACGGGGCGACACCAACGAGGGCACGTCTTTGAGCAACACAGCGCATTTCACGTTCGATATTACACCACGGAAGTCATCGACGGCCAGCCTAAACGGCTGCAGCGGTCGGAGCGGCTCTGCTCGAAGGACAACAAACACCACAGTACGAAGTGCAAGCCCGTTCAACAACTTGCCGCGGGTGTGATGGAGACGCGTGAACGCCAACGGCGGAACGCTCCCTGACGCTGACATCAAGATCGCCGACTTCTGGATGACCGTTTACCTTCCGCACATCGAGCGCAACACGAAGGCTTCGACGATTCACGGCTACAAGAAAAGTGGGGAAGGCCATCTTTCCGCCGCCTTCGCAGGATTGAGTCTCACGGATTACCAGACACACCAGGCAACGCGCTCCCTGACCGCACTTGCGGATCGCGGACTCGGGGTCAGAACAATTGCCCACGTCCGTTCTCTCGCGAGTGGAACGTTCCGTCACGCTCTCCGGCTCAACCGAATCCAAATCAATCCGTGGCGTGACTTGGGCACTCGACGATATACGTCGTACAGCGCAGTTGTGTACATGTAGACGGTTTGGGGGGCAGGCAAGATCGGGCAATCCTCTTTGGATTAAGGAGTAACGTTGCCCAGACATTGCTGCGACGGCGACTCGAACCGAACGTGCTCTTGATCAAAGCCATGTGGGCGGATGGAATATTTCGAATTTGCCTCAGTTATAAAGAAGAGAAGGGCTATTTCGATCGCCCAAAATGGTTTCCGAATGACGATAGCGCACGATCTAAAACAAAAAGCCCACCGCGGCCCTCACCTCGCTTTGGAGTGCTCCTTGCCAAGCGAAGTGACTGCGATTTCTCCTTTCGTGGACAAACTCATGCTCTTGCTCAGAAATTGCAGCTGTGTTCCTGAAGGGGTGGGCGACGTTGAAATCGCGCTGCGGGAAGCCCTGGCAAACGCCATCATTCACGGAAATCATGAAGATCGTCGAAAACACGTCCACGTTACCTGCCGCTGTGAGCCTGACGAAGTCTCAATCGCTGTAAAAGACGAAGGAAGCGGATTTGACATTAATACTGTCCCGGATCCAACAGTTCGAGAAAACATTGGGTCGGTTCACGGACGTGGCATCCTCATGATGAAAGCGTTAATGGATGAAGTTTGCTTTGAAGAAGGAGGAGTCGTTCTTCGTATGAAAAAGCACGGCTCTAAAGCGCCTCACTAAGAATCTCTAGCCGAGCAAGGCGAATTAGGTCGCGTCACTTGAGAGCCAGAGTAATCTGGCCCAAGTGATAGGACAGGTGGTTGGTTCGACTCAGCAGAACAGCCAATCGGTTCCGGGTCGGATTTTTGGCATAGTCTTCGTCCGACATCGAGCGGTGCCGGTGCAGCCATTCGTTCTCGGAAAGAGTTGCAAACTGCGAAAGAAGTTTGCCGTTCACTTCCTCCCAATATTTTTTAAGCTCTGTCACTGGGGGCAGCTGTGTCCCCGCCTTGTCAGGACTGGAGATAAAGATTGCATCGAGTTCAGGGTGCAGTCGCTCTCCCAGGCCGAGAATCGGGAACATGGCGTCGTGAGCGGCTGTGAGGTGTCCCCATAGATAAATGAGGCGGTTTTTCCCCGGCGCTACTTCTTTCAAAAGTTGGTTGGCCGTGAGGTTTGAAAACGCCTTGTTCGCTCTCTCCAAAACAAGCCGCCATGAGTTAATCGCCACTTGCACTGACAATTCGTTCGATGTCACTGTCATAAGCCTCTCTTTGCAATCCTGACAAGTGTCTCTCCCAAAGTAGAGTCCTGAAGAGACCGTGTGGTCGCAGAATATTAACGGTGTGGCACTTCGTCTTGAGTTTGCCATGCTTGAGAGGCATCGACTCGCAGCTCAACAAAGTATGCGTTAACGCCGTTACCGCGAGCTTGCATCGCAATCTAAAGGGACTGATCCCAACTAAGGAACAACTTGTGACCGAAATCGTGACTTAAGGTGGGCATGGAAATGAGCGAAGGAGTATTTCTGGCTGAAGCTGGCGGTTCCAAGGTCATACACGCGCGTGAATCGTCTCAGCCGCTACTTACACCATACCGGATGGGAGATCTCGATCTTCCGAATCGCGTTATCATGGCCCCGCTCACTCGGATGCGCGCCAATCCCGATGATCACGTGCCTACAATTCTGCAGGCGGAATATTATACGCAACGCGCCTCGGCGGGACTGATTATCGCCGAGGCGTTCGCTACGAGAAGCGGGCAGACATTCATGAGGCGTTCCTAGCTCTGGGTTGCGTTCTGATCTGCTGGCGGTTTCTGGACGAACAAGAAACGGTTGAAAGGACTTTCTCCAGTTACTGCAGCTTCGCGTACTCCGCCTTGGCTTGCTTGAGGATGGGGATGTCGGAGTCGGCGTCTTTCCAGAGCGTGAGGAAATCTTTGTAGGCGGCGAGCGCCCGGACGCGGGCGGCATCGGCATCGGCGCCTTGCGAAGTTCTCGATTGCAAGGCCTTGGCGCGAGCGACGCCCAAACGCGCCAACGCTCCAGTCCAGCAATACGCGACAATACCGCTGTGGTCGAGAATCTTCTGAAACTCGGCGGCGGCGGCATCGCCCTGTCCGGCTGCCAGGTATGCCTCTCCGCGTACGTATACGTGAAGGAGGCAGGAAATGTTGGGGGCGAACCCGATGTTGCCCAGTTCGATGGTCGAAGCAACTTGCAACGCATTCAGTGCAGCAGCCGGATCCTTTCTGTCCAGCGCCAATTGTGCCTGAATCGCAGGCAGCCAAAGCGACTGCATCTGCGTGTCCAGCGGAAAGCGCTTCCTTAAGTCTTGTGCCAAAGACTCGGCTCGTGCCGTATCGCCCGCCGTGGCATACGCAAGCGCGGCTTCGACCTCAACTCCCTGACTTGTGGGAGCAAGTTTTAGAGCCTGCACCGCTATCTGCCGAGCCTCTGCCGCGTTTCCGTATGCGGCTCGTTGCAGGGCAGCGTTCGCCTGCCATACTGCCCCAGCTTCCTTGTTGTCGGCTCTCATCGCAGAGTCCACTGCTCGTTTGGTCGCCTCGCGTGCTTTCCCGACATGACCCGCGTACGCCTCTGTATCGGAGGTCAGGGCCAGTCCGAAGTCTTCATATTCGGGCTTACTTGTAAACCACTGTTGCTCTTCCACGATTGCTGCGGGGTCTCCCGTGACAAAGGCGAGAACGTAGCTATTATTGTGGAGTAGGTACTCGTCTCCTTTTCGCGCCTTCGCCTCGTGAATGAACTGTCGCGTTTCGTCGAAACGTTGCAAGGCAAGGGCGTAGAGGGAGAGATTGGTGAACAGAGAGGAATTATCCGGTTCGAGGCGCACGGCTTGTCTCCCGACCTCCGAGGCTTTCTCATTCTGCCCCTGTGACGAGTACACCAGACCCAACCGGTTGTACGCTGCGGATTCCCGCGGGTAGTTCTCAATGATCTCTTGATACGTCTGCGCTGCTTTATCCAGTTCTCCGGTTACATACAGGTAGTAGTCAGCGGTGATCGCCAACTTTTCCCGTTCGCTGGCATGTTCTCGCAACTGAAATGCCTTGATCAGGTACTCGCTCGCCCGTCCCTCCTGGTTGAAACCGGAGTAGTCGGTGCCCACGGCGTCGTAGCCCATGGCAAAACTTCTATCGAGTTCGATCGCACGTTGATCGTGCGGCAGAGCTGCGGCAGGGCCTTTCTCGTTACGGGCCTTTCTGCCAAGGCTGTACGCCTTCAGAGCTTCGAGCGAAGACGTGGTGGCCTGTTGGAGCGGGACATCAAACTTCTGGACCGTAGCCAGCGATTCACCCAGTTTAGCGCGCAGCTTGGACGCCACCTCGCCCAGCGCGTCCAACACTTTCTCCTTGGACGCCGCCGTCACCTGTTCTTGCGCCAGCGTGTCTCCGCTCTGGCAATCAATCGCCTTCAGCCCCAGGACGAATTCGCTACCCAGACTGCCAATCGATCCGGCAATGTAAGCTTTGCTTCTCGCACGCTGGCAAAGGTCGCGAGTTACATCGGGCGTGAGTTTCGCGTCTGCGGGACGAGTCATCAGTTGCAATGTTTTCGTAACCTCGCTGTCGGAGAGCACATTCAGGAAAGGCGATTGCCGCAGGGAAACGCTGAGCGCCGTCTTCAGCGTGTCATCGAAGATTGGATCGCCTGTGCTGTTGGCAAAATCGGCGAGGACAATTGTGTCCTTGTCCGTGAGTCTGGCCTTGTGGTGGAAGAAAATGAAGTAGCCGACAATTGACAATGCCAGCACAGCCGCTGCCGCAGGGACAATTATCCTCCAGCGTTGCCCAGCGCCAGTCGCTGCGTTTGCGGAGGACGACGCGCCGGCATCCGACAGCGCCTCCAAGGCGAACGCCAAGTCGGAAGCCGACTGGAAGCGCTGCTCCGGGCTCTTCTCCAGACAACGATGGACCACCCGCTGCAATGAGGGAGGGAGGTTCGGCGTGACCTGCGAAATGCCCGGCGGGTCTTCATTCAGGATCGCCGTCATTGTTTCCGGCGATGTCGGTTTCTGAAACGCCCGCTTCCCCGCCAGCATTTCGTACAGAATCGCACCGAAGGCAAAGATGTCGGCACGATGGTCAGCCGATTGTCCCCGCACTTGCTCGGGGGACATATAGCCCACCGTGCCCATCACCACGCCCGCTTCCGTTCCCTCGGTGAGCGTCAGTGCACTGTGCTCCGAGCTGTGTTGCGGTTGCGTCAGCTTCGCCAGCCCGAAGTCCAGAATCTTCAGCCGCCCGTCTTTGGTGACGAACAAATTCTCCGGCTTCAGATCACGATGGACGATGCCTTTCTCATGTGCCGCAGCTAGCCCGCGCGCAATCTGCACCGCCCAATCAATTGCCTTGCGCATGGAGATCTGGCCACGCTTGATCTGTTCGCGCAGCGTTTCTCCCTCCAGCAGCTCGGAAACCAGATACGGTGCTCCTTCATAAGTTCCCATCTGAAACACGGCAAGGATATTGGGATGGTTCAGCGCCGCTGCTGCTCGCGCTTCCTGCTCGAAGCGGCGCAACCGATCGGCATCAGCGGAGAGGGAAGAGGGCACGACCTTGATGGCTACATCGCGCCCCAAGCGCGAATCGCGGGCGCGATACACCTCGCCCATGCCGCCGGAGCCGAGTAGCGACTTGACCTCATAATCGCCCAACCTTGTACCCGCGGTAAGCGTGACTCGCGGCACGGAGGATTGCAAGAAGTGCGACCGGACGTTGTCGCTGGAAGCCAGCAGGGTTTCAACTTCCTGCCGCAAGGATTGATCCGACGAGCAGGCACGATTCAGAAACGCCGAGCGCTCCCCTGGCGGCAGCTCCAGCGCCTTCTCCAGCACCTCGCGAATCTGTTGCCAGCGTTCCGGCGTCATACCTCTGGAGCCTTGCTCATCTGATGATGCAGGACAAACCTCGCGGTCGCTGCGTAGACATGTTAGGTGGGGGCGAGGTTGAGGTCAATCGCAACGCTGAGCACAGAAGCACAGAGAGGAGCGATTGCAACAGCCTATTTCCGCTTCGCGTACTCGGCCTTGGCTTGTTTCAGGATGGGGATGTCGGGGTCGGCGTCTTTCCAGAGGGTGAGTAAAGCTTGGTCGGCAGTGTGAGAGCCGTTGGTGTCCTCTGGTGGTGGTTAGAAATTCTTGAGGAGCCAAAGGTTATCATCAGAAGTTTGCTGGAAATAAGCCAAGTGCCTACCATCCGGGGACGAATAAGGGCCTCCGAGCCACACCCCCATTCGATCGAACAGTACGTGAGTATTTCCATCTAGATCGATACGCGCAATAAGAAAGTCACTCGAACCCCCAACACCTGCGAATAAGGCCTTCTGATCCGCGGCCCAAGAGAGGCCCTCGATTTGCCAATTCTTCGGCAATGCGAGATTCCGCTCAGAGCCATTTTGCACATCGAGTATCCGGATCTGTTCGCGAAGCCGAGCCCAACTCGCAATGGCGATGTGTGAGCCGTCTGGAGAAATGCTCCAGGCCAGGTCGTTCGCTTGCTCCAACTTAGTCCGAATGATTTCCTTGCCTTGCCCTTGGACGGGGTCCAAAGCATAGAAAATGAGCTGGCCCCGTTCCCCGCGGCTGATCAGGCATGAACTAGAAGGCCGTGAAGGGCAGTCGAAGGCATCCATGGGATCAACCGGGGCCTCAAGTACTTGCTCAGGCGATCCACCGGAAGCGGGAAAGCGCATCAACCTCTGCGAAGTGACTTGAGACCTTGCCCCATGCGCCGTCGACCAATAAAGAATCCATGCTGCATCCGGACTAAACGCAGGGTACATCTCATCATCTGGGCTGCTCACCAGAAGTTCGGGTGCGTCGGCGTCAATCCGCTGTTTGAAGATCTGAAACCTGCCCATACTGTTGGATATGAGAAGAACTGTTCCGCTGTCACGTGTCCATCCAAAGTTCGCGTTTATGCTGTCGCTCGAGGTCAGGCGTTTCGGTGTATCCAGATGTGTGCCGTTGTCTTTGAGTTCGCCGACGTAGACGTCATTCCACGAGCGGGTCTTCACTACGGCGAGACGACTACCATCACTGCTGACGCTCGGGTCGAACGTGGCTGAATCGGCCCATTTGGTCATCTGCGTGGGTCGCCCCCAAGGCACCCCCGTCTGCAAGTTTGTCGAGATCGCCCAAAGATTCACGGGCCCTCCCAAGTCGGCTCTGCCCGATGATGAAAAAACCAGGCGCCCGTCGGGAAGCCAGACCATACCGCCCTGAACCCATAGTCCCGGATCCGAGACCACAACAGTTGGCGATCCTCCATCGATGGAAAGCGTCTCGATGCTGCCCCCAAAATTTTCACTTAGACCTGCCTTTTCGAATCGCTTGACGTAGGCAAGCCGGTGGCTTGAGGGAGACCAAGCGAGAGACCCGTATTCGTAACTTTCCGTGTCTTGGATTTTTCTTGCATTTTCTCCATCTGCTCCCACCAGCCAGATCTCGTGCCCACGGCCGCTGATAAAGCCGCTGACGAAAGCGATCGTCAATCCATCCGGAGAAACCTTGGCATAAGCGCTGTGAGTATGGAGCTTACGCGGCGCACCTCCGAAAACAGAAATCGACCAGAGAACAGCGCCTTCGGATTCGCTGTCAGCCTTGACGATCAATCTCTCCCCGTCCGGAAACCAGCTCACCTCGTCGATGTGTGTTCTCAATTCCCCTGGCAGCGCGATGTCGTGAGATTCGCCGGATTGGATGGTAATTAAGTGCAGTCCCTTAGGGTCAGCGTAGGCGACGTACTTGCCATCGGCCGAAATACTACCCTCCACGACGTGGTTCTCCGCCAGACTATGCGTGATCTGCGTCTCGCTTAATGCCGTCTGTGGCGCGGATTGCTTGCCTTTGAACCAAAACCATCCAAAGCCGAGCGCGAACAGAGCGAAAGCGACAGATAAGCCATAGAAGAGCTTTACCATCAACCTGCGCTCTCTAATGAAGAACAGTCCGGCCTCGCCTCCTTGCTTTGCCGGAACTTGCTCCCCGGAGCTGGAGTTCTCCGACAGCGCATCCAAAGCAAACGCCAGGTCAGACGCAGATTGAAAGCGCTGCTCCGGGTTCTTCTCCAGACAGCGATGCACCACCCGCTGCAGGGCCGGCGGAATATTCGTAGTAACCTGCGAAATGCTCGGCGGGTCTTCGTTCAGAATTGCACTCATCGTCTCCGGCGAAGTCGGTTTCTGAAACGCCCGCTTCCCCGCCAGCATTTCGTACAGAATCGCTCCGAAGGCAAAGATGTCCGCCCGATGGTCAGCCGATTGTCCCCGCACCTGTTCTGGCGCCATGTAGCCCACCGTGCCCATTACCACGCCCGCTTCCGTCCCCTCGGTGAACGTCGGTGCACTGTGCTCCGAGCTGGGTTGCGGTTGCGTCAGCTTGGCCAGACCGAAGTCCAGAATCTTCACCCGTCCGTCTTTGGTGACAAACAAATTCTCCGGTTTCAGATCACGATGGACGATACCTTTCTCATGTGCCGCGGCCAGACCCCGAGCAATCTGCACTGCCCAATCAATTGCCTTGCGCATGGAGATCCGGCCACGCTTGATCTGCTCGCGCAGCGTTTCTCCCTCCAGCAGCTCGGAAACCAGATACGGTGCTCCTTCATAAGTTCCCATCTGAAACACGGCGAGAATATTGGGATGGTTCAGCGCCGCTGCTGCTCGCG
>Ga0210395_10002391_pt1 | contig 14545 bp, 12 predicted proteins | sample IncBWH4OmetaG_FD_150861 | JGI IMG/M metagenome (GOLD analysis project Ga0210395, IMG submission 150861) | Forest soil microbial communities from Barre Woods Harvard Forest LTER site, Petersham, Massachusetts, United States - Inc-BW-H-4-O ... | reverse complement strand
CGCGGTGTTGCTGCCGGCCCTGCGCAATCCCGTCTTGCTGGCCCACCAGGTGGCAACGCTCGACCGCATTGCCGAGGGAAGGATGATCCTGGGCGTCGGTATCGCGTCGGACTGGCCGAACATCCGTGCCGAGTTCGAGGCGGCGGGCGTGCCGTTCGACAAACGGGTCGGCCGGATGATCGAAGGCCTGGCGCTCTGTCGCGCCTTGTGGACCGGCAAGCCGGTCGACTGGAACGGACGCTGGAAGGTCCAAGGCGGCGTTCTCGGACCGACGCCGCATCGGCCGGGCGGGCCGCCGATCTGGGTTGCCGGCGCCGTCTTGGCGTCGCGCGAACGAACGGGTCGCCTCTATGATGGCTGGTTCCCCAACTCGCCGAGCGTCGAGGAGTATCCGGCGCAATGGGGCGAGGTGCAGGCGGCGGCGCGCGCGGCCGGGCGGGATCCGGCCGCGCTCACCGGCGCCATGTACCTGACCCTGGCGATCGACGACGACGTGGCGCGCGCCGATGCCAAGCTCAACGCCTATCTCGAGCAGTATTACGCCATGCCACCGGCCGAGACGCGCAAGCGGCAGATGTCCTATGCCGGCTCGGCTGCGGGGGCGGCGGCCTGGCTGAAAGCCTATGCCGACGCCGGCGCCAGCCATCTGGTGCTGCGCTTTGCCGGCGACCACGAGCGGCAGCTCGAGACCGTGGCGCAAATGCGGCGGGAGCTCGGCTGGTAGCGGCTTGGCTTTTGGGCCGAGGCGTGTAGGCTTCCCGCGCAGGAACCAGAGAGTTCCGGTTCGGGAGGAAAGATGAAGACCAGCAGGCGCACATTCCTGGGCGGCGCGTCGGCCGCCGCACTCCTGTCGTCGTCGGTGTCGTTCGGCCAGAAAAAATACGACGACGGCGCCAGCGACAGCGAGATCAAGATCGGCCACACCTGTCCCTACAGCGGCCCGGCTTCGGCCTATGGCGTGAACGGCAAGGCGATCGTGGCGTTCTGGGACATGATCAACGACACCGGCGGCATCAACGGCCGCAAGATCAAGTTCATCACCCTCGATGACGGCTACTCGCCGCCCAAGACGGTGGAATGCATCCGCCAGCTCGTCGAGCAGGACAAGGTGCTGTGCACGCACAATACGCTGGGCACCGCCTGCAACACCGCGATCCACAAATACATGAACCAGAAGAAAGTGCCGCAGCTCTATGTCGCCACCGGCGCCTCGAAGTGGGGCAGCCCCAAGGAGTTCCCGTGGACCATGGGCTATCAGCCCGACTACCACACCGAGGCGGTGATCTACGCCAAGCACATCCTGTCGACGGTCAAGGACGCCAAGATCGCCGTGCTGATGCAGAACGACGACTACGGCAAGGACTACTGGGACGGCTTCAAGGAAGGGCTCGGGCAGGAGGTCGGCCGGGTCGTCAAGCATGTCACCTTCGAGATCACCGACCCCACGGTCGATTCGCAGATCATCCAGCTCAAGGCGAGCGGCGCCAACGTCTTCTTCAACATCGCCACGCCCAAGTTCGCGGCCCAGGCGATGCGCAAGGCGGGCGACATCGGCTGGCAGCCCGTGCACTACGTCAACAATGTCTCGGCCAGCGTCGGCACGGTGATGAAGCCGGCCGGCTTCGACAACGTGCAGGGCATCGTCACCGCGGCCTACGTCATGGATCCGACCGACCCGACCTGGGCCGAGCACGAGGACATGAAGGCGTTCAAGGCGTGGATGGCCAAGTACCATCCGACGGCGCACCTGGCCGATCTCGGCAACGTCAACGGCTATACCGTGTCGTTCCTGATGGCCGAGACGCTGCGCCGCTGCGGCGACGAGCTGACGCGCGCCAACGTCATGAGGCAGGCCGCGTCGTTCCAGAAGTTCCGCGTGCCCATGATCCTGCCGGGCATCACGGTCTCGACCGGCCCGACCGACTACTACCCGATCCAGGCGGTACAGCTCCAACGCTTCAAGGGCGAGACGTGGGAACTGTTCGGCGAGATCATGCACGCCGAGAGTTCGTGAGGGAGGCAGAGGCGATATCAACCGATCGCCTCGTCGGCCCAGGACGACAGCGAACCCTACGTCCCAGGACGCATACGCTCGCTTCCAGCCAATCGGATTCGGCTCCCGCAGCGCCTCAGCCGCAGGCCACCGAGTAGATGTGCTGGACCTCGCCGGGCAGCGGCATGGCCTGCCAGGTCTTGCCGGCGTCCTGCGTGCCGAACACCTCGCCGTCGTAGCGCGCGCCGATATAGACCTGTTTCGGATCGCTCTGGTGCAGGCCGATCGACATGATGGTGCCGTGCACCTGGACCTTGTCGAAGCGCTGCCAGCTCTGGCCGCCGTCGGCGCTGCGGTACAGGCCGCCGTCGTGGCTGGCGGCGGCGACCGAGAGCGCTGCATAGAGCGTGTTGGGCTCGCTCGGCGAGGCCTTCACGTCGCGGCCGTAGGTGGTGGGCGAGAAGCGGCGGATCTCCATGTCCTGCCAGCTCTTGCCGCCGTCGGCGGTGCGGAACAGGCCCATGCGGAGCGCCACGATGGCGGCGTCCGGATCGGCCGCGTTGATGGTGATGGCATGGCCGTCGAGCATGCCCTCGGCCGTGGTGTCGCTCACGATCTTGTTCTTGAGGTGCGGCAACTCGGCCAGCTTGATCAGGCCTTCGCTGCAATCCTGCCAGGTCTCGCCGCCGTCGGTGCTGCGCATCACGCCGTTGATCTCGAGGGCGGCGAAGATCTCGTCCGGCCTCTTCGGGTGCTGGGCGAAGCGCATCACCCGGGAGGCGAACGGACCCTTGCAGTGACTGGCGATGACCGGCGTTGCCAGCTTGCGCCAGCTCGTGCCGCCATCGTCGCTGCGATAGACGTCGATCGGCGAGGCGCCGGCGAAGATACGCTTGGGGTCGCGGCTGTCGACCATGAAGCACCAGACTTCCTTCTTGGAATCGGGGAAGTTGGTGCGCCGGAAGGTGGCGCCGCAATCGGTGCTGCGCCACACGCCGTCGTTGGTGCCGGCGAATACCGTCTCGGGATCCTTGGGATGCACGAAGACGGTGTAGGCCTGCACGGTGCCCAGCACATGCTGCCAGTCGCCGGCCGGTCCACCGTTTCCGGACGCGGAGCGGCGGAACACGCCGACCTTGCCGGTTTGGTTGGGCTTGCCGAAATAGCCGGCAACGCCTGCGTAGATGTTCGACGGGTCAGCCATGGCTCGATCTCCTCAGTTCTTCTTCGTCACCATCGGGCAATTGCCCTGGTCGAGCGGACGGAAGGCTTCCTCGGCCGGGATGGTGGCGATCAGGTTATAGTAATCCCACGGTCCCTTGGACTCGGAAGGCTTCTTGACCTCGAACAGGTACATGTCGTGCATGTTGCGGCCGTCGACGCGAATGTAGCTCTTGCCGAACACCGGGTCGTCCCACGGCTTGGCCTTCAGCGTGGCCATCACCTTGTCGGCATTGTCGGTGCCCGCCGCCTTGACGGCGTTCAGGTAGGCAAGCGTGGCCGAATAGAATCCGGCCTGCACCATGGTCGGCATCTTGCCCTTGAACTTCTCGGCGAAGCGCTTGGAGAAGGCGCGCGTCTTGTCGTTGAGATCCCAGTAGAAGGCCTCGGTGAGGCTGAGACCCTGGGCGCGCTCGAGGCCCAGCGAATGGATGTCGGAGACGAAGACCAGCAGGCCGGCGAGCTTCTGGCCGCCCTTGACGATGCCGAATTCGGCCGCCTGCTTGATCGAGTTGATGGTGTCGCCGCCGGCGTTGGCGAGACCGATGACCTGCGCCTTGGAGGACTGGGCCTGCAGCAGGAACGACGAGAAGTCGCTGGTGTTGATCGGCGCCTTGACCTCGCCCAGCACCTTGCCGCCGGCCTTGGTCACGACTTCCGAGACGTCGCGCTGCAGCGCGTAGCCGAAGGCGTAGTCGGCGGTGATGAAGAACCAGGTCTTGCCGCCGGCCTTCACGACCGCCGAGCCGGTGCCGTTGGCGAGCGCCGCGGTGTCGTAGACCCACTGCACGGTGTAGGGATTGCAGAGCTTGCCGGTGATGTCCGAAGAAGCCGGGTCGGGGGCGAGGAAGATCTTTTTCTTCTCGCCGGCGATGCCCTCGATGGCGATCGACGAGGACGAGGCGCCGGCGCCCAGGATCATGTCGACGTTCTCGTTATCGTACCAGCGGCCGGCCAGGGTAGCGGCGACGTCGGCCTTGTTCTGGATGTCGCCGGTGACCAGCTCGATCTTCTTGCCGAGAATGCTGCCGCCGAAATCGTCGATCGCCATCTGCGTCGCGACGACGGCGCCCGGCCCGTTGATGTCGGCATAGAGGCTCGACATGTCGGTCGCCACCCCGATCTTCACGACATCATTGGACAATTGTGCCCACGCCGGGGCGCCCCAGGCCGCGAGGCAGAACGCGACCGACCACACCACACCACGCTTCATCGCTTCACTCCCTAAGGCTTTCCTGGGCTTTGTTGTTGAGTAAAGCCTAGCAAGGTGCTGGCATGGCCGCAAAGCATCAGGAGGACCAAGCAGCCATGAAAGAACAGATTCTGGACATCCCGACCAAGGATGGCGCCATCGAAACCTTCGTTTGCCATCCGGAACGGGGCGGGCCGTATCCGCCGATCCTCCTGCTGATGGATGCTCCCGGTATCCGCGAGGAGCTTTACGACATGGCGCGCCGGTTGGGGACGGTGGGGTACTACGTGCTGCTGCCCAACCTCTACTACCGCGCCGGCAAGGACACCAAGTACGGCGCGGACGTGCTGACCAAAGGCAGCGCCGAGCAGGCGCGCATGCGCGCGGTGCGCACCAAGATGATGATCCCGCCGGTGATGGACGACGTCGCCGCCCTGATCGCCTTCGCCGATTCGCAGAAGGATTCCAAGAAGGGTCCGGTCGGTACCCATGGCTATTGCATGAGCGGGCCCTATTCACTGGCCGCCGCCGCCCGCTATCCCGACCGTATCGCCGCGGCGTCGTCGTTCTACGGCACCTGGCTGGTGAGCGACGCGGTCGAGAGCCCCCATCTCACCCTCGGCAAGGCCAAGGGCGAGCTCTACATCTCCTGCGCCGAGCACGACGAGCTGGCGCCGCCCGATATGGTCAAGCAGCTGAAGGCGCTGTTCGACAAGTCGGGCAATCCCGGCGAACTGGAAATCCAGATGGGCGTCCATCACGGCTTCGCCTTCCCGCAGCGCTGGTGCTACGACAAGCCAGCTGCCGAGCGGCACTGGGAGCGGTTGATCGCGCTTTACCGGCGGCGGCTGGGTTAGCTCCCAGCAAAGACGTTACTGCGGGGCGCCACTGGTCGGCTTGAATTTCTGTACGCGTTTGCCGTTGTCGACTTCGCCCGTGTAGATGTTGCCCTTGGAATCGACGGCGATGCTGTGCACCCAGTGGAACTGGCCGGCGTTGCGGCCGGAGCGGCCGAAGCCGCCGACCACGGCGCCGTCGCTGCGGCGCAGGATGCGCAGGAGGTTGTTCTCGCCGTCGATGTTGAACAGCCAGGTCTGGTTGGCGTCGGGCCAGAAGTTGAGGTCCCACACCGCGCCGGCGCCCAACGTGGGCTTGTCGTAAAACCACTCGGTGACGAAGCTGCCGTCCTTCTTGAACACCTGGATGCGGTTGTTGGTGCGGTCGCAGACATAGACCAGGCCGTCGCGCGAAACCTTGGCGCAGTGCACGGGATTGCCGAACTGCTGGGAAACCGGCGCGGCCGGATCGTACTTCGGCGTCTTGTCGTCCGACGGCGTCTTGCCGTAGGCGCCCCAGTGGCGCTTGTAGGCGCCGGTTTCCGAATCGATCACGATAACCCGGCGGTTGCCGTAGCCGTCGGCGATATAGGCCTCGTTCGCGCCTTCGTCGACCTGGATGTCGGCGGGCCGGCCAAACAGCGTCTTGTCGTTGCTGCCGCCGCTCGGGCCGAGCTTGCCGACCGTCAGTACCGGTTTGCCGTCCTTGGTGTACTTGAAGATGGCGCTGTCGGTCTCGGCATTGCCGGTGATCCAGACGAAGCCCTTGCGATCGACATGGATGCCGTGCTCGTTGGCGACCCACGGCTTGGTCTCCGGACCGCCCCAGCCCTGGACGAAGGTGCCGTCGGCATCGAATTCCAGGACCGACGGCGCGGGCGCGCAGCACTTGTTGCGCGGCGGATTGAGCGTGGCGCCTTTCTCGTCCTCGGTGAGCGAGCGCGGGCGCTGCAGCACCCAGACATGGTCGTTCGAATCGACGGCGACGCCCGCCGCCTGGCCGAAGATCCAGTTGTTGGGCAGCGGCTTGGGCCAGAAGGGGTCGACCTGGAACTGCGGCGGGTCGGCGGCGATGGAGGACGATGAAAACGCACACACGCCGAGAAGGGCGGCCACCGCCGCCCACGCCATACGTCTCATCGTCTCCTCCGTCGTTTCTTGGTCGTTACGCCACCTTGGCCGGCTCCGCCGGCCTTGCCGGTTGGCGCTTGTCAGCCTGCCACGCCTTCAGCATGTCGCGGGCATGGTTCTTCGTGGGGTCCATCGCGCTTTCCTTGCCCGGGACCTTGGCGGCGAGCTCGATGACGTAGCCGTTGGGGTCGCGGAAATAGATCGAGCGGATGAACTTGTGATCCGAGACGCCGCGCACCTCGCGGCCCTCGGCCTTGCCCTTGGCGAACATCCTGTCGAGGGCGTCGGGCTCGACCTCGAGCGCGATGTGCAGGTCGAAGTCGTGCTGGTCCTTGAACTCGAACGGCATGTCGGGCGCCTCGAAGAAGGCGAGGCACGAGCCGTCGTCGAGCCGATAGAAGGTGTGCAGCACGCCGGCGCCGGTCTTGCGGCCGGTCATGGTCTCCTCGATCTTGAGCGTATGGGCAAGCGGCAGGCCGAGGAAATCCTCGTAGAAGCGCCGCGTCTCCTCCGAGTCGCGGCAGCGATAGGCGTTGTGGTGCAGGCCCTTGATCATGGCTGTTCTCCTGTTCAGATCGCCTGCCAGGGCTGGCCCTTGGTCGAGGCGCAGAAGCCGTTGAAGGTTTCGTAGACCTTGGCGTAGCTCGGCCGCTTCTTGATGTTGGCGAGCCAGCGCTCAACATTGGGATAGGCCGAAAGATTGCAATGCACCAGCTCGCCCGCGGTGACCAGTGCGGCGCCGAAGTAATCCGCAATGGTGATTTCGTTACCGCACAGATACTGGTTGTTGGGGCCGATGAAGTGGTCGTTCAGGACTTGCAGCCAGGCCTTGGACTTTTCCTTGCCCCAGGAAACGACGCCTTCCTGCACCTTGGCGTCCTCGCGTTTGAGGTGCGGGAAGAGTTGCGGATAGATCAGGCCGTAACCCCAGTCGCGATAGAAGTTGGAGTTGAACCAGTCCAACACCTCGTTGACCCGGGCGCGCTGCTTCAGGTCCCTGGGGTAGGCGGGCGATCCGGTCTTTTCCGCGAGATAGCGCAGGATCGCCGCACTCTCGGTGAGTCGGAAGTCGCCGTCCTCGAGCATGGGGATGAGGTGGTTGGGATTGATCTTGCTGTAGGCGGGCTCGTAGTGCTCGCCCTTCAGGATGTCGACGACCTGCATGTCGGCGGCGATGTCGTTGTCGGCGATGAACTGCATCACCGGACGAGAAGTCGTGGATACCGGATGCATGTAGAGCTTCATCGTTTCCTCCTTGCTAGCGGTCGAGCCAGACGTCCTCGAACCGCCAGTGATTATAGATCGTGTTGATCGCGAGGTTCAGTCCCTTGACCTCCGGACGCCAGCAGGTGGCGCCCCAGTCGTGCTGTATCACGGGACGGGCGCCATCCTCCTGTAACTTCTTGTCGATCTCCCACACGAGTTTGTGACGCACCTCGTTGTCGGGCAGGCGCGACTGCTGCTCGAACAGCTTCTCGACCTCGGGGCTGCAATAGTTGGTGTAGTTGCGCTCCGAGCCGCAGCTGAAGGTCTCGTAGAAGACCACATCGGGATCGTCGATGCCGACGCCCTGGACGTTCAGTCCGACGGTGAAATCCTTGCGGGCCATGCGGTTGTACCACACGGCGGTGTCGAGCGGCTCGAGCTCGCCCTGGATGTAGACCTGCTTCAGGTGGTCGATCAGGATCACCGCCTGGTCGCGGTAGGCCGCGATGTTGCGCGTCGAGACCTTGATCTTGAGCGGCTTGTCGGCGCTGTAGCCCAGCTCGCCCATGAGCTTGCGGCCCTCGGCGCGCGCCTTCTCGTGGTCGGCGCCGTAGCCGGCCACGGTGGCCAAGAAATCCGCCGGCATGCCCCAGCGGCCTTCCGGCGGCGGCAGCATGGTGCCGCCGATGCGGTTGGTACCCTGGCCGATGATGTGGGTGAAGGAATCGCGGTCGATCGCCAGCACCATGGCCTTGCGGATCCTGGCATCGTCGAACGGCGGCTTGTCGCGGTTGACCAGCAGGTTGGCCTGGGTGTTGGTCGGCAGCATCTCGCAGATCGCCCACGGCGCCTGGGTCTGCAGGTCTTTCAGCTGGGGCGCGGCGATGTCGGCGGTGAAGGTGAGATCGAACCTGCCGGCGGCGAAGGCCAGCAAGGAGGTGGCGCGGTTGGCGATGATGGTGAACTCGATCGCATCGAGATAGGGCCGGCCGGGCTTCCAGTAGTCGGGATTGCGCACGACCTTCATCGATTCGTTCTGCTTCAGCTCGACGAACTTGAAGGGCCCCGTGCCGATCGGCTTGGTGCGCATCTGGGCGGGCGGGACATGGCAGGGATAGACCGGCGACATGGCGCCGGCCAGCATGGTCAGCACCGAGGGCTGCGGCCGGCCGAGGACGAACGTGACCTCGCGGTCGCCGTTCACCGTCACCTCCTTGAGGTTGAACCACCATGACTTGCGCGGGTTCTTGCGCAGCTTCGATTCGGGCGAGATCAGCATGTCCCAGGTGCACTTCACGTCGGCGCTGGTGAAGGGCTTGCCGTCGTGCCACTTCACGCCGTCGCGCAGCTTGAAGGTGAGCTTGGTGCCGTCGTCGCTCCACGCCCACTCGGTCGCGAGGTCCGGCACGATGTGATCGGGCGCGTTCTGCTTGGACTGGGGATCGAAGACCACCAGGTTGTTGTAGATCGACATGAAGGGCATCACGGTCGAGATCGTGGCCTCCTCGTGGATCGAGGCGCTGGGCGGGTTGTCGCGGTGGGTGACCCTGAGCGTCCCGCCGGCCTTCTGCGCCGATACAGGCGCAGCACTTGCGGCGACGACCAGGGCCGCCATCGAAGCGGCGATGAACGCACGCATCCTGTTTCCTCCGACCTTGCTTGGCCGTCACGCTATCACCTCCCAGGCGCACGGCGTAGAGTCGCAACATGAGAACGCTCGGTTTGCTGGCCGGAATGGCCGCGGCGCTGGCGATGCCATCGTGGCTCGTACCATTGGTGCGGAGCTCCTGAGCCTCAGGATGACGGGGCAGGCCGACGCGCTGCCGCGATCTGCCAGACCGCGGCGATGAACACGCAGAGCGCCACGGCGAAGAAGGCCATGCGGTAGCTCGCGAGCGAGGCGATCAAGGCGAAGATCGGCGGGCCGATGACCGCGCCCGAAAAGGCCAGGGCGGTCTGCACCGAAGCCACGGCGGCGGCCTCGCCCGGCGGCGAGAGGTGGGCGAACTCGGCCTGTGAGGTGCCGTTCCAGCTGATGACGACCGCGCCGTAGCCCACGACCGCGAGACCGATCAGCCAGAACGGCGTGTCCGGCTCGAGCAGGCCGACGGCGATGCAGCCCGCCGTCATGCCGACGCCGGTCCAGCCCAGGAGCTGCATGCGCGGCAGCCGATCGCTGATGCCGCCGCTCACCAGCCGCACCGCCGTTCCGACGATTTGCGAGGCCGACAACAGGAACCCGGCGCGGGCGATGCTGAGGCCGCAATGCTCGTAGAGATAGGTCACGAGATAGAAGGTGAAGGTGTGCTGGGCGATGACGTAGACGATCGCCGAGAGGCCGAGCACGCGCAGCTCGCGATGGGCGAACACGAAGCGGACGGAGCGCCAGATGCCGACCGACGGCTTGCCGGCGGTGACCACCGTGTCGAGGCTGGGGCGCAAAAGTTCGACCACGAGGGCGGTCGCCACGGCGGCGGCCGCGGCGACCAGGCTGGCGCCGCGCCAGCCCACGAGCTGCAACAGCAGCGGGAAAATCAGGCCGGCCAGGGCAAAGCCGATGGGCACGCCGGTCTGCTTCAGCGAAAACACCATGCCGAACCACGCGCGCGGCACCCTCGCCGCCAGCACGTGGGCCGAAGCAGGGTTGATCGGGCCCTGCGCCGCACCGATGAAGATCACGGCGATCACGGTCGCCGCGACCATCGACAGCGCATTGAAGGCCAGCCCGATCGCCGCCATCAGGAGCGCGGCCTGGCAGATGCGCACCGCGCCCAACCGCACGATCGGCTCGGCCGCGGCCAGCGCCGTGACGGCGGCGACGCCGTAGATGATGGCGGTGAAGACGCCGACCAGCTTGGGATCGATCGCCAGGTCCTGGGCGACGGCCGGCATCATGACGCTGAGCGCCAGCACGCTGAGCGAGATCATCACTTGGATGGCCAGCATGGTTGCCACCGGCACGACCGCGCGGTGCATCGGCCCTACTGGTCGCCTTCGAAGACAACCTCATGCTGAGGAGCATCGCGCAGCGATGCGTCTCGAAGCATGGGCCGCAGACAGCCTGCCTGTTGCCCACCCTTCGAGACGGCCCTGCGGGCCTCCTCAGGGTGAGATGTTCTTTGCATCGAACTACATCCCGTAGAGGTCGGCCTTGTTCAGCACCGTGTTGCGCAGGATGCGGATCGAGGCGACGTCGACCATGATGCCGTCGACATTGATGGCGCCCAGCCCCTTGGCCTCGGCCTCGGCATAGGCCTTCTCGAGTTTTCTCGCCCGCGCGATATCCTCGGGTTTGGGCGAGTAGATCTCGAGCGCATGCTCGATCTGCGAGGGATGGATCGCCCATTTGCCGACGCAGCCCAGGATCATCGAGCGGCGGCACTCCTCGCGATAGGCCTCGGGATTGCGGAAGTCGGCGAACGGGCCGTCGACCGGGTCGATGCCGGCGGCGCGGCAGGCCATGACCAGGCGGAAACGGGCATAGTGCCAGATGTCGCCGGGATAGCCGTCGGACTCGCCGACATTCTTGTTGGTGACGCCCATCGACGCCGAGAAGTCGCCCATGCCGAACACCAGGCACTCGAGGCGCGGCGTGCACTTGGCGATGGCGTCGACGTTCTGCATGCCCTCGACTTCTTCGATCAGCGCTTCGAGGCCGATGGGCCGCTTGAGCTTCAGCTTTTTCTCGAGCTGGTGCAGCAGCTTGTCGGCGAACAGTACGTCGGCCGGAGTCATGACCTTGGTCATCATGATGGTGTCGAGATGCTGGCCCGCGCCCTCGACCACCTCGATGATGTCCTCGAAGGCGTACTCGGTGGTGAGGTCGTTGATGCGCACGCAGCGCGTCTTGCCCGTCCAGTTGAGCGTCTTCAGCGCCTGCACGATCTTCTTGCGCGCCTCGCGCTTCTGGCTGGGGGCGACGGCATCCTCGAGGTCGAGAAAGACATGGTCGGCCTTCGACTCGGATGCCTTCTGCATCATCTTCTCGCTGGAGCCGGGCGTGGAAAGCTGGACGCGGCGGGCGCGGCGCGGACGGTCGGTCATGTCACGTCTCCTCAGGCAACGATCTTCTCGGCCCTGAGGCGCGCAATTTCCGCGCCACCGAGGCCGAGGGCAGTCAGATACTGGTCGGTGTGCTCGCCCAGCAAGGGGGCGCGATGGCGCACGCGGCCGGGCGTCTCGCTCATTTTGATGGCGACGCCCGCGACCTTGGTGTCGTGGTCGAGGCCGGGATGGGGCACCGAGACCACCATGTCGCGGGCGGCGAAATGCGGATTGGCGAAGACGTCGCGCACGTCGTTGACCGGCGCGAACGGCACCTGGCCGCCGAGATGCGCCAGCAGCTCCTGCTTGGTGCGCTGGCGCGTGAAAGCCGAGACGGCCGCGAGGATCTCGTCCTGATGCGCGCGGCGGTCCTGCACCGTGGCGTAGCGCCGATTGGTGCCCATCTCGGGTTGGCCGATCAGGCGGCACAGGATCGGCCAGTGCGTATCAGCATGGGCGGCGATGGTGATGAAGCCGTCCTTGGCCGGGAACATGCCGAACGGGCAGAGCAGGGGATGGTGGTTGCCTTCCGGCACCGGCACGCCGCCGGTGTAGGCGTGCTGGTGCACGATGCGCTCGCACATCGACAGGATGGCGTCGACCATGCCGACATCGACGAACTGGCCCTGGCCGGTCTTGTGGGCGCGCAGGATGGCGCTGACGATGCCGACGGCGCACATGGTGGCGGGCATCAGGTCGCCGATGCCGGGGCCGACCTTCATCGGCGTGTCCTTGTCGGGGCCGGTGATCGCCATGACGCCGCCGAACGCCTGGGCCACGACGTCATAGGCTGGCCAGTCGGTGTAGGGGCTGCGGCCGGTACGCCAGTCGCCGAAGCCGCGGATGGTGGCGTAAACCAGCTTGGGGAAACGCTCGTGCAGGGTCTCGTAGCCGAGGCCCAGGCGATCCATGACGCCGCCGCGATAATTCTCGACCACGGCGTCGGCGCCGTCGCAGAGCCGCAGCACCAGCTCGCGGCCCTCGGGACATTTGAGGTCGACGGCGATCGACTTCTTGTTGCGGTTCACCGAGGCGAAGTAGCCGCCGAACGCCCGCAGCTTGTCGTCGGCATGGTAGGGCCCGATGATCCGCGTGTGGTCGCCGTCGAGCGGCTCGACCTTGATGACCTCGGCGCCCTGGTCGGCCAGCAGCATGGTGCAGAACGGGCCCGCCAGCATCTGCGTGAGGTCGACGATGCGGACTCCGTCGAGGGCGCCGAGGGGCGAGGTGACGCTCATGGCCGGCGGCGCGCGACCTCAGTCGCGCGTCTTTGTTGGCCACGCGAGAAGATCGCGCCACTGGAGTGGCGCGCCCCCGGCATCACTTGTCGCCCCAGTGGCTGCGCCGCTTGATCAGCACCGTACGCTCGCCTTCGAAGACGTGCTTGTCGTCCTGGTTCACGCCGTAGTGGCGAAAGCGCACGATGCCGGCGTCGGGCTGCCGGCCGTCCTCTTTCTCCAGCACCTCCGAGTAGCAATAGAGCGTGTCGCCGTGATGAACCGGCGCTTTCAGGCGGATCTTGTCCAACCCGAGCTCCATCAGGGCGTTCTCGGCGGTGTCCTCGGCGGCGAGGCCGATGCACATCGAGATGGTGACGCCGCCGAAGCCCAGCCGCTGGCCCCACGGGCTCGACTTCATCAGGTGCTCGTTGAAATGGCCCTCGGCGGTGTTCATGGTGACGTTGGTGATCCACACCTGCTCGAGCGGCTCGACGGTCTTGCCGCGGGCGTGCTTCAGCACCTCGCCGACCTTGAAGTCCTCGAAGTAGTTGTGCTTGCCGGTGAGGGAAGAAACTTTCATCAATTCCTCCCGCGGCCGAGCAGGCGATCGGAGATGATGCGCTTCTGGATCTCCGAGGTGCCCTCGAAGATCTTGGTGAGCCGCGCGTCGCGCCAGTGGCGCTCGACGGCGTGCAGGGTGGTGTAGCCCGCGCCGCCATGGATCTGGATGCCCTCGCTGCACACGCGCTCGGCCATCTCCGAGGCGAACAGCTTCGCCATCGAGGCTTCCTTGTCGCAGCGCTGCCCCGTGTCGATCTGCTCGCAGACGAAGTAGTTGAGCTGGCGCGCCGCCTCGATCTGGGTCGCCATCTCGGCGATCTTGAAGCGGATCGCCTGGAAGTCGCCGATCGAACGGCCGAACTGCTTGCGGTCGCTGGCGTACTTGATCGAATCGTCGAGCGCGCCCTGGGCCAGGCCGATCGCCCGTGCCGCCGTGTGGGCGCGCGCCGTCTCCAGCCCCGACGTGGCGTAATAGAAGGCATGACCCTCCTCGCCGATCATGTTCTCGGCCGGCACGCGGCAATTGTCGAAGGCGAGCTCGTAGGTCTTCCAGCCGAAATAGCCAATCTTGGGAATCGGCGCGCCATTGCAGCCGGGCGGCAACTCGCCGCGCTTCTTCTCCAGGAAGAACATGGAGAGGCCCATATGGCGTTTGCCGGCCGGCGCGTCCGACGTGCGCGCGATGATGATCATGAAGTCGGCGCCGTCGGCGAAGGTGCACCAGTATTTGTTGCCGCTGATCAAGTAGCTGGCGCCGTCCTTCTTGGCGCGGCAGGAGATGTTGGAGATGTCGGACCCGGCGTTCGGTTCCGACATGGAGAAGGCGCCCAAGAACTCGCCCTTGGCCATGCGGGGCAGATAACGGCCGCGTTGTTCCTCGCTCATCATGTGCGAGCCGATCAAAAGATTGCCGCGGGCGATCAGCGAAGCCACGCTCATCCAGCCGCGCGACAGCTCCTCGGTCACCAGGCAGTATTCGAAGCAACCGAGCCCGAGGCCGCCGTATTTCTCCGGGATCAGGATGCCGAAATAGCCGAGCTCGGCCATCTTGTCCCGCAGGTCCATCGGGATGTCGCCTTTCTCGGGGTCGAGCTTGTTGGCGACGGGCAGCACCTCGTTGAGGGTGAATTCGCGCGCCTGC
>Ga0210395_10002387_pt1 | contig 14561 bp, 9 predicted proteins | sample IncBWH4OmetaG_FD_150861 | JGI IMG/M metagenome (GOLD analysis project Ga0210395, IMG submission 150861) | Forest soil microbial communities from Barre Woods Harvard Forest LTER site, Petersham, Massachusetts, United States - Inc-BW-H-4-O ... | reverse complement strand
CTGACATCCGGGTCGCCGGCCACGAACGCCGCGATGCGGTCAAGCATGTCTTCCAGGCCCGTTTCGAACTCCCCGTCCCACCGGTCCTGGGCGAGCCCCGCCGCCAGGCGGTACACCGTCGGGAAACGCCTGGCGTCAATCCCGTCCGCGGGATCGAGCAGCTCGCCCGGGCTGTCGGCATCCTGCAGCGCCTCCCGCTGCCCGGCAGAGCGGACGGGGCTCAGGCCGCCGATGACCGGGGCGGCGGCTGCCTGCCCGGCGGATCCGCCGCCATCATCGGAAATAGTGTCGGTGCCGGTGAAAGATCCGTCGCCCGGCTTCGGATCCCGCAGCGCCATGGCACTGGTCTCCAGGAGCAGGTAACCGAGCAGGAAGCTGTTGAACGTGCGGTAGGTGAACAGTACCTGCTCGTCGCTGAACCCCTCCCGGGCCAACCCGGTCAGCATCGCCTCGACCCAGCGCAGCGACCGAAGCGGCGGGTTCACCCACGGAGCCGCGGGCGGCCGGGTAGCAACCAGCGGGAAAGCATGGGGATGCGCCCGGGCGTAGCGGCGTACTCCGTGCGCCATGCCGGCAAGATACGGACGCCACCCGTCCACCGGACGCAGCTGGACTTCCGGATCGTCGGCGAGCTCGTTGACGATCCGCTCCACCACCGCGTCAAACAGCTCATCACGGTCCTGCACATACCTGTACAGCGACATCGAGCGAACCCCCAACCGCGACGACACCGCCCGCATCGTCGCCGCCCCGATGCCCTGCTCATCCACCAGCTCCAGCGTCGTCGTGACGATCCGGTCCAGCGACAGACCACGACCCGGCCGGCTACGACGCCCGTGCCCGCCCTGAACTCGTGTCACCCGAACCTCACCTCATGACGACTGCTGCGATGTTAGCGGTTAGCCGCCATCAGACCAGCCGCTGGCGCACGGCGCATTATGATCATCCTAAGAACGCGCAGATCATTAACGCGCTGTCTTGATCTTTTGAAGAGACCGAGATGCCCTCTGCGGCCGCGAGCATCCCGATCGCCGCGCAGCGGTGCCCGGAGTACACAGCGCAGATCACCCCGGGTGGGTTCCCGCCACCTTCCGGCACGGGCGCATCTCGGCGCGCCCGACACTTCGGCCGCCGCCGACATGCGGACCACCTTGGACGAGCCCACGCAGCGGCTCATGCTGGGGATGCCGGGGCGGCGCGCCCGCGCCATCCCCAAGCCTGACAACGCCAGTGATCTAGAAGGCGGTCTCGTCACGCTGGCCGATGAGGCCGGCCAAGTCCAAGGACTTCGGGACCGCGTTCGGCTCGGTCGTCGTCACCGCGCCGGAGTTCCTTCCCCTCCTGGACTCGCTGGACGTCGAGGTCCGTGTCAACGGCCAGGTATGGGACACCGGGAGCACCCGCGGGATGCAGCACTCGCTGGCGGACGTGGTCGCTTATGCCAGCGCGGGCGAGCGGCTGGTGGCTGGCACGGTGATCGGGCTCGGCACGGTCCCTGGGTGCAGCGGGGTAGAGACCGGCCGGTGGCTGTCACCCGGTGACACCGTGGAGTTGTCTGCCGGGCCGCTCGGCACGCTGCGCAAGACGGCGGACGATCCGGAGCCGTGCCGGCGGCCAGGCCCGGTGCCGCGAGCACGGTGGAGCATCGTGGTGCGGACCGGCGAGCAGCCCGACCCTCGGGCCGATCCGGCACCGTGGACCCCGCCGTCGGCGCCAGCCTTCGAGGGCGTCTTGGCACCCAACCAGCTGCTTGACCAGGTCGAGCGGTGGGAGGTGCCCGGTGGGGCCAAACCCGAAGACGTCGTCTTCGACGCAGCGCCCCGCACGAGAGCCGACGGTTCACAGAGACGGCGACCCGCCAACTACGCGCCTCTGACTAGGACCGTTGCCGTCCTCGCCGCCACACCCTGCTGCTGACCAAGCTCAGCAACCCGATGTGAACAGGCACATCAACCTACATAACGCGCCTAAGGCCCGTGGCGCGGCGGAGATAAGGCATCCGGCCGACGCGGTGAGGTGTGCCTTACGGCGAACCTTAAGGGTGGCGGGCACAGGAGGCCCGCCGCCGAGGAGGAAGTTATGTACCCGTTGACCACGGCCGAGGACGACCCCGATCGGGAGCACGAGAGTCGGGCTGAGGCGCCCGCCCCTGCGGCCGGGACGCCAGCACGTCTCCGGCAGGCGGCGGCGGGGATGGTGGAAGCGCAAGCTTGGAAGGGGCAGCAGATCGCAAAAGGCTGGCGCAAGCTCGTGAACGCAATACGCAGACGGGAAGAGGGAGAGGGGACGGATGACCAGACCTGGTAACCCCCGCTATTGAAGGTCGTTAGGCGATAACCGCCCTATATTCGGACAGGGAGCTCAGCACGCCCACGCTCAGCGTCCAGACCATAACCTCAGAGAACCTTCGCCAGTCACATGCCCGCTGTCCCGTCTCCGGTAAGTCGGCCCTGTCTCACTGGTTCCGGCCCATCACGGGCCTGGTCTCTGGGTCTCAGTGAATGTGGGCGGTTGTCCGGTCTCAGCTGATGCGGCAGATTCTCACTGCATGTGCAAGTGACCTGGCGCGTTCTCAGTCGGTGGGCACATGGCGGCCGGGAAATCCTGTTGTGACGGGCAGGGCGCCGTGCGTACCGTGGACCGGCACGCTTCTGCGCCTGGGAGGGCTGTGACTTCGTATACGTCTGACGGCATCGCCTTTGACCGCGAGGGGCCGCGCGGCGAGCTGCCGGTCGTGCTGATCCACGCGGGCGTCGCCGACCGGAGGATGTGGGACCCGATCTGGCCGGCGTTTACCCGGGAGCGGGACGTCGTGCGGGTGGACCTGCGGGGATTCGGCGATTCCGCCGCGCGGCCGGCCGGGCCGGTCTCGCCGGCCGGTGACGTTCTCGGCGCACTGGCTGAAATCGGCGTCGGCCGCTGTCATCTGGCCGGCGCTTCCCTCGGTGCCGGCGTCGCGGTCGAGGTCGCGCTGACCAGGCCGTCGGCGGTGGCCTCGCTCCTGCTCGCGGCGCCGGGCGGGTCGCTGCTCGGGGGAGTCACGCCGGATCTGCAGGCGTTCTTCAACGCGGAGCGCACCGCCCTGGGTCGCGGCGATCTTGACGCGGCGGTCGAGGCGAACCTGTCGTGCTGGGTCGAGGGGCCGCGCCGTTCCGCTGGCCGGGTCGATCCCGCGGTCCGTGAGCTGGTCGCGCGCATGCAGCGGCGGGCGTTCGAGGTGACCGCGGACTGGGATGACGTCGAGGAGAAGGAACTGGAGCCGCCCGCCCTGGACAGGCTCGGCGGGATCGCGGTTCCCGTGCTCGTCCTCGTCGGCGGCCTCGACCTGGACGCAGTGCACGCCGCCGCCGCGCGCGTTGTCGCCGGGACCGCCGGTGCCCAGCGCGTCGACTGGCCGGACGCCGGCCACCTCCCGACGCTGGAGCGCCCCGCCGATTTCCTCGACCTGCTGCGAGAGTGGACAGCTGAGTGAAGGACCCGCCCCCGCTGTCCAGCGGGGACGGGTGAGCAGCGCGCCCGCAGGCCTGCCCGCCATCTCGAAATCAAGATTCCGGGCAAACAGTCGTGAGACCCGGGCTGTAATGGGCCGGAATCAGTGAGACAGGGGCCGACTTACCGGAGACGGGACACCGCAGGTCAGGCGTGGAATGAAAGCGATCTAAGACCGTTGCCTCAACTGGCCAGCCTTGGCCGGTTGGCTCATGCTGATGGCACCCCGGTGTAGCAACGGGTGTAGTAGAGACACCATGGACAGGCAGACCGACCCGAGACGCGGCGAGACACCGCGGCGCACCGAACAGCGCACACGCTGGACAACATGGACGTGACGACCCACCGTGGACGGGGACCGTTTTACTCATAACCCAGAGGTCGCGGGTTCAAATCCCGCCCCCGCTACTAGTTCCCGCAGGTCAGGGCCGTTTCCCGGCAGGGAGAGGGCCTTTGCGTTTTTGACGTTGTAGTAAGCCGTGTAGTAAAAGCAGGGTTCCGTGCGGCCCGGCGGCGAGACGGGGGAGACGGGGCGACACGCGATGAGACAGCGTGGACGTGGTGGACGCTGCCGCCCGCGATCGCTGGGTGCCTGGCCCAAAGGTACGCAAGTGCATCCCGGTCTCTTCCCGTTCGTGCTGAACCAGCCGGGACGCGCGGATCGGCAGACACACCCTCAACGACGCCGCTCGTGGATTCGGCTTCGCCTCTACTGCTTGTTGGCGGCCTGGTGCTGCTCGTCGGTGACCGGTTCGAGCCTGTACTGCTCCAGAAGTCTTCAGGTCAGACACAACCCGACATTTTGAAGCGGTACAGGCCGTTACTTGCGGTGGAGGTGGTCTACCTGCGCTTGGGGGTAGCTCTCGACGTAGACCTCCCCGGTGCTGCCGTAGTAGGTGACGGTGCGGGCGTCGAGGTTGACGACGTAGCGGACGACGCCGGCGTGCCAGATGGCCTCGAGGAACTCCGGCAGCGTGCTCTCGCCGGCTTGGTCGATGCGCAATGCGGTGATAACGGCGTCGCGGTCGAGCGGACAGACCTCCGCGGTGCCGGTGATCAAGGGCGCACCCTGCTGGACGACGGCGCCGGGTCGGTGAGGTAAAGGCTTTGAGCCGAGGGCAGGTACCACTCGTAGCCGCGCGACGCCAGCCGCCGATGGTGCACGGGACTGACCGCAGGACAAGCCCGAGCGGTTCCGGGCTTCCTCCCAGGCAGCCCGGGAGCTTGACTCGCTGGCCTGAAGCTGAAAGCGTCGAAAGTGCCCGGGCACAAGCGAGATTGAGAATTCAGCACTTTACGGGGGTCACCAACGCTGGTGTTTCCTGATTGCAAGGGAGGTCACATTCATGGCACGGTCGACCCCCGTGGTCCCGAAAGGGCCGTTCAGCATCGCGGACGACAGCCGGATGAGCGAGGACTACGTGCTGTCGGATGATGTTCTCGTTGATTCGTCCAGCCCGAACCCGCTGGCCGCGGTGCGGATGGCGGGCGGCAGGTGGACGGCCCTGGCGGTGGTGCCGGGAAGCGGGCTGGTCCACGTCGTCCCGGACCAGAGCTCCCAGTCCGGCTGGGATCTGCTGCCGGTGCCGTCCGGCACGTCGGCGAAGGAAGTGGTAGCCGTCCTAGACGGGACAGGAACCAGCCACGCCTTCTATCAGGACGGCACCCGTACCTATCACTCCAGCCTCAGCCAGGCCGGGACATGGTCTGCTTCCGACCAGCTCCCAGCCTCGGCCAGCCTGACCGTGGCCAGCGTCCCGCTGACCAACGAGCCGGTGGCGGCCGGCATCACGCCAGAGGGAGACCTGCTGCTGGTGCGCAAGGACTGGACCAGCGGACAGTGGCAGGGCAGCGTGGCCGACATGAAAAAGGCGCTGGCCGGTGCCCAGGCCGTACTGAAGATGGTCGATCACGACAACTGGACGCTTGCCGCCGTGGCCGACGGCAAGCTGCAGTACTTCTCCGGCCGGGGCAGCACGCTCGCCTCCGGGCCTTTCACCGTCCCGATTGGCCGCCCGGTGACCCGGATCCACTTCGCCTACCAGCGCTCCGGCTCCACCATGGTGATGTTCTCCGATGACCAGCACGCGCTGTACACCTCGTTCGGGTTCAGCGACCAGGTCACCGTGATCCCCAACGCCTCGGTGGTCCAGGGCGCGGGGGTCATTGACACGACGCTGCCGCCAAGGGCCCACTTCTACGGCGTCGACCCCGAAGGCAGGCTGTGGGTGCTTCACCAGACCGGCTGGGACGCGAACGAGGCACCGGTATGGGCGCGCATCCTCCCGCTGGACCGCGACGTGGCGTGGGTGGCGTCACCGCAGAGCGCACTGGAGGCCGCCATGCTGTTCGCGGCCGGCGCCGATCAGACCCTGCACGCCCTGTCGCAGGACCGGACCAGCAAGCTCTGGAAACGGTCGCTAGTCCAGCAGCCCGGCCACAAGCCGTACCCGCTGACCCGCTACCGGACGCAGCTGACGGTGACGGACGCCAACGGCAACCCCGCTCCCGGTGTGGCGATCACCATCGGCGCCGCCGAGGAGACAGCGATACTGGTAGGGAGCAAGACCTACTTCGTGGGTCCGGGCGAGCAGACCGCGACGATCAACACCAACGAGGCCGGGGTGCTCACTGTCAGCACGGCCGCGACGAGCCTGGTTTCCCCCAGCTACACGGTCACCGCCCCGGCCCCGGGCGCGCCGAAGACCGTCCGCCCCGACCAAGACTACCACAGCTTCTTGTCCGGCACCGACGGGGTCAACACCGGCTCGGCGGTGATCCCGCCGATGAGCAAGGACACGTTGCAGAACGCCACAGTGGCCGGCCAGCCGCTGTCGCCCGACCTGGCCGGGGACAAGGCCGATTGGGCGGCAACGACCATCAAGAACGCGATGAACTCGGTGCCGGCGAGTTCTACGGCGATCCGGGCCGCCGGCTATGCCGGCTGGTCCATAGATGTCCAGAATCCCGACAACCCTCAGTTCCAGTATTTCAAGACCCAGGACGAGCTCCGGGCGCAGCTGGTGACGATGCTTCCCGGACCGCAGGCCGGCGAGGCCGGTGACCTTGGCGACATCGGCGCGTTCTTCGGGGATCTGCTGCACGCGATCGAGACTGCCGTAGCCGACGTGATCAAAGCGGTCGTTGACGTGGTGGACTCGCTGATAAGCCTCACCATCCAGGTCGCGGACCAGTTTATCGACCTCGCGGCCATGGTGATCAGGAGCGTCGAGGACGCCGTCCCGTTCATCCACGCGATCTTCAACTTCATCGGCGCCCTGGTGACCAAGGTGCTGGACTGGCTCAAGGACCTGTTCGGCTGGCACGACATTTGGAACACCAAGCTGGTATTTGAGCATCTGGCGAGCGAGGCCATCCCTGCGCTGCAATGGGCGATAAAAAAACGCGGGGTGGTCGAGACCGGCACATTCTTCACCGACATGAAGCGCGCCGTGGACGGCGAGTTCTCCGAAGCGATCAGCCACTTCAAGAGCCAGTCGTTCAACCAGATCGCCACCCCGCCCAGCCTCAGCCGGGCACCCCGCAGCACGCGGCTGGCCGCCGCGGGCGTGCAGACCGGCAGCGGCGCCCAGAACAACTGGCTGATGTCCAAGGTCATGGACAACGTGGGCGGCGGCAGCGCGCTCGCCCCGCTGTCCACCACGCTGCCGGCCGATCTCGTCAGCACGCTATGGGACGCGCTCTCCGGGTCCGTCGGGGACCTGAGGACTGCCCTGTCCGCGCTGGAGGACTTCTTCCAGACCCTGTTCGCCGACCCCAAGGACCTCGGCACCCGCGGGGTGTCCGACCTGATCACGGCAGCCCAGGCGGTGGTGGACTTCGTCCTGGACCTGCTCGATTCCATCGTGAAGCACATCCTGGACCTGGTCAGCGGGGCTCTGGGAGTCGCCGACCAGATCCTCACCCAGCCGCTGGGCGACATCCCCGTCGTCTCCTGGCTCTACACCAACGTGATCTGCCCGTCCGACCAGCCGGAGGAGCCGAGCATCCTGCGGCTGGCCTGCCTGGTCCTGGCGCTGCCGATCACGCTGATCTACAAGTTCGCGAACCAGATGAAGCCACCGTTCGACGACGCGACCAGGGACAAGATCCTTTCCTGGAAGTTCACCCCGTCCGCGACTGCGCAGCCGGGCCTCACCCTCACCGCCGAGCTGGCCGATGAAAGCCTGCTGCCGTGGGTACGCGCCTACCTGTCGATCAGCCAGGCGTGCGCGGACATGGCCGCCGACGGGATGGCAGTGGGCGGCGAGGGACCACTGGTACAGGTCACGGGCTGGCTCGACCTGGTAATCAACACCGTGATGCAGGTGCTCTACTGGCCGTCGGACAAGGGGCCGTTCGATTTCCACTGGGACTGGGCGGGCTTCACCGAGGCCGAGAGACTGGCGCGGGGAACCTGGATTGCCGCCTGGTTTCCCATCCTGGTCAACCTCGCCCTGCTGGTGCTGCCGACGCCGGCCGAGGGAGAGCTGGCAGAAGTCGTCGACCCGATGGGAAAGGCTTGGGTGACGCTGGCCGGGGCAGCCCTGTTCGGGACCGGGCTGGCCGGCGCCATCAAGGGGCTCAACGACAGCCCCCCAACCGCCAACGGCTACACCGTGGCAGGCGCCGTCCTGGGACCGCTGCCCCTCCTGACCACGTACCCCCTGCTCCTGGACGACAGCGTGGAGGCCTCCGAGGGTGTCACCATGGCCATCAAGCTCCTGATCGACGATCTCGGCGACATCGCCGCTGGCTTCCTCGCCCAGTACGGCTGAGGTCGGCACCGGGGAAGACAAGCATCCGCAACCGAGCACCCCCATTGCTGAGGAGCGTGATCATGACTACTGGCCGTGTCGCCCGCACAAGGCTCGCCGCGTCTCCCGTCAACACCATCCTGGCCTGGATGCAGGGCCGGACGGTGACCCAGGGCTGGGATGTGGTTTGCGCCATCGCCTACGACAAGATCAACGAGTGGTTTCTTGAGCAGTATGTCGACCGGCTCCTGAACGGGGAAAACGCGGTCATCACCGCCTCGGTGCCGCAGGCAGGCAACATCTCTGTCCAGGCCACCGACCTCACGCTGGGCCCGCCGCTGATCAGCTTCTCGCCGACGCTCCCGCCCAACACGGTGGGGCTGACAGTCAACTTCCTCTCCGGCCAGGTCAGCGTCGTCCAAGTCAACGGTGCGGTCACGACAGTGCTGAGCACGCAGGTAATCACGCCCGGTGATGACTATGCGCTCACCGGATACGTGCCGCTGGCCAGCGTGCAGGGCGAGGTCGAGAATGGCCATGACGTGGTGATCGACGTCCGCAACGGCGCATCCTTCGCCGCCAATCTCGGCATGCCCGAAGGCGCCCAGACGCTGCTGGGCCAGTTCATGCAGAACTGGCTCGTGAACAACATGCAGGGGTACAAGTACAGGCTCGGCACCCTGGTCTACGACGATAACGGGACCAATCTCAAGCCGGCGGGCACCTTCCAGTTCGCCACCCAGATCGACGCGACCGACAAGACGGATACCGGCCGCCTGCTGCTGTTCATCCCCACCACCTACAATCCCGGCGGAGGGTCGCAGACCTCGCTCGGCCTAGCCGACATCGTGCCGCAAGGCTGCTCGACCGCCCTGATCATCTCCAGCCAGGTGCTGTTCCAGAACATCCTGAAATCCTTCTACGAGATCACGTTCAGCAAGTTCGGAGTCCAGGCGTCCGCCAGCCAGAAAGGGCAAGACGCCCCGTACACGCTGTCCCTTACCGCCGGCAGCGTGAACCTGGGCAATCAGGCGTACTCCTTCGACTATTCCATCTCGAAAGGCAGTGTATTCTCCGGTCAGGACACGCTCCTCCAGGGAAAGAAACCGGAGCCAGTCGTGATCTCTGTGTCCAATACTCAGCTTCAGGTCAGCAATAACAATCTGGTGATATCGGGCAAGCTGCAGTGGCAGCAGGACCTCGCTATCGGCGCCAGCTATCCCCGGTCTGAAGGCGTGCACGCCTGGGCCTCGACCACGATGACTGCGACGGTCGACGGCCAGATGACAGTCTCGGTCACTGCGGTAAAGGATGTGGTAAGCCTTCGCGGCAAGCCCGGCGTCGGGGTCACGTTCGATGCGAGCCAAATCTCCAGCGACACCACCTTCGCTGACAGCTGGAACAACCTCGCCAATATCATCAGCAGCGCCTCACAAACCGGCCTCGAGGCGTTCTTCGACGTTCCCCTGCCCGAGGTGAATGCGTTCGCGGTCAGCAACCTGCTGTTCCCCGGCAAGAACATCCTGGACTTCCAGTCCGTCTACCTGCCCGGCGATATCGTCATCTTCGGCGACGTCGCGACACCGGGGGTCGTGGTCAGCCCAGGCTCGGCGACACTGGGACCCGCCCAGACCCAGCAGTTCTCCGCGACCACCGGCAGCGGCGAAGCCGTCCAGTGGTCGGCGAGTGCCGGGACGATCTCCGCCTCGGGCTTGTACACCGCTCCCGCGGCGGTCACCCAGGTCCAGATCGACCAGGTCATCGCGACCGGCCAGCCGTCGCACGATGCCGCCGCCGCGCTGGTCACGCTCGTGCCTCGCGGCGCGCAAATCAGCCCGTCCTTCGCGCTAATGCAGCCGCCTACGGCGCCGCAGCAGTTCTCAGCCACCCTGTCCGGCGCGCCCAGCCAGCAGGTGACCTGGTCGATGGAACCCCAGATCGGCATCCTCAGCGCCAAAGGGCTCTACACGCCACCGGACACCGTGTCATCGCCCCAAGCCGTGACGATCAAGGCGAGCAGCCCCTCGGACCTGTCCATCCAGGGCACGGCCATGGTGGCGCTGGTCGCCAGTTCCCCGGCCCTCGTGGCCGTGACACCGGCCCAGATCACCTCGCTGGCCCCGGGGCAGACCCAGCAGTTCCACGCCGCCGCCACCGGGCTACAGGACCAGACGGTCAGCTGGAGCCTGCTGCCGCCCCTGGGACGAATCACCGCGAACGGCCTATATATCGCGCCGGATACCATCACGGCACCCCAGTTCATCCTGGTCATGGCGGCCAGCAAGGTCGCTCCCGTGCTCTACGGCACCGCGCTTGTGGCGCTATCCGCCGGCGATTAGCCCGCGGCACGAGGGTGCCGGGCGTGGGACATCAGGCCGCCGGGCCCGGTGATCCAGACGCTGCCCCCGGGCTCGATGACGGGCAGATCTCCGTCGGCTTCGTGGCTCCGTGCAAGATCTCGGATTTCAGCCTCCAGTGCAACCCGTAAGGCTCGCTCCGTAGCCGCGGCACGCGATGCACGCTCCGTCCTGTCGCGTCTCTGTTGCTCAGCCATCTGCCGCGCCAGCTTGTTCGGGTCCGGCATATCCGGCTTCCAAGTGCGTGATTGGTTACCCGCGCGTAGTACGCAAACTACGACGCTCGGCAACGGCCAAGGGATTACGGCAGTTCGGAGCCGAGGCGGAGTCTAGGCGTATGGATTAGGCACAGCGCAGGTCGGCAAACGGCCTGTAAATCAGCAGGCCAGCCCTGACCAACCGCGAGCTCGCGCCAGAACGACCCGATCTGGGCGGCTAAACGCATTGGCTATCGCCCGGCCCAGATGAGTTCTGCCAAGCACGCTCATCTCGTATCCCAGGTGCGGCAGACGTTGCGGCGCGGGATCGGCGCTTCGGTCGGCTTACTCGTGCTGATGGCGGCTCCGGTGTAGTAGCGGATGTAGTAAAGACTCCGTGGACAGGCGGCGCGATCGTGGACGTGGCGAGACAATGCGGGGCGGAGAGCAGCGCACACGCTGGACTGCATGGACGTGACGACCCTCCGTAGATGGGGACCGTTTTACTCATAACCCAGAGGTCGCGGGTTCAAATCCCGCCCCCGCTACCAGGCAAAACGGCCCTCCAGGAGCACCTGGAAGGGCCGTTTTCATTGCCCGTGTGACCAGCTTTGTGACCAGCGGGCATGTAACTTCGCCTCGTTGGGCCCTGACCGGCGAGCCGGTCCCGGTGCGGGCCGTCAAGTGACCGACAAGCGGGCCGGCCGCGAGCCGCTGCCGATCAGCCTGGTCGCCCATCACGTGTTCTGTCCGCGCCGGGCCTGGCTATGCCGCGAACCCTCCATGGGCCCGCCAGAACCCAACGACCCCTTCGCGCAAGAAACCACAGGTAGATGACATGCCCAGGACGCCAGGCCGGGCTGGGCAGGCCAAGGCAGCAGCCGTACCTGGCAGCCTTCGCGGCCAGCGCCCAAAGGGCCAGGTCAGAAGCCGTAGAATTGGCACCCTGTCGCCGCCCCTGAGCGGGCGGCCCTTCATCGAGGCGTCGGCCGATGAGCACGGGACGCACCGCTGGATGTCGCTGCCCCTGAGCGGGCGGCCTTTCATCGAAGCTTCGGCTTCACGATTGACGACGTGGACAAGCGCCAGTCGCCGCCCCTGAGCGGGCGGCCCTTCATCGAGGCCCGTACAGCTGCTGCTGGAATGGGGGACCAGCAACCAGGTCGCCGCCCCTGAGCGGGCGGCCCTTCATCGAGGCTGGATGGACATGGCCTTGCCGATGTGCTGCACGCCCGCATGTCGCCACCCCTGAGCGGGCGGCCCTTCATCGAGGCGCGGTCACCCAGCTTGACTACCTGCTGCCGCTCGTGCTCGCCGCCGCCCTGAGTGGGTAGCCCTTCATCGAGGCGTGCCGTTGGCCGGGTCGGCCTCGGCCGGGTCGGCCAGAATCTAGGTCGCCGAATACGTGCCCAGACGTAGCGACCGGCCGCTAAAATACACCAGGTCAGCAGCAGTTGACGTGCAGGTCTTGAAAACCGTCGACCTGACGCGCTACTCCAGCTGCGCTCTGACCTTTCACGGGTCCTCTACCGACGTTGTGAAGCGCTTGTTGACCTCTACTGGGGCACGCATGGATATAACCGTGGTTGCGACGGAGGCGACTCACAACTAATGGCGCACGGGTACGACGCCATGTGGTGAGGCGTAGGGGAGTGGTCTGTGAGACCGTCGGCTTCTCATGAAGGGGCATTCGGAGTGCCCGGAGCCGATCCACTGCCGAATCCGGCCGTATATGAACAAGGCGGCGCCGCTGCGCGGCGCGGGTCCGGCGCTCCCTGCGCCCGGCTCTGGCCTTAGAGGCCCGGGAGAGCATTGCCGTATGGGATGCCCCTGAGTGATACTTACCGGGAAACCCTGGGTGATACTACCGGTAAATATGTGCCTGCCCTGGACCTCGGCAGTAGCAGCAGCTACTGACCTGGAGGTGGAAGTGAAGCGGCGGCTTGCACGGAAGTTGGGCCTGGCTGGCGGTATAACGCTGCCCGTCTTGCTGGCGGGCCTGGGGATGGCCGGGCCGGTGAGCGCGTCGGCGGGAGCACTGACGGCGACCGGTGGGCAGCCCACGCCGTCACTGGCCTGGCGTACATGCCCTACGGCGGCGCAGTTGTCGGCGAAGCTGACATGCGCGTTTTTGAGGGTGCCCGTGGACTGGGCTCACCCCAGCGGCCCGACGATCACGATTGGCCTGGCACGGCTGGATGAGACCCGGCCGGGGGAACGGCTGGGAAACTTGTTCATCAATCCCGGCGGTCCCGGCGGGGCCGCTTCCGCCGCTCTGAACTTCCAGGCGGAAGGCCAGCATTATTTCACGCAGGCCGTCCTCGACCATTACACGCTGATCGGCCTGGACCCGCGGGGCGTCGGGCTCAGCACACGGATTAGGTGCGACCCGGCGCTCTATAACCAGCCGGTCTCCTTGTTCCCGACCACGACGGCCGGGTTCGCCGCGCTGGTGGCCCACAACGAGGCGCTCGGTAACAGCTGCGTGCGCCTCACCGGCCCGATGATATTCCATCTGGATGCGGTCCAGCAGGCCTACGACTACGACGCGGCCCGGCGCGCGCTGGGCGACGCGAAGCTGAATTTCCTGGGTCTGTCCTACGGCAGCGTGATCGGAAGCACCTATGCGCAGCTATTCCCTGCCCATGTCGGCCGGATGGTCCTCGACGGGCTGATCGACCACTCGGTATCCGACGTCACCGCGCTCGCCGATGAGGCCAGCACCTACGAACGAGAACTCGACCGGTTCTTCGCCTGGTGCAACCAGACGACGGCATGTGCGCTCCACGGGCCCGGTGCCGCGAACACCTGGAACGCCGTCATCGCCAAGGCCGAGCATGCTCCGTTGCCCGCGCCGGGCTGCACCAAGCCGCCCGACCCCTGCCAGGCCACCGTCACCGCCGATGACATCCGGTTCGACGCCGAGGAGATGCTCTTCTTCAAAGCCCCGAACCCCGAACTCCTGGCCTCGCCCGGGTGGAACGGACTGGCCAAGGCCCTAGCCGCGGCGAACACCGGGGACGCCACCGCGCTCTCACCCGCCCGCGCGACCAGCACCGACGACCCCGTGTTCGCCGGAGGGGTCATCGGCTGCTCCGAATTCGCCGGATACACCCGCACCCTGCCCGGGCTGCTGGCCAAGGAACACCTCGGCCAGGCCGTCGCCCCGCTGCTGCACGGAGCCACCCAGACCTATGCCGTGCAGACCGGCTGCATCGGCTGGCCAGCCCCGATGACCAACCCGCCGCACGCTCTGGACGTCACCGGCACCCCCCCGATCCTGCTGGTCAACGCCCTCTATGACCCCTCCACCTCCTACACCTGGGCCGTCGGGCTTGCCGGGCAGATGCCCACCGGCGTCCTGGTGACCCGCGACGGCGACGGCCACACCTCCTACCTGCTCCCCGGGACATCCCAGACCCGCGATGCCATCGACCGATACCTCCTCACCGGCGACACCCCGCCACCCGCAACCATCTACCCGAACTGACGGCCCGGACGTCATGACCGACCCGGCTCACTCTCTGCACAATCCAGACGACCGGCAGGCCCGGCTTACGGGAGCAGGCGACGCGGCGGAGGCGAAGCGAGGGCGCGTGGCGGACGGCCGCCCGTCGCGTGCGCCAATCCCTGTTGGCGGCACGATCGTGGCCGCGGCACGCGCAGCCATCCGTGATCCATGGCGGATCCTCGCCGCGGCCATCGTGGTGTCAGTGGTGACGGCGCTGCTGGACATCCTTGCGGACGACCTCGTCGACAAG
>Ga0210395_10002385_pt1 | contig 14573 bp, 13 predicted proteins | sample IncBWH4OmetaG_FD_150861 | JGI IMG/M metagenome (GOLD analysis project Ga0210395, IMG submission 150861) | Forest soil microbial communities from Barre Woods Harvard Forest LTER site, Petersham, Massachusetts, United States - Inc-BW-H-4-O ... | reverse complement strand
GCCGCCGCGCTCAACATGATCCCGACCTCGACCGGCGCGGCGAAAGCGGTCGGCCTGGTGCTGCCGGAGCTCGCCGGCAAGCTCGACGGCGTCGCCATCCGGGTGCCGACGCCGAACGTCTCGGTGATCGATTTCAAGTTCGTCGCCAAGCGCGCGACGTCAAAGGACGAGATCAACGCCGCGGTCAAGCGCGCCGCCGAGCAGCAGCTCAAGGGCATTCTCGGTTTCACCGATGCGCCCAACGTCTCGACCGACTTCAACCATGACCCGCACTCGTCGGTGTTCCACATGGATCAGACCAAGGTGATCGACGGCACGCTGGTGCGGGTGATGTCGTGGTACGACAACGAGTGGGGCTTCTCCAATCGCATGGTCGATACCGCGGTAGCGATGGGCAAGCTCGGCTGAGCTTGCCGCCAGAATTCGCCGGCCATGCGCTTTCGCACTCTCGACGACGCCGACGTCACGGGCAAACGCGTGCTGGTCCGCGTCGACTTCAACGTTCCGATGCAGAACGGCGAGGTCGCCGACGTCTCCCGCATCGAACGCAATGGCCCGACTATCACCGAAATCGCCGACCGCGGCGGCAAAGTGATCCTGCTGTCGCATTACGGCCGGCCGAAAGGGCGTGATCCGAAAGAGTCGCTCAAACCTGTCGTCAACGCGGTCGCACGCATCATCGGGCGGCCGATTGCATTCGCCGATGATTGCGTCGGCGCGGCCGCCGAAAAAGCAGTCGCGGCCTTAAAGCCCGGCGATATTCTCTGCCTGGAAAACACCCGCTTCCACAACGGCGAGGAAAAAAACGACACGGCGTTCGCCTCCGCCCTCGCGCGCCTCGGCGACATTTACGTCGACGACGCTTTTTCGGTGGCGCACCGGGCGCATGCGTCGGTGGAAGCGCTGGCTCATCTGCTGCCGGCCTATGCCGGACGCGCCATGCAGGAGGAGCTCGAAGCGCTCGAGAAGGCGCTGCACGCGCCGGAGCGTCCGGTCGCCGCCATCGTCGGCGGCGCTAAGGTCTCCACCAAGCTCGACCTCCTCGGTAATCTCCTCGCCCACGTCGATACGTTGATCATTGGCGGCGGCATGGCCAATACTTTTCTGGCGGCGCAAGGCAAGGCGGTCGGCAAATCGTTGTGCGAGAACGATCTCATGGCCACGGCGCGCGGCATCCTGGCCAAGGCAAAATCGCAAAACCGCGAAATCGTGCTGCCGGTCGACGTGGTCGTGGCGCAAAAATTTGCCGCGCACGTGCCCTCGCGCGTCGTCTCGGTGGACGAGGTCGGCGACGCCGACATGATCCTCGATATCGGCCCGCGCACCGTGGAGCAGGTTGTCTCGGTGCTGGCCCGCACCAAGACGCTGGTCTGGAATGGGCCGTTCGGCGCCTTCGAGCTGGAACCGTTCGATAACGGCACCATCGAAGTGGCGGAAGCGGCCGCGGAACTCACGGCAACCGGCAAGCTTGTCAGTATTGCCGGCGGTGGCGACACGATGGCGGCGCTCAATTCCGCCGGCGTCACCGACCGTTTCACTTATGTCTCGACCGCCGGCGGCGCTTTCCTGGAGTGGCTCGAAGGCAAGGTGCTGCCGGGCGTCGAGGTGCTTAAAACATCCCCTACTCCCGCCGCGACCCGCACTTGAGGCATAATGGATGCGGCTCAGAGCATGATCCCGAAAAGTGGATACCGGTTTTCGGAAAAGATCATGCTCCAACACAAGATCTAGATCGAACATCGAGGAGCACGCGATGAATCTCACGGAATTGAATAAAGTCGCGGCAGCCATGGTCGCCCCCGGCCGCGGCATCCTGGCTGCGGACGAATCCACCAGCACCATCAAGAAGCGCTTCGACGCCATCGGGGTCGAGTCGACGCCGATCAGCCGGCGCGACTATCGCGAGATGCTGTTCCGCTCAGCCGATGCGATGGCGAAGCACATTTCCGGCGTCATCCTCTACGATGAGACTATCCGACAGAACGCCAAGGATGGCACGCCGCTGGTCAAGCTCATCGAAAAGGGGGGCACGCTCCCCGGCATCAAGGTCGACAAAGGCACCAAGCCGCTGCCGTTCTGTCCCGGCGAAGTCATCACCGACGGGCTCGACGGCCTGCGCGAGCGGCTCGTCGAATATCGCGGCCTCGGCGCCAAATTCGCCAAGTGGCGCGCGGTGATCGATATCGGCACCAACATCCCGAGCTATAACGCCATCATGACCAACGCCAACGCGCTCGCCCGTTACGCCGCGCTTTGCCAGGACGAAGACATCGTGCCGATCGTCGAACCTGAAGTGCTGATGGACGGCGATCATGACGTCGACCGCTGCGCGATGATCACGGAATGGGTGCTGAAAACCGTGTTCGAGCAGCTCTACTACCAGCGCATCGCGCTCGAAGGCATGGTGCTCAAGCCGAACATGGTCGTGCCCGGCAAGAAGTCATCGAAGCGCGCCTCGGTCGAGGAAGTCGCCGAAAAGACGGTGCGCGTGCTCAAAGCCTGCGTGCCGGCGTCGGTGCCCGGCGTCGCGTTTTTGTCCGGCGGCCAGTCCGACGAGGAAGCAACCGCGCATCTCGACGCCATCAACAAATTGAGCCCGCTGCCCTGGCATGTGACTTTCTCATACGGCCGGGCGCTGCAGGCGGCGCCGCAGAAGGCCTGGTCGGGCAAATCGGAAAACGTCGCCGCCGCCCAGCGCGCCTTCGGCCACCGCGCTTCGATGAACGGCCTCGCTACGCTCGGCCAGTGGAAGGCCGATCTCGAACGGAAGGCGGCGTGACTTTGTTTTTTCCTCCCCCGCGACGCGGGGGAGGTGGCGAGCGAAGCGAGCCGGTAGGGGCAAGCATCGGCTCGCTAGGAGCAAGCCGGCCCCCTCCACCGCCCTCCGGGCGGTCCCCCTCCCCCGCTTCGCGGGGGCGGATATCAAAATGATGAATCAACAGCGCCCTCGTCCGCGGCTTTATCTCATCACCCCGCAGCTCGGCGACGGGGAAGCATTCGCGCACGACATCGGCGCCGTGCTTGCGGCCGGCGACATCGCGGCCGTGCTGCTTCGCCTCGAGCCAGCCGACGAACGCACCATGATCAATCGCGCCAAGGCGATCGGGGCGATCGTTCAGCGCCATGACATTGCGCTTTTGCTGGACGGGCATCCGGATTTGGTGGCCCGCACCGGCGCCGACGGCGCTCACCTGACCGGAATCGACGCACTGACCGCCGCGCTGCCGACGCTCAAGCCCGACCGCATCGCCGGCGCCGGCGGCCTGCGCAGCCGTCATGATGCCATGCTCGCCGGCGAAGCTGCCGCCGACTATGTGATGTTCGGCGAACCCGATCGGCGCGGCGGCCGTCCGCCGCTCGACGCGATCGAGGAACGGCTGAACTGGTGGTCGGAGCTGTTCGAGGCCACTTGCGTCGGCTATGCCGCAAGCCTCGACGAGGTTGCGCCGCTCCGCCAAGCTAAAGCCGATTTTGTCGCGCTCGGTGATTGGATGTGGACGCACGCGCAAACGCCCGCTGCCGCGATAGCGGCCGCCGCCGGCCTGCTCGCCGAACCGGCATAGCCGGCTGTGCTAGAACGACTTGATGTTAACGCAAGATTCCGCATTCCGGCCAATGAGGGGGCTCGCGACAACGTTGCTGCTCGCAGCGCTGTTCGTCCCGCCTTGGCAACGTGCGGCTCACGCAGTCGAACCCGACGTGGTCTATGCCGCCTTCCAGCGCGGCTACTATCTGACCGCGTTTGCGCTGGCGACGGACCGCGTCGAGGCCAAGAAAGACGTCAAAGCAATGACGCTGCTCGGCGAGCTCTATGCCCGCGGCCTGGGCGTCCGCCGCGACGACGCCAAGGCGGCCGAATGGTACAAGCTCGCCGCCGATCGCGGCGACCGCGACGCCATTTTCGCGCTGGCCATGTTCGCCCTGCAAGGCCGCGCCGGTCCGTCCGATCGCGAGGCCGCGGCCAAATTGCTGGCCGCCGCGGCCAAGCTCGGCCACGCGGTGGCCGCGTACGACCTGGCGCTCCTTTACATCGAAGGTCATTTGTTTCCGCAGGATTTCCCGCGCGCCGCCGAATTGCTGCGCACCGCGGCCGTTGCCGGCAGTCCTGAAGCGCAATACACGCTCGGCACGCTCTATAAGGAAGGCCGCGGCGTGCCGAAGGATATGAAAGAGGCGGTGTGGCTGTTCGCCTTGGCTTCGCTCGCCGACAATACCGACGCCGCAGTCGAGTACGGGATCGCTTTGTTCAACGGCAACGGCGTCGCCAAGAACGAGCAGGCGGCGGCGGCGCAATTCCGCAAAGCGGCGCTGCACGGCAGCGCCATCGCACAGGATCGGCTGGCGTGGATCCTGGCCGAAGGCCGCGGCGCGCCAAAAAATCCAATCGAGGCCACCAAGTGGCACTTGATCTCCAAGGCGCGCGGCGAAACCGATCTGGCGCTCGACGATTTCGTCAACAAGCTCGACCCCGACAGCCGCGCCGCCGGCGAGAAAGCGGCCAAGCTGTGGCTCGACGCGCTCAAGCATCCTCCGTCGTGATCCACTCTTATCCTCCCCCGCTTGCGGGGGAGGTGGCGAGCGAAGCGAGCCGGTAGGGGCAAGTCACCGCGGCGCCGCGCCCCCTCCACCGCGCTCCGCGCGGTCCCCCTCCCCCGCTGCGCGGTGGCGGATGAAGAATTTGCCGCCCTTGCGCGCGAGCGCAGCGAAAGGTACCGCAAGCATCATGCCCCATTCCGCAATCCTCAACGTCATGATCAAGGCGGCGTATCGCGCCGGGCGAAGCCTCAAGCGCGATCTCGGCGAGATCGAAAACCTGCAGGTCTCGCTCAAGGGGCCGCGCAATTTCGTCACAGCCGCCGATCGGCGCGCCGAGGAAATCGTGCGCGAGGAACTCTTGAAGGCGCGGCCGGATTACGGTTTTCTCGGCGAGGAAGGCGGCGCGCACGCCGGCACCGACAAAAGTCATCGCTGGATCGTCGATCCGCTCGACGGCACCACCAACTTCCTGCACGGCATTCCGCACTTTGCCGTCTCGATCGCGCTCGAGCGCAACGGCGCCATTGTCGCCGCCCTGACCTACAATCCGGCCAACGACGACGTGTTCGTCGCCGAGCGCGGCAAGGGCGCCTTCCTCAACGACCGGCGCATCCGCGTCGCCGCGCGGCAACGGCTCGCCGACGCAGTCGTCGCCTGCGGGCTGCCGCATTATGGCCGCGGCGACCTTGTGCTCGGCCGTTATGAAATCGCCGCCGCGCAGCAGCACTATGCCGGCCTGCGCCGTTTTGGCGCAGCGACCCTCGATCTCGCCTGGGTCGCCGCCGGCCGCTTCGATGCTTTCTGGGAGCGCGACCTTTCGCCCTGGGACTTGGCGGCCGGCATGCTGCTGGTCCGCGAGGCCGGCGGTTTTGTCAGCGATCTCGATGGCGGCGATGCCGTCCTGACCAAAGGCCATGTCGCCGCCGGCAACGAGACGATGCACCGCGAGCTTCTCGGCCTGATCAAGCAGGCCGGGAAAGACGCGGCCAAGGACGCGTCCGGCGATTCCGCCGCGTCAGCCGCTGGCCGCGTGCATCGTCAAAGCGGCGCGTGAGTTTTCCAAAAATCGGTTTCCGCCTTTCGATCGCCGGTCAGGGCAAGCTTTTCGGGATCATGCCATCAACGCGCCGCAAACTTTGTCGCAGGTTTGATCAGGCAATCGTGCGTTTTTCTCCCGCAACGGCTATGCCATATTGGACCGACACAGAGTCTAAGCCGACAGCCGATGGCGAATAGTTCCGAACCAGCCAGGCTCGCCTCGCCCCGCATTTTCCTGGTGCGGATGCTGGTGTTCCTCATCCTTTGCGGATTGATCGCCTTTGTCCTGCAGCGGCAGATTATTAACGCTTTCAATGCCAATCCCTGGCTCAACGGCTTGATCCTGCTGGTTTTGCTGATCGGCATCATCCTGTCGTTCGCGCGCGTCATCCGGCTGTTTCCGGAAGTATCCTGGGTCAATAGCTTCCGTCGCGCCGATCCCGGGCTTGCGGTCGCCAAGGCGCCGACCCTGCTGGCGCCAATGGCCGCGATCCTCAGCGGCGACCGAATCGGCCGCGTCGCGATTTCGGCGCAGACCATGCGCGCCTTCCTCGACTCGGTGGCGACCCGGCTCGACGAGGCCCGCGACATTGCGCGCTACCTGACCGGCCTCCTGGTCTTCCTCGGCCTGCTCGGCACGTTCTGGGGACTGATCGAGACCGTCGGTTCGGTCGGCGGCATCATCAACAATCTCAATGTCGGCGGCGACGCCGATTCAGTTTTCAACGCGCTGAAGGAAGGTCTCGCCGCGCCGCTCGGCGGCATGGGCATTTCGTTTTCCTCGTCGCTGTTCGGCCTCGCCGGCTCGCTGATCCTCGGTTTTCTCGATCTGCAGACCAGCCAGGCGCAGAACCGCTTCTACATCAACCTCGAGGATTGGCTGGCGACCACCGTGCAGGAAACCGGCGCGGCCGGCGTCGGTGGCGGTCCACTGCCGGCCAGCGTCACTGAGGCGATCGAGCGGCTGCGGCTGTCGGTCACCGAAGCCGGGTCGGGCAAGGCGACCACGGCGGCGATGGCCAACCTGGCCGAGGCGATCCAGGGCCTGGTTCAGCACATGCGCGCCGAACAGCAGATGATCCGCGATTGGGCGGACGCGCAGGCCAAGCTCAACAGCGACATTCGCCGCTTCATGGAAGTCCTGTCGCGCGAAGCCGTCGACCGATGACGTGAGATAGCTCGAAAATGGCGCTAGCGAGAAGCCGCCGCGACAGCGGCATGAATTACTGGCCGGGTTTCGTCGACGCGCTGTCGACGCTGATCCTGTCGATCATCTTTTTGCTCACCGTGTTCATGGTGGCGCAGTTCTTCCTGTCCCAGCAAATCGCCGGCAAGGACACGGCGCTGGCGCGCCTGAACGCGCAGATCTCGCGGCTGTCCGATTTGCTGTCGCTGGAGCATACCGGCAAGACCAGCCTCGAGGCCGAGCTCGCGCAGCTGCGCGCCTCGCTGTCCGCCGCCGAAGGCGAGCGCGACAAGCTCCGCGGCACCGCCGAAGGCGCCCAGGCCGGCAGCGACGCCGGCAAGGCCGAGGTCGGCAAGCTTAATTCGCGGCTCGACATCGAGAAGGCGGCGACCGCGCGCGCCGTCGCTCAGATCGAAATCCTCAATCAGCAGATCAGCGCGCTGCGCAAGCAGATGGCCGCGCTCGAGACCGCGCTCGGCGCCTCGGAGCAGAAGGAAAAGGACGCGCAGCTGCACATCGCCGATCTCGGCCAGCGCTTGAACGTGGCGCTGGCGCAGCGGGTGCAGGAATTGTCACGCTACCGGTCGGATTTCTTCGGCAAGCTGCGCGACATCCTCGGCAACCGCCCGGACATCCGCATCGTCGGCGACCGCTTCGTGTTCCAGTCGGAAGTGTTCTTCGACTCAGGCGCCGCGGTGCTGCGCCCGGAAGGCCGCGCCGAGCTCGACAAGCTCGCCGGCGCGCTGCTTGAGCTCGACAAGCAGATCCCGTCCGAGATCAACTGGGTATTGCGCGTCGACGGCCACACCGACGTGCGGCCGCTGTCGGGAACGACGGCGTTCAAAACCAACTGGGATTTGTCGGCGGCCCGCGCCATCGCGGTGGTGCAGTATTTGATCAGCAAGGGCGTGCCGCCGCAGCGCCTGGTCGCCGCCGGCTTCGGCGAGTTTCAGCCGATCGATCCGGGCAATACCGACGAAGCCTATAGCCGCAACCGCCGCATCGAGCTGAAATTGACGGAGCGCTAAGGCGTGAACGACGAGCACACGGTGCGTGTCGGCCCGCGTGCGCTAGCGATCTCGCTCCGGCCTTACGATCCACACGACGAAGACGCCGCGGTCGCGCTGTGGCTGCGCGCCTGGGACGCGGCTTATCCGGAGCTCGATTTCGCCGCGCGCCTCGACTGGTGGCGCGAGCGCTGGCGCACCGAGCTGGTAAAGTCCGTCGACATCGTGATCGCGCAAACGTCCAACGAAGTTGTCGGCTTTGTCACCGTTGACCCGCGCACCGGTTATCTCGACCAGATCGCGGTCGCGCCGGAACATTGGGCCTCGGGAGTCGGCTCGGCGCTGATCGCCGTCGCCAAAGCTCTCTCGCCCACGGGGCTCGAGCTCGACGTCAATACCGACAATGCGCGGGCGCTGCGCTTCTACGACAAGCAGGGATTTTCGATCATCGGCGCCGGCGTCAATCCGATGTCGGGCAAACCGGTTCATCGCATGCGTTGGGCGCCGGCTTGAGCGGACGCCGCCTGAGAATCAGGCACCCTGAAATTGCAGCTTCGCCAAGCGCGCGTAAAGGCCGCCGGCGGCGGCGAGCGTCTGGTGCGTTCCCTCCTCGACGATGCGGCCTTGATCGAGCACCAGGATGCGGTCGCACGACAATACCGTCGCCAGCCGATGGGCGATCACGATCGTGGTGCGCTGCTGCATCAATTGCGCCAGCGCCGCGGCGATCAGCGTTTCGCTCTCGGCATCGAGCGACGACGTCGCCTCGTCGAGCAACAACAACGGCGCATCGCGCAGGATCGCCCGCGCAATGGCGATGCGCTGGCGCTGGCCGCCGGACAATGTGACACCGCGCTCGCCGACCTGCGTGTCCATTCGCTCTGGCAGCGCGGCGATGAACGAAGCCGCATGAGCAAGCTCGGCGGCGCGACCGACTTCGGCGTCGGACGCGTCGGGGCGGCCGAAGCGGATATTGTCGCCGACGCTTGCCGCGAACATCACGCTGTCCTGCGGCACCAGCGCGATGTGCCCGCGCAGATCGCCCGGATCGAGATCGGCGAGCTGCACACCGTCAAAGGTGATGCGCCCGCTGGCCGGATCATAATAGCGCAGCAACAGATGAAAGATCGTGCTCTTGCCGGCGCCGGACGGTCCGACGATGGCGACTTTCTCACCGCGGCGGACGGCAAGCGAAACACCGTTGAGCGCCGATACGGTCGGGCGCGTCGGATAGGCAAAGCGCACGTCGACGAAAGCGACTTCGCCGCGTGCCGGCGCCGGCAGCGCGCGTGGATGGGCCGGCGCAGCGATCACCGGCTTGATCGCCAGGATCTCGAACAGCCGCTCCGCCGCGCCGGACGCCTGCGCCACCTCGCCGCCGATTTCCGACAGCGATCCGAGCGCGCTCCCCGCCAGCACGGCGTAAAGGATGAACTGGCCGAGGCGGCCCGGCGTGATCTGCCCGGCCAGCACCTCTTGGGCCCCAATCCACAGGACGACGATCACGCTGGCGGCGACCAGAAAAATGGCGATGCCGGTGAGAAACGCCCGCGACATGATCGAATTGCGCGCTGCCTCGTAAGCGCGCTCAACCGCAGCGCTAAAACGGCTGATGCCGAGACGCTCGTTGGTGAAGGCCTGCAGCACGCGCACGGCGCCGATCAGTTCGGCCGCATAGGCGGATGCCTCGGCAAGCGTATCCTGCGCCGAGCGCGAACGGCGGCGCACGGCGCGGCCGAACGCATAGAGCGGCAGCACGATGATCGGGATCGCGGCCAGCACGAAGGCGGACAGCCAGGGGCTGGTCACCACCATCATCACCGTCGCGCCGACGAACAGCACGAAATTGCGCAGCGCGATCGAGATCGAAGTGCCGGCTGCAGCCTTGATCTGAGTGGTGTCGGCGGTGAGCCGCGAAATGACTTCGCCGGTCTTGGCTTCGTCGAAGAACGCGCTCGACAGCGACGTCAGGTGCGCGAACACGTCGGCGCGCAAGTCCGCGACCACGCGCTCGCCAAGCGTGGTGACGAGGTAGTATCGCAGCGCGCTCGCCACCGCGAGCGCGGCGGCGACGCCGATCATGACCAGGAAATAGCTGTCGATCAGCGCGACGCCGCGCGCGGTAAAGCCAAAATCGATCATGCGGCGGATGGCGATCGGCACGATCAGCGTCGTCGCCGCCGCGACGATCAGCGCGCCCAGCGCACAGAGCGCGCGCCAGCGGTAGCGCCTGATGTAGGGAACGAGCGACGCCAGCGGCCACAAATCGACACGGCGCTCGGCCGTCACAGGATTTGGCGTGGATTGCGTTGTCGATCCCGGCGACGGCGTGGTTACCGGCGCTAAAGACGGGTGGTCGGCTGCAATCGCCGCGTCCTGGTCCAAACGCAAGTTCATGCGCCGTAAAACCTTTTCGGCGCCTTGCCGGCGCACCGGCCGCGACAATGCCCCGGCCGCGCCGAACTGGCAACGTTCGAGGCGATCGCTGCGGCGGCTTGTCTCGCCGTTCGCATCACGCTATAGAGCCGCCAAATTCTTCAACCGACATTGCGCCGACGGCGCCGTAAGGGCACGACTATCGCCATGAAACCCGACACGCATCCGGATTATCACCTGGTCAAGGTGGTGATGACCGACGGAACCGAATTCACCACGCGCACGACCTGGGGCAAGCCCGGCGACACGCTGCATCTCGACGTCGACCCGAAGTCGCATCCGGCGTGGACCGGCGGCCAGCAGCACTTGGTCGATCGCGGCGGCCGGCTGTCGCGATTCCAGAAGAAGTACTCCGGCTTCCTCAAGAAATAGCCGGACCAGCGGGCGCGTCGGCGCGGGCGAGCCCGCCGCTTCGCAAACAGCTTTATTCGGATTTTCCGACAACGCCCGGCATCGAGCGGGCTTACATCCCGTCGCGCTCGAACGCCGCCTTCAACAGGCCCAGTTGCCGCTCGACCGGATTGCCGACGGCGACCCTGACCGGCGGCGGCGCGTGCATGGTTGCGTCCAGGCGGCGCACCTCCGCCTGCAGCTTGGTCGAGCGGGCGATCAACTCCTGCAGTTTGGACGGCAACAGTGCGATCGACTTGGCGTCGCCGGGATCGCAGGCCGCAAGCCGCACCTTGCTCTTTTCCTTGTGCGCCTGCGCCAGCGTCATTTCGCCTTCCTTGACCGCGCGGTGCAGCAGAAGCCAGGAGGCAAGCTGCATTAAACGCGTCGTCAGCCGCATGCTCTCGGTCGCGTAGACCATGGCGGCGTTACGTTCGAGTTTTTTGGATTCGGTTCGGCCGCTGCCGTCAAGGTAGCTCGCCGTCTCTTCGACCAGTGCCATGCCGTCCCGAAACAGGGTGGCAAAAAGCTGGGAACCGGCCAGCCGCTCGCCGAAGGAAACCGCTCCGGCTTCACTCGCACGCTTCTCGGACATGGATACGCCTCACACCCGCAACAGCATCGCTCGACCCGGCGCTTAAGTCCAGCAGGAGATGACGCCAAACTTTCCGCGGTCGCGTTTTTCCTCGTATGGCCGGTTTTCGGCGAGTTGTTCGCTGCCAAACTTACTTTGCGAAGACGTTCGCGTAGTCGCGAACGAAGACTTTTCGGCGGCGCCGAAGCGGCAGCTCGCCTGATCCGGAAAAAAAAGGAGCCGCCGTTGCCGGCGGCTCAAGGTGATAACAGGGAGGCGTCAAACAGAGTGGACAGGAGCCACTCGATGTCCAGAAGATGGACGAATTCTGTAATGAAGGAGAAAGCTTAACAAAAGGTTAAGCATTCGCAGAAAGTTGGCCAATCTTTCTCGCGTTTAACTTCATTCCTCGGCAATACGCGCCTGAGCGTCCGCCGCGCAAGGCCATAATGGTTAACGATCGGTTAACGATCTTTGCTCGCAGCTTTCAGGAGACGCAAATGATGCGTCATTTTTTGAAAAAGGTATTTGCTGCGGTCTGAGAGGCGCGCTTTCGTGCCATTTCCGCTTCCAGTCTGGCGATTTCTTCCTTGAGCAAGCCAATCCGTTCGCCGAGCTCTCCGACCGACAGCAGCGACAAATCCTGCCCGATCTCGTGCGCGATCTTCTTCTTTGGCAGTTCGTCGGGATCGATAGCGGGCATTTGCGTTCCTTTGCCAATAAGCTAGCGGCAGCCGACGCGGTTGTCACATCCGCACCACGCTTCAAAGAGCAATCGCTTCACATTGCAGCGACTGCTCTCCAACTTTTTGGCGAAGCATGATCTTTTCAGAAAACCGGTTTCCACTTTTCCGGATCATGCTCTAAGACTGCCCGCCGCCTTCATTTGCGCCCAGCAAGACGTCAAAACCCAAAGATCAAACTCATGACAGCATTGCCCGATCGCATGACGGTCATCGCCATCCGCGAACCCGGCGGGCCCGAAATGTTGACGGCCGAAACGCGGCCGGTGCCTAAACCCGAAGCCGGCGAGATTTTGATCAAAGTCGCCGCAGCCGGAGTCAATCGGCCGGACGTGATGCAGCGGATGGGTCTCTATCCGCCGCCGACGGGCGCGACCGACATTCCCGGCCTCGAGATTGCGGGCGAAGTCGTTGCCCGCGGAGCGGGTGTGACGCGCTGGAGGGACGGCGATCGGGTGATGGCGCTGGTCGTCGGCGGCGGCTACGCGCAATATTGCGTCGCTCATGAAAGTCATGCCCTGCCCGTGCCGTCCGGCCTTTCGCTGATCGAGGCCGCGGCCATCCCCGAGACCTTCTTCACAGTCTGGCACAATCTGTTCGAGCGCGGCCGGCTCGCGGCGGGAGAGACCGCGCTGATCCATGGCGGCTCCTCCGGCATCGGCACCACAGCCATTCAGCTCGCCAAAGCTTTCGGCGCGCGCGTGGTGACGACAGCCGGCTCGCTGGAGAAGTGCAAGGCTTGCGTCAGCCTCGGCGCCGACATTGCCGTTAACTATAAGACCGAAGACTTTGTCGCCGCGACCAAGAGCGCGACCGGCGAGCATGGCGCCGACGTCGTGCTCGACATCATCGGCGGCGACTATGTCGATCGCAATTACGAAGCGGCCGCCGTCGAAGGCCGCGTGGTGCAAATCGCCTTCCAGGCTTCGCCGCGCGCCAGCGTCGACTTCCGCCGTCTCATGTTCAAACGCCTCACCCACACCGGCTCGACACTGCGGGCGCGCTCGATCGCCGACAAAGCCGCGATCGCGCGGGTGGTTGAGGCCAAAGTCCTGCCGCTGCTGGCATCCGGGCAAGTCAAGCCGGTGATCGACTCGACCTTTGCGCTTACCGACGCGGCGGCCGCCCATGCGCGGATGGAGGCGAGCGCGCATATCGGCAAGATCGTCCTGACCCTTTGAAAAGACGGGGAAAATTTCTTGCGCTGCCGCACGGCGGGGGCTAGTGATCGATCGGCGGAAAAAACCAGCTGATCGCCAAGCGAACAAGAGCCGCGATTTCGGCGCAAAGCCGGCTACGCTATGAATGTGGGGGATTTCCGGATTATTGGGGCGCGACGTGCGCCGGCTGGTCGGAGTCGTCTTTTGGCATTTGTTCGCGCCGCCACGGCGTTCGCGGCCCTTGCGTTTGCGGCTTGGCTCGGCATCTCCGGCGCCGCGGCGGTGGAGGCTGTCAATGTCCGCGTCGACGCCGCCGCCATCGATCTGACCGACGCGGTCGAGTTTCAGCGCACTGACGGCGACCGCGTGCAGGTTTCGACCACGCCCGGCGCCGACGGCATCGTCCGCCGCATCGAGGTGCGCGGCCGCGAAGCCGGCAACAACTGGGCGGTGTTCGCGCTCGCCAACAACGGCGACGAGCAGATCGACCGCCTGATCGTCGCGCCGCATTACCGGATGGTCGGCTCCGGATTGATCTGGCCCGATCTCGGCCTCTCGCGCATCGTCAATATCACGCCGTCGTCGGGCGATCCGCCGGAGCGCCTGGACAACGCGACCGCCGACGTTTTTCGCGTCACGCTCGATCCCGGCACGGTGATCACCTTCGTCGCCGAATTGCGCAGCCCGAACCTGCCGCAGCTCTATCTGTGGGAGCCGGATGCTTTCAAAGACAAGGTCAATTCGCTGACGCTTTATCAGGGCATCGTCATCGGCATCGCCGGATTGCTGGCGCTGTTCTTGACCATCCTGTTCGTGGTCAAGGGCAGCGTGATGTTTCCCGCCGCCGCCGCACTCGGCTGGGCGGTGCTGATCTATATCGGTGTCGATTTCGGATTCTGGGGCAAGGTGTTCGACATGTCGTCGGGCACTGAGCGGATCTGGCGCGCCTCGGGCGAAGCGATCCTGGCGGCGACGCTCCTGGTGTTTCTGTTTGCTTATCTCAATCTCAACCGCTGGCACGTGCGCTATGCGCACATCACGGTCGGCTGGCTCGCCTTTCTCGGCGCGCTGGTCGCGGTGGCGCTATTTTCGCCGCAGGTCGCCTCGGGCATCGCCCGCATCTCGCTGTTCTTCATCGCCGTGCTCGGCTTCGGCCTTGTCGTCTATCTCTCGACCCATGGCTTCGACCGCGCGGTGATGTTGATCCCGACCTGGCTATTGCTGGTCGCCTGGGTGTTCGGCGCGGCCATGACCGTGATCGGTCTCGTGACCAACGACATTATCGGCCCGGCTTTGCTTGGCGGTCTCGTTCTGATCGTGATGCTGATCGGCTTTACGGTCATGCAGCACGCCTTCGCCGGCGGCGGCATGGCGCAAGGCATCGTGTCCGACGTCGAGCGCCGCGCACTGGCGCTGACCGGCGCCGGCGACATGATCTGGGATTGGGACGTCGCCGCCGACAAGGTTTTTACCAGCCCCGAGACCGAAACCGCGCTCGGCCTG
>Ga0210395_10002383_pt1 | contig 14581 bp, 15 predicted proteins | sample IncBWH4OmetaG_FD_150861 | JGI IMG/M metagenome (GOLD analysis project Ga0210395, IMG submission 150861) | Forest soil microbial communities from Barre Woods Harvard Forest LTER site, Petersham, Massachusetts, United States - Inc-BW-H-4-O ... | reverse complement strand
GATTCCGGCTTCTCTATTCGTCATGATTGAGTCCTCTTGTAAAGCTCAAGTGACTTCTCCACCCCAAGACTACCCGAACGACTCGAGGACACATAAGTACCCTAAAAACGCGCTAGCGTTCACTGATTTCCAGTGCGGGACTTTCCACTTGGACGAAAGTCGCCTTTCCGGACAATACAAGTGACCCTTAGCTCAACTGTTGCCAACAGTCCAACGCACTCATCGAGACCGAGCTCAGCACACTTTGGGTCAATGAGTGATTTGGCGATTTAGCGCCAATGCAGAATCACCAATTTTAGTCCTCAGAACTGACGTACTTTTAAATTTGCTGAGTGGGCAAGGCTGATCGCTGCGCTGTACAAAACGAAGTAGACGATCTACCTCCAATGGGAGTAGAGTGTCTACATCTATGAACGAGAAAGACCAGTATAAGAACCGAATCGAGCTGCTGCAGGGAACACTCGACATGCTTATTCTTCAGACCCTGCAATGGGGACCGCAGCACGGATACGGAATTGTCCAGGCTTTACGTTTGCGATCCGGAGACGTGCTTCAGGTGGAGACCGGATCACTGTATCCGGCTCTCCATCGATTGGAGCGTCAGAGCTGGGTGCAGTCTGAGTGGAAGCAGTCAGAGAGCAAGCAAAAAGCCCGATATTACCGAATCACGGCCAAGGGGAAAAAGCAGTTGGCCTCGGATCTGGGCCGATGGGAGCGGATTGTCGAAGCGATTGGGTCGGTGATGTACGTCAAGCCGGAGGAGAGTGAGTCATGAAGTGGTTCCCGAGCTTTGGTTTTCAGCGGCGCAAGCGCGAATTGCAGGAAGAGATTGATGCGCACCTGCAGATGGCGATTGCAGATCGAGTGGCGCGAGGCGAGACGGCAGAGACGGCGCGACAAGCGGCGGCGCGGGAATTTGGAAATATTCCTCTAGTGCAAGATGTGACGCGCGACATGTGGGGCCAAGCCTGGCTTGAACAACTAGGCCGGGATGTCCGTTACGCGTTACGGCAACTGCGCAAGAGCCCCGGCTTTACGATCACCGCGACGGCGATGCTGGCAGTAGCTATCTGCGCCAACAGCACCGTATTCAGTTGGATCGACGGCACAATGTTGCGTCCGATTCCTGGCGCGCGGGACACGGGCGATCTTGTTAGCCTGCAGCGGGGGGAACGGAACTTCTCTCCGACTCCGCCCTTGTCGTATCTCGACTATCGCGATCTGCGCGAGCAGAACCACACCTTCGCCGGAATACTTGCCTATCATAACGACTGGATCGCGCTGACTGGCGGTGCGCAACCGGAGCGTGTCTATATTGCGAACGTGTCGGCGAACTATTTCGATGTGCTCGGCATCAAGCCGGTGCTGGGGCGCTTCTTTCTGTCTGACGAGGAGTCCCTTGCAATTCCCAACGTGGTTCTGGGTTACTCGCTCTGGAAGACGCGTTATGCCAAAGACCCGGCCATTGTGGGCAAGTCGATCGAGGTCGCCCGCCATCCTGTGACGGTGATCGGTGTGGCGCCGGAAGGGTTTGTCGGAGCAGCGCCCGGACTGCGCGATGATCTGTGGGTAACGCTCGATCCCCTCGGGACGGATGTGTGGCGGATGACCCATCGCGATTCGGACTGGCTGATCGTAATAGGAAGATTGCGGCCCGGCGTGAGCCGTGGCCAGGCAGCCCAGGATCTCGACACCGTGATGCACCATATTGTGGTGGCGTATCCGGACCAGCATCTGGGCGATAACCGGATCACGCTCGATCCCATGTGGCGTTCGCCATTCGGCGCCAACGGATATATGGCGGCGACGCTGCCCATTCTGCTGGCCTTCGCCGGCGTAGTGCTGTTGCTGACCAGCGCGAACGTGGCGACGCTCACGCTGGTGCGGTTTGTATCCCGGCGGCGTGAGCTTGCGATACGGCAGTCGCTCGGGGCCAATCGCATACAACTGGTGCGGCAGATGATGCTGGAGGGCGCTGTGCTTTCCATCGTCGCAGGAGTTGTGGCCCTTGTATTGACATCGTGGACGTCGAAGACATTCGCATGGTTCTTTCCAGCGAACTCAATTCCCCTCGCACTAAACGGGACCATGGACCATAGGGTGGTGATTGGGATTGCGGTGTTTTCTCTATTGGCCGGCATGCTATGCGGCGCGCTCCCCGCCTGGCGTTCGTCTCATGCGCCGGCCCTTGAGGTACTCAAGGCAGAGTCCGCAAGTATCTCCGGCGGCTCACGCAACCGGAAATTGCTCAACGGGCTGGTGGTGGCGCAAATCGCGCTTTCCCTTCCTCTGCTGATCTGCTCCGGGCTATTCCTGCAAACGCTGCGGAATCTCGCTGCGGCGAACCCCGGCTTTGAGCAAGACCATGTTCTCACTGCGTCGGTGGGGCTGAATATTGCCGGCTACAGCAACGACGAGGCACAGTTGATCCGTCACAAGATACTTGATCGCACGTCGGCACTGCCCGGCGTGGAGGTTGCGTCTCTTACGGACTGGATTCCGATGACCCTGATCCAGAAGAGGAACGATGCGTATCCGGAAGGGTATGTGCCGCACCCCCATGAGTCTTTGCTGGTGGAGAACGCCGAGGTGGGCCCGCGGTATTTCGAATCCCTTCATATACCCATTCTGGAAGGACGCGAGTTTACTCTGAATGACGATGAAAAGGCCCCGAGGGTACTCGTCGTGGATCAGACCGCGGCGAGGCGCTTCTGGCCAGGACAGGATCCGCTGGGAAAGGGACTCAAGGTGTGGGGCAGACTTTTCACGGTTGTCGGCGTTGCGAGGAATTCAACACATACATTCGTGAATGAGTCACCGGAGCCTATGGTCTATATGAGCTATTTCCAGCACCCAGGGTACGAGACGATGGTGCAGGTGAGGACCGCAGGGAATCCGGTCGACCTGGAGCCAGTGATGGAAAACACCATCCATGAAATCGATACACGGCTGCCGGTTTTCGATGTGCGTCCCATGCGGGAGAGTACCCAGATGGCGAGCACTTTCGCCGTCATACAGAGCACCCTGGCGGGAATGTTCGCGCTGATTGGGCTGGTTCTTGCGATAACCGGAATCTACGGAGTCGTGTCCTATCGAACCCAAATGCGAACTCACGAGATCGGAGTACGCATGGCGTTAGGTGCTTCACGTGTCGATGTGCTGCGGCTCGTGCTGTTGCAGGGATTGTGGCTCACAGGCATCGGGCTGGCGCTAGGACTGGCGTTTGCGTTGGGACTGACACGCATTATCGTCCGGCTGTTGTACGGAATCGGAGCCAACGATCCCATCACCGTAGTTTCCGTCGTCATGCTCCTGGGAGCAATGTCTTTGGCAGCATGCTACCTTCCGGCGCATCGAGCGATGCGCCGAAACCCTGTGACTGCGATTCGCGAACTGTAAACCGCAGTTCGGACTCGACCCGAATTGCGCGAATTCGGCGTGTGCGCGGCCTCCAATTGATTGGCGAGAAGGGCAACCGGATTTCACCGGCCAGAAACCAATCTCCGCCCAGTGGGTCTTCGTTGTGCGTTGACGTGAACAGGCCTTACCGTGATTCGACCGTCCCGGCGGCGAACAAGCGCCCAAACCGGTCGTTTACGGGCTCCTCAAGGTTCTGCTTGCAGCCGAGATATCGTTCCGTGGTGAGGACGGACGCGTGTCCCAGAAGGAACTGGATCTGTTCGATTTCGCCACCCGCAGTATGGCATAGCCTCGCACAGGTCCTGCGCAGATCGTGTGGAGCGAGGTGACCCAGCTGGGTCCGTTCGGAACATCCTCGGACAACGTACCAGATGACGTTCTCGGAGATGCCGTTCCCCCAAGGTGTTCCATGTCGGCTCACGGCCCTGAAAATCCGGCCTTGGCTGACCTCGGCCGCGACAGTCCAACGATCGACCGCCTCTTTAACCCACATGGGCATGGGAACAGTCCTCACACGGTTGCCCTTGCCAATCAGGTCGACGATGGCCCAGTGTTTCTGCCTGATTTCCATGTCTTTAACTTCTAAGCCTGACAGTTCGGCACGTCGTAAACCGCAGCCCAACATCACAGACAGCATGGCAAGGTCGCGAATGCTGCGAAGATCCTCGCCGTCGGTGGCTTCCAGGAGCCGCTTGGCTTGATCGCTGCTCAGCCAGTTTCCCAGACGGGATCCCAACTGCTTCACACCCTTCACGCGGCGGATGCCAGCGGCAAGCTCTGGACTGAGCAGTCCGGAATCTGCGGCCTCATACGCGAGTCGCCTCACTGCCGCAAGCCTCTGATTGATCGTTCCTGCAGCCAATCCGAGGGATTGCAGATAGAGGCGGAATCTGAGAACGACGGCCCGATTTAGAGCAAGGCGCGGTTCGGAGCAGTACCAGTCGATGAATTGCTCCATGGCGAACTTGTAGTTCTGCCGAGAATGAGGGGAACTGAGGCTGTTAAGAACAGCGGCCTTCGTGTGATCCAAATCCGGCAGCCGCAGAACGATTTTGCGAGACGGCGGTTTCCTGCTCTTCTTGCGCATGCATGCGGCCTCCGCGCCGCTGACATGCACAAGGTAGAGCAACCCTCGGGGCAGCGGCCGGAGTTCAATGAGGTCGCGGTAGGGACGACCATTGCTGGTCGCCCCCCCGCACAGATCCGCACGAGCGCTCATTAGCGCATGCGGCTCTTATCTTGGATGTGTAGCGGCGAAGCGATCGAAGGGCCAGGGATGAAGAGCGCGAGGAATCGAGAGCCATTGTGCGGCTAATTTCAAGCGGCGCACCCAAGCGTACCGCCGCGTCTGACTACGGCGCTTCAACGCGTGCCCCCAATAGCGGAGCACACGTTCCCGGAACAAGCCGAGGCTATCGATGTTGCCCGGTACAGCGTAGTAATTGAAGTAGCCTTGCACAACCGATCTGAGCCAAGCACCTGTTTGTGGCACCGGATCGTGCATTCGCAGGCGAAGTTGCTGCTTTATTTCCTGCAGCTTCTTTCGCATGCGCTTGCGAACAGTCGTGCGTCGCACAGCGTAAGACCCCTTCCCGTTCTTCCCGCTAATATGCGTGAAGCCAAGGAAATCGAAGGTCTCCGGTTTCCCTTCCCCTCTGCGTTTGCGATTCGATTCGGCATACCGCCCGAACTCGATTCGGCGCGTCTTGTCCGGGTGAAGATCCAGTCCGAACTTCCGCAGCCGTTCTCCCATACACTGGCGAAAACGATCCGCATCCGATTCCCACTGGAACCCGAGAACGATGTCATCCGCATAGCGGACGACCATCACGTCGCCTTGCGCATGTTTCCTGCGCCAGACGTCCACCCAGAGGTCGAACACATAATGGAGATAGATATTGGCAAGGAGCGGAGAGATCACCGATCCCTGCGGAGTACCCGTCTCCGTGTCCCACCATTTGCTTTCCTCCAGCACCCCGGACTTGAGCCATTTCTGGATCAGGCGCAGGATGCGGCGGTCGGCGACGCGATGTTCGATGAATCGGATCACCCATGCCCTGTCGAGGTTATCGAAGAAGCTCTGGATATCCGCATCGAGCACGTAGTTCACCTTCTTCTTCACCAGTGCCCAGGACAACGCATCCAACGCCTGATGCTGGCTGCGCCCCCGGGCGAAATCCGTACGAGAAGCCGAGCAAGTCCTCCTCATATATCTGGTTGAGGATGGTCACCACCGCATGCTGAATGATCTTGTCTTCCAGTGCGGCGATTCCAAGCGGTCGTTTCCGTCCGTCAGACTTCTCGATGTATACCCTTCTCGATGGGAGTGCCCGGTAGGCTCCGCGAGGCAGCCGGCTGTGCAGATCAGCAACCCGCCGACATCACCGCGCAGTCACCCGACATCTTCCGCATCGTCGACTTCCTCTTCCGGTTCTGCCCACCCAACCCATCGGAAAGCTTCCTGTTCGCCCGTTTTGCCAGACTCAACATCGGGCCCAACCAGACCTTCGACCTCAACAAATTCCCCTCTGACATTCAGCAAGCCATTAACGATGGAATCAAGGACTCCGATACTGACCTCGCCGTGGTGATGAAAGAGGTCAACAACCCTCAGGCGCTTCCTCTCGTCTCCTTTGGTTCGCGTGACATCCTCAAGGTGGACTATCTCCACCGTTATGCTGGCGCCAAGCTCGGCCTCTACGGCAACACTCTGGAAGAGGCTGTCTACTTCGGCTACTTCATCGACGCCAACTATCAGCCCGCCGACGCTTCGAAGCAGAACTACGAACTTCGCTTCGATAGGGGCAACTCCCGCCCGCTCGGGCCTTCTCGTCCCTCACCATGTACGACGCCAAGACCCAGCATCTGGTGGCGAATCCGCTCCAGCGCTATCTCCTCAACTCGACTACGCTCAAGAGCTACGTGTACGGCCCCGACGGCTCTCTCTCCCTCTACGTCTCGCACCACAACCCCGGCGCTGCAAAGCAGCCTAACTGGCTACCCGCGCCCGACGGCCCCTTCTACGCTGTTCTCCGCGTTTACCTTCCCGGCGATGCCGTCATCAACGGCTCCTGGAAGAGACCACAGATGCAACCCAAACCGCGTAACTGAGTAAGGCTAAGTCAATTACAGATGGGGCACTCGCCGAGGTGGCCTCCAATCCGTAGCGACATGCGTTGTAAATAGGAGAGCGGTACCCCTGAATGCACAAGCGAGATGCCGATCTCAACACGTTAATCGGAAATGACAAGTCGGCTTATAGTGACCAACCGGCTGGCAACAATAGCGTTTAGTAATACCAATTTTGATCAGTGCGACTTAAACATATGCAGTTCTTCCTCGATGCTGGAGGGCGAGGACGGCAGCGGTCGGATGATTCAATTTTTTATACTACACGGACTGCCTCAATGCGCCATCCGGCTCATGAAATCTCCCGATCTGCCCTTAGGTTTTGCGCTGCGTAGAGTGGGTCGCTAAAACTAAATTTGGGGGTTAACCCTTGCGGATATGGAATGCCAATAAATGTTATTGGGCGGCCGATTCGAAAATCCCGCCCTTTTCGCGGGGAAGGCAAGAAGGGCGGGTCTCCAACTAATCGGATTGCAGATTCGCTTTCAAGCTCTCGAGCAAAGACCAGCATGGAATCGGCATTTTTATCACCTGCCTCGCGTTGCCTCCGCGTTCCACCCAGGAACTGGTAAGGACGTGGTGCTTCGAGCAATCGATTTTGTAGTCCGCAGTATAGATTCTGTCCAGCATGGCAACGAGAAGAGTCCCATCCGCACACGGGTACAAAGATCTCACCTCGGGCTGTGTGAACTGCTTATCAAAATCGTGATAAATCCAGTTGGGCGCCTTAATCTTACCTTGCCGGCATTTGATCATCGAGGCATGCGTAGCACACGCGATGCCACCCTTTCCAAAGAGCCATACATAGTACGGATCGATCTCGATTCCGTTGTAGGTTGTCCAGTTTTGCGGACCTTCGACTGTGGCCCAGGCGTTCCACGCCAGAACCCACAAGTGGTTGGCATCACGAACTCCTCCATAACGTCGGGTAATGCAGTGGGGGGAAGATACAGATCGCGAATGTCCCTCGTGCCGGCGATACGAGGCTCCCAATTTACTCTGGTGCTCTTATTGCTCTTATCGAGCATGTAGATGTTCACATAGTAACCGGGTCCCCGTTCCTTGATTGCAAGCGAAACCAGAGTCAACGGTTGCGAGCTGTAATCAATACCTATATGCCCTTCATTGATCGCCATCGCGGAGACGTCGAGGAATTTTTCTCTACCGTTATAACGAGGCTCGATCACTGGAGCCCCGTCGGAAAGATGGCCTGTAATAGAGTCCAGCGTATGACGCCCTATCCGGTTTGGGGCCTGCTCACACACCAGGAGTTCGTACTTAGGAGTAAATGACTCTTTTTCCGCCTTGGGAATGTGGATCGAAATGCTGCTCATCCACGCCGTATTTTTCTTGTAATCCCATTTAAGAGAATCTTTACTTCCGTTTCCGGGAGCGATGTAGAGTATCTGATGAGCCATGCCGTCCCAGTATCCTACGTGAGCATATAACCCTCGTTCTCGAGCTGCCGCCGTGACCTTTTCCGCAACCTTCAGCATTTCCTTGTAATCCGCTTCCCACAAGCCTCTCAGATGACGCAACAATGCCTTGAACTTTATCAATGCGCTGTGACATTTCTTCCTCACGTCTTTTACGAGGGGACTTTGATCGTTTGTCACCTGAGTCTCAGCGACTCGTCTATCGAGCGTTTTTGGATCGGCCCAGGCAACTGAGCATCATGTTCGCTGAGAGCAGATCGGTATAGGTTTGGCACCAAACGCCTAAGACTTCTGCCCATCCTTCTTTTTTCTGGTTTTCCGCTCTTTCGAGATAGGCTGACGCTTCCCAATTTTTGAACACTGGAACGTCGAGTTTGTCGGTGGTCTTCTCAAGCCCCCACTTTAAGGCTTCCATCTCTTCCAGGAAATCGTCGGCCTGGCTTTCCGTCTTAGGAGGCATTTCCAAAATTTCGTCGATGCTTCGTTTGACGATCGTGCGACGCAATTGCTTGAGTGTTGAGGCTGCCGCGGCCGCACCGTTATATGGCGTAGTCAGCGTCAGGCTGGTGTCACTGGCGATCTCGTCGATCTTGTAAAGCGTCTCGGACGTGTCGGAATCGAATGTTAGCCACTGACCCGCCTCTGCAGTTTTGGTGAAGGTTGTGCCGGTTCCGGTGACAGTCTTTGATTTTGGAGTCAGAGCTACTTTACCGGGGAGCGCTACCGGTTTCTCCATCTTATGGACGCCCATGGACTTTGTTCTTAATGTGTATGTGTAGCTGCTGACGCTATGGCCAAATGCACCTAAGGCTATGATCTGGGTTTCGCTTTGCTGGTGATCCAGCATCTTTTCAATCTTCTCTTCAAGAGACGGTTGTTTCGGCGCAAAGAAGCTGAGAATCTGCCCGACAACAGAGAAGAGCGCCCCAATCAATACGCCTGGAGGGCCGCCGGCGGAAGCAAGGCTGGCGAACACAGGGATGATACTTGCGCAGATGTCCATGATCGCTGCAGAGCCGGAAATGTAGTCGTCATGTTCAAAGGCCTTGACTGCGGAATATGCGCCCTTTACGAGACTGGGCAGGCTCTTGGCTATGGAGTCGCTGACATCCTTGTAGTATTTTGACGTTTTTCCCAGTTCCGCAGCTTTTTTATTTCATCTTTTATGTCCTTAATCGAACTCTCCAGTTTCAGCCTCTGAAGGTTATTCATCCCTTTCATCTGAACCTTTAAAAGCAGCTCGATGTTAGCGTTAAGTTGCTCTTCTTCCGGTGTTGGCATGATTCAAATCCTCTCTTACACGGTTAAATGACGACGATGATGTGTCCGCCGTAGAACGCTAGAGATCCGCGGCAGGTTTCTGGCGCATCTTGCCAACTCGCAAGTGATCCGTCAGAGGATAAATGCAATGAGACTTCTACAGGGGCCGGCACCGTGTTTCCTTTGGAAACCAGCGTATGTGTGAGTTACCAACGACCTGGGGCAAGGCGGATTTCCGCGAAGTATGTGGGGAGATGTTTTTTGATTAATGTGTCGATGTCCTGCGCCAGGGGCACAGCAAATGGCGCGCGACGTGGGTATGCACGATCGTTCTCCCAATACTTCGACCATTCGCGCGTGGATTGGATGAACTCGGCTGCGAAATCCCCAACCTCAGGAAATCCCTGTTGAATTTGCAGGCAGCCGGTCAGGCAGATGTCGATATACGATTGAACGATAGGAAACTGAGGCGACGGCAGACTGTTCTTGAGTTCGTGCTCGTCTTTGAAGTTGTTGACGTAGAGCCATACTTTGCCTTTCGGCTTGAAGCTGCCTCCAAGGATCTCGACGGAGTCGGTGATATCAGTCGGTGTATAACCCGCTTCGCGCTTGTTGGTGCGGGCCAGTTCCTCATCGCTCACCGCGTACACAACTCCGTTCATGGAATCAGATGCATCGGGGATTGCGCCGGCGAACGTGGTGGAGAAACCGACGGCGCCCGGTGCGGGCCCACCAGCCACGAAGATAACCTTTAACCCTTGCCGGGAGTACATACATCGCTGCCGGCGTTGTCCTCATGCGAGATACCTGCTCAATCAACGAGCCGTATCCAAAGATGTAGTTCAAGAGTCCCTCCAGCTAAGTGTTAGAGTTTGCCCATGGCTTGGGCGGGGATCCAAACCAATCGGCGGGCCCTGAGTTTCGTTACTTGAAGCGTCGGCCAATAGTATCTATGAGTCCAATATCTGTCCAGTTAGTAATGTTTGTCTGGATGATCATCTGCGAACTCTGGCGCTCTTGGACCTGCCCTATCTAGGATCAGGCAGAGGATAGAAGGAGGGGGAGGCCATGGAAGCATTGAACGAGATGTCAACGCCCTGCAACTGCGCCACCCTGCAACGTCGCTATTTACGGCAGAGCTCAGAGATAACGATGAGGCGTTGATGGGCTATTGCACCTTACTCAGTATTGTCCAGATCAAAATTGGTCCTCAAGTCGGCCTATATTTACTAAGAACATCTGGCCGGGATTCTCGAATGGCGATAACAGGCCAACTCACTCATCGAGTTGCCCAGATCATGCACATTCTTGGAGCAAACCATCACTTGTCTGTAAAACCGGCTATCCGGAAATCTGGTTAGATCCGGATAGGTCCTGATAAACGCCGCAGTGTTTACTAACCTCCATTGTGGGGAGATTCCACATGGCCGTTTCGTCGGCTAACAAATGAATGGCTGGCAAGTGGAATCGCCCAGAGTGTTGGGTTTGCCGCTTCCTTCATGCGAAATTGTGAATGAGGATGCTTCTTCGATTGTGACGACAGCGGAGCTAAAAGTCAGGCATGCATGCCATGAGGAACCATGTGCGGCGGCCCTGCGGTTTGGAACAGGTTTCTTAGGAGGCACTTTGCCGGGCTTGACGGCCGTCGACTACCTGCCTGAAGGACACCTTTCAGAAAGTCTCCAACCTACGCGACTTTCATGGCGCCCTCGTTTTTGACAAGTGGACAGGCAACGCGGATGGAAGACAGGCTGTATTCTGCAGGAAACATCGCGGGGTCCGCTTTAAGGCATGGTTTATCGACTAGGGATACTGCTTTAACGGCGGAGAGTGGAAGGATCTGGGATGCACCCCTTCGGGGCGTTTACGCGCGAAACATCGTATATAAAGATGTTCGGGGATGGGAAAGCTTTGAACCGTGGTTAACACGGACAGAGCAGATATCGATCGACCTCATCTGGTACATTGCATCAACGATACCGCCTGCGTGGTATGCAAACGATCAATGTGAACTCGAATGGCTTCTTGAGAAATTAGACCGTCGTCGGACCAGGGTCGGGAGTTGATTTCAGAATCTCGGACTTCTTCCAGGCAGCCCTTTCCGAACTGGGCAGATCACTCTGTGGGCTCGTTGAATCGAACGAAGTCTTCCTCTAGCAAACTAAATCGGACGCCGCCTGAATAGAAAGTCACTGATACGAAATCTGAATATCTACGCTGTTCCCGGTACCCGCGAAGTAAGGCTGCTCTGGAGGCTTACCTCCGGTCCATTGGTTCAGCCTTACATCGGTAGCGCTGAAAACGATATTTGTGTTGTAAGGATGACCAGAACCCCCAGATGGGATCCACATTCGTGCTGTCAGCCGTATCTTGCATTTTCATGTCTGTGAATGTTACTCCGTGAGAAGGCGCTCCGGGAAAACGAATGATCGGAAATGTTCCATGAAGAAACGATGAATCGTAACTTGCCGTGATATTCGAGAGCGTAAGACCAGTGGACCACAATACGTCCATAAACCCGTCCGGCCAGAATGATACATAATTGGAGACAGAGCCACCATATGCCCCCAACTTAAGTGAGTAACAATTTCCGCTGTTGAAGTCACGCGGATTGCCGACTCTTTGCCCGTAGTCCAATACGTCGCTGATTTGGATATTATTATTGAACAAAGACGGATCCCCATTTGGATTGTAGTTCAAGTAGAAAAGGTGAGGGGGAGCAAACCAATCGTCAATTCCACCGACGTTCCCACCACTGGCATCCTGCAGGTCACCGTAGCGATATGACACTACGTTCGTAATTTTCAGATTCTGCGCCGATCCCTGGAAGCCCATGTAAGTGCCGTCCAGAGTCATACCGGAAAACGATAGATTCCTGAGTATCGCATAATATAGCTGCATCAATGGCGTACTAGAGGTAACAGTCTGGTTGCTGGTTTGCCCTGTGATTAAGGCAAATACCTCGTGAGCATAGTGGTCGGCTCCAGCAGTCTTTGGAACCCATACGCTCATGTCTTCTACGTCGATATCGGATGTACTGCCGGTCAAGTAGAAAATTGTCGAATCGTCGGTGGCGCCAGACCACACAGCACGCATAGGCCACGTAAAATTGATATTGCGATTTGCTTCCAGCCACCTTGTTAAGACTGTGTCGCTAAAGTAGGTTGATGGAGCCATCCCAGAGACTGAGACCCATTTGCCATCGTAATAATACCCGTTGGTTATGTGTTCACAGGCACACTGCCGACATATTCCACGTTCCAGTTTGTTAATCTCACGTTGTTAGTATTTGCGATAACGAACGCGGGGATTAGTGTGTTATCGACAATTAAAAGACCAGGTGGCGTGAAGTTTATCTGCGTTCCGTTGCCAATAAATACGGTTCGTGCGACATCCATCCCAACGTGCATGTAAACCGGACAATCGACCTCTAAAATAAAGGCATTGTTCTTGGCTGCGTCAAACGCCTGTGCTACTGCCACGCTGTCGTCGGTCACGCCGTCACAGGAAGCCCAATTCTTAATGGATTTTTTCGTGCCGGTTACTATCACTGGAACTGGTGGCGGTGGTGGCGGCGTCAGCGAAGACGTCATCGGGGTTTGTCGGAATTGTCATTAAGTGACTGGTTCCACATCTCGTCAAGAGGTACACCGTTACAATTGACGCCGACCATATCCTGCACTTATAAAGCATGAAATCGTATCTCCGGCTCTGCTTATCGACTTAATTCGTCGGGAACCAGCCGGATCAACTGTTTGCAATTTGGGACTACTTTTCCCCGTGAAAAAATTAAGATTCTCTCAGGAAATTTAGGCAGACGTTACACAAATCGGCATGCGAAGGGATTACTCTGGATCCTCGGACTCATTGCGTTCTTCGCCGATCATCGCTACCGCATGCTGGCCTGGATGTATATGGTTCCTGTTTTTCTCTTCTTGGCGGGAAAAGGCCAGTTCTACTATGTTGCCGACGCCTATCCTCCACTGCTCGCGATGGGCTAGGTCAGCGCTGACAGGCTCTACGCAGAACGTAGCAGCGCATCACGGTAGAGATTGTCTTCTTCACGGGGCTCTTCGCTGTGGTGCCTACATCATTGCGATGCTCGTTCCGGTCGCGTCCAGCGGCCCGGTGCGCAACTTCGCTCTGGATAAAGCCCCGACTTGCCCGAAGAGATCGGATGGGAAGAACTGGTGCACACGGTCGCATCGATTCGCGATTCCCTACCTCGGATCAGCAGGCTCATCTCGGCATCACCGTCGGCAACTACGGCGAGCAGAGATAGTTGAAAGATTTTTGGCTTGCCCGCTGAGTGTAGGATGAAGATCTTTAATCTCAGATAGAATCGAAAGCGTTGCGTAAGTTCCGAAACGCTGTCTACAACACCGTACGTCTCGGTAATGAGGCTGAGAATATCTTCGCGATGGCGGAACGGGATAGCTCTTCTGCTGCTACACCAAATGACCTCGGAATCGCGAGTACATTAAGTGCGAGGCCGCTTCTCCTTTGTTACTTCGAAATTGCCGACCACTCGGAAGCTGTCGGGCCGTCCACTTCTAAATTCATCGAGCAGCGCTCAGCTCTATATGATCGGTCATGGAGGGTTGGCGAAAATGCATATCGGCCTTATTGGAGGGATCGGCCCTGGTGCAACGGATTTTTACTACCGGCGCTTGATTTCGACGTTCACCAGGAAGAACGCGACGCTGGAGCTGACCATTGTGCATGCCGACACGCCAACGCTCCTGAGCAATCTGACCAAGAATGACGCCGCCGCACAGACCGCCATATATACCCGACTCACAAACCGCCTGGTTTCGGCAGCGGCCGCATGTGTCGGCGTAACATCGATTGCCGGACATTTCTGTATCGACGACTTCAAGGCCGTATCCCCGCTTCCCGTCGTTGATCTGATTGCTGAAGTGAGCCGGGCCGTCGAAACTCGCGGCCTCAAACGAATCGGAATTATTGGAACTCGCACAGTGATGGAGACGCGCTTTTATGGGCGCATCACTAGTGCGGAGATCGTTCCGCCAAGGAAACCGGACTTGGACGATGTGCATCAAGCATACATTTCGATGGCCGCGTCGGGCTTTGTGACGGAGGATCAGCGTTCGATCTTCAATGCAGTGTGCCACCGTTTGGTCGAGGACCAAGGTGCGGAGGCGATCATGCTTGGGGGAACCGATCTCGCGTTAGCCTTCAACGAACAGACTGCCGAATTCCCTCTGGTCGACTGTGCGGGCATTCATGCCGATGCGATTGCAAAGTTGGCGATCGTCTGAGCAGCTTCGGCCGGAGCCACCTGTTCCGGTTCCCATAACCGGCTCCGCAACACA
>Ga0210395_10002381_pt1 | contig 14600 bp, 12 predicted proteins | sample IncBWH4OmetaG_FD_150861 | JGI IMG/M metagenome (GOLD analysis project Ga0210395, IMG submission 150861) | Forest soil microbial communities from Barre Woods Harvard Forest LTER site, Petersham, Massachusetts, United States - Inc-BW-H-4-O ... | reverse complement strand
CGGGTTCGGGTACGGGACGACGCCGGCGTCCATGAGGTGCCGGCTGATCGGGGTGGCGAGCTCGATCGCCCGCTCGACGCCGGTGGAACCGACCCGTTCCACCGGCCCGGCGGCGAGCCGGTCGGTCAGGTCCTCGACGTCGCGGCGCAGCGCGCCGCCCGTCTTCGTGAGCCGCTCGCCGGAGTCGAGCAGCCCTTTGGCCTGTAGCCGCCGCACCGACTGCGCCCAGTCCTCATCGGTCCAGCCGCGGGTCGGCTGGACCATCGCGCGGCTGATCGCCCCGGTCGCTGCGAACGTCACCGTGGCGTCGAGCCCGCGCAGCCCGTGCGCCACGCCCGCGAGGACATGCCCGTCGCCCCGGTGCTCCCGGAGTACGGTCGCCGCCAGCCACAGGTCGCCGACCTCGTCGCCGGCGGGCCGCGCAACGCCCGCCCACGCCGCGGCTAGCGGCCGCCCGTCGAACCGGCAGCCGGCGACGGCATCCCACAGCAGGCCCGCGAGCTCGCCCGCGGAGGCGAGGAGGGTCGCGTCGACATGGTGACGAAGTGCCTCGGGCGCACTCGAAAGACGCGCGGCGAGCACCGCCTCGGGCGTGGCGAACTTCCAAGCGTCGGGGATGGCGCGGGCGACCATGCCAGGCGCGAACCCATAGGTCATCGCCTCGACGGCGGGTGCGGGCAGCGGGCCGAGCGGTGCCACCCGGCCGGCGAAGTAGCTCATCCAGAAGCCGCGCAGCCCGGTCTTGCGCGCCGCTTCCAGGGGTTCCGGCGCGAAGTACACGATCCCGTGTATCGGCTCGATCGCCGCCCAGAAGCGGCGGGCCAGCGTGACGGTCGGTTCCATGCCAACCACACTGCCGTACCCCACAGTCATAGCGACAGTGCCAATATTGAGAAATGGACCAGGATCTGACCTGGTGGGCCGAGGTCGTCTTCGCCGGCTGGCGCGACCGCCCCGGCCCCCGGTACGCCAGGCTGGCCGCCGCCTTGCTTGAGGCGATCGACCAGCACACGGTGCGGCGCGGCACCCGGGTGCCCGCCGAGCGAACCCTGGCGGCCGTGGTCGGCGCCTCCCGCGGTACGGTCGTCGCCTGCTTCGACCAGCTCGTCACGGCTGGCGTGCTCACCCGCCGCCAGGGTGCGGGCACCTACGTGGCCGGCCGTCCGTCCTGGGCCGCCCGCCCGGCGACGAGCACCGTCGCCACGATGCTGCTGCGCCGCATCGCCGCGGACCGCGAGTCCATCGACCTGTCCGTCTCGGCCCCCGGTGACCTGCGGCACCTCCCCCCGGTCGAGGCCGACGCCGCGTGGCAGTCGCTCGACGGCCACGGCCTTGACCCGGCGGGCCTGCCCGCGCTGCGCGCCGAGATCGCCCGCCACCTCACCGAGCACCAAGGGCTGCCCACCGAGCCGGACCAGCTTGTCGTCACCGCGGGTGCCCAGGAGGCGCTGTGGCTGCTTGGCCGGGCGCTGCCGGGCAACCGGGTCCTGGTCAGCTGCCCTTCCTATCCCGGTCTGGTGGGGGCGGTCGCCGGAACGCGCGCGGAGATCGTCCGCGTGCCAGCCGACGCCGCGGGCGAGGATCCACGGGCCATCGAGCGGGCCGGCCGCACCCCCGGCGGGGTTGCCTACCTAATGCCGACCGGGCACAACCCAACGGGAGCGGTCATGCCGCCCCTGCGCAGGCACGCCCTGGCCGCGATCGCGGACGCGGGCCGGGTAACCGTCGTGGAGGACCTCACGCTGGCAGACCTCGTCCTCGGATCACCCGGCCCCCCCGGCTCCCCTGGCGATCGCGGCGCGGCGGACGCGCCGCCGCCGATCGCCGCGCTGTCCACCCGCGTCGTCGCGGTCGGCTCCATTTCCAAAGTGCTCTGGGGGGGCCTGCGGGTCGGCTGGATCCGTGCTGGAGAGCCGCTGCGGTCCGCGCTCGTCGCGCGCAAGTCGGCGCTCAACCTCGGTACGGCGGTGATCAGCCAGGCCCTGGCGGCCCAGCTGCTCGCGGCCATCGACGCCGACTGGCTGACCGACCACCGCGCCGCGCTCACCCAGCGCCGGGACCTGCTCGTCGCGCAGCTGGCCGCGCACCTGCCGGCCTGGCGGATCCAGCCGCCGGCCGCCGGGCTTTCGCTATGGGCCGAGCTTCCCACCGGCAGCGCTGAGGCCTTCACCGTCACCGCCGCCAGGTACGGCGTCACGGTCATGGCGGGCGCCGCCGCGTGCGCCGACGGCCGCCACCGCCACTACGTCCGGCTCTCGTTCGCCGAGCAGCCCAGCACCCTGGAACTCGCCGCCGAACGGCTCGCCGCCGCCTGGGAACTGCACGCGGAAACCCTCGCCGCCAGCCCCGGCGGCTAACCGGCTCACGACCCGCTGAAGTACTGGCCGATGGCATTGGCGATGCCGGTCGCGATGACCTGCTGGCCGTGCGCGGTGGCGGCGATCGACGCCTCGAACGGGTCGGTGACGAACAGCGGCTCGATGAGGGCGCCGGGCATCTGGCTCGGCGTTTCGAAGTAGCCCTTCTTGGCGGGCCCGAGCAACAGCAGGTGGCCGTAGGCGACGGCCGCGGCGGATAGCGCCGAGCCAAGCCCGGTGTCGTTCTGCACGCCCCCGTCCGGGATGTCCCAGCCCTGAGCGTTCATCGCGCCCAGCACGTCATCCTGCAGCAGGGTGGCCAGTCGCAAGTTGGCGGCGGAGAACGGCCGGTCGGCGTCGTAGCCAGTGACGGATCCGGCGTTCCCCGGCTCACCTGAGTTCATGTAAATGCCGACGAGGACGTTGGCCTTGGCTAGGTCGGCGCACACGTCGCGGGCGGCGACATCGTTGTGCGAGCCTTGCACGGTGAACAGGTCACCGTCGTGGTCGCCGGCGGTAAGCCTCGTGACGGTTATGTTCGCGGTACGCGAGACAACGACACGGTAACCCTGGGCACGCAGGCTGGCCATCGCGTCGAGCTCGATGGCCAGGTTCACCGTGGACTCCTCGACGGATGCCCCGGATTCCGTGGTGCCGACCCCGCCCGGGTCGATCCCGCCGTGCCCCGCGTCGAGGAACACGGTTTCGTGCCGGTCCCCGGCGGTCGGCGGAAATGACATGCAGGCACCGGCGCTGAACAAGGGGTCTACCGCCTGGGCATCAGCAGAGCTCGAGGGGTCAGATTCGCTGCTCCGCGCGCGCACCGCAGACCCGATTGTTCACGCGCCGTTGGATCATGCCGTCATGAGAGTGGAGCTTGGGGCGGTTTGCGTCTTCTGTGGCAGCAACCGGGGCGCCAGACCGGAATACGAGCAGGCGGCCAGGGAAGCCGGGCGGCTGCTGGCCGGACAGGGCATCCGCCTGGTGTACGGAGGGGCCAGCGAGGGCCTGATGGGCGCCGTGGCGGACGCCGCGCTCGCCGTTGGCGGGGTCGTGACCGGAGTCATGCCGCGCGACCTCGCCGTCGAGGAGCCGCCGCACGACGGGCTGAGCGAGCTGCACCTGGTCGGCACCATGCACGAGCGGAAGGCGCTGATGGCGGAGCTGTCGGACGCCTTCCTCGTGCTGCCCGGCGGCCTCGGCACGCCGGAGGAGGCGTTCGAGGCCATCAGCTGGACGCAGTTGCGCCTGCAGGACAAGCCGACCGGGTTCCTGAATGTCAACGGGTTCTTCAACCCGATGCTGGAGCAGCTCGACCGCATGGTCGCCGAGGGATTCGTCCACCAGGAGCATCGTGACGGCATCTACTTCGACGACCAGCCCTCGCGGCTGCTGCACCGGCTGGCCGAATTCGAGTCCCCGGACATCCACAAGTGGATCGACCGTGACCTCCGGCACAGGCTTAGCCAGACGGCGTCCGCGCCCAAGCGTGAAAAACCGGTACGGCCCGCTGGTTGCGGGCCGTACCGGTGGGGCAGGCCGGGGAAACGGACCGCTCGGGCGGCCCGCAGGCCGGCTACGCGGCCTGGTGGGCGGCTGCGGTCCCGGCCGCGCCCCGCTCCGATGGGAGGCGGAAGAACCGGGTGAACATGTCCGGGTGACGCTGGCGGTAACCCGCGACCAGACCGTCGATCCCGATCCAGCTCGAGGTCCGCCACATGACCAGGATCACCACGGCGAACAGAGCGTAGAAGGCGCAGACGCTGGCGGTGCCGGACATCACGTAGGTGAAGAGCAGGGCCAGGCTGCCCAGCGCGGCGACCCGGGTGAACAGGCCCGCCACCAGGGCCACGCCGATCGCGAACTCGGCGACCGCGACCAGGACGCCGATCCCGCCGGCGTTCGGCACCACGAACCCGTGCAGGAACGATCCCCACCACGAGTAAGCCGGGGTGCCGTGCGCCGCGAAGCCGGCGACGCCACCGCCGCCGTGCAGGAACGCCGCGGACTCCGCGCCCCACAGCTTCGCCGAACCGGCCTGGATCCACATCACGCCGAGCCAGACTCGCATCGCCGTCCAAGCGAGTGACGCGACCTTCGACCCCTTCAGCCACTCCCACACCGGCAGGTTGGTACGCTGCGCCGGTTCGCCGATGATCGCCTTAACTGAACTTTCCACGGAGGTGTTCACGCTGGTCATCTGAGATCGCTTCCCTACGTCTCTAGTGACTTCTCCGGACCCGTTTCCCTCGGGTCCGTGAGCCCGTTCTCTTGGGCTCACCCCAAGTCTCGATCCGCGAGCCCCGCGGGGGACCAGGCCAAAGGTCCCGAGACACAGGGCCTACAGGCACACGTTTCCCGGGACCAGCGGAGCGGTCTGCGACGATAGGACGGTAGGCGGTGGCGCGTGACGGGAGGTCCGTGTCGTGGCGATCGACGGGTTCGAGTTGTCATATGACCGGGTGGGCAGCGGGCCCGCGGTGGTGCTCCTGCACGGGTGGCCGGGTGACCGCACCGACTATGAGGAACTTGTCCCGCTGCTGTCCGGGTGCGAGGTCGTGGTCCCTGACCTGCGCGGATTCGGTCATTCGGATAAGCACGTCGCCGACCCGGCGGAGCAGTACGCCGCGCCGGCGCAGGCCCGCAGCGTCGCGGCCCTGATCGCCGAGCTTGGCCTGGAGCGGCCCGCGGTGGTCGTGGGCTACGACATCGGCAGCAGGATCGCACAGGCCCTGGCACGCGAGCATCCGGACCTGGTGCGGGCGATGGTGATCAGCCCGCCGGTGCCCGGCATCGGAACCCGCATCTTCGGGCCTGACCCGCTGCGTGAGTTCTGGTACCAGGCGTTCCACCGGATCGCGCTGTCGGAAGAACTGCTCGACGGCAATCCGGAGGCTGTCCGCGCGTACCTGCGGCACTTCTGGGAGCACTGGTCAGGGCCTGAGTTCACGCTCGACGACAAGCGGCTCGATCACCTCGTGTCCGTCTACGGCTCACCCGGAGCTTTCGTCGCGTCGATCCAGTGGTACCGCGCGGGCGGTGGGACGGCCGCGGTCGCCACGACCGAGACCGCGCCGGCCCCCCTAGACCGGCTCGCCACGCCGACCGTGGTGCTGTGGCCCGAGCACGACCCGTTGTTCCCGAGGGAGTGGTCGGACCGGATCGGCGAGTTCTTCAGCCAGGCGCGGCTCCGCTTCGTTGGCGGTGCTGGCCACTTCGCGCCGCTGGAGTACCCCTGGGTAATCGCCGAAGAGGTCCGCGGGTTCCTGGCCGTCACTGACGGGTAACGCTTCCCGGCGGCCGGCGGCCGCGAGGAAGCGCCGCACCATAGCGGGATCACGGCCCCGCCGCAGCGTGCGCCACGCGCACCGGAAGAACCCGAAGTCGAGCACGAGAACGGTGTCGGCGGCGGCCAGCCGGGCCGCCAGCTCGGTGTCGTACGGGCCGAGGTCGCCGTCGATGATCCCTCCCCCGTGATCAGGTCGCGGTGGATCGCGGTCCACATCCCCACCGGGGTCGGCGTCGGCCCCGGCCGCCAGAAGAGCGCGTCGAGTTCAACCGCGGGAATGCCCGTCAGCGCGCTGAGCTCGCGGGCCAGCGCGGACTTGCCCGCACCGCCCCGGCCGAGAATGACGACCCGCCGCACCCCTCCATCGGGCCCTCGGCCGGCGCGAACCCAACTCCGGCCGGCGCGCAGCTCGTTACGCTGGAAGGCACCGCCGGAATCAAGCGTTTCCCGGAGAACAGCCATGGCTGAGAAGATCACCTACTACGCGGTCATCGATGAACTCACCAGCCGGGACCAGCCAAGGTCAGTCTTCCGCCGCGTCGAAAACGACGAGGGCCGGACCGACGAGATCTTCTCCCGCGATCTGACGTGGGAGCTCTCGTCGCTGCTGTACGCGGCCGAGCGCGGTGACACGATGTTCGACTTCGTGCCGGTCGGCCCGGCTGAAGCCGAGCGGATCGTGGGCCGGATCACAGGACTGGCGAGTCCGGAGGGGTAGCGCATGAAGTTCCGAGCCGAAGTCGAGCCCGCGGAGCGGATGAAAGGGCTGGAGGTACCCCCGGAGGTTGTCGACGCGCTCGGCGGAGGCAAGCGGCCGCCGGTGATCATCACGGTCAACGGGCATTCCTGGAAGAGCCGGGTTGCCATCATGCGAGGCCGCTTTCTGCTCGGGCTCAGCAACGCCAACCGGCGGGGCGGGGGGCTGGTGACGGGCGAGGAGGTCGAGGTCGAACTGGAACTTGACGCCGAGCCCCGGGTCACTGCCGAGCCCGCGGACTTCACCCGCGCCCTGGACGCGGATCCGGCCGCCGCGCCGCCTACGACCGCCTGGCTTACTCCCACAAGCGACAGCACGTCCTGGCCATCGAGGCCGCGAAGAAACCCGAGACGCGCGTGCGCCGCATCGAGCAGGCCCTGGCGATGCTCCGCGACCCGGAGCGCCCGCGGACCTGAACCCGAGGCCGACGGTATCCGTTACCGCTGAGTGAGGGCCGAGGCGGAACGCGCGATGCGATGCCCGGAGGCCGACGGTGGCAGCGGACCGAGTCGACGAAGGGGACAAGCGGGACACGACAGACGCCCTCAGCGGCCCCGCCCAGGCCAGTCCCGAAATGCCTGCCGACCAGGAACGGCTCGCGGCGATCCGCCGGATCCACCGGATCCTGGTCGGTCACACCTACGGCGTCGCCAGAGATGCGTGGGCTGATGCGGTCCCGCACCTGCGGAGCGTCTGGGAGAAGCACAAGAGCGATATCCCGAACGGTCCCGCGCTGAAGCTCGTACCACGTCCGACGGCGCCTGGGAGGCCGGTGAACAGAGGCTATCGCCGGAACAGAATGCCGAAGCGACGAAGGCACACGCGGACATGGCAGAGGAAGGCCACCGGGATATCCTCCCCGCCCTCAAGCGCGTCGAGGCTACGGACCCGAACCGAAGACTCGCCGGGCTAGACCACATGATCAAGGGCGAGGACCGGCTCAAGGAGAAGATCGCCGATGAACTGACAGCTAAGCCAGGGCGTACAGTCCAGCAGGTACTCGATACGGTGGTGGACCCGGTCCGTTTTACGTTCACGTATCAGCCGCAGCGCTACGCTGACGGTGTCCATACCGACGTCGAATTGCTTAAAGCCGAAGGCTTTGAGCTCGTCAAGCTGAAGAATCTCTGGGCGGCTGACCAGTACAAAGGTGTCAACAGCCAGTGGCGTCGGGCAGAGACCGGGCTCAGGTTCGAGGTTCAGTTCCACACACTCGAGAGCCTGGAAGCCAAGGAACTTACGCATGCAGCTTACGCACGTATCCGCAGCTCAGCCGGACCCGCCGAGCGCAAGGAGCTGGCGGGATTCCAGCGCCTGGCGAACGCGCTGCTCGTGACACCGGAACATACCGCCGAGATCAAGGACTTCCCGGAGAAGAACAATGGCTGAGAAGATCACCTACTACGCCATCGTCGATGAGTTCAGCAGCCGAGAACGGCCGGCCGGCATTCTGCGGCGGGTCGAAAAAGACGAAGGGACAACCGACGAGGTGTTCTCGGGCGAGCTTAAGTGGGCGTTCTCGCCTCTGAAGTACGCAGCCGAGCACGGCGACATAACGAACGACTTCGTCCCGGTCAGCGAGGCGGAAGCCCTGCGGATCGTAGAGCGTATCCGGGAGCTAGCGGGACCGGGTGAGTAACCGGGCTCCGGCGCCGGTCATCCCTTCCCGAGGCGCCAGCCGAGCACCTGGCCGGCTTGTGCGTCCGGCTTTCCGAACAACTCGGTCAGGTACCGGGAGAACGCCGAGCCCGGTCTCGTGACGGCGACGACGGCCGAGACTTCCCAGCCGCGGATCTGTGCCCGCATCTGCGGCAAGTCCGGGTAGATCTGGTTCACCGGCAGGACCGCCCCGACCGTCGCGATGCCGGCGCCGGCCGACTGCGCCCAGAGCTGGTTCAGGTACATCGCCTCGGAGCTGAGACCGTTGCCGTCGGTGGCGGACTGCCCGCTCCAGGTCGGGCCCATGTAGTAGCCGCCGACCATCGAACTCGGCTCGCCCGTGTCGGCCTGCCAGCGAAGCGGCTGCGCGAACGTCATCACGGGGATGGGGAGGACGAGCGCGCGCGCGCCGGGCGGCAGGCGCAGCGCGCCGAACACGGCGGTCCAGCCGGCCGGGACGCCTGGCACGGACCCCGTGGGCAGCGGCGCGGGCACGAGCGGAAGCACCGCCGCCATGGCGAGACCCGCGACCAGCCCTCGAGCCCGCACCCCAGGCCATCGCCGCCGCGCCGCGTCGAAGCCGAATGCCAGCACCGCGGCGGCCGCGCCGTCGGCGACGATGGAGAACCTGTCGGGAAGCACCGATCCCGTCACGGGCAGCGTCTGCAGCCAGTACCACGGCAGTTTGACCGACGCGTGCTCGAAACCGCCCGCGAGCAGGGTGCCGCCCAGCGAGAACGCCGACAGCAGGATGAACGCCACCGCCGTCAGCCGGACCGCGAGCACCCGCCAGAAAACCACCGTGACCGCGGCGAGCACCGCGAGCATCGGCCAGCCTAGGTAGGCGAGGTACTCGGGCGGCTTGCCCTGGAAACCGTCGGCGAACGCGGCGCTGCCGGCGGTGTGCACCAGCAGGAGCGAGGACGGCTGGACGAAGCCCGCCAGGTCGTTCTTGTAGAAGTCAGGCGTGAACGGGCTGCTGACCTGGCGGAGCGGACCGAAGAACTGGACCCACAGCGGATAGCCCGCAACCGTCAGGAGGACGCCGACCGCGGCAGCGAACCCGGTGGCCAGCTCACGGACCCGGCCGGCGATCGCCCGCGGCCGGGAGACGGCCGCCGCCGCCGTCATGATCACCACGGCGACGCCCGTGTCGAAGAGCAGTTCCTCGGTGATGAACACCTGGGCGGCCGCGAGCAGCCCCAGCCAGGCACCGGTTCGCGCGGCGGCCCGCCAGCCCGGGCAGTGCCGCCCCGTGACCAGGCGCCCCGTGACCAGGCGCCCAGTGATCAGGCGCCCGGTGATCAGGCGCCCGGTGATCAGGCACAGGGCCGCGTCCGCGATCAGCGGGGGCAGCACCGCGAACTGAAGGTCGTAGTGGCCCATGCTCGACTCGATCAGGGCCGGGGAAAACCCGTAGACGCCGCCACCGAGCGCGGCGGCCGGGATGCTGGCGCCCCAGCGGCGGAGCACGGTGATCATGGCGAACGCGGAACCGGCGAAGCCGGCCGTCATCAGCACCGTGAGGCTGACTTGCGGCCCGGCGAGCAGCGTGACCGGCGCGAGCAGCGTCCCCGGCAGCAGCAGGAAGGTGTTCCACATGACGCTGACGCCCTGCGGCGCGTTCATCGCGTCGGTGATCAGGGCGGGCAGCCGGAAGTGCGCGATCGCGGTGGCGTCGTAGTGCAAGTACCAGGCGAACTGGTCGGCGTCGTTGGGGTTGCCCGCGACGATGCGAGATGCCGGGTCGCGCCACAGCCACAGCGTCACGACGACCGCGCCGAGCAGGCAGTACAGCGCGGAAAGCAGCATTACCCGGCGCTCCCCGGTCCGGCGCGCGGCGTCGGCCGGGGGCAGCGCCAAGACGGTCGCTATCGCGGCGGACATGAGCCATCCCTCCCCAGGCACATGCGTTTACCTGCGTTCTCCGCTGCATCAAAGATGCAGACGCTAATGCCTTAACGTAAGATCTTCGCAATCGGTTCAATGCCTTTAGTAAATTTTCCGGCAAGGCCATCCACCCAGGCCACCCGGGCTATCACGCTACTATCTCGGTAAGATCACCACGCCGTAATGCGAAAAGTACTTAGTTTTCGCAAAAGCACATCGCAAGGCGTCCGATGGGCTTAACGTAACGGCCTGGGAGCGTCGAGGGCGATTAGGAGGTGCGATCGCATGACCATCAGGCATCGGCGCGCATGGCGCCGTCGGGTGGCTCGACTCCGCAACCCGCGCACCGCGGCCCTTCTCGCGGGACCGCTTGCGCTTGCTCTCGTGATCGGGATCTTCGTCGCGGTCGAGGGGGGCAACAACCCGACTGGTCTCAACGACGCGGCACTCGGGGCTCTCTCGAGCGCGAGCCCGAACCCCAGTTCGCCCGCGGGCGATGGCGACGGCGGCGCGGGCGGCAATGGCGCGGGCGCGGCGGCGGCGCCATCGGCGACGAGCACTGCCGTGACGGCCGCCGCCAACGTCAGCTGCGACATCATCGTCCCGGCCCACCCGCTGACGGCCCGGGGCCTGGCCACCCCGTACCAGCTCACCGGGGCGGACGGGATGAGCCCCGGGCAGTCCGGCTGCACCATGACCAACGCGGCCAACCTGGGTGCCTTCGTGCAGGCGACCATCCTCAACCCGCGCACCGGCCAGATGTACGTCTACGACCCGCTGGTGATCACGCAGGGCACGACGCCGGCCGTCTGGCCCACCGTGCCGACCTTGCCGAGGAACGCGATCGTCACGATCGACTTCGGGTTCAACGGGACGAACCTCACCCAGGTCGGCGCCGGGCCGTACACCCTGCAGAACGCCAACTGCGTGAACGGCACGGCAGACTCGATCTTCGGCCAGGTCTCGTTCTGCAACGGCATCAACTTCTTCAACGCGGCGCACCTGCTGGAACGCGAGGGCAGGCTGCGCGTGCCGTGGGAGGGGGCCTCCGGCAAGATCGTCCCGACCGGGGGCAGGCTGGGTACGGGCGAGGACTGCCCGGTCACGCAGAACTTCGACATGGTCGACCAGGACCCGTCGGACAACGTGACCACCGAGTACCTGCTCAACCCCGCGACCGGGCAGACGGCACAGGACACCATGTCGAATGAGAGCAACATCCCGGGGTCCACGCTGCTGCTGAACGGCAGTGACAACACCCTGCTGGACCTGTTCATCGACCCGGTGCTCGGCTGCACTCCGTTCCAGGTCCCCGACCTGGCCGACAACGGCATGCCGACCTCTTCCCAGGCGCTGGATGAGCTGCTGTCGGAGAAGAACGAGCCGGCCATCCCCGCGCTGGTCCCCGACAACGACGAGATGACGCTGAACGGCGCCGGCGCGTTCGACACGGCCAAGACCGACCTGTACCGCGCGGAACTCGGCCAGACACCGGTCAACCGGTCCAACAACCAGTTCGACAGCCCCGCGATGTACTGCCAGAACATGGTCAACATCCAGACCCCGTTCCTGGCCGCCAACGCCGCGCTGCTCTCGACCGGCCAGGCGCCGGTGACCGCGGTCGGCAACAACCTGTTCACCTTCATGGCCAACCGGCTCAGCATGTCCTTCACCAACCTCGGCTGCCAGAACTTCGGCCTCACCAACCCGGTCACCGTCACCCTGGACGGCAACGGCGCGGCGATCGCCGCCACGTTCAACACCACCAGGCAGTGGGCGACCAACATGAACTCGACGACCATGCCGTCCTACGGGCAGCGGACGGGCCACGGCCACCACATGTACATGAACCCGTCGGGGATGTAGTCGCGACGCGGCAAACCTGGCGATCGCCGCGCGGATAGCCGCCGCGGCACGGTAGCGCGCAACCGCGGACCGTTCGGGAAAATCAAAACAGCCATTATCCCGAACGGTCCCGTGTTTCACCCGCACGCGCCGGAATTAAGAATTTCCCGGAGCAGAACAATGGTTGAGAAGATCACCTACTACGCGATTGTCGATGCGTCCAGCACACTGGAAAAGCCAGGCGGCGTATTCCGCCGGGTAGCGAACGAGGAGGGTACGACCGACGAGTTCTTCTCCCGCGACCTCAGTTGGGAATTCTCGTCACTGCTGATCGCGGCCGAGCGCGGCGACCGAATATTCGACTTCGTTCCGGTCACCGAGGCCGAAGCCGACCGGATCGTGGAATGGATCAGGGAACTGGCGGCGCCGGCTGAGTAGCCCTGGCGGATCATCCGCGGCGGGTGATGCGCCGGGCAGCGCTCGCCGGGGAGGCTAGCATCCGGAACGCCGGCCGCAGGGGGGGTGGCCGGCGGCCGCATGATCACTGAACGGGCGGGGTGGCATGAATAACGATGAGCGACGTCGACTGGAAGAAGCCGACGCCGGCGTTGCGTGGCGCCGTTGGGGGCCGTATCTCAGCGAGCGCCAGTGGGGGACGGTCCGCGAGGACACCGGCGCCGGCGACAACACGTGGGATGCGTTCACGCATGACCAGGCGCGGTTCCGGGCCTACCGGTGGGGCGAAGACGGACTGGCGGGCATCAGCGACGACAAGCAGCTTCTCTGCCTGGCGCTGAGCCTGTGGAACGAGCGTGACCCGATCCTGAAGGAGCGGCTGTTCGGCCTCACGAACTCGCAGGGGAATCACGGCGAAGACGTCAAGGAGTGCTACTACTACGTCGACGCGACGCCGACATCGTCGTACCTCAAGATGCTCTACAAGTACCCGCAGCCCGAGTTTCCCTACGCGGACCTGGTCGCGACCAACGCCGCGCGCGGGAAGAACGAGCCGGAGTACGAACTGCTCGACACCGGGATCTTCAACGACAACAGGTACTTCGACGTGGTCGTGGAGTACGGGAAGAGCTCCCCGGAGGACCTTCTCATGCGGGTCACCGTGTCCAACCGGGGCCCGGACGAGGCCCGGCTGCACGTGCTGCCGACGCTCTGGTTCCGGCACACCTGGTCCTGGGCGGGCGGGACCGAGCGACCGATGCTGCGCACCGACGCCAGCCGGCCAGACATCAGCGTGGTCCGCGCCGAGCACAGCCAGCTCGGCACCAGGTGGCTCTACGCGGAGCAGCAGGTGCCGGTGCTGATGACCGGCAACGAGACCAACAACGAGCTGGTTTTCAACTCGCCCAACGACGAGCCGTACGTCAAGGACGGCATCGAGCGGGCCGTCATCAATGGGGAGTCCGCGGCGGTGAACCCGGACGGCACCGGGACCATGGCGGCCATGCACCACATCGTGACCGTTCCCGCCGGGGGAAGCGCCACGATCCGGATGCGGCTGGCGGACTACGAGACCGACCGACCGTTCGACGGATTCGACCAGTTCCTGGACAGCAAGCGGGGAGAGGCCGACGAGTTCTACGCCGACGTCCTGGCCGGCGAGCTGTCCTCCGACGAGCGGCTGGTCGCCCGGCAGGCGCTCGCGGGCATGCTGTGGTCGAAGCAGTACTACGCGTTCGACGGGGACGAGTGGCTGGCCGAGCACGGCGCCGACCCGCTGTTCCCGGACAAGCGGCTCCGCAACAGCGACTGGCAGCACCTGCACGCCGAGGACATCATCTCCATGCCGGACAAGTGGGAGTACCCCTGGTTCGCGGCCTGGGATCTCGCGTTCCACACCGTCGCGCTCGCGGTGGTCGACATGGACTTCGCCAAGCAGCAGCTCGACCTGCTGCTCGACCGCCGGTACCAGCACCCGAACGGGCAACTGCCCGCCTACGAGTGGAATTTCAGCGACGTCAACCCGCCGGTGCACGCGTGGGCGACGCTCTTCGTCTACGAACTGGACCGGCGCCGCACCGGGAAGCCCGACCGGGTGTTCCTCGAGAACGCGTTCTCCAAGCTGATGCGGAACCTCGGCTGGTGGCTCAACAAGAAGGACGCGGACAACCGCAACATCTTCCAGGGCGGCTTCCTCGGCCTCGACAACATCGGCGTCTTCGACCGCAGCGCCCCGCTGCCCGGCGGCGGGCGGATCGACCAGGCGGACGGGACCGCCTGGATGGCGCTGTACACCCAGACCATGTTCCACATGGCGCTCGAGCTGGCCCACGAGAACCCGGTGTACCTGGAGCAGGCACAGACGCTGCTGGAGAACTGGGCCTGGATCGCGGCCGCCACCAACCACGTCGGACCGAACGATGTCGGCCTGTGGGACGAGGAGGACGGCTTCTTCTACGACGTGCTGCGGCGACCGGATGGCAGTTCCATCCCGCTCAAGGTGCGCTCGGTCGTGGGACTCATGCCGCTCGTCGCCGCGACCGTCGTCAGCGCCGACGAGCGCAAGGCGTACCCGCAGCTCGTACAGAGCGCCGTAGAGTTCCTGGCCCGCCACCCCGTGGTGCGAGAGGCGCTGCCCATGCAGGGCCGGCAGGCTTACGAGACGGGCCCGGTGCTGTTCGCCCTGTTCGACGAGACCCGGCTGCGCCGGATCCTGGAAAAGATGCTGGACGAGGACGAATTCCTCGGACCGCACGGCATCCGCGCCCTGTCCAAGTATCACGAGAAGCACCCGTACGTGCTGGACGTGGACGGCCAGGAGTACGGGGTCGGCTACCTGCCCGCCGAG
>Ga0210395_10002380_pt1 | contig 14612 bp, 10 predicted proteins | sample IncBWH4OmetaG_FD_150861 | JGI IMG/M metagenome (GOLD analysis project Ga0210395, IMG submission 150861) | Forest soil microbial communities from Barre Woods Harvard Forest LTER site, Petersham, Massachusetts, United States - Inc-BW-H-4-O ... | reverse complement strand
AACCGTCGGCCATGGCAAAATTTGCGACCGCCCCGAGCCCGACAACAAACCGGGCAAGCGCCGGCGGGAGGCTTAGAAGGCGGCCGTATTTGGACGCGCGGTAGAAACTATTACTTGGCGTTCGCATCAGCGACTTCTCTGATACCAAATTTGGCGTAGGTGTCTTTTGAAAGGCGGTAGGCACCGAAGTACGGACGCCAAACATAAAAGACATGGTTGGCGCAGAACATGAGCATCAAGTCGTTGTTGGGGCCGGTGCTCTCAGTGGCCGGTACAACGAATGCGGTCATTCCGACCTCTTTGAGCTTCGCTTCTGCGTAACGCACCTGAAGGTTAGGATCATCACCTGCCACCGACCCAGGAACTTCGTGGTCGTGGATCGAGCGGTTATAGTGAAACACATCGGCCGCGTTTACTGGTGCGAAACCGTGAGTGCTTTCAAGAAACTCGTTTGTCCCCCGAAAAAGCCTCTCATCGGAAAGCGTGCGAATCTGGCGCGCTTTAAAGTCCGGGTAAACGCGATCACCATAGCGCACGTCCCGCGCGTGCAATTCATCACCAGAAGTGTAAACCAGAAAACAATCCAGCTTTACACTACTCACGATATCTCCAAAGCCGTCGTGGCGTCCTTCCATCCCTAGATGGTTCGTCTGGATAATCACCAGCCTGACAAGCTCGTTTGGATGAGCGGCCTTGTATTTACATAAGAATAAAATGCTGTCGATCAACACCCCGTTATCGAGGCGCATAAAACCAGCCCAAAACTGCGTATCCTGCTTTTCGATGATCTTCTCGCGGGCATCCAGCCGCTCGCGCAGTCCATTGACCTCGAATTTCGGCAACACAACCAGCTTGTCCGCGACCTGCGGTGCGGCTGGCGCATTCGAATTGGGATTTGGTGCATTCGATGGCAGCGCAGGATTGGCTGTGGCCTGCTGCGCGGTTGGCGTATTTCCGCCTTCCGCCCGCGCGAATTTTGAGGTGCACAGAAAAGCCAGCAGGCCTGCCATCACCAGTGTCGAAATGCTGCTGAAAATGGCACGAAGTCGGTCAGTCATTTCCGATGTTCGCCTGGCGTTTGCGGCGCTCCGGTTTTTCACTGGCTGATAGAGTTGCGCGCGGATCGATTTCCGGGTCATCCAGCATCGCAAGGCTCTCCGAAATGAACGTCCGTTGTTTTGCCACTTCGGCGGCCCACTTTCTGTCCACGCCACTTTTGATTTTGTCGGTCCACAGAATCCCAAAAACAACCATCGCCACGATCGACGCTACTGTCGTCACATTCATCCAGTGCTCCTCATGGCCCGGTCTGCCAAAAAACTCGTTGGCAAGGCTTCCAACCATTATGCCCGTGAAAAAAATTGCCGGGCATATTACGATCAGTAGCAGGAGCTTGCCGAGGCGCTTCCAACTAAATGGTGGCTTGTTCGGCCCGACCATACGTTCAGCGTCGATCAAGGTCGTTGTAACCCCCGTCGCAAAATTTTTTATTCCCCAGATCTGGTCGCGGCACATCAACAGCGCCAGCGTGTGCCCTTCCCGCACCAACATATTGGAATTGAAAGTCAGGCGGTCCTCCATGCCATCGGAGAACCGTACCCATACTTCCAACCAGCTCTCGTGGGTCGTATGGATGTTCACCGGGATGGTAAACCCGGAGCCTTTGTAAACGAGCCCGCCACCGCCAAAATTGGAACTATGAACGGTCGAACGTTCCTTTTGGTCTACTTTTACCACGTCAACGACCGTAACGAAGGGCGGTTCGGATTGCATGAGAGTCAGTTTTTAGGAAGAGGCGCGCCGCCGCGGCTTTTTGAAAGATAGCGGTCTGTCGGGCAGAAAGATGTTACGAAGGGGCAAACATGGGATTTTTAACACTCTAAGTCCTACCAGTGTTAATGTGAAAGATAAAACTCTAAATTCAGAGGGTGAAAGCCCTTAAAGTTTTTCGTGAGAATGCGCGGCACGCTCGGCTGCAGATCGGCGAAAGCCAGGAGCTTCTCGCAGAAAAAGCCGGCTTGGCTTACCAGCACTACCAAGACATCGAAGCGGGACGCCGTGACGGGCTTCGCCTGGTCACCATCGAACGTATTGCCAAAGCTCTTGAAGTCCCAATTTGGCAGCTTTTCCAGCCCGGGCGCTTTCCCAAGCCACTAAGAAAACGAGGTCGGTCAAAGAAAATTGCTCGGTGAGCCTCCTTGGCGTTTTCCCTTCGTGGCCAGTGACTCGCAAACAGTATCTGATGGCGATGCGGGTAAAATGCAGTTTTCACGTGTCGTGCTGAGTAAATTTTAAATCGATCCCTCCGCCAACCACCACCAAGCGCACAATTGCAGCCAGGCCGAGCAGCCCGACTGATTGCAGGTAATTAATGGGGGGCAGTGCGAAAACTGGGACCAGCGAGGTTTTCCAGACCCATTCGAGCGGCAGTGCCAGCAATAGCACCCCCGCAACGTTCAAGGTTAAGGCAAGGGCAAGGATACCGAGCGCTTTAATCGCGAATAATTTCATGAGGAGGTGGGTTCGCTAGGAGGGACGCGGCTTCTGTGTGGCCGTGAATGGAAGATAGCCAAGCGGGTTAAAAAAGGTGTGGGCGAGACACGACAATGCCATGAATTTTGCTAAAAACTGCGCGAACGCGGGATCGCTTTCAGTCTCGCCGAGCCCGCGGCTGCTCTTTACTTTCTTTTTTGATTTTCCAGCTGCCAGCTTGCTTCGATGTCCACCCCGTATCACGCCAAATACTTTGCTTACGAACTAACCAAGCGATGCTCAGCCGACTCATTGGAGAAGTTGGCAGGTGCGGTCGCAGGGGCGCAGGTGGACCTCAACCCGCATCAAGTGGACGCGGCCTTGTTTGCATTCAACTCACCGCTCTCCAAGGGAGCGTTGCTTGCGGATGAAGTCGGCCTTGGCAAAACGATTGAAGCCGGACTTGTGCTGTCGCAGAAGTGGGCGGAGAGAAAACGGTGTATCCTGATCATCGTTCCTTCCAATCTTCGTAAGCAATGGCTGCAGGAACTATCTGAAAAGTTTTTTCTGCCCTGTCGGATTCTGGAAACTAAGTCCTACAATGCCGCCGTTCGCCAAGGCCATTTCAAGCCTTTTGAGGGCCCCGAAATCGTCATTTGCTCCTACCAGTTCGCCCGCAACAAGGCCGCTGATGTGGCCAACACACCATGGGATCTTGTGGTCATGGATGAAGCGCACCGGCTTCGGAACGTCTACAAGCCGTCCAACATCATCGCCAACACGCTCAAGTTGGCGCTCTCCAACAAGCACAAGCTCCTTCTGACGGCGACGCCGCTGCAAAACTCACTTCTAGAACTCTTCGGTCTCGTCAGTTTCATCGACGAACACACTTTCGGCGACCTGAAGAGTTTCCGCGAGCAATTCGCCAACCTCGATCAGGATCAAGTTTTCCAGACCCTCAAGACTCGGCTCAAGCCCATCTGCCACCGCACGCTTCGCCGCCAAGTCACGGCCTATATTCCTTACACCAAGCGGCTGCCGTTGGTTGAAGAGTTTACCCCGGAGGAAAGTGAAGACCGCCTTTACGAGGCTGTTTCCGAATATCTAAGACGCGAAAATCTTCAGGCGCTCCCATCCAGCCAGCGCACGCTCATGACGCTTGTACTCCGCAAGCTGCTGGCGTCTTCAACGTTCGCCATTGCCGGCGCCCTCGAATCAATTTCCAACCGGCTCAAGAAGCAAATTAAGCACCAAGAGTTGGACGAATCCTTGGAGGAGGAGCTCGACAAAGACTACGAGGCACTCGACGAGACAGCCGAGGAGTGGCCCAACGACCAGCCACCAGATCCGCTCTCGGATGCGGATCGCAAGGCCATTGAGGCGGAAATAGCCGAACTCGATTCCTTTGCCCGTCTCGCGACCTCAATCAGCCACAATGCCAAGGGCAAAGCGTTGCTGAAAGCACTCGGGGTAGCCTTCAAGAAGGCGGAGGAATTGGGCGCGGCGAATAAGGCCATTATTTTTACCGAGTCACGAAAGACGCAGCTCTACTTGCTTCGTTTGCTGGCGGACAGCCCTTTTGCTGACGGCATTGTCCTCTTTAACGGCTCGAATACAGATGACCGGTCCAAGCTCATCTATGCGGCATGGTTGGAAAAGCACCAAGGGACCGACCGAATTTCCGGCTCCAAGTCTGCCGACATGCGTTCGGCACTCGTAGACTATTTCCGAGAGGAGGGCCGGATAATGATCGCAACCGAGGCAGGCGCTGAAGGCATCAATCTTCAATTCTGCTCGCTCGTTGTGAACTACGACTTGCCTTGGAATCCCCAACGTATCGAACAGCGAATCGGTCGCTGTCACCGTTACGGTCAGAAACACGATGTCGTGGTCGTCAACTTCCTCAATCGAAAGAACGCAGCCGACAAGAGGGTTTACGAGCTACTGGACCAAAAATTCAAACTTTTCGAAGGGGTCTTTGGCGCGAGTGACGAGGTGCTCGGCGCCATTGAGAGCGGGGTGGATTTCGAAAAGCGAATTAACAACATTTACCAGCGCTGCCGTAAACAGGAGGAGATCAAAACGGCATTCGACCAGCTGCAAATGGAACTCAGCCTTGAGATCAACGAGGCGATGACCAACACTCGCCGCAAATTGTTGGAGAATTTCGACGACGAGGTTCGCGAAAAACTCAAGGTGCGTGACGAGACATCCAAAGCAAGTCTCAGTAGATTCGAGCGCATACTCATGCAGCTCACGCGGTATGAACTCGCCGCTCACGTCGATTTCACTGACGACTCCACTTTTCGGCTTAACGAATGCCCCTTTCCGGCAGCCTCTGATATTCCACTTGGCTTGTATGAGCTGCCCCGGCGTTCCGGTGAGGCCCATCTCTACCGGATCAATCATCCACTGGCGGACGCCGTCATCAATCAGGCGAAAAGTCGGAACCTTCCTGTCGGCAAAGTGCATTTTACATATGGCGAGCACGGAGGGAAAGTTAGTGTCTTGCGGCCGTTGATCGGGAAGTCTGGGTGGCTTGCACTCAAGCAGTTTACGGCTGAATCACTCGACCAAGTGGAGGACTTTCTTATTTTTGCTGCCATCACCGATGAGGGCACGGCACTTGATGAGGATATGGCTGCGAAGCTGCTAAATCTACCTGGCCGCAGCATTCCTGAAGAGGGTTTGGTCCCGCCGTCCGATACCATGGACGCACAATCTCAAGTTCGGCAGGTGTCGATCCAGAAGGGAATTTCAGAAAGAAACGGGCGCTTTTTCGAGGCCGAGGCGGAAAAACTTGAGGGATGGGCCGACGATTTGAAGTTGGGATTGGAACGGGAGATCAAAGAACTGGATCGCCTGATCAAGGAGGCACGCCGTGCGGCCACGACCGCCCTCTCGCTTGAAGACAAGCTCGCGGGCCAAAAGCAGATTAAGGCGTTAGAGTCACAGCGAAGTCAGAAGCGGCGCACACTCTTCGAGGCGCAAGACGAAGTGGATCGCAAGCGCGAGCAGCTTATTGCGGAAGTCGAGGGGAAGCTTCAGCAACGTTGCGACTCGGAAACTCTTTTCCAGATACGCTGGCAGTTATCCTAACTCATTATGGAAACTCCCTCTCAAATTTTGGCCCAACGCATCGTCGACCGCTTGCAGAAAGAAGGTTTGCTCGCGCTAGAAGCCGCAAACAAAATTCAAGCGAGTGTTGCTGACGGTCGGATGCGCCCAGAGGACTGGCGATTTTTGCTCGAAAAAACTGAAAAGAAGAAGGTCGCACAATGAGCACGTCTGGCCTGAAGATTCTGAAGATTGAGCACCTGCGCGGCTCCGTAGTTCCGTTCTCCCTCCCGTTTGAGACTAACAAGAAATTAACGGTAGTTTATGGAGAAAATGGCTGTGGAAAATCAACCATTTGCGACGCGCTAGAGTTTCTCGGCAAAGGCCGCGTTGGATCGCTTGAAAATCGCGGTCTTGGACGCCCGAATCGCTACTGGCCATCGCTAGGAAAGAAAGCTGCTGACATAGCGGTGCAGCTTGAAGCAAGCGACGGTGCATCTTTTCGCGCCGCTATGGTGAAGAGCGAGGTTGTGGTAACGCCCGCTTCACCCCGACCTCGGATTGAAGTTCTCCGGCGCACTCAGATACTGGCGCTGATCGAGGCCCAGCCGGGAGATCGTTATGCTGCAATCAGCCGATTTATCGACGTATCAGGTGTTGAGGCATCAGAGAACAATCTGAGAGAACTAATCCGAAGCTTGCGCAGCAGCCGGGATATCGCAGTTGCTCGGGTGAGTGAGAATCAGGAGGCCATCCGGCAATTTTGGGAAGCGGCGGAAAAGCCTGGCACGAGCGCCTTGGCATGGGCAGAGACCGAGTTGAAGCGGGATTTTGCATCTTTTGATAGCGAATCATCTGCAATCAGCAACCTGCGCTCGGCTTACGCTAAGCTAACCGACTATCCGGCACGCATGAAGACCGCGCAAGAATCCAAGCAAAAGGCCGCGGATACGGCGGTGGCGGCTCAGAAGAAAGTCCAAGTGATCGTTCAGTCAGTTGCAGCGGACGCAGCGGAAACCGTCGGAGTCTTGGAAGCCGCGAAGAGTTACCTCCAGAAGCATCAGATGTTGGTAGCGTGCCCGCTCTGCGAAAGCGCCGAGAAAGTTCAGAATCTCGGTAAGCGCGTTGCGGATCGACTGGCCGTGTTCTCGGCGTTGCGGACGGCTCAGAGTGAAGCGAGCGCAGCCGGATCGGCACTTCAACGCGCGGAGCAACAACTCGAAGTCCTCTCACAGAGCTTTCGCCGGCATATTCAGGAATTTGACGTTGCTCGGGGAACAAAAGCTTGGCCACCCGATGTAGTCCTTCCCTCATCGGCCGTGCCGCTCGACCTCGCGGGCTTTGAAGCTTGGCTCGCGGCGTCCGCCGCGTTGCCAGCGGATTGGAAAAACGCAGAATCCGCGCGGCAGGACAGAAAGCAATTTATCTCTACGTTAAAACGAGCCAACAAAACCTACACTGAGAATTTCAATGCGCAAAAGGAACTCGATGTCTTGTTGCCCCGCTTGGATCGGGCTCTCGAAATCGCGCAGGAGGAACGTAAAACTTTTACTGACACGATCCTTGCTAAGATCGCGGCCGAAGTCGGCCGCATCTACGAAATAGTGCACCCGGGCGAGGGACTGAACAAAATCAGTCTGGAATTGGACTCTAACCGTCGTGCGTCGCTCGAAATCGCGGCCAGCTTTTGCGGTGCAAGTGGAACGCCGCCGCAGGCGTATTTCAGTGACTCGCATTTAGACACACTTGGCTTGTGCGTTTTTCTGGCGTTGGCTTCTCAGGATGGCCCAGAAAGAACGATCTTGGTGTTAGATGACATTCTGGCTAGCGTTGATGAGCCGCACGTCGAGCGACTTATTGAGATGCTCTACGCCGAGGCACTGAAATTTCGCCATTGCTTAGTCACCACCCACTATCGGCCTTGGAAACAAAAGCTCAGATGGGGGTGGCTGAAACATGGCCAGTGCCACTTTATCGAACTTGCTAAATGGACCGATACGAAAGGGCTGACATTAATCCGCAGTATTCCCGATGTAGATCGTCTTAGGGTGTTGCTGACGGAGACTGCGCCAGACCCGCAGCTCGTGTGCGCAAAGGCCGCGGTAATTTTGGAGGCGGTTCTCGATTTCCTGACACAGATCTACGAATGTTCCGTGCCTCGCCGCCCAGGAGCCGTCTACACCTTGGGCGACCTACTGCCGTCGATTAATAAGAAGCTCCGTCAAGCGCTGGCAGTCGAAGTAGGTGTCAAAGATGCCGCTGGAAAAGTTACCTATACAACTGTTAGCCTGACTCCACTTCTGGATGAGCTAACAAGAATTGCTCAGGTCCGAAATGTCTTCGGATGTCATTTCAATACGCTGTCTTTTGAACTGCTGGACGCAGACGCTATTGGCTTTGGGAGGATAGTATTGAAACTGATCGAAACGTTAGCCGACGAAGACAATGGCTGGCCAAAAAGCGACAAATCTGGAAAATATTTTGCAAATTCCGGTGAGACACGACGCCTTCATCCATTGCAGCAACCGAATTAACTTGTGACGAAAAAGCCAAAACTCGAATTGACTTGGATTGGGAAGGAGAACCGGCCTCGTCTGGAGCCTCGCATCCTTCTTGAGGACCCTGAGAAATCCTATCATGCGCCGCACCGTGTGACGGAACACGACCGTTTCGATAACCGCCTCATCTTTGGAGACAATCTCCTCGCCCTCAAAGCGCTCGAACAGGAGTTCACCGGCAAGATCAAATGCATTTTTATCGATCCACCTTACAATACAGGCAGCGCGTTTGAGCATTATGACGATGGCGTCGAGCACTCATTGTGGCTAACGTTGATGAGGGAAAGGATCGAAATGCTTAGGCGTCTTTTGTGTAATGAAGGATCGCTCTGGATCACAATTGATGACAACGAAGCGCACTATCTCAAAGTGGTATGCGATGAACTGTTTGGACGAAGCAACTTCGTTACATCGATTGCATGGGAGAAAGACCAAGCACGACATAACGACGCAATTATTTCGAGTTCTCACGACCACATCCTTCTCTATGCAAAAGACTTAGATGTTTGGCGAAAGACCCGCCATCTGCTACCACGCGAGCGGTCAAACAATGACCGCTACAAGAATCCAGATAATGATCCGAGAGGGCCTTGGTTGCAGGGCGCATGTAGCACGGCAAAAAGTGGCAGCGAAAAAAGCCGGTTTCCCATTCGCTTGCCGTCAGGACGGGATGTTGTGCCGCCACCCGGAAACTATTGGCGCTTTTCAGCGGAAACGCTAAAGAAAGCTCAGGTCGAGAATAGAGTGTATTACGGTAAAGATGGGGCGCGTTTGCCGATCATCAAGAGCTACCTGACCGAGGTTCAGGATGGGTTCGTTCCAAAAACGTGGTGGCCAGCTGAAGAGGTAGGCTCGAATCAGGCGGCGAAACGCGACCATTTACGGAAGCTTTTGGCCGGAGTTGAACCATTTGGAACCCCTAAGCCAGAAGAGTTGATCCACAGAGTTATCCATATTTCAACTGATGCCGGCGACTGGGTGCTCGACTCGTTCGCCGGTTCCGGAACGACGGGCGCGGTGGCGCACAAGATGGGCCGACGCTGGATCATGGTGGAGTTGGGCAAGCATTGTCACACGCACATCATTCCGCGACTCAAGAAAGTCATCGACGGTGCCGACGCGGGTGGCATCACAGGACCATTGGGTTGGAAGGGTGGCGGTGGTTTCCGTTACTACCGGATCGCATCGTCTTTGCTTGAAAAGGACAAGTGGGGCAACTGGGTCATCAGCCAGGAGTTCAACCCTGCGATGCTGGCGGAAGCCATTTGCAAGATCGAGGGCTTCACCTATGCGCCCAGTGACGCCGTCTATTGGGAGCATGGCCGCTCGACCGAGCGGGATTTCCTCTACGTTACTACGGCAAATCTGAATCACGAACAGCTTCAAGCGCTAAGCGATGAAGTTGGAGCCGAGCGCAGTCTCTTGGTGGTTTGTTCGGCATTTCGCGGCCGTAAGGAAGGATATTCAAATCTGACAGTGAAGAAAATTCCCAAGGCCGTTCTCGCACGCTGCGAATGGGGACATGACGACTATTCATTGCAGGTGGAAAACCTGCCGAAAGCCCCGCCGAAGCCAGGTCAGCAATCGCTTTTCGCCGACGAGGTGACCAAGTGAATCGCCACGTCAACGCCATCGCGGGACGGCTCAGTCTGCGGAAACCGCAGCGCGACTCATTGAATATCCTTGATCACATCACGGAGATAGTCCCACCCAGGAAGGCGGCAGATATCGCGGCAGCACTTTCCATAATTCGCAGCGAGTACCCGACGGTGACTGATTTCGAGCGCGATTTCCCGTCGCTCTGCTTCGCGCTGGCCACCGGGGTGGGCAAGACACGGTTGATGGGCGCATTCATCACTTACCTGCACGTTGCGCATGGCATAAATAACTTCTTCGTCATGGCGCCCAACCTGACGATCTACAACAAGCTCATCGCCGATTTTACGCCGAACACGCCTAAGTATGTTTTCAAGGGCATCGCAGAGTTCGCACAGGACGCGCCTGAAATTATCACGGGCGATAATTATGAGGCCAAGGCAGGCACACTTTTTGACCAGGTGCTCCGCTGCAAGGTGAACATCTTCAATATTTCTAAAATCAATTCCGAGGTTCGCGGCGGAAAATCACCTCGCATCAAGCGTCTCTCGGAATACATCGGTGAGAGCTATTTTGAGTATTTAGCAGGCTTGCCCGACCTCGTGCTTATCATGGACGAGTCGCACCGTTATCGCGCCAGTTCAGGCGTCCGGGCCATCAATGAACTAAAACCTGTTCTTGGATTGGAGCTGACGGCGACTCCTTTTGTTGAAGGCACGGCGGGCCGTGCCGTACCGTTCAAGAACGTAATCTACGATTATCCTTTGGCGAAGGCCATGCAGGATGGGTTTGTGAAGGAACCTGCGGTCGCGACGCAAAAAAACTTTGATGTCAATCGGTTTTCAGCGGCAGAAATCGAAAAGATCAAATTGGAGGACGGCATTCGCCTTCACGAGGACGTGAAGGTGCGACTTGAAACCTATGCGCGCGAGACCGAGCAGAAGATCGTGAAGCCCTTCGTCCTCGTAATCGCGCGCGACACCACGCACGCAAGTGAATTGCTGAAATTAATCCAGTCGGACGCCTTTTTCGATGGGCGCTATAAGGATAAGGTCATCCAGGTGGATTCCAGCAGAACCGGAGCAGAAGAAGAAGAGATGATCGCGAAGCTACTCAAGGTGGAGCAAACGGAGGAGCCGACTGAAATCGTGATCCACGTCAACATGCTCAAGGAAGGATGGGACGTAACCAACCTCTACACCATCATTCCGCTGCGGGCTGCCAATGCCCGCACCTTGATCGAACAGTCGATTGGGCGTGGATTGCGTCTGCCATACGGGAAGCGAACCGGCATCAAGGCTGTGGACCGCCTGAGCATTGTCGCGCACGACAAGTTTCAAGAGATCGTTGATGAGGCCAACAAGCCCGACTCCGCAATTAGGCTGGAGAAAATAATCCTGGAACCGCCCGGCCAGCACCAGAAGCTGGCTACGGTTATCTCCCAAGCTGGCGTTCTCGCCCAGATCGGCGGCCAACCTGTCGAATCCAGTTCATCGACCATCACTGATTCGGGAGCGCCGAAGGCCAAGCCGGTATTCACCAACGAAGCAGAGCAAAAAGTGGCCAAGGCTACCTACGACGTATTTGGGCAGTTTGAGCAATTGGCCAACTCAGGTGCCCTGCTCAACGCCGACGTGCAAAAGCAGATCGTGGCAAAGGTTGAAGAGGCGATGGCACCTTCTCAAGCGGAGCTTAAGGGCGTAACCGAAAAGGTTGATGTCGCAGCGGTCGTCGCCAAAACAACCGAATTGGTCGTCAAGCAGAACATCGATATTCCCCGAATCTTGGTGGTTCCCAAGGGAGAGGTCACGAGCGGGTTTAACGCCTTCAAACTGAACGCAGCCAGCATTCACTTTCAACCAGTTGAGCGCGACATTCTCATCCGTCACCTTCGCACCAACGAGCAGGAGACCCTAACCACACTGGGCAGCGGCCAGAAAGAGCTACGGATCGAGGACTACTTGGTTCGTGCCCTGATCGATTTTGACGACATTTCTTACGACCATCACTCCGATCTACTTTATGAATTGGCCGGCCAGATGGTGACGCATCTCCGCGGCTATTTGAACAACGAGGGAGAGGTGCAAAACGTCCTGCAATACTACCAACGCCAGCTTGCCGAGTTCATTCACGCCCAGATGCAGGCGCATCATTGGGAAAAGGCCGCCGGTTACGACGTAGTAATCAGCAAGGGTTTTACGGCTCTTAAACCGCTCGCATTTACGGCGCCAGCTGACCAACCGATTAGCAATTTCCGGCACCCAGCGGCGGACAAGTCAAAAATCGCGCAGTTGGTCTTCGGCGGCTTTACCAAGTGCCTCTATCAGGTGCAGAAATTTGATTCTGATACTGAACGCGTGCTTTCCGTGATTCTCGATTCCGAGTCGATTAAATGGTTCAAGCCAGGCCGGGGGCAGTTTCAGATTCTCTACCGATGGGGTTCCGACCAACGAGAGTATCAGCCCGATTTTGTCGCCGAGACCTCCGACACCATCTACATGATGGAGCCGAAAGCCCGGAATGACATGGACGATGGGGAAGTGTTGGAGAAAAAGACCGCCGCCGTCAAATGGTGCCAGCACGCGACCGATCACACCGCCAAGCACGGCGGCAAACCGTGGCGTTACCTGCTCATTCCGCACGACGCCGTCGCAGAAAACATGACCATCAAAGGTCTCGCCGCACAATTTGCCGTGAAGTAGCCGTCGTCAATGGCCGTACATTCTAGAAAAATTGAAGAGTCGCTTTGAATTAATAGCTGTGTTGAATCAGTAAATGGCCACGAAGCCCTTGGAAATTTTCGTCCAGATTACTGCGCACTCGCTTAAGCCAGCACGGCTCAAGGCGGATTTAGAGCCATACCTACTGCTCACGGTCAACAGTTGGAACGACTATACCTATGTGACCACGTTCGATGTCTGGTATGCGCACCAGTCAACCTGGGTCCGGTTCGGCGAACTCAAGATTGCCGTCGATGCCGAAATCCAAAAAGTATCCTACCTCGTTTTAGACATGTCCGTAGAGATCGAGCCTAAGACCTATCGTTTCGCACTCAATGAACTATTTATTTCGTTGGGCCAAAGCCGCGCCTACTACGATCAATTCGTCGCCCAGATCAGCGACCCGCAAACGCGCAATGACGTCCTCGCACGCTTGCACGACGTAATTTGGCTTGAGATACGCGACCCGGCGCGTCCTGACCTTGAACTGCGCAAAGCAGAGGTGTTTTCTAAGTCCTTACTCCGTGAGCAATCGGCGATAACTGCTTACGGTGAAGGCAAATTTGTCCTGTTCGCTGAGGAACTGGCGGAAAACCGTTTCAATTTTCGAGTGGAAACTCAGCTTAAAAGTCGGACAAAGCCGCTGGTTCTGGACCTGCAGTTTGACCGGGGAGACAGTCTCTTTCCCACCAACTTGACGGTGATCGTCGGTCGAAACGGGTTAGGAAAAACGCAAACTCTATATGCGATTCAGCGCATGCTTTGCCCGCCTCTTAATGTGCCGCCCGCAGCCGGTGTGGCTCGCGCACCGCAATTCCGTTGTGTCATTTCTGTGTCCTACAGTCCTTTTGAGCATTTCCCGACGGTGAACATGCCTGCCGGCGAGAACCGCCCAAGGTATACCTATTGCGGTTTCCACAATAATCATGGCCAGTGGCAACAGGATGAGGCTGAGGATTCAATTGGGCGGGCGTTCACGAAGATGTTGGAGCTGGAGAAAACGGAAATGAAGAATGCCAGACCGCGGTTGGCCATGTTCGTCCGGGCACTAAAGGAAGGATTGGACACGAATCGTATTCAGCTGCGTGACTACAATGGCGCGACGGAGCCGGTGGATTTTCTGTCGCAGATCCTCCGCAACTCACAGCAATTGGAACACTGGACGGCCGATTCACCTATTGAGACTAAGCATCTTCTCTTCGACAACACGCCGTACGCGGAGCTCAGCGCAGGTCAAAAAATGTTTGTGCTAGTTGCCGCCAACATTTGCGCAACGATTGAGCCCGGCAGCCTCGTATTGATCGATGAGCCCGAGCTTTGCCTGCATCCCAATCTTGAATGCGCATACGTCACTATGATTCGAACAATCCTCGAACTGTTCGAATCCTATGCCGTTGTGGCGACACACTCGGTATTTGTCGCCCGCGAGATTCCCGAGCGTTGCGTGTGGGTGCTTAAGGAGGCGGACGATGGCGACGTAATCGCCACGCGAGCGCAGATCAACACCTATGGTGGGGATCTAAACCTTATCGCCGACTATGTCTTTAATAACGTCGCTTCACGGAAGTCGTTCGAAAGCGAGCTAGACCGGCTCGCGGACGAGACGCCGGATTTTACTGCAATCTGCGAGAAATACGGAAGCCGACTTGGTTTTGATGCCTTGAGTTACCTGCGGCAGAAACTGGAAACGCGCCGACGCAATGCTTAAGCTTACGCCGCATATTTACCCGGAGCCGGCCACGCAGCTTGCCTTGCTGAAGAATCGCAATAGCGCCCTTGATTGGGCGCCGGTCGTACAATTATTGGAGGAACGGTTCGCAATATACCGCGCTGCACTGCCCACGCTTTCCCGGCTCGCCCCGCCTCCGGCGCTTGTGATGACAAACAAAGGAGATCTAGCGGGAATTTACGCCAGCCAAGCTGGTGTGGCGCTCGAAATCAAAGAGGCTGTGCGAAAACTTTCCGAGACCCAATGCCCGTATTGCGGCGAACCGTCCAGTCCCACGCATATCGATCATTTCTTGCCTCAATCTACCTTTCCGGAATTCGCGTTCTTTTCGCAGAATCTCGTGCCCTCTTGTGATGGCTGCAATTCTACTAAGCTCGCGGACATTTGGGATGCCGACTCAAATGCGCGTCTTTTCCTGAATCCGTTTCTCGACGAGTTCCTCAACACCCCCTTCTTCCATCTGCGCGTTGACCCGGATCC